>SL_3KL_010_SEDDRAFT_10004766_pt1 | contig 12236 bp, 8 predicted proteins | sample SodLakKL_010_SED_2_FD_10381 | JGI IMG/M metagenome (IMG submission 10381)
GTCAAGCGTGACACGGGATTGCGCACCGCCCGGCGCTTGAGCCATTGTTTCATCATGGACGTGCCCGGCATGGATCGGGTACTGATCATCACCGACGCTGCGATCAACATCTTTCCGACGCTGGAAGAAAAAATCGACATCGCCCAGAACGCCATCGAACTGGCGCATTGCCTCAACCTGCCGGAACCCCGGGTTGCCATTCTTTCAGCGATGGAGAAGGTCAATCCGAAACTCGACAGCACGATCGAGGCTGCAGCGCTGTGCAAGATGGCCGACCGCGGCCAGATCACCGGAGGATTGCTCGATGGCCCCCTCGCTTTGGACAATGCCATCAGCGCCGAGGCCGCCCGCATCAAGAAAATCAGCGGCCCGGTCGCCGGGAAGGCCGACATTCTGCTGGTGCCGGACCTTGAGGCCGGCAACGTGCTTGCGAAAAGTCTCAGCTTCCTGATGAACGCCGATTCGGCCGGCATCGTGCTTGGCGCTCGTGTCCCCATCACCTTGACCAGCCGCGCCGATTCCCTGCAGGCCCGGTTGGCGTCGTGCGCGGTGGCGGTGCTGGTGGCACACCGTCGGCGAGAGATGCTGGCCCAGAGCGTGGGCGCCTGACATGGCCCGTGCCGTCCTCGTTTTGAACGGCGGCTCGTCCAGCCTCAAGTTCGCCGCTTATCTGGCGCTGCCGGACGGTACGCTGGAGCCTGAAGCCAGCGGCAATCTCGAAGAGCTCTACGGCGCGGCACGCTTTCGGGCGAAAGCGCCGGATGGTACGGTCATCGGCGAGCATGCCTGGCCCGAAGACGCGCCGCCGCAGCACGCCGGCGCGCTGGAGTTTCTGCTCGACTGGATGCGGGAGTTGGACCCGGGAGCGGAACTGAGCGCCGTCGGTCATCGCGTCGTGCACGGTGGCGTCCATTACTCGGCGCCTACCCTGATCAATTCCGAGGTCATGGCGCGCCTTGAAGACCTGGTTCCGCTGGCCCCACTTCACCAGCCGCACAACTTGCTGCCGGTCAAGGTGCTGCAGGCGCGGTTTCCCGATCTGCCGCAGGTGGCCTGTTTTGACACTGCCTTCCACCAGACTTCGCCCGCGCTGGCTCAGGCCTATGCCTTGCCCAAGTGGCTGACCGAACAGGGCGTGCGACGCTACGGCTTTCACGGCACCTCGTACCAGTACATCGCCTCGATCCTGACCGAGTACGACCCCAAAGCGGCCGCCGGCAAGACCGTGGTCATGCATCTGGGCAATGGCTCGAGCATGTGCGCGATCGACAACGGTCGAAGCGTGGCCAGCAGCATGGGATTTACCGCGGTGGAAGGCTTGCCCATGGGCACCCGCTGCGGCTCGATTGATCCCGGCGTGCTGCTGTTCCTGATGCAGCAGATGAACATGGACGCCGCGCAGATCGAGCACCTGATTTACCGCGAGTCGGGGCTGCTGGGCATGTCCGGCCTCTCCAGCGACATGCGCCGGCTTCTGCAATCNGACGAGCCCGATGCGCGCTTTGCCGTTGATCTGTTCTGCTACCGCATCGGGCGCGAGCTCGGCTCGCTGGCGGCCGCCCTGGGGGGGCTGGATGCCATTGTCTTTACCGCCGGCATCGGCGAGAACTCAGCACCCATCCGCGCTGCGGTGTGTCGCCATGCCGCGTGGTTGGGGGTCGAGATCGACCTCAAGGCCAATACCGGCGGAGGTCCGAGAATCAGCATCCCAACCAGTCGCGTGGCCGCCTGGGTCATCCCCACCGACGAAGAAAAGATGATTGCATCGGCCACACTGGCCGCAGCCGATGGTTGACTGATATGGATCCGACTCCGGCATCAACTGCCGGACGCTTGGAGTCCACCTGCAACGGCCGTTGACCAGAACTTTCGNCGTTGTATTGATNGGTNTCTTGAGAGGAGGAAGGCATGTCTGCAGTGATAAAGAAAACAGCAACCGACCAGGAAAACGCCTGGCGCGGTTTTCGCCGGGGAATTTGGCAGTCACGGATCAATCTGCGCGACTTCATCCAGCGCAACGTTCTGCCCTATGAGGGTGACGCGAACTTTCTCGCCGGACCCACCGAGCGGACCCTGAAGGTCTGGGAAACACTCACGCCGCTGCTCGCCGAGGAAGTCGAGAAAGGGGTACTCGATGTGTCTCAAGAGCCGTCCAGCATAACGGCGCACCAGGCGGGTTACATCGACAAGAATCTGGAACTGATCGTCGGCCTGCAAACTGATGCCCCACTCAAGCGGGCGATCTTTCCGCGCGGCGGCTGGCGGGTGGTTGAAGACAGTTTGACGTCCTATGGTTTCGAGCCGGATCCGGATATCAAGAAGATCTACACCGAATACGCCAAGACCCACAATGACGGCGTGTTCGATTGCTACACCGACAATATTCGCCGTTGTCGCAGTTCCGGCATCATCACCGGCCTGCCGGATGCCTATGGGCGCGGGCGTATCATCGGTGACTATCGGCGCCTGGCGCTCTATGGACTGGACTTCCTGATCGAGGACAAGCAGCGAGAAAAGCGCGAGACCCATGAGCGCTGGCCGAACGATTTCACCCTTCGCCTGCGCGAGGAACTGTCCGAGCAGATCCGCTCGCTGGAAGATATTCGCGTCATGGCCCAGCGCTACGGGTACGACGTGTCCAAGCCAGCCACCAATGGACGCGAAGCGGTTCAGTGGACCTATTTCGCGTACCTGGCAGCGATCAAGGAACAGAACGGTGCGGCCATGTCGATCGGTCGCATTTCAAGCTTCCTTGACATCTACCTGCAGCGCGACATCAACGAAGGCACGCTGACCGAGCAGCAGGCCCAGGAACTGATCGACGACTTGGTGATCAAGTTCCGCATCGTGCGCTTCCTGCGCACGCCCGCCTACAATGAGTTGTTTTCCGGTGATCCGACCTGGGTGACCGAATGCATCGGAGGGATGGGGATGGATGGCCGTACTCTGGTGACCAAGACCAGCTTCCGCATGCTCAACACGCTGTTCAATCTGGGTCCCGCGCCGGAGCCGAACCTGACCGTTCTGTGGTCACCCCGCTTGCCCGAGGGCTTCAAGCGTTTCGCCGCCAAGTGCTCGATCGAGACCAGCTCGATCCAGTACATGAATGACGATATGATGCGGCCGAAGTACGGCGATGATGCCGCGATCGCGTGCTGCGTCTCGGGCATGGCCGTCGGCAAACAAATGCAGTTTTTCGGCGCAAGGGTGAATCTGCTCAAGACCCTGCTCTATGCCATCAACGGAGGCAGAGACGAAGTTTCAGGCAAGCAGATCGGTCCAATGCATGCGCCGGTGACCGACGAGGTGCTCGACTACGAGACCGTCATGCGGCACTTCGAGCCGATGCTGGACTGGCTGGCGGAGACCTACGTCAACTCCCTCAATATCATCCATTACATGCATGACAAGTACTGCTACGAGTCAGTGCTGATGGCCCTCCATGACCGTGATGTCCTGCGCACGATGGCATGCGGCATCGCCGGCCTGTCGCATACGGCCGACAGCCTGTCGGCCATCAAGTATGCCAAAGTCAGGCCGGTACGTGACGAGACCGGGCTGGTGATTGACTACGAGGTTGAGGGGGACTTCCCTCGATATGGCAACAACGATGATCGTGTTGACGACATCGCGGCGATGTTGTGCAGGATGATGATGGATCGCATACGCAACCATCAGACCTATCGGGATGCTGAACCGACCCAGTCCGTGCTGACCATTACGGCCAACGTCGTCTATGGCAAGCAGACCGGAAACTCTCCTGANGGCCGCCGTGCCGGCGAGTCTTTCGCCCCGGGCGCCAATCCCTCCAATGGCGCCGATACTCATGGCGCGCTGGCTGCGATGATGTCGGTCGCCAAGCTGCCCTACGATGATTGCGAGGACGGAATCTCACTGACCATCTCCGTGGTGCCAACCTCGCTGGACTGCAATGAAGGGCGCAGCGAGCGCGTGTCGAACGGGCTGGATGCCTACATGTCCCACAACGGTTTTCATGCCAACCTCAACGTGCTCAACCGGGATACCTTGCGCGAGGCGATGGAAAATCCGGAGAAGTATCCGCAACTGACCATTCGCGTATCGGGCTATGCGGTGAATTTCGTCAAGCTGACAAAGGAGCAGCAGATGGACGTCATCAATCGCACATTCCACGGCTCGATGTGAGCCAGCCATGAGCGTCGAAAACTTAATCGGTAGCCGCTACGAGTGCAATATCTCGCAGCAAGGCTGCGAAGATGCCCTCAAGGTCAAGTCTTATTCAGATATCTTCGAGTGTGACGTTCCGCAGCCGATCGTCGATCCCGAAGAGGAGCTTATTGGCCACATCCATTCGATTGAGGTCGGCAGCACCGTGGATGGACCGGGCATTCGATTTGTTCTCTTCCTGTCGGGTTGTCTGCTGCGTTGCCAGTATTGCCACAATCCGGATACCTGGCATCGCCGCAACGGGACTCGATGGACCCTCGAGGCGATCATGTCGAAGATCGGGAAATACGCCGAAGTCCTGAGTATCTCGAAGGGCGGGCTCACGATCTCCGGAGGCGAGCCCGCGCTGCAGGCGGACTTCACCAAGCGCATATTCCGCGAATCCAAGGCACTTGGGATTCACACCTGCATCGACACCGCGGGCTTTCTTGGCAAGAACTTCAGCGACGAAGAACTGCTTGATATCGACCTGCAACTGCTCGATATCAAGTCCGGTGATCCGGACATCTACCAGCAGGTCACGCGTCAGCCCCTGCAACCGACCATCGACTATGCAAACCGACTCTCGGAGTTGGGCCGGCCCCTGTGGGTGCGCTACGTTCTGGTGCCGGGCCTGACGGACCAGTTCGACAATGTCGAAAAAGCCGCCGACATCTGCGCCGGTCTGAAAACCCTGGAGCGCGTGGAAATCCTCCGCTTTCACCAGATGGGGATGCCCAAGTGGGAAAAGCTCGGCATCGACTATCAGCTAGCCGATACCGAGCCACCGACGCCCGAACTGACCGAGAGAGTGCGGGAGCAGTTTCGAAGCCGGGGCCTCAAGGTGTTTTAGGGGTACTCTGAATTTTTCGCCATTTTGCGATAATTCTGGTGTTGTTTGCCACCGGACTGCACTCCATGGACCAGCTGAGCTTTTCTGACCCGTAATACGAGATCAAATGCCGACCTGATTACGTAGCAAGCTCAGCCATCGGTCAAAGGGCCCCTGCGTTTCAGGCCGTTGAGGTGCAGCCGAAGCGCGCAGGGCGAGGCGGATAAGGGCCGCAGCATGTTTGAGCGGAACGCCCGCAGGGCGTGAAGCGAGTTCGGCGGACCCCGCCTCGACCGAGCACTGCAGGGGATCGGCCGCCTGAAAGGCGGTCGACAAACCGTGGGCCTGTAACGCAAGGCACTCTGGCTCCAGGCTGAGTTTGCTACGTAATCAGGAATGCCGATCTGCTGCGGAGCCGGATACCGCTGGAAATCCGGAGATAGGCTGCTTATATTTCTTATACTCATCCTAGCCTGTTAACGGGGGGGGTCAAGCCGATTCTTCGAGCGGCATGGACAAAGGGTCTGGGGGACATTGACAAGGGGGCAACGCAATGAAGTACGACCATGATGCGATCGTGATTGGACTGGGGCCCGCGGGCATGGCGGTCAGCATCATGGGTGCCGAGATGGGGCTGAACGTTTGTGCCATCGAGCGGCGATTCATCGGCGGGGAATGCATGAACATCGGATGCATACCCAGCAAGTCGCTGCTGAGCATGGCCCGGGCGCGCGCGGATGTGGCCCGTCTCGAGGAGATGGCCATGGCCCCCCTGCCCAGCCCGGAGGTGCGCGACCCGTTCGGACGTATCGCGGACTATATCCGCTACATCAATGACGCCAAGAACTCGAAAATGTTCGAGAAGGTCAACTTGATCCTTGGCGAGGGATCGGCGGAGTTCTTGGATCCGCATACCGTGGCCGTCGGCGAGCGTCGCATGACCGCCCGCCGGTTCTACATCGGCACTGGCACACGGCCCGCCATGCCGCCCATACCCGGGCTGGATCAGATCGACGATGTACTGACCAACGAGAATATTTTCAGTCTCGATCGGGTGCCGGAGAGCATGGTGATTATCGGCGGTGGTGCCATCGGCTGCGAAATGGCCCAGGCGTTCACTCGCCTCGACTGTCGCTGCACGATTGTTCATAAGGACCCCCGGCTTCTGCCCCTCGCCGATCCCGATCTGGGCGAGGCGTTGGAAGCGGCGTTCCAGCGCGAAGGCATTCCCGTTCACAGCGGACGACAGATCAAAGAGATTGCGCGCCTCGCCGACGGCCAGGTCGCGCTGCGCACGAAGGAGGGAGAGGAACTGGTCGGCGAGCGCTTGCTGGTCGCGGCCGGACGGGCCCAGGTATTCGATGGACTGGGCCTGGACAAGGCCGGCGTGAAGTTCAGCCGGAACGGCATTGAGGTGGATCGCCATCTGCGTACCTCGCAACGCCACATCTATGCGGTCGGCGACTGCAACGGCTATTCGCAATTCACCCACGCTGCTATGCATCAAGGCATGCTGGCGCTCATGAACAGCATGATCCCCGGCCCCTTCAAGCGCGACTACAAGAAGTACGTTACCCCGTGGACGGTGTTCACCACGCCGATGATCTCGCAGGTTGGCCGCACGCGCGCCCAACTCGAAAAGGCAGGAGCCAAATTCGAAGAGATCACAGTACGCTATGAAGATTATGGCGCTGCCATCGCGGAGAACATCGCCGAAGGTTTCGTCAGCGCGTACATCAGTCCCAGCGGGCGCATTCTCGGGGCCAAGGTCGTTGGGGAGGGTTCCGGAGAAATGATCGGGCAATGGGCGCTGGCGATTCAAAAGAAGCTGCGGATCACCGACATCATGATGCTGCAACACTCCTTCCCCACCATGTCTTTCATGAGCAAGCAGGTGTCCGAGAAATGGATGATGGGCAAGATGAAGTCCAAATCGCTTCAAACCCTGTGCCGATTCATGTTCCGCTGATCGAAGAGGCTGCCCGGTGCTCTCAATCCTGCGCAAACTCCAGGACAAGCTGATTTGGAGCATACCGGCAGCGATGCTGGCGGGTTTTTTCTACGGTCTGGCGCTCGATGCTGCGCCTTTATCAGTGCTGATCCTACCGCTGACCATCCTGATGGTGTATCCGATGATGGTCACGCTCAACGTGCGAGCCTTGTTTACCCATGGCGACGCCCGGCTTCAGCTGGTGACGCAAGGCTTGAATTTCCTGATGGTGCCGGCGGCCGCCTGGGTGCTGGGAATACTATGGTTTGCGGACGATCCCATGCTGCGACTGGGCTTGCTGCTGGCCAGCCTCCTGCCCACCTCCGGGATGACGATTTCATGGACGGGCATGGCGCGCGGCAATGTGCCTGCCGCCATCAAGATGACCGTTCTGGGTCTGCTGCTCGGCTCTCTTTTGACGCCCGTTTACATTCACCTGCTGATGGGGGCATCCATCGACATTCCTCTGGCGCGCATTTTCCGCCAGATTGCGTTGCTGGTCTTTCTGCCGTTGATGCTGGGATACGCCACCCAGCGCCTGCTCACTCGGCGTTATGGTCGAGAGCACTTTCACGCCACGCTCAAAAGTCGCTTCCCGCCTTTTTCCACGCTTGGCGTGATTGGAGTGGTCTTTGTCGCCCTCGCTTTACAAGCCGGCGCGGTGGCCGGCGATCCGGCCCTGCTGGTGCGCATACTGGGCGCTTTGGCGGTGCTGTACGGTTTCAATTTTCTGATCAGTACGTGGGTCGGGCGTTCTCTCTTCTCCAGGGAAGATGCGGTCGCGTTGATTTACGGAACGGTCATGAGGAATTTGTCAATCGCGCTGGCGATTGCCATGAGCCTGTTTTATGAGGAGGGGAGCAGCGTGGCCTTGATGATCGCCATGGCCTATATCCTCCAGGTCCAATCGGCCGCCTGGTATCTCAAGTGGCAGTTGCGTGCTGGCCCTGCCGGCGGCTAAGCGAGCCTACTGCGCAACCACTTCAAGCTCCAGGATCAGCTGCACATCATCGCCGACCAGATCGCCGTCCAGCGCGTAGGTCATGCCCCAATCGCTGCGCTGGATGATGGTGCGCATGGACATGCCGACCGTGTACTGCTCGTGGCCGAACGGATACTCGGCCCGGCGATTGATGGTCACGTCGAGTGCAACCGGGTGGGTCTGGCCGCGCAGGCTCAAGTCACCGCGCAGCACGCCGCTGTCTTCATCGGTCGGCTCCCACTCGGTGGCGGTAAAGCGGATTTCCGGATGACGGCGAGCGTTGAGAAAGTCGCCGCTGCGCACGTGCCGGTCGCGCCGGTCGTGGTTGGTGAACACGCTGTCGGCCGGGATCACCACCTCTCCGCTGTGCAGCTCATTGACCTCTTCATCCCAAACGAACCGCCTGCCGGCTTCCAGGAACATGCCGAGCTGGTACTTGAAGCCGATATGGCCGACCAGGAAGCCCGTTTCAGAAAAGCGCCTGTTCCTGACCGCTTGCGAAAATACCGCCCAGCCTCACGGAATGAAGATGTCCGGCACCAGATTGCGGTAGGCCTCTTCAGCGGGTTCCCAACACGATTTCCCCCGGCCCTCAAAACCGCCAGTACAACGGCACGATGAACATCACCACGACCAGCCACCACGCAGCGATTGGCGCGCCGAGCTTGGCGTAGTCGCTGAATTTGTAGCCACCGGGACCGAGCAGCATCAGGTTGACTGGCGTGGCCACGGGCGTGAGCAAGGCCGCGTGGGCACCGATGGCAGCGGCGATGATGAAGGGCATCGCCGAAACTTCCATTTCGCCGCCGGCGGCAATGGCAATCGGTAGCATCAGGAGCGCCGCAGCGGTGTTGCTGATCACCGAGGTGATGGCGAGCGTGGCGATGAAGATGCCGCCCAGCACCGCGCGCGGACCCAAAGCCCCCAGCCAGGAGACCAGGGTGTCGGCGATGAGTACGGCTGCGCCCGTGTTGGTCATCGCCGTGGCGATCGGAATGGTGGCACCAACCAGGATGCAGGTGCTCCAGTCGATGCGCTGTAGCGCCTGCGGCAGCTTCAGCACGCCCAGTAGCACGACCAGCGAGGCGCAGATCACCGCAGCGATCGCCCCCATCACCCAGCCGGTGACCAGCAGCACGATCATCAGCGCAAGGATGCCGATCGATTCCTTGGCGCCCAGGCTCAAGGGCACCGACTGGCGACGCACCACCTCGGGGGAGTCCACCACCAGCACCTGCGGGTCGGCGAGGTGCTTGTCGAGGGCGCGCCAAGTCCCCTGCAACAGCAGGTGGTCGCCGACGGCAAGCTGCACCGGCGCCTTGCCAATGTCCTGTCCGGCGCGCTGGATTCCTAGCACGATGAGTTCGCCGTCGCGCGCCGCCATGCCGATGTGTGCGCTGACGCCGATCAGCGCCGAGCGGGGGGGGATCACCACCTCGGCGAGGCCCGACTGCCGATTGAACAGGGAGTCCGCCAGACCCTCATCCTCGACGCCACCCTGCGGCGCCAGGTGCTGGTCGGCGGCGAAGCGGCCGACCGCCTCGGTATCACCACGGACGATGACCACGTCACCTGCCGCTACGGTGTCGCGCGCAAGCTCCCCGCCACTGTCGCCATCCTCCCAGGTGACCAGACTCAACCCCGGATAAAGCGTGAGGTCCAGGGCCCCCGGCGCCTGCCCGACCAGTGACGAACTCTCCCTAACCCGCAGCGGCTTCAAGTCCGCGGTCAGGCGGAACTGTTCGACCAGGGTCGTCGCGTGCTTGCTAAAATCGGCGGGCAACGAGGGGCCATTCTGGTGCGGCAGCACGTAGCGGGTGAGCAGCATGATCACCGCCATCGTACCCAGGAGGAGTGGCACCCCGGCAATGGTGAATTCGAAGAAGCCAATGCCGCCATAGCCGGCTTCGGCGGCGAAATTCGACGCGATGATGTTAAGCGGTGCGCCGATCAGGGTCAGCATCGTGCCGCCGTGGGCCGCAAAGCACATCGGCAGGAGCAACTGCGAAGTGGGAACTCCCATACGTACGGCGACCACTACCACCAGCGGCAACAGCGTGGCGACGGTTGCGTTGATGCTGATGGTGGCGCAGAACAATGCGGCCAGCAGCATCAACAGGATCATCAGGCGGTTGCGCGATGCGCCAGCCTTGGAGATCAGGCTCTGTGCGGCCCACAGCGTTACACCCGAGGCTTCAAGGGCGGCCGCGACGACGAACAGGCCAGCAATCAGGACCACGACCGGGTCGCCGAAACCTGCCAGCATCTGCGGCCCGGTGATGACACCGGTGAAGTACAGCGTCAGCGCAGCGCCGATGGCGACAATCACCGCCGGAACGCGGTTCCAGACGAACAGGGCGAGCGCGCCGAGGATGACCCCGAAGGTGATCGCAATCTCGTAGTTCATGTGCAAAGCCCCTCAGCAGTCGACCCAGACAACAGCGAGGCCACCCTGGGAGGTTTCCTTGTACTTGTCGGACATGTCCGCACCGGTGAGGCGCAATACCGTCACCACCTGGTCAAAGGTAGGCCGCACCGGCTCCTTGCCGCGCATCATGGTCAAGCGCACGGCGTTGATCGCCTTGTTGGCGGCCAGCGCGTTGCGCTTGATGCAGGGCACCTGCACCAGCCCCGCGACCGGATCGCAGGTCAGGCCGAGATTGTGCTCGAGCGCCATTGCACCCGCGTTCAGGACCTGGTCGACGTTGCCGCCCAGGACCTCGCAGAGCCCCGTTGCCGCCATCAGGCTCGCTGCCCCGACTTCGCCCTGGCAACCGACCTCGGCACCCGAGAACGACGCGTTGATCTTCACCGGGATGGCGCACCCAGCCGAGGTGAGCAGGAAGTTGCAGATGTCGTCATCCGTGACGTCCTTGCCGAACTGCTTGTAGGCCTGGAGCACCGCCGGAACGATCCCGGAGGAGCCCATGGTAGGAGCGGTCACCACCTGGCCGAGGGTGGCGTTAACCTCCATCACGGCAAGCGCATAGGCGTTCACATAGTCCTGGAGCTTGAACAGATCCTCGCCCCAGGTTCCCGCCCTAGCCAACTCGTACAGCTCCTTGGCGTGACGCCGGAGCCCGAGACCACCCGGAATCTCGCCCTCGGTGGCAAGACCAACCTGGATGGACTGCTCCATCACCGCTGCAAGTGCCAGCAGGCCGTCCTTGAGTTCGGCATCGCTGCGCCAACTGCGCTCGTTGCGCCGGACGATTTCCGAGATCGGGACACCCTCGCGCTTGCAAAGCGCCTCCAGTTCGGCGGCCGTGGTGTAGGGGAAGGGCTTCTTGACATCACCGACCGCGTCCCTCGGGTTCAGGGACTGCTTTTCGCAGACGATGAAGCCGCCTCCGATCGAGAAGTACAAGCCGCGCTTGAGCTCGGTACCGTCTGCGGCCAGCGCCCTGAAGGCAATGCCGTTTGGGTGCGTGTCGTAAACCTTGTCGCCGTGCCAGTGGATGTCGCGTTCCGGGTCGAAGGGCAGGAACTTCCTGCCGCCCAGATGCAGCGTCTTTTCGGTCTCGATGCGCCGCTGCTTGCCGGGTATGGTGGCGCTGTCGAGCCCCGCCGGCTCGTTGCCCTCCAGGCCAAGCATCGCGGCGAGGTCGGTGAAGTGCCCCTTGCCGGTCAGCGCCATCGATCCGTAGAGTTGCACCTCGGCCTTGGCGGTCGCTTCGAACAGGCCCTCGTCCGTCAACTCCCGCAGGAAGCGTTGGGCCGCCACCATGGGGCCGAAGGTGTGTGAGCTTGAGGGCCCGACGCCGATCTTGTAGATGTCGAAAACGCTGATCGCCATGGTCTTTCCTCCCTGAACCACCGTGAAATCTGGCTGGACGGCGGCTTGCTCGCCTGGCCGGACGCCGGACACCGCGTTTTCCCAACGCTCTGCGGTTGCGCGCACCACCAGAGCACAACAAACGGGATGTCGTCCGCGTTATCGCAAAGCTACACCAACATTATTCTCAAATGCTTTAAGGGAATCTCTGAATTAATCGGCATTTTGCGATAATTCAGGCAACGCCTACCGACGGACCGCATGCCATGGGCCAGCTGAGCTGAGCTTTGCCGATCTGGAATGCGAGAACAAGAAGCGCAAGACCCGGCGCGAGAGGTTCCTCGACCGGATGGATAGCTTGATCCCATGGGCACTGCTGATCAAGCTGCTTAGGCGGCATTATCCGAAGGGTAATCGTGGCCGTCCGCCCTATCCCCTGGAGACGATGCTGCGCATCCACTGCATGCAGCTG
>SL_3KL_010_SEDDRAFT_10004767_pt1 | contig 12236 bp, 11 predicted proteins | sample SodLakKL_010_SED_2_FD_10381 | JGI IMG/M metagenome (IMG submission 10381)
GCGACCGACTGACCCTCCCCACCGCCCGGCGCGTCCGGCTGCCCGCCCCGCAGCCCCGGCACCACCCGCGCCAGGTCAGCAAGATCCTCCCCGGCCAACCGGCGCAGCTCGGCGGTGGCCAGCGCGCCATCCAGGCCGCGCAGCGCCTCGGAAACGGCCGCGTAGGGCAGCCCCTGCTCACCCAGCTCCAGACAGGCCCCTTGGAGCACCAGTGCACCGCGGTCGCGGGCGGCGGTGGTGAACTCGTCGATCAGCCGGGTCTTGCCGATCCCCGCCTCACCGCCGATGAGCACCGTGGTCGGGATGCCCTGCTGTGCCGAGCGCAGGGCGTGCTCCAGCCGGTCGAGCTGCTCAGCCCGCCCGACGAAGGATCTGGCCCCACGGCGCCGCGTCATGCACGCAGTGTGCCATCCACCGATCTGCCGGCGGCCGGGATCCCGACCATACACACCCCACGGGGAGCGGTTCACCTGCGCAGAACGCGGTCCGTGCACACCTCCGAGAACGGGTCAGTAGGCCACGATGTGGTCATGACCAAGCCATCTCCCGACGTCACCATCATGGCCAACGGCAACCGTCCCAGAACCAAGCGACAACCGGCCTCGTAGCCGTCCGCAACGGGGTTGGTGCTCGAACGACCCCTCAGCGCCCTACCGCTGGTGCGGTCAGGCGTCGAGGTGGTCCTCGATCGCGTCGGTGGATCCCGTCGGTGCCGGTGTAGGTGGACGGTTCGAGGCCTGCAGCGACCAACCGGTCCCGGACGGACCCGTCGCTGCAACGACGACGTTGGGCGGTGGTGGTGCTTTCGATCGTTCCTACCCTGGCTCGTGAACGTGACGAACGTACGGACGCTACGGAGAGGTAGGCACATGGCACGGGTGGTGATCGTCGGCGATGGCCCGGCAGGGTTGAGCGCAGCGCTGTTCCTCGCCAAGAACGAGGTCGAGGCGGTGGTGTTCGGCCAGGACGAGACGGCCCTGCACTACGCCCACCTGCACAACTACCTCGGCGTCGAGGACCTCGGCGGGACGGCGTTCCAGACGATCGCTCGTCGTCAGGTAGGGACCCATGGCGCAGAGCTGCGGGATGCCGAGGTGACCGGGATCGTCAAGCAGGGGGACCGGTTCACGGTGCGTTCCGATGACGGCGAGGTAGAGGCCGACTACGTCATCCTCGCGGGCGGCAAGGCGGCAAAGGCACTCGCTGGCGCGCTCGGCGCGGAGGACGGCGGGCGCGTTCGTGTGGATACCGAGAACCGCACCGAGGTGGATCGGCTCTACGCCGTCGGCCGGGTCGTCCGGCCCGAGCGAAGCCAGGCGATCATCTCGGCCGGTGCCGGCGCGATCGCTGCGCTCGACATCCTGTCGCGCGAAGCGGGCAAGGACGTCCACGACTGGGACACTCCGCCGCAGGACTGACGGACCCGGACCGGCCCGTCGATCCTGCGCGCCGCAGGCGTAGGCGCGTCGGAGGACACCCGTCGACGGGGCCTTCGTCTCTACCCCCGGTCCCGCCCGTCATGTCTGCTCGGGGGGAACGTCCCCCCGAGCACGGACCCACGATGGGCATAGCGGCAGACGCTCCCACGGAGCTGCAGCCCGGTTCAGCACTGCGTCGGCGACTGAAGTGGGCCGGGTTGGTGCTCGGACCGGTTGCGGCGCTCACGGTCCACCGGCTGCTGCTCGATGCGGGGACCGAGCCGCTGACTGCCGAAGGTCGGGCCGTTGCGGCCATCGCCGTGTGGATGGCGATCTGGTGGTTGACCGAGGCCGTGCACGTCAGCGTGACCGCGTTGCTGCCCATCGGGATGCTGCCACTCACCGGTGCACAGAGCATGGCGGAGACCACGGCCCCCTACGCCAGCCCGTTGATCTTCCTCTTCCTCGGTGGCTTCGTGCTCGCGCTGTCGATGCAGCGCTGGGGGCTCGACGAACGCATCGCCCTGATCACCGTGCGGATGGTCGGCGAACGACCGGCCCAGCTCGTCGGTGGCTTCATGCTCGCGACGGCGGTCATGAGCATGTGGGTGTCGAACACCGCCACCGTGGCCATGATGCTGCCGATCGCCCTGAGCGTCGCGGCCCTCGTGCGGCGACTCGACATCGCGAACCACGGCGGGTCCCACGACGACGAGGCAGAGCCCACGGCCGAGGCGTCGACTCGCGATGCCGGACAGACCCTCGATGGGGGCGAGGACCCCGCCGAGCGCCCAGCCATGGGCACCAACTTCGCGGTGTGCCTCATGCTCGGTATCGCGTACGCAGCGTCGATCGGCGGGCTCGGCACGATCATCGGCACGCCTCCCAACCTGTTCGTCGCGTCCTACCTGCGTGACACCTTGGGGGTCGACATCTCGTTCGTGCGATGGATGCTGTTCGGTGTCCCGCTCGTGGCGGTCTTCCTCCCGCTGACCTGGTTGCTGCTGACCCGCGTGCTGTACCGGCTACCGCGTGACCCGGTCGAGGGCGCCCAGGCGATGGCCCGCCAGCGTTACCTCGATCTCGGTTCGCCCACCCGTGGCCAGTGGTCGACGTTGATCGTGTTCGCCCTGACGGCACTGGCGTGGGTGTTCCGCCCCCTGCTGGTGGAGGCGGAGGTCTTCGGCACACGTCCCCTGGCCGGGTTGACCGACACCGGGATCGCCGTCGTCGCCGCGTTGGCGCTGTTCGTGATCCCGGTCGACGTGCGCGAGCGGGTCTTCGTGATGGAGTGGCGCTCGGCCGAGCACCTGCCGTGGGGGGTGCTGCTGCTCTTCGGGGGTGGCCTGAGCCTCGCGCACGCGATCGAGACGACCGGTGTGGGACAGTGGATCGGCCGAGCCGTCGCCACGGTCGGGCCGTTGCCCGTCATCGCGCTCGTCGCCCTGACCTGCCTGATCATCGTGGGGCTCACGGAGCTCACCAGCAACACGGCGACGACCGCGGCGTTCGTCCCGGTGATCGCCGGGGTGGCGCCCGCGATGGGCCTGGACCCCGTCGTGCTCGTCGTGCCGGTCGCGCTCGCGGCGAGCGCAGCCTTCATGATGCCGGTGGCCACCCCGCCGAACGCGATCGTGTTCGGGTCGGGGCACGTCACGATCCCACAGATGATCCGGGCCGGCGTCTGGCTCAACCTCCTGACCATCGTGCTGGTGACGGCGACGACCCTCTGGCTCGTCCCACGGATCATCGGGGGGTAGGGCCCTACGGGCCACCCTGGAGGACGCTCCCTCACGCCGGAGGGCACCTCCATCGGTGACCATCGCCCCTGGACCGGGTCGGCCGGCCCGGTTTCGATGGGGGTGATGCCCCTCGGTGCCATCCCGAGCGAGGTGTGGCCGTGGCGAGCGTCGAGGAGCCCGCCATGACCTGGCCGACGATCCACAAGGATCCTGCGGGGTGGCGCAGGCCACCGAACGTCACGGACTACGACGAGCTGCGGGCCAGGTTCAGCTGGGACGACGCCAGGGCGGTGCTGGACGGCCTCCCCGATGGGGCAGGGCTCAACATCGCGCACGAGGCGGTCGACCGCCATGCGGCAGGAGACCGGGCGGAGCGGACCGCGATCCGCTGGCTCGGCAAGCGCGACGAGGTGCGCGACATCAGCTACGGGGAGCTCGCCGAGCTCACCGACCGGTTCGCCAACGTGCTGGAGGACCTCGGGGTCGCTGCGGGGGAGCGGGTCTTCCTGCTCCTGGGACGGGTCCCGTCGCTGTACGTCGCCGCGCTCGGCGCGCTGAAGCACCGGGCGGTGGTCAGCCCCATGTTCTCGGCGTTCGGTCCGGAGCCGATCCGGCAGCGCATGGAGATCGGTGAGGGTCGGGTGCTGGTGACGAGCCGGCGCCTCTACGAACGCAAGGTCGCCGGCATCCGGGAGCAGCTGCCGTCGCTCAAGCACGTGCTGATCGTGGACGGTGACGAGGGAACACCGCCCGGGACCCTCGACCTCGAGGTCCTGCTCGCGAACGCCTCGACGGACCACATGATCGCGCCGACCGATCCCGAGGACCGAGCACTGGTGCACTTCACCAGCGGCACCACCGGCCAACCCAAGGGCGCGGTCCACGTGCACGAGGCCGTCGTCGCCCACACGGCCACCGGACGGTTCGCGCTGGACCTGCAGGATGACGACATCTACTGGTGCACCGCTGACCCGGGGTGGGTGACCGGCACCTCCTACGGGATCATCGCGCCGCTCGCGCTGGGTGTGACGATGATCGTCGACGAGGCCGAGTACGACACGCAGCGCTGGTACACGATCCTCGAGGAGCAGCGCGTCACCGTCTGGTACACGGCGCCGACCGCCATCCGGATGCTGATGAAGGCCGGTGAGGAGCCACGCGCCGGCCGTGATCTCTCCGCGTTGCGCTTCATCGCCAGCGTCGGTGAGCCCCTCAACCCGGCCGCCGTCGTGTGGGGCCAGGAGGCCTTCGGGCTGCCGATCCACGACAACTACTGGCAGACCGAGACCGGCGGGATCATGATCGCGAACCTCGCGGGCAGCGAGGTGCGTCCCGGCTCGATGGGCCGCCCGCTGCCCGGCATCGAGGCCGCCATCGTGCACCGCACCGGTGACGACGAACACCCGGGTGTCGAGGTGGAGGATGCTCCGGACGTCGAGGGTGAGCTGGCCCTGCGTGCCGGGTGGCCGTCGATGTTCCGTACCTACCTCGAACAGGAGGCGCGGTACGCGAGCTGCTTCCGCGACGGCTGGTACCTCACGGGCGACCTCGCCCGCCGCGACGCCGACGGGTTCCTGTGGTTCCTCGGCCGTTCGGACGACGTCATCAAGTCCGCCGGTCACCTCATCGGCCCCACCGAGGTGGAAGGGACCCTGACCGCCCACGACGCCGTCGTCGAGGCGGGTGTGATCGGCATCCCCGATCCGATGGCGGGCGAGGTCGTCAAGGCGTTCGTCACGCTCTACCCCGGTGTGGAGGCGACCGACGAGCTCATGCGCGACCTGCAGGGCTTCGCCCGCAAGCGGCTCGGGCCGGCGGTGGCGCCGCGTGAGATCGCGGTCGTCGACAGCCTGCCCAAGACCCGCAGCGGCAAGATCATGCGACGCCTGCTGAAGGCCCGTGAGCTCGGGCTGCCGGAAGGTGACCTGTCGACCTTGGAGGGCGAGCCCGGCAGGCCTACCGCCTCGGACGGCCGAGCCGGCCTGGACGGCCCGGCTGAGGAGGGCCCATCATGAGCGAGCCCCACGCCACCGGCTCCGCGCTGCTGCGGCCTAAGGACCTCGACCCGGACCATGGCCGTCACCTGCTGCGGGAGATGATCCGGATCCGCCGCTTCGAGGAGCGCTGCGTCGAGCTGTACTCCGGTGCGTTGATCCGCGGGTTCCTCCACCTCTACATCGGCGAGGAAGCGATCGCCACGGGGGTGATGGCGACCCTGCGCGACGACGACGCGGTCGTGTCCACCTACCGCGAGCACGGCCACGCCATCGCCAAGGGTCTCGGGATGGGCCCGATCATGGCCGAGATGTTCGGCAAGGTCGACGGGGTCAGCCGGGGACGGGGTGGCTCGATGCACCTCTTCGACGCCGCGACCCGCTTCTACGGTGGCAACGGCATCGTCGCAGGCGGGATCCCGCTGGCCGTCGGCGTCGCGCTGGCCGACAGGATGCAGGGCCGCGACCGGATCACCGTCTGCTTCTTCGGTGAGGGGGCCGTGGACGAGGGCGCCTTCCACGAGTCGATCAACCTCGCCTCCCTCTGGGACCTGCCGGTGCTGTTCGCCTGCGAGAACAACGGGTACTCGATGGGCATGGCGCTGGAGCGGGCGGAGGCTCAGACCGACCTCGCGTTGAAGGCGTCCGGCTACGCGGTGCCCTCGTGGCACGTCGACGGCATGGACGTGCTGGCGGTCGAGGAGGGGACGCGGCGGGCGGTGACCGCGATCCGAGGTGGGGGTGGGCCCGTCTTCATCGAGTACGAGACCTACCGCTTCCGTGCCCACTCGATGTACGACCCCGACCTGTACCGCGACCCGGCCGAGGTCGAGCTGTGGAAGCAGCGCGATCCGATCCCGCAGCTGACCGAGACGTTGTCGGATCTGGGCTACCTCGACGCTGATGGGCTGGCGACGATCGAAGCCGAGGTGGCCACGGAGATCGACGAAGCGGTCGCGTTCGCCGAGGCGTCACCGCTGGAACCCGTTGAGGACCTCGAGAGGTTCGTGACCAGCGAGGTGACACCGTGACTGCGCCGACGATCGAGCAGGCCACCGTCACCCTCACGCTGCGAGAGGCGTACAAGCAGGGGCTGCGCGACGCGCTGATGCGCGACGACCGCGTCTTCCTCATGGGTGAGGACATCGGCGCCTACGGTGGGTGCTTCGCGGTGACGATGGGGCTGCTCGACGAGTTCGGGCCGGAACGGATCCGCGACGCGCCGCTGTCGGAGGTCGCGATCGTCGGCGCCGCCATCGGCGCGGCGATGAACGGCATGCGCCCGATCGCCGAGATCATGACCTGCAACTTCTCGCTGCTCGCCCTCGACCAGGTCGTCAACAACGCCGCCACGTTGCTGCACATGTCCGGTGGGCAGTTCAACGTGCCGGTGGTGATCCGCACGACCGCCGGGGCGGGCAAGCAGGTCGCCGCGCAGCACTCCCACAGCTTCGAGCCCTTCTTCGCCCACGTCCCCGGCATCCGGGTGCTGTCGGTCGCGACCCACGAGGACGCGCGTGGCGTGCTCTGGCAGGCGCTCCAGGACCCCGATCCGGTCGTGCTGTTCGAGTACCCGCGCATCATGACGATCGAGGCGGAACTCCCCGTCGAGCCGGCGGCTGTGGACCTGGACACAGCAGCGATCCGTCGGCCGGGATCCGACGTCACCCTCGTCACCTACGGCGCGACCCAGTACGTCGTGCTGGAGGCCGCGGCTGCCCTCGCCGAGGATGGCGTCGACGCCGAGGTGATCGACCTGCGTTCCCTCCGGCCGCTGGACGATGCCACCCTGTTGACCTCGGTCGCGAAGACGCATCGGGCGGTGGTCGTCGAGGAAGCCTGGCGCACCCTCGGGATCGGCGCGGAGGTGGCTGCGCGCATCACCGAGGAGGCCTTCTACGACCTGGATGCACCCATCGGGCGGATCGGCTGCGCCGAGGTGCCCCTGCCCTACCCGAAGCACCTCGAGGAGGCGGCCCTTCCCCAGGTGACCGCGATCATCGAGGCGGTCGCCCGGGTGATGCACCGTGGGTGAGTTCCGGATGCCCGCACTCGGCGCCGGCATGGACGTCGGCAAGATCATCGAGTGGTACGTCGCTCCCGGCGACGAGGTCCGGCGCGGCACCATCATCGCCCTCGTGGAGACCGACAAGGCCAACATCGACGTGGAGGTGTTCGAGGACGGAGTCGTCGAGGAACTGCTGATCGAGGAGGGCACCAAGGTCCCGGTGGGCACGCCCCTCGCCCGGATCGGGACCGGAGCCGACGTGGTCGGCGCCGCAGCTCCGGACGCCTCCGAGGCACCCAGCGGTTGACGCACTCGACGCGGCTGACACCCTCGACGTGGACATCCCCGACGGGGCCGTCGACACCGCCGACGGGGCGATCGACGAGCATCCCTTCGTCCTCTCGCCCCTCGTACGTCGGCAGGCGCAGGACGCCGGTGTCGATCTCACCCGCGTCCAGGGGACGGGCCCGGGCGGGGTGATCACGCGGGGTGACGTTGCGGCGGCTGCCGGCGCACCGGTGCGTGTCCCGGCGGCCGAGGGCAGCGGCGTGCGCTCGTCGCCGTACGCCCGCCGACTCGCTGCCGAGCAGGGGCTGGTGCCGGGAGACCTCGAAGGGACCGGACCGGGCGGAGCCCTGGTGGCTCGCGACATCACCGAGGGGCCGCCAGCGAGCGTTGCCGTGGCTCCCCCCTCGGAGTCTCCTCCCTCGGAGGCGGAGGCTGGACAGCCGCCGCCCGAAGGGGAGGCGATGGACGTGGCCGCGACGGAGGCTGCGGAGCCCTCCACAGCAGCAGCCGATGCTGCCGCCGACCGTGTCCGGTCGATGCGCCAGGCGATCGCCCGGGCGATGGAGCGCTCCAACAGCGAGATCCCCCACTACTACCTCGGCGAGACCGTGGACGCCGAACCCATGCTGGACTGGCTCACCGAGATCAACGCCGAGCGTCCTCCCGCCGAGCGGCTGCTCCCTGCAGCGGTCGTGCTGAAGGCGACCGCCGTCGCGCTCCGGAAGTTCAGTGACTTCAACGGCTACTGGATCGACGACGGGTTCGAGCCGGGGGAGGGGATCCACCTCGGCGTCGCCATCAACCTGCGTCGTGGCGGTCTGCTCGCCCCCGCGATCCGGGACGTGGACCAACTCCCGCTCGATGACCTGATGGAGGCGCTGAAGGACCTCGTCGAGCGGACCCGTTCGGGTGGGCTGCGCGGCTCGGAGCTGACCGACCCGACCATCACGGTCAGCAACCTCGGCGACACCGGGGTCGAGTCGATCCATGGGGTGATCACCCCGCCGCAGGTCGCCTTCGTCGGGGTCGGCCGCATCACCGAACGCCCCTGGACGATCGACGGGATGTTGACCGTCCGGCGCACCCTGTTCCTGAGTCTCGCTGGCGATCACCGTGCCAGCGACGGACATCGCGGTGGCCGTTTCCTCGGCGCCATCGCCACCAACCTCGGCCGACCGGAGAAGCTGTGAACACCAACGACCCACGCGAACTGCTGATCGACGTGCTGTCCGGGATCGCGCCGGAGAGCGACCCGGCCACCGTCGACCCGACCGAGGATCTGCGGGACGAGCTCGACCTCGACTCGATGGACGAGCTCAACATGATCACCAGGGTCAGCGCGCGCCTGGGCATCGACATCCCGGAGAAGGACTACCCGTTGATGCGGACCCTGGACGGAGCGGTCGACTACCTCACCGGTCGCATGGCCGCGCCGACCCCATGACCACGGCCGTGGACGTCCTGAGCGGGATCGTCTGGCGGACGTGTCCGATCCGTGCGTCCCCGAGCGCGGGCGCGCGCTCCTGGTTGACGCGGCACGACCTCCTCAAGGGCGAGGGCATCTCCCACCCGCAGGCGCGGACCCGCTTCCTGGTGGCCCGTGCCCTGCTGCGCCGGACGATCGCCGAGGCGCGCCCGGACCTGGGGCGGACGGTGCTGGACATCCGGACCGCCCGGTCCGGACGGCCGACCGTCGTGGACGTCGACCCGCTGCTCGATCCGTTCCTCGCACCCAGCCTCGATCCGGAGCTCGAGGACCACCTCGGCCTGTACCTGGCGGTGAGCCACACCCGTGGGCTCGCCGCGGCGGCGGTCTCGACCGTGGGGCCGGTGGGCATCGACGTGGAACCGCTGGGACGTGACGACCTACCGCCCGCGGAGATCTGGCTGACCCCGGAAGAGCAGGAGGAACACGCCGGCCTGCCGCCAGCGCGGCGTCGTACGCAGCTGCTGCGGCTGTGGGTCGCCAAGGAGGCCGCGCTCAAGGCCAGCGATGCGACGCAAGCGCGGCTGCGCCGCGAGCTTGCCATCAGGGGCTCCGGTGAGGTCGATCGTGTGCCGACCTCCGAGGACGATCCGGGGGCATCGATGCTCGGGCAGGTCGTCTGGCACGAGATCGAGGCGCGGTTCCTGGTCGCGCTCGCCTCGTCGGTCACCGGCCGCTGACGTCCGGGGTCCTGGAGGCGAGGTCACCGGACCCCGTGCCGAGCATCGGTGGGCGCGCCACTCAGTCCCAGCGCCGGATGTCGACCACAGGATCGCCGTCGGGGATCGAGTCCACCAGCTCGACCTTGGCGTTGAACCGCAGGCTGTTCTGGATGCGGTCGTGCGCCGCCGCGGACAGCTCGTCGCCGTTGGCGCCCGCGTCAGCCACCACCTCGCAGCGCAGCACGTCGCGGTGTTCGGCGCGGTCGATCACGAACCGGTAGGCCTGGACACCCTCGATCGGGTCCATCGCGGCGGCGACCTGCCGTGGGTGCAGGAACATGCCCCGCACCTTGACGGCGTCGCCGACCCGCCCGAGCCAGCCTCGGATGCGTGGTGTCGGACCGTCGTCCTCGTCTGTCGCCCAGGCCGACAGGTCACCGGTGCCGAACCGCACCACCGGTGCGGCGTCGTCGAACACGGTGACCACCACCTGGCCCTCGCGGTCATCGTGGACCGCTTCGCCCGTGGTCAGGTCGCAGATCTGCACCAGCGCGTCGGCCGGGACGTACAGGCCGTCCATCCGCTCGCCCTCGTAGCCGAGGTTGCCCGTCTCGGCGGTGCCGTAGCCCTGCCGCACCACCGGGACCCGCTCCATCAGCCAGGACCGCAGGCTCGGCGGCAACGGCTCGGCGGTCACGAACGCCCGCTCGAGTGCCAGGCTCGCGCCCTCCTCCTCCGCCTTCTCCATGAGCGCCTTGAGGTAGCTCGGCAGGCCGATGTAGGCGGTCACCTCGAGGTCACGGCAGGCCTGTACCTGCAGGTCGAGGTTGCCGACCCCGCCCGGGACGACCCGGGCGCCGATGGCCAGCGCGGCCTGCTCGAACATCGCCCCGGCGGGGGAGAGGTGGTAGCCGAACGCGTTGAGCACGAGGTCGCCGGCGCCGAAGCCGGCCGCCTCCAGGGCCGGCGCCCACCGCCACGGGTCGTCGACGTCCAGCTCCGCCTCGTACAGCGGGCCCGGCGACTGGAAGACCCGGCGGATCCGGGCGTCGTCGGCGACCATCCCCGCGAAGGGCGGGTCGTCCTGCTGCAGTTCGAGCAGCTCGTCCTTGGTCAGGACGGGCAGGCGGTCGAGCACCCCGACGTCGACGAGGTCGTCGGCTGTCAGCCCCGCCGCCTCGAGCCGTCGCGCGAACCCCGGGCAGCGTCGTGCGGCCTCGGGCAGGACGTCGCGCACCTTCGGGTCGAAGGAGCGGGCGTACTCAACCGGGGAGATCGTCGCCATCACAGCCACCGCTTCCGTCGCCGGTAGTGCTTGATGTCCCGGTAGCTGCGCCGTTGGCCCTCCTCGCCGAGGCCGAGGTAGAACTCCTTGACGTCCGGGTTCTCGGCCAGGTCCCTGGCTTCACCTTCGAGCACGATGCGCCCCTGCTCCATGATGTAGCCGTAGTGGGCGATGCTCAGGGCCCGCTGCGCGTTCTGCTCGACCAGCAGCACCGTGGTGCCGAGGTCGCGGTTGAACCGTTCCACGATGCCGAAGATCTCCGACACCAGCATCGGCGCCAGGCCGAGGGACGGCTCGTCCAGCATGATCAGCCGGGGTCGGGCCATCAGCGCACGGCCGATCGCCAGCATCTGCTGCTCACCGCCGGAGAGGTACCCGGCGGTCCGACCGCGCAGCGCGGTCAGCTGCGGGAAGTAGCCGTAGACGAGGTCGAGATCCTCGCTGACCTCGTCGTGACGGGTGTGTGCACCCGCCAGCAGGTTCTCGTGCACCGAGAGGTGTTCGAAGACCCGGCGTCCCTCCATGACCAGCGACACGCCCTTGCGCACGATCGCGGCCGCGTCGGTCCGGGTGATGTCCTCACCGTCGAAGGTGATGTCGCCGTCGGTGACCTCGCCGTGCTCGCTGTTGAGCAGCCCACAGATCGCCTTGAGCGTCGTGGACTTGCCGGCACCGTTGGAGCCGAGGAGGGCTACGACCTTGCCCGTCGGGACCTGCATGGACAGGCCCCGCAGGACGAGGATGACCTCCTCGTAGATCACCTCGACGTTGTTGAGATCGAGGATCAGCTCGTCGTGGGCGGGGGCCCCGGGGGCCGGCTGCGTGGCAGCCTGGCCCCCGGCCCCGCCATCAGGGGCAGTGCTCATCGGACAGCGCGGTCCACTCGCCACCCTCGATGATCCAGAGGGGCGAGCACACCATCCCGGTGCGGCGGCCGTCATCACGCGGGGTCAGCGTGATCGGCAAGGAGACACCCTGGGTGTCGTAGCCCTCGATCTGTGACAGGGCGTCGGCGATCGCCGGCCCGGTCACCTCGTCACCGGCCTGGATGATGTCTTCGATGGCATCCGCCATCAACGCCATCTTCCACCAGCCCTGGGTGTAGTGCAGGTTGCGCAGCTCCTCGCCCTGGTCCTCGAGGAAGGCACGGGCATCCTCCTGGCCAGGAACACCGGCAGAGACCGGCGCCCATGGCTGCACCCCGATCGCCCCCTCTGCCGCATCGCCGGCGAGTTCGATGAAGGTCTCACCCGCCGCCCAGTTGAGCAGGTAGAGCTGGATGTCCAGCCCCTGGTCGGCGATGTCGCTGGCGAGCAGCGCGGCCGGGCTCTCGACGTTCTGGACGACGATGTA
>SL_3KL_010_SEDDRAFT_10004768_pt1 | contig 12235 bp, 10 predicted proteins | sample SodLakKL_010_SED_2_FD_10381 | JGI IMG/M metagenome (IMG submission 10381)
AATATCGCGGTGGCACAACCAAGGTTATCGGTTTCCTGGTTGGGCAGGTTATGAAAGAAACTAAAGGCAAGGCTAACCCCAAGCTGGTAAATGAGCTGCTTGTTGAAAAAATTGATCAGGCTTAGTTTATTTTAAACAAGCAGCAGAAAGTTAATAATAATTACAGCCAATAATTATAACTCAGGATTACTTGCCTGGTTATATAAAACTCTGTATTCAGTTTTATTGTTTAGCAGTAAAAGCCAGGGTTGATAGGGATAACTATCAATTAGTATCCTGCACTTGATGATAAGCCCACTCAAGCCACTGCATAGCTATTTCCAGGTCTGTTTTATCAACCGTGGCCCCGCACCAGAAGCGCAGTCCGCCCGGGGCATCGCGGTAAGAAGATACATCATATGCTGCTTCTTCAGCTTCCAGTAATTTAATCAATTTTTTTAACTGGTCTGCGTCCAGGCCAACCGTCAGGCAGACACTGGTATTTGAGCGAATAGTGGGATCTTCGGCCAGAAAATTAATCCAGTCGTGCTCATCCACAAAGCCTTCAATAACTTTTAGATTTTCCATACTGCGCTTGATCAGGCCTTCCAACCCGCCAACACTTTCAGCCCACTTTAAGGCATCCAGGTAATCCTCATTGCAGAGCATGGAAGGGGTATTAATGGTAGAGCCTTCAAAAATATCTTTCATCAGGCTGCCGCCTTTTGTCAGGCGGAATATTTTAGGCAGCGGCCAGGGTGGGGTATAGCTTTCTAATCTTTCAACGGCACGGGGTGAAAGGATCAACATGCCATGAGCGGCTTCCCCTCCCAGGACTTTCTGCCAGGAAAAAGTGGCAGCATCTATTTTGTCCCAGGGAATTTCCATGGCGAAAACTGCCGAGGTGGCGTCACAGACTGTAAGCCCTGTTCGCCCTGCAGGTATAAAATCACCTCCGGGAACTTTTACCCCGCTGGTAGTACCATTCCAGGTAAAAATAACATCATGGTCAAAGTTAACTTCTGCTAAGTTGGGCAGCGAACCGTAGTCTGCCTCAAATAAACGGACATCATTCAGCTTAAGCTGTTTGGTGATATCATCGGCCCAGGTTTTACCGAATGACTCAAAAAAGATTACATCTACCGGCCTTTCACCGAGTAGGTTCCACATGGCCATTTCAAAAGCCCCGGTATCTGAAGCGGGGACAATCCCGACCAGGTAATCTTCAGGCAGGTTTAAAATTTCTTTTGTTTTTTCGATGGCTTCTTTCAAGCGTGCTTTACCGGAACTGCTGCGGTGTGAGCGGCCCAGCGGCGCTGCATCCAGGTTTTCCAGTTTATAGCCGGGCCTTTTGGCGCAGGGGCCTGATGAAAAATATGGCCGGGCTGGTTTTTTTGTCGGTTTGGTGTGCATTATTAATCCCTCCAGGTTAGAAACATTTACAAGTAAAATAATATATTAGCTGCGATTATAAGTAAACAAAAACATTAGCATATGTTATACTAAACGACATAAATGAAAAATATTATCAATTGTTTAGGACTTTGAAGCACTAAAAAAGGCGATGCTTTCAGATAAACGAATAAAATTTTCAATAAGGGAGTTGAACTTTAATGAAGATTTCGGTGGCCTTAGCATTGCTTGTGATGCTGTTGGTCAGCGGTTGTGCCGCCATGCAGACAGAGAATGCTAGGGATATTAAAAATGATGCAGATGGCCAGGTGATTAATGTAGTAACAACAATTTATCCCCTGGCCGATATCGTTAATGAACTGGGTGGAGATCATGTAAATGTCAGCTATCTATTACCGGCCGGGGCCAGTCCCCATACCTATGAACCCACTGTGGAGCAGGCTAAAGAAGTTGAACGGGCTCATTTATTTGTCTATATCGGTGCCGGGCTGGATGATTGGGCGGTTGATCTGGCCAGGGCAGCGGAGCCTGGCCCTGAGCTCCTGGATTTATCGGAGGAAGTTAATTTGATTGAATCTGCCGGCTACCACAGTATTAATAATGATGACCATGACCACGATGATGGTCATCATGCCTGCGATCATGACTGTGACCACGACCATCATGATTGCGACCATGATCATGGTCCGGACGATCCCCATTACTGGCTTGATCCAACTATTATCCGAGATGATGTCTGCCCCGCAATATCTGGTCAATTTGCAACAATCGATCAGGAAGGCAAAGATTATTATGAAGAAAAGTTAAACAGCTATCAGGATGAGCTTACAGCCCTGCATGAGGACATTGAGTCAGCAGTTTCCGATTTTTCTCACCAGGGTTTTATATCTTTTCATTCTGCCTGGCAGTACTTCGGCCAGCGCTACGGCCTGGAAGAAGTTGCTGTTGTAGCACAGTTTCCTGGCCAAGAACCTTCAGCCGGCTGGGTGGCTGAACTGGTTGGCATAATCAGGACGGAAGATATTGGCGCTATTTATGCCGAACCTCAGTTTCCGGTGGCCCTGGCTGAAAGAATTGCAGAAGAAAGCGGGATCGATGTGAAAATCATAGATCCTCTTGGAGGAGAAGATGTGGAGGGGCGTGAATCTTATCTAGAAATGATGCGTTTTAACCTGGCCGCTTTTAAAGATGCCATGTAATAGACTGACTTAAGGTTTTTTAATAGAGAGGCTGAATTAAATGAAAGACATTATCAGGGCAGAACAGGTCCAGGTGGAACTGGGCGGTAAGAAGGTTTTAAAGGATATAACCTTTACCGTGCCAGGTGGTGAATTGACCGGTATTATCGGCCCGAACGGAGCCGGTAAAACAACACTTTTGCGAGCTGCTCTCGGCCTGGTGCCGATTAGTAAGGGGCAGCTGGAGGTATTCGGAGTCCCTGTTGAGAAACTGAGAGAGGTGCGCCCGAGAATTGGTTATATGCCTCAAAGACAGTCGTTCGAGAGGCGGTTCCCCCTTTCAGCGGCCGATGTGGTTGCCGGCGGCCTGCTAACTCCTGAGACCATGCTGCGTCGTATTCCCGGAAAAGATGAAAAAATTAGAACAGCTCTGCACTTTGTGGGAATGGAAAGTTACTACAAACGGCCTTTTCAGGACCTTTCCGGCGGTGAACAGCAAAGGGTTCTCCTGGCCAGATCCCTGGTCCGCCAGCCTGAGCTTTTAATGTTGGACGAACCCAATGCCGGCCTGGATTTCCCGGCCCAGCAGAGCTTTACCGAACTGATCCAAAGTCTGAAAAGGGATAAGGGCCTGACAATATTACTGGTTTCACATGACCTGGTTTCAGTTGCTTCTGCGGCAGACCAGCTGGTCTGTATCAACCGGACCATGCATATTCACGGGCTTCCTGTTGATGTGCTGCATAGTCCTTGCCTGGACGAAGCTTACCGTTGCCAGTTTGATTTATTAAGCACCCTGGGTAAAGGGGGCGGCAGTTCTTGAGTGAAATATTGGAATATGGATTTATGCAGCGTGCACTGCTGGCGGCCCTTTTGGTAGGGACGCTTTGTTCTACCATATCATTTTTTGTTGTTTTAAAAAGGCTCTCCTTTCTGGGAGCAGGTATATCTCATACTGCCCTGGGAGGAATAGCCCTCGGATTAATCACAGGAGTCGACCCTGTCATTTCCGGCTCTGTTTTTGCCGTTGGAACGGCCATGAGCACCGGATATATCAGCAAAATTGGCAAAATCAGCGAAGATACCGTTATCGGTATCTTCTATGCCTCGGGAATGGCCCTGGGAATTGCCTTGATCAGCACTTTCAAAGGCTACTATCCTGAACTGTTCGCCCTGCTTTTTGGCAACATTTTGTCTGTTTTGCCCCGGGACCTGGCTTTTATGGCGATTGTCCTGGTTATTATAGCAGTTTTCGTTATCATATTTTTCAGGGAGCTGGTGATGATCTGCTTCGATGAGGAGATGGCTGAAGCCGGAGGCCTGCCTGTTTCCTTTATTTACATGGGGCTGCTGGCAGCTATGGGGTTGACGGTCATGGTTTCCATTCAGCTGGCCGGGGTGGTCCTGGTGGCAGCCCTGATTGTTATTCCCGGGGCTACAGCTTACCGGCTTAGTAAAAATTACCGGGCCATGCTTTTACTGTCGGTTGTATTCGGCCTGACCGGCAGTATTGGCGGACTCTTTGCCTCTTACTTTTACCCTGTTCCACCGGGAGCGGCAATTGTCCTGGTCCTGGCGGCAATATTCGCCCTGGCCATGGCGGTAAGGCCAATATTTGAAAAATACCAGGCAAAACAAACTGGAGTGAATGATAAGTGAATAAAGATGCGAATAAAGCAGCCCAGAAAGAATTGAAGAGCAAAGGGTATAAACTGACCGGGCCGCGGGTGGCTATTATAAATTACCTGGCTGAAAGCCATAATCACCCCGATATGCGACAAATATTCGCCGGCATAAGGGCTGAGTATCCCGGTATTGGCATGGCTACGGTTTACCGGACCCTTGATCTGCTGTTGGAGTTGGATATACTAAGGGCGATTTCCCTGAAAAAAAACCAGCTGCGCTATGAGTTGAAAAAGCCGGGAGATCACCATCACCACCTGGTTTGCACAGGATGCAGCCAGATTATAGAATTTGGCAGCTGTAATTTCAAGCATATATCCAGGCAGATAGAGACTGTAACCAGGTACAATATTGAAGATCATACTCTTGAAGCTTACGGGCTTTGTCCGCAGTGTCAGGCCGGGTAAAATCTTGTTACTTCAGTATTATTCAACTGAAATAATATAATAATAGATCGGTTGACCCCCGTATTGCAGTTCTATTTCAAGGTCTGGATATTCTTCGGCTATTATTTTTGCCAGGGCTGAGGCATCTTTTCGCTCAACATCCTGTCCGTGGAAAATGGTAATTATGTCTTTACCCTGTTCTGCTGCTGCACGGGCCAGGTCTAAAGCTGCCAGGTCAAGGTTGTCTCTTGAAGTAATAATATCTCCTCCGCACAGTCCCAGGAACTGTCCATGTTTTATGACTTCCCCCTGGATAACGGCATCCCTGGTTGCGTAAGTTAAAAGACCGGTTGTTACCTTGTTGATGCTTTCTCTCATGGCTTCAAGATTCTCCTCGATCTGCAAGTTGGGATTGTAAGAGAGCAGTGCGGCCAGGCCTTCGGGAAGAGTCCTGGTTTCAAGNACCTCTACCTTTTTGTCGGATAAAGCTTTGACCTGTTCTGCAACCATGATGATATTTTTATTATTAGGAAGTATAATGGCCGATTCCTGGTCCAGGTTTTCTACAGCTCTCAGTAAGTCTTCAACATTGGGATTCATGGTTTGCCCACCGAAAACGATTTCATCTGTCCCCAGGCTTAAGAATATTTCCCGGAATCCTTCACCAAAAGAAACAGAAATAATGCCGGTTAATCCCGGTTCCATCTTTTCAGGTCCGGGTAGGATGATAGAATTCTCTATAGTGCTGTTTCCGGCAGCTTTTTCCTTTTGTTGATCAAGCATATTATCGATTTTTAAATCGTGCAGGGTTCCATATTGCAAGGCTTTTTCCAGGACAAGGCCGGGGTTTGCAGTGTGAATATGAACTTTGGCCACATTTCTATCTTCAGCAACGAGCAGTGATTCACCCAGCAAAGACAGCTCAGCCTTAAGCTTATGAAAAGCCCCTTCTTCTGACTTGACTATTAACTCGGTACAGTATGGGAAATCTAGAGAAGTTATTTCTGTAAAGCTTGTTGTCGCTGCAATAAGCGGTTCTGACTCTTCAAGGTTATTCATATCCTTATAGTGAATCACATCAGACATTGAGCGTTTTAAGGCATAAAGGCATCCTTCCACGAAAACCAGAAGTCCCAGGCCCCCGGCGTCAACTACACCCGCTTCTTTAAGGGCGGGCAGCATATCAGTGGTTCGGGCTAAAGCGCTTTTACCGTTTTTAATAGCAGCTTCGATACTGTTGTTAAGGTTTTCTCCCTGCCGGGAAGCAGAGCGGATACCGCGGGCCATTTCTCTCGCTACGGTAAGAATGGTTCCTTCGACTGGCTTAGATACAGCCCTGTAAGCATAAACAACACCATACTGGAAAGCTTTACTCAGCTCGCCGGGTGTTATATATTCTTTTTTCCTTAATCCCCGGGCAATACCACGCAGGATTTGTGATAAAATTACACCGGAATTACCCCTCGCACCCATCAGAGCCCTGGAAGCGACTATCTCTGAAAGTTCCCCTACTGAACTTCCCTTGTATTCCATTGAACCTTCTGTGGCAGCTTTTAGGGTCATAATCATATTTGTCCCAGTATCACCATCGGGAACAGGAAAAACATTCAGGGCATTAATTTTTTCTACTTCCCGTTCAAAGAAGTAGCTGGCACCAAGGATCATTTTTTTGAAATCATTTACATGAAGAGTATCTCTTAAACCTGATTTAGAAGCAGTGTTCACAATGAATTCTCCTGTTAAAGATAATCATTCTTACTATGCTGAATAATAACATAAATTGTTCCGAAAAGCTAATAAATAGATATGTCTAGACCTGGTTTCGCAGCATTAATTCTGACGGATGAGGTTCCAGGTAAGTTTGATTTTGCAAATAAGAGGCATCATATTTCCTGATAAAGTGGTTGGCCAGGGTTAAAGGAACCACCAGTGGCGCTTTGTGGTTTGCGTAACTTTCAATCAACGAGATCAGTTCATTTTTTTCGTCGCTGCTGATCAACTTTTTGAAGTAGCCGGAGATATGATAAAGGACATTAACATTTTTCTTAACGGTGGCTTTTAATGACATGGCTTCCATCAAATCCGCCTGGTATTCTGTCAGCAGGGTTTCTTCAGGGATATCCTTACCTGCTGCAACCAGTTTGCCCATTATAGATAGGTGTTTAGGACTGTGAGACATTAGTTGGAGCTTATGAGTGGTGTGAAAATTAATTAGTGCTTTATAATCTGGTTTTTGCTGCAGAAAAGTTTTCCAGCGGTAATAACAAAAAACTTTTTCAATAAAATTTTCACGTAATCCGGGATCATTGAGTCGACCTTCCTCTTCAACCGGAAGCAGGGGAAAGTGATCGGTAAATGCTGCTGCGAAAAAACCACGTCCATTTTTTTTTGAATGACCGGATTCATGATAGACTTTAACTTTGTGCAGGCCTGAGCTGGGAGAGTCTTTCTTGAAAATAAAAGCACAAAGATCATTCTTTTCCAGTTCCCTGACCCGAGTATGGCAATAACCGATCATCTTTTCGGTAAGATCTATTCCGCTTCTTGATGTAACCAGGCGCGGAGTTTCCGGATCTCCGAGCAGGCGCATAGCTTCTCTCGGTATCGGTAATCCGCATTCTACTTCCGGGCAGACCGGAACAAAGTCGAAGTATTTTCCGAGGATATCTGTTATATACCGGTCATGCTTGTGCCCGCCATCATAACGAACCGGATTGCCAAGCAGGCATGAACTAACGCCAACGCGGATTTTTCCCTGCATTGTTGTATCCCTCCATAAATATATTATAGCTATTCTATACTTAATGAAAAATTCCTTTAAGCACTATAATTTAGCAGTAAAGGTAAGTTTAAGTTTGAACAAAGGACTTTAAAGGATTTCTTTTTATTAAGTCAGAAGGTATAATTATAGTAGCTATCTAATGTTAGTGTGCTACATATAAGGTCAGGTTAGCAGGCTTTTCAACCACGTTTAATGGATATTATCCAGAGGTGGAACCGGATACAGCAAATAATGGTCTGATTAATACAAAGATTTTCAGATTAAAAGGGAGATTGAAGGGAGAAGTGTCAAATGCTAAATAAGAATAGGGGTCTTGCTTTAGTTTTTTCTTTATTGGCTATTGCTGTCTTTATTATTTCCGGCTGTGGAGACGGTGAAATGGAGGCAGAAGTTGCTGAAGAAAGAACTGTCCTTGAAGGCAGAGGTATTTATATCGGACAAATTGACACTCAGTCGGTAGAAATTGAGATGGCTGGAGAGCCAAGATATTTTGCTCTTGGAGATGGAATTGATTTGAGTGGAATACCCGATGGATCGGAAGTTGCTATTACTTATATTGAAGATGAAGAACGTCCCCTGCTGCAATCAATAGAAGCGCTGGGAGTTGAAGAAGAGGAAGTCAGCCAAGAAGAAGGAATTTATGTAGGGCAGATAGATATGAATTCTGTGGAAATTGAAGTAGATGGAGAACCTGCAGCATATGCTATTGGAGAAGGGCTCAGTGTTGAAGATATTGAAGACGGCTCCAAGATAAAATTTACTTATAGCGAAGATGAAGCAAGGCCCATTCTAAAAACAATCGAAGTGATTGAAGCTCCGGAGGAAGACGAAGCTGATATGGTTCTTACCGGAGAAGGTACCCTGATCGGATTAATTGATTCGCGCTCAGTTGAAATTGAGATTTACAGGGCTTTCATGCTGGACGAAGGTGTAAGTGTTGAAGGGATCGAAGATGGATCACTGGTAGCTTTTACATTTACTGAAACAGGCCAGAGAGCTGTGATCGATTGGATAGAAGCAGTTGGTGAATACATGGAAGGTGAAGTAATGCACGGTACGCTGGTTGGTCATATAGACAGCCAGTCGGTTGAAATCCGGTATGTCCAGGCTTTCACTATAGGTGACACCATCGATATCGAAGAATTTGACGAAGGGACAGAAGTTATATTTACTTATAGTGTCGATCCACACCGGCCGCTGCTGGAAACACTAACAGAAAGATAGCCATTTCGGAACATGCAAATTAAGCAGGCCATCGTACCGCAAGCAATTGTGGAGATGGCCTTTATTTAGGGTTTAATACATTTCCAAAACCTCTTGTTTTATAGCTAACTTACGTGTTAATATAAGTGAATGGATAATTAAGATTGTTTCATATAAATTACCTGTATAGATCGGGATAAAAGTTTGAGAGGGGTATTATAATGATAGATTGTAAGAGTTGTGGTATGGATTATGATAAAAAAGAGTATGAGTTTTGTCCCTATTGCGGGCATGTTCCGGAAGATGAACCGGTAAGCCCTAAAGAAAGTAGTTATGAACCAAAATATAAAGCAGCTGACTCAGGAAAAAGTGAAGAAAAAGAAGGTGAAGATGAAAAACCGGCCACCGGTGGCGTTAATAAAGTGAAGTATGCTGTAATAGCGGTGGCAGCAGTTGTTTTTATTGTTGCTGCAGTTTCTGCAATATTTGCGCTTGGTGACACCGGAGTTACTGTTCCTGACAGGTATGATACCATCCAGGAAGCAATAGATGCTGCTGAAGATGGCGATGAAATCGTAATAGACATCGGCACTTATAGAGAGAATATCGACTTCAATGGAAAAAATATTACAATTCGCAGTATTGACCCTGGCGACCCTGATGTTGTTGATCAAACCATCATAGACGGTGGGGGTAGCGGTTCGGTGGTTTCTTTTCGCAGTGGTGAAACTGAAGATGCAGTTTTAAAAGGCATAACAGTAACCCGCGGCAGCGGTATTGTTATCTCCGGTGGTAGTAATCCGGTTATAGAGAACTGTGTGATAGAAGACAATAATGCTGAATTTGGAGCTGGCTTAGCAATTTTTGATTCTGCTCCCACAATCATTAATAATACTATTATTGGGAACTCCGGTTTCCTCGGGGGCGGTCTGTTTATCGAAGAATCATCTCCGCGTATTGAGGGAAACAGGATTGTCAGAAATCGCGCAGAAATGGGCAGTGGCATGGTGATAATTTCCAATTCATCTCCTACCATTATAGATAATCGCATCGCAGATAATGTCGCTGAAAGGTTGGGTGGGGGTATTGTAGTCGCTGTAGATTCCACACCGACTATTCAGGGCAACACTGTTGTCGGTAATTCAGCCGAGCGAAATGGCGGGGGTATTTTGATTGAAGAATCTGAGCCACTGCTTGAGGGTAATACTATCTCTAGAAACCGAGCAGCTAACGGTGCAGGGATATTTATCGTCAACTCTCTAACTACTGCCCTGAAGATAACCGGCAACACCATTAGTGAGAATTTAGCTGCAATCGCCGGTGGTGGTCTTTATATGGAAGGTTCTTCACCCGATGTTGAGGATAATGTTTTTGCTGATAACATATCCGATCACCTGGGTGGAGGAGCGGCTGTATATAACTCTTCCCCGATATTTAGATTAAACAGTTTCGAAGGTAATGATGCCCAGGGGCCTGAAGGTGGAGGCGCTATCTGGGTGTCTGCAGATTCGGAACTTGACTTAAATGACCCTGATGATAACATTTACGAGCAGAACAACCCGGATGACCTTGTTTATGAATAACCTTAATAATTACTGGTTAAAGTTACCATTTCGATCAGCTGAAAGGAGTAGTAAAAAATGAGTGAAAATAGCGGAAGCAAGTCCCGCGTTTTAAAGATAGCAGCAGTAGTTGTTGCAGTCCTGGTTTTGGTTGCAGCAGCTGTTTTTTTAGTACCATCTTATCTCAATCCACAGATAACAGTTCCTGGGGATTATCGTACTATCCAGGCAGCAATTGATGCAGCTGAAGATGGTGACGTGATCATAGTAGAACCTGGGGTCTATTATGAGCAGCTCGATTTCATGGGGAAAAATATTACTGTAAGAAGTACAGACCCGGAAGATCCTGAGGTTGTGTCCGAAACTGTTATCGATGGGCGTAAGAGAGGCTCAGTTGTGAACTTTCAGGGTGGTGAAGGTGAAGGTGCTGTTTTGCAGGGCTTTACCCTGACCAGCGGAGTGGGAACCCGTGCTTCGGTTACTTATGAAGAAGATGGAGAAGAAGTTGTGAGCGAGGGCTTTTTTGGTGGAGGTGTATTTATTACCAATGCCAGTTCACCAACGATAGCAAATAATATTATTACCGGTAACAATGTAGACATTGATGGTGGCGGGATTGCAGTAAAAGACGGTTCAAACCCGGTTATCCGGTATAACACTTTCGAGGATAATACCTCGTATAGCGGTGCCGGAATATCTGTATGGGCATCAAATCCGATCATTGAAGAGAATACTTTTCGACAGAACAGGGCCCGGTTCCTGGGCGGCGCTATCGCAGTTGATATGGGCGCTTCACCGACAATAAGCGGAAATGAAATGCATAATAATTCGGCTACCGGTGGTGGAGGAATTTCTGTTTGGAAAGCGGAACCGGTTATAACGGATAATATAATTCGTAATAATGCTTCTATCTGGACAGGTGGCGGTATAACAATGGCTGATTCTGCGCCAACAATAGATGGCAATGATATAACGCGTAATACTGCGACTAATTATGGAGGGGGCATTGCAGTTACCGGTGGTTCGACCCCGGTGGTCAGTAATAACCAGATCAACCGCAACTATTCTGAAGAGAGCGGCGGCGGAATTGCAGTGATCGAAGGATCGGAAGCAACGATCATCGATAACATTATTTCTGAAAACACGGTACTTTTTGGTGGTGGCGGTCTTTATATTCACGCTTCATCACCCAGTGTCAACAATAACAATATTTATAAGAATATTGTCCAGCAGGACGGTGGCGGTATTGCCATTTTAAGCAATTCGAATCCGGAAATACTCAGCAATATTATTGATGAAAATATTGCCGGACGAGCCGGTGGCGGAATGGTTATCGGGGATGAATCTACAGCACAGCTGGAAGACAACACTATCAGCGGTAACGAGGCTGCAACCGGTGGAGGAATCATTGTCCAGCAGTCTGTTCTGAATATGATCAGAAATTTAATTAGCGAAAATGCCGCTCATGACGGTTCAGGTGGCGGTATAATCCTGGTATCAAATTCTGTTGCAGAGATAACCGAAAGCACTTTTATCGCTAATAGCGCGATTGAGTTTGGCGGCGGTATTGTTGCTTATGAAGAGTCAATTGTGACACTCAGGGGAAATGATTTTACCGAGAACATAGCTGAACTTGGTGGCGCATTCATCGGTTTTGGTGATGCCAGTATTGATTTAGCTGATCCAGATGACAATACATACAGCGGTAATATCCCAGAAGATGTAGATGATGAAGAACTTGAAAACGAAGAAGAAAATGAAGAAGAAGATAATAATTGAAGTTGAGTTGTAATGAGTTAGAGATACACTAAAAATTACTGGGGCACCCAGTCAGGGTGCCCCATGTGCTTTTTATTTTTTCGAGAGTTCATTGAGGCAAGACTGGTAAATTCTNAAACCGCCATTTAAGTTACGAACCCTGGTAAATCCATTTTGAGCAAGAATGCGGGTGGCCAGGTAAGATCGCAGGCCTACGCTGCAGTAAGTAATGATATCTTTTCCTCTATCCAGTTCATCAAGACGTTCCCTAAGATTATTAAGCGGTATATT
>SL_3KL_010_SEDDRAFT_10004769_pt1 | contig 12234 bp, 9 predicted proteins | sample SodLakKL_010_SED_2_FD_10381 | JGI IMG/M metagenome (IMG submission 10381)
TGGCCGTTACCTGGTCAAAACGGAACTCACCGGCATGAATCAGGTCGTACAACATGCTGATGGCATCAAACTCAGCATTGCGTATCTCTGTAATGATTCTGTTCAAATTGGTAGCAACAGCCACAGAAATTACCCGGTCAAAGGTAAATTCCTGCCAGTTCACCGTGCGATCACCACGTTGGAAAGGACCTTCAACATCAAGACCAAGTTTAATGGATTGGTCATGACTGGCCAGAATACTGTCTATTTCGTTTTTGAAGTTGCTGATCATGTCGCGGAGTATGTAAGCCCTCGTACCGGGTCCTCCTGCTCGCTGGGTGGGGTCAAGATTGTTTTCAATCAACCAGAAACGTGAAGAAAAACTGTAATCATCCTGGCGCCGCAGATCCTCTAAAGGAATGTTTTCAGCTTCTTCCATAGAGATGCGGTTGATGTTTGCAATCATTTGCGTCCGCTTGTTGCGGATATAATTAACCAATGAATCAGCCAGCGATTTCACATGCATGGCTTCATTGTAAAACGGTTGTACCAACTCCTCACCATGCGCAGCTTTTTGTACATCGAAGTCGATATACACCATTTCTACCTTTGTCTCAAAATTCCTGTTGGTTTCCTCAATGCTGTTGTTGATCAGTGGAAAAGACTCCAACACGACCACCGAAACGTTCAATGCCATCAGCGCGAGGAAGATCAGGTACATGAGACCGATCAGTCTTTGCCTTGGAGTTTGTTTAGCAGCTGCCATATTGTGCTGTAATTATATCTGTTTTAAATGCTGAATACTTTTTTCGAATGCAAAAATCAACCATTATTTATTTATGTTGAAATTCATGGCCGATAGCATATTTCCGTACACACTGTTTAGTGCCTGGATATTTTTGGTGAGCTGTTCCATCTCAGCCTGGAAAAGTTTGGATTTTTGGGCTGAACTGGTAAGCTCGTCAATTACCCCGCCCATCGTTTCCTGGTGACGCTGGGCTGCCTCGGCCTGCTTGCCGGCCGCTTGCATCTGCAGCTCATAGGCCGTATTTAGTGCCGAGAGATTTTTTGTCAGGCTTTCGGAAGCATAAGCACCGTCCTGGGCTTTTCGCGCCGAATCTCTGTAAGCATCATTCATTTCGTTGAGTGAACCGACCAGGCTTTTCAGGTTGCTGTTATATTCCTCCGATAAGCTCAGATCATGCTTGAGATATTCCGCTTTGTTTTTGTATGACTGGCTGAGCTCTAGCACCGACTTCGATGCAGTTTCCATATTCTGGATATATTGATTGGTGGCTATGGTCGCATTGGAAAGGTCTGCCAGCCTGGCCGCGTTATCACTGAGATTGCGTAAGCCGCGTCCGAGATTGTTGATCAGCTCCGGACCGATATCGGCTTGCTCCATCAGCTTGTCCAGATTTGATGACAAGGTTATATGTTGTTGGGAAACAGCGCCCTGAAGCCTGCGGTCATCACGTGGCATATCCGACTCAAGCCCTGCCAGCTCAGGATAAACCAGACTCCAGTCCGGCTCCTCATGCACCTGTTCAAATGCTGAGAAAAAGAACACCACCGCCTCTACACCCATTCCAATTATCAAAGCATAATCGGCAAAAGGCCAGTGCATGATCTTGAAAAGAGCTCCGATGATCACCAAAGAGGCACCCCATCCATAGAGCCTGGACATAAAAATTTTCCATCCTTTTTTGCGTGCAAATTTCATTTGTGGCAATTTTTTAATTTGAACATTGGGAATATCCTGCGAAAAGATTTATTTGCAACCGGAGATTCCTTTCAAAACGTTGTCAATCTATTAATAATAATTAGTAAACATTTGATGCACCCCTTCTGCCATCATCCCTGTCGCGGCCCGGATAAGTTTGTACGCTGCGGAATCCGATATATGAGGTGGCTGTATCCTGAAACTCATATGTTCTTGTGCTAACCTGCAGAAAAAATCCGATATCTTTCCATGATCCGCCGCGAACAACTTTCCTGCTGAGAGCCGGTGGGTCCACATCAGGGTTAAATTCATATTGATAATCAGGGCTCAGGTCATGGCCAAAATAATAGAAGGACTCATCATAGGCATTGCGTGTCCATTCCGAAACGTTTCCTGCCATGTCATAAAGACCGTAATCATTTGGTGGATAAAACCCTGCGATATTGGTGTACATAGCACCTGTATCGGCATACCTGCCCCGCATAGGTTTGAAATTGGCAAGGAAGCAGCCTTCCTGATCACGCAGGTAGGGGCCTCCCCAGGGATATGGATTGAGATCACGCCCGCCCCTGGCAGCGTATTCCCATTGCGCTTCTGACGGCAATTCAAAATCCATGGCGAAAGGTTGATTGCGGCTGGCAAGGTAACTGTTGAGATATTGTGTTCTCCAGACATTGAAAGCGCGTGCCTGTACCCAGTTGACACCTACCACCGGATAATGGTCAAAAGCAGGATGCCAGAAATACTGTTTGGCCATGGGTTCATTGTAGGAATAGGTAAAATCACTGATCCAAACCAATGTGTCAGGGTAAACATGTGTTTCATGTTGTGTAATCAGATCTGCCCTGTTCAGGTTTCTTCTTTCGTTGGGCTCTATATTTGCTGCCCGGCGAAGATCAATGGTGAAGTATCTGTAAACCAGCAATCGTGTGTCGATCTCCCTCCTTCTGAAAAAACGTTCCTGCTCAGGCAGATAAAGCTCTTCGAGTACAACCCGCTCTTCTTCACCGTCCCAGCGGATTGGCGGCCGCCAGTTAAGCATCGGAGGGATCAGGGGTTCGCCAAACTCGTCTTCATCAATTTCAAAATCCGGATCCAGCGTGGCGGCCAGGATGCTACGTGCGAGAGAGTCTCTTACCCAATAAACAAACTGTCGATACTGATTATTTGTAATCTCTGTTTCATCCATGTAAAATGCCGGCAGGGAAACAGTCCACGATCTTGCATTTTGTGTATAGGCAATATCCTGGTCAGAAGGGCCTAGTATAACGCTTCCCATGGGGATGAACACCATTCCGGGAGGGTCAGCATAGAATGCATCCGGTCTGTTTTGAACACCAACCAGGTGACCCCGGTCTCCGCGTCCGAGCCAGTTGCAGCTGGTAAATACTACCGCAACCAAAGCAATTAAAAAGATTTTTTTCATGGTCGTTTCAGTTATGATGGCCATATTTTGGTTTGTTCCTTTTTAGCAAGCGAAAGCAATAGTTTAAAAAAATGATCTGCAAAGTTACAAAAATCTGACATTACGTTGTATTTTCTGTATGCGGTCCAGATCAAGATCAAAACAATACTGCAACATAATTTCATGGGTGCCGTAACTTCTTCGCATGGCTCCCAGGGGTGATGTGGTAATATCGTATGAATAACCCACGCTGATCTGATCAAGTCTTACCCCAACCATTACTGCAACGGCATCCTGAGGTCTATAAGTAACGCCACCCCAAAAACGGTTATTGTATGTAACCAGGGTGTTTATGTCGAACTGGAAGGAATTCAGGTCCGTTTTTACGAGAAGCGACGGGCTGAGAACATAACTGGAATTGTTTGGCAAGGCGAGGTTGTATCCTCCCATGGCATACACATGCCGTTTCAGCCCGAAATCACTTTCACCCAGACCGCCGCGCGCTTGCCGCAATTGCGTAAAAGACAATCCGGCCCAGGCCTCATCATCGAGCATGTAAAACCCGCCCAGTGAGAAATCGGTAAAAATAATGCTCTCTTCTCCTCCTATCAGCGCAGGATCACCGGGATCCAACGGGTTGAGGCCTGAAAAATCAATTCCTTTATCCAAAAAACCAATATTGGCACCAATTCCCAGCCTCCCCATACCCATGTCGAGATGATAAGAATAAGACAGACTGACCCCTACACTTGTTTCAGGCCCCAGCTGATCCTGGATAAAACCAAGTGCTAAACCACCCCGGATAAGTCTGATAGGTGCATCAACGTTCAAACTATAGGTTTCCGGATTTAAACGGTTTCCTTCTTCATCGCGGAATCCAACCCATTGCTGCCGGGCAATACCGGTGGCACAAATCGCATTACGCATGCCTGCCAGTCCGGGATTGATCCCCATGTTGTTAAACATATTATGTGTAAACTGGGCTTGCTGCTGCGCAAAGACAGCCCCGGAAAGGAAAGACAACAGGATGATAATAAAAATGCACTTTTGTTGCATATACATTAGCGTTTGACAAAAACCCTGAATGTTAACGGATAATTATCTGAAATATTGGTGTTTCAAAGAATTTGTCAAAATTACTACTTTTTTTGATCCCCCGGCGATTTGCTAAACTCCTTAAATTGAGCTTTGCGGGCTTCAGACAAATTTTTGGTAAACTTGCCACCATTTTTCCGGAATCTCATTTTGACAGGCTTCCTGGTAATCTTTATAAGAACAGGCTACCAGGAAGTGCCGGTCATACTTTTGTTTTAGTCTCTCTGGACAGGGAACCTCCATCCACCAGCGGTCGCTGATCTTACTTTTGTAGAAAATGATCTTGTTTTGAAAGTCCTTGATAGACACAACGTATTTGATGAAGCTTCGGGAGTCTTTGGTTTGTTTGTCGGGCAAATCTTTTGTGCGATGATAATAACCGTCAATAAAATACCATATCATCTGGGCTGTAAGATGGGCTGTTTGACCTCTCTGGTCCACTGAAGGGTTCATTTCATAAAAACCAACGCAGCTGATCTTGTCGCTCAAGCCTGCATAACGTGCGATTTGACAAGCTTCTTCGCCAAACAAACCATTGGGGCTGCCGGGCGCAATACCGGGGGCATCCGACTGCCGGATGGCTGATAAATCAAAGCTCAGCATGTCAGCATTTCTGACAATTGGTTCAACCCCTTCCAGATGCTGTCTCAGGACTCCGAGCCGGTAAACATCGAAAAACAACTGCTCCATCAGGGCGATGGCATCCTGATCCACAAAATATGTCTGGTATCCGATATTTGCATAATGAAACAAGTAGTTGGGCTGGTGAGTCAAAATGTGACCTAGATAGTTTTTGTGATGGATGGTTTCACCTTTTTCCTGTCCCAAATCAAATTCCGGATCCACTGATACCATATTAATGATTTGCCCAAGGGATTCATAAGCCTGGTAAACTGCGTAGGTAATATCCTGTCCGCCGCCGATGACCACAGGTGTTATTTGATTCTCAAGCAATTCGGCAATTACTGACTTTACGGCGACATAGGTATCGGTTACTTTTTCTCCAGCATGGATGTTGCCAAGATCTGCTATTTTGGCCTTGAAAGGACCCTGAAACAAACGGTAAAGATGTTGCCTGACCTGATCGGGTGCAGCCGCACACCCCTTGTTTGCCGGGGCGTTTCGGTCTTCCAGCACACCAAAAATGGCAATATCCTTATTTTCAAGATCAGGAAACCTGTCGGGATGGGTATGAATGCCCACCACATTTAAGAGGCTTAAAGGGTGGGGCTTGTCTGAAAACAAACCCGGACTGTGACTTACCGGTTGAAAAAAGTCAGCAATATTCATTATGGTGGACAAAGCCGTTTTTGTTACCCCTTTTTGGGGGTTGTTGTTTTTTTAGTTTTACGGCTTTTTTTGTCTGAGGTTCCACCTTCAATGATTTTTCTTGCGTCTTCAATGCTTAGCTCTTCGGGTTTTTGCCCTTTCGGCAGCTTATAATTCTTTTTGCCATCAGTAACGTACGGCCCGAAACGACCGGTCATCACGCGTATGTCCGTATCTTCATCAAACTCTTTGATGATACGTTTTCGCAAGGCCTCCTTTTTTTCTTCAATGATCTCAATGGCTTTCTCCTTAGATATTGTCAGTGGATCTTCCTCTTTGGGAATGGAATAAAACTGGCCGTCGTGCCTGATATAAGGCCCGTATCGTCCTACCGCCGCCACCATGTCCTGACCCTGATACTGTCCTGCTACCCGGGGCAGTTTGAAAAGTTCCAGTGCTTCTTCCAGCGTAATGCTGTCCAGACTTTGATCCTTCCGCAAACTGGCAAAACGGGGTTTTTCCTCTTCATCCGTATCTCCAACCTGAATCATTGAGCCGAAACGCCCGATCTTAGCATACACATTTCTGCCGGACGAAGGCTCCTTTCCAAGAAGACGCTGGCCTTTTTGTTTCTCGGATGTCTTCAGGGTGTCTTCAACCTTTTCGTGAAATGACCAGTAAAAATCCTGAATGACCTTGTTCCACTCTTTTTTGCCTTCCGCAACTTCATCAAACTCCTGTTCAACACGGGCTGTAAAATGATAGTCCATGATCTCGGTGAAGTACTGCATGAGGAAATTATTTACCACCCCGCCTATATCTGTTGGGAACAGCTTGTTTTTATCGGCACCGGTTATTTCTTCTTTGTCCTTGTCGGCAATCCTGCCTTTTTTCAGCAATAATACATTGTATATTCTCTTTTCTCCGGTCTTGCTTTCTTTTATAACATATTCACGCTTTTGAATGGTACTGATGGTTGGTGCATAGGTAGATGGCCGTCCGATGCCAAGTTCCTCCATTTTTTTCACAAGGCTGGCCTCAGTATACCTGGGAGGATGTTTTGAAAAACGTTGAATGGCTTCTGCTTCATTCAGCCCTAGTTTTTGACCGACTTTAAGGGGAGGCAGTATGCTGGCGGTGGCTTCTTCCTCCTCATCATCGGTTGATTCCAGGTAAACTTTTAAAAAACCCTCAAACTTCAGTACTTCACCGCTGGCCGCAAAATGCTCCCCGGTATTGGAAATATCGATCCGGATGGTGGTTTTTTCCAGAATGGCGTCACTCATTTGTGATGCCAGGGTACGTTTCCAGATAAGCTCGTATAATTTTTTCTCACCGTCTGTGCCCCCCGCCTGAGGCACATTCATATAGGTGGGCCTGATGGCTTCGTGTGCCTCCTGTGCACCCTTGCTTTTCGTAGTATATCGCCGGAGCTTTACATAGCCCTCTCCAAAACTTTTTTCAATTTCTTCTTTGGCCATCGCCATTGCTGCACCCGAAAGGTTAACTGAGTCGGTACGCATATAAGTGATCTTTCCGGCCTCATAAAGTTTTTGCGCCAGGACCATCGTGCGGGAAACAGAAAAGCCCAGCTTCCTGGACGCCTCCTGCTGGAGAGTGGATGTCGTAAATGGAGCGGCGGGAGACTTTTTTGCCGGCTTTGTCTCAATGTCGGATATGGTAAATTCTGCATCTTTACACTTCTCCAAAAAAGCAAGTGCATCCTCCTTGCTGGCATAACGCTCGGGTAAAACTGCTTTAAGCGTAGCTTCCTGACCATTATGCGCTACATCAAAAAGAGCGCTGACACGGTAACTGCTTGTGGTTTTAAAAGCCTGAATTTCCTTTTCCCTCTCCACAATCAACCTTACCGCAACTGACTGCACCCGGCCGGCAGATAAAGCCGGCTTCACCTTCTTCCAAAGCAGCGGCGACAATTCAAATCCCACAAGCCTGTCCAATACACGCCGCGCCTGCTGTGCATTTACCAAATGCTGGTTGATGCGCCGGGGCTTCTTAATCGCTTCTGTGATCGCTTTTTTGGTAATCTCATGAAAAACGATGCGCTTGTAATTTTCCTCCGACAAGTTTAAGCTCTCTGCCAAATGCCATGAAATGGCCTCACCCTCCCTGTCCTCATCTGTTGCAAGCCAGATAACCTCCGCCTTCTTCGACAGCTTCTTTAAATCACTTACAACGTTTTTTTTGTCTTTGGGAATCTCATACTCGGGCGCAAATTCATTGTCTATGCGAACACCAAGCGTATTGGAAGGAAGATCCCGTACATGTCCAAAACTGGACTTCACCATGAACTCCTTTCCCAGAAAACCTTCAATGGTTTTTGCCTTTGCCGGTGACTCTACAATTACCAGGTTTTTTGCCATATTATGTCCTTAATTTTGAAGGGCAAAAGTAATAAAATAATATCGAACGGGTTTTATTCACTCATATAGAATTCTTTGTAAGGCACGATTGTTTAATTAAGTGGCAGTTTTTTGCCCGGTGTTTTCCGGCAGACCTGATACCTGCCAGTGAACTGATTAATCCATAAATCAAACAAAAAATGAAACCGGCTGTTTTGTGTATTTTTGCATTGGTTTTTTGGAAAGTTTTTCAGGCAGCTGCTTTTCTATTCTTTTGCTGCTTACAAGCTTTCTGCTTTTAATAATGGGATTATAATTTTGAAAGAAAAGAAGTTATATATCGAAACATACGGTTGTCAGATGAATTTTTCTGACAGTGAAATTGTGGCATCGGTGATGGCATCACACGATTACAGCATTGCCGGTGATGCTCCCTCCGCAGACATCATTCTGCTCAACACATGCTCCATTCGCGAACATGCTGAAAACCGAGTATTAGGCCGGCTCAGAGAATTGCAGCACCTGCGGAAAAAGAAACCGGGCTTGCTCATCGGTGTTTTGGGTTGTATGGCTGAGCGTTTGAAGGAAAAACTTTTGGAGGACAAAGACCTGGGCATGCGTATCGACATGGTTGTTGGACCGGATGCTTACCGGCAGCTGCCTCAGCTCATGGCAGATGCTGAAACAGGGCAAAAAGCCATCAATGTAATGTTATCCGTTGATGAAACTTATGCGGATATCAGTCCGGTGCGCTATGCAGCAAACGGAGTTTCTGCATTTATATCCATTATGCGGGGCTGCGAAAACTTCTGTGCCTATTGTGTAGTACCTTATACGAGAGGGAAGGAGCGCAGCCGTGATCCCGAATCGATCCTGAACGAAGCCAAACAGTTGATTGCAGCCGGATACAGGGAAGTAACACTCCTCGGACAAAATGTCAACTCCTATTCCTGGTCGGATAAAAACTCAGGTGCTGAGATAAGGTTTAGCCAACTACTGGAAATGGTGGCAGACCTGGATCCTCTGTTACGCGTTCGCTTTGCCACTTCTCACCCCAAGGATATTTCCGATGAGCTGATTCGTACCATCGCAGGCAAAGACAACATTTGCAATGCCATTCACCTCCCCGTTCAATCGGGAAGCACAAGTGTATTGCAGCGAATGAACCGAAAATACAGCCGTGAAGACTATCTTGAAAGAATCAGGGCTATCCGTGCCATAATCCCGGACTGCGCCATTTCAACCGATTTTATTGCAGGTTTTTGCGGAGAAACGGAAGAAGAGCACCGGGAGACATTGTCGCTGATGGATGAAGTGGGCTTTGACTTCGCATTTATGTTTAAATATTCAGAACGCCCTGACACATTGGCTGCTAAAAAATACAAGGATGACGTTCCTGAAGAGGTCAAAACACGAAGGCTTTCGGAAATTATTGAGCGGCAGCAAAAGCACTCTTTGGCGAGCAACCACCGCGATCTCAACACCTGTCAGCTTGTACTGGCTGAGGGTGCTTCGAAACGATCGGAAGCAAATATGATGGGACGTACATCACGGAATAAGGTAGTGGTGTTTCCTGCCCGGAATATAGCCCCCGGTGATTATGTAGATGTGGATATAACCCATTGTACATCAGCAACACTGAAAGGGAAAATCGCATCAGAATAAGCAGGAAATTATTCGGGATACGACCGCTGTTGATGCGTTTTGAGAAGTGTTTCAGCCAGAACCAAATCAGTGGTTGTGGTTACCTTTATATTATTGGGATCACCATCAACAAGAAACAACCTTCCCCCTCCATGTTCCAGAACCGTGGCGTCGTCGGTGAATGAATCGCGGTAATTGATGTTGTATGCCGGCTTGATGATTTCCGTGCGAAAGCACTGGGGTGTTTGTACCAGGCGAATCTGATCACGCGGCAATGATTGGCTTAATCCATGTTCGATCTGTCTGACGGATTCGTTCACGGGTATAACCGGAATGGCATTGCCGAATTTTTGGGCATAATTGAACACACTGGATATCAAGCCCAGTGAAACAACCGGCCTTACTCCATCATGAATGGCAACCAGGGCTCCCCCGGGAATACTTTTTAAGCCGTTTTTTACCGAGTGAAACCGGGTTGGCCCACCTGCTACCACTTTATGCTTTAAGGCAACTCCATGTTCAATGCAAAGTTTCTCCCAAGTATCGTGATGTTTTTCGGGCAGTGCAAGAACAAAATGAATATCCCGCGAATATTTGAGAAAAGATTCAAAAACATATATCAGAATTGGCTTGCCCATAACCGGCCAAAACTGCTTGGGCAAAGGGCTGCCGGTACGTTTTCCTGTGCCGCCGGCAGCAATTAACACGAATTTTTGCATGGACAAGTGGGGTTTTCCTGCACAATCACCGGAAACTGTTATAAAAGGCAGAATTGACGAACCGGTAAAACTATTCGACTATCAACATCGCATCACCATAGGTAAAAAACCTGTATTTTTCCTTGATGGCTATTTTATAAGCATTCATCAGGAGGTCAAAGCCGGCAAATGCCGATACCATCATCATAAGTGTGGACTGCGGCAGGTGAAAGTTTGAGACCATACAGTTGGCTACATTGAAGTCATATGGCGGATAAATGAATTTGTTTGTCCACCCTTCAAAAGGCTTTAACTGCCCGGTTATGGAAACCGATGACTCCATGGCACGCATGGTGGTTGTGCCTATGGCGCATACCCTTTTGCCGTTTTCTTTCGCCTTGTTAACTCTCTGGGCTGTTTTATCCTCAATGATAAACTCTTCAGAATCCATCTTGTGTTTGCTGAGGTCTTCCACGTCAACATTGCGAAAATTCCCCAGTCCTGCGTGCAGAGTTATTTCTGTAAAATCAACCCCCTTGAGTTCCAGCCGCTTCACCAGCTCTCTGCTGAAGTGCATGCCTGCGGTAGGTGCTGCTACTGCACCTTCGCGCTTTGCAAACACTGTTTGGTAACGCTCTTTGTCTTCTTTGTCAACGGGGCGCTTGATCAATTTTGGCAAAGGCGTTTCTCCCAGTGATTCAATGGTTTTTTTAAACTCATCATAGGTGCCGTCAAACAAAAACCGCAGCGTGCGACCCCTGGATGTGGTGTTGTCAATAACCTCAGCAACGAGGTTGTCTTCATCCCCAAAATAAAGCTTATTGCCAATTCTGATTTTTCTGGCAGGGTCAACCAGAACGTCCCATAAACGAGCCTCCCTGTTTAGCTCACGTAACAGAAAAACTTCTATCCTGGCCCCTGTTTTTTCCTTTGTGCCATACAAACGTGCCGGGAACACCTTCGTGTTGTTTACCACCATCACATCCCCATCATCAAAATATGACAAAATATCCTTGAACATTTTATGTTCTATTTTGCCAGATTTTTTATGGACAACCATCAAACGAGATTCATCACGATTAAATGGCGGCCTTTCTGCAATCAGATCTACAGGCAGGTTAAATTTAAAATGGGATAGCTTCATATATAAAAAGAATGAATTGTAGTTGAAAAAAGACAAAGCTCCTCCGGAAAGGTCTGCAAAGATAATACATTAAAGGGGCCTTGTCAATAGTTTTTCGCATATTTTTTGATTAATCCTGAAAAGCCATCATTTGCTCCAGTTGGGCAATTTGTAAGGCGTCATCTACAGAATACATGCCAATGTTTGTGCGGCGCAACGACTGCAGATAGGCGCCGGTACCAAGCATCTTACCAAAATCGTCGGCCAGAGAACGAATATAGGTGCCCTTGCTGGATACAACGCGAAAATCAACTTCAGGAAGGTTTACTTTGGTGATCTCAAAACGCTTTATCTCAATGATGTTTGGCTTTAATACGGTTTTTTCTCCTTTGCGCGCATGTGTGTAAGCCCGTTCACCGCTGATTTTTTTTGCAGAATACAATGGGGGAGTTTGCGATTGAATACCGGTCATTTCTTTGGCGGCCTGCTTCAACATGTTATCCGTAACATGATCAATCGCTTTCTCATTGCCGGGTTGGGTTTCAAGGTCAAAAGAAGGTGTTGTTTTTCCAAGGTAAAATGTTCCTGTATAGGTTTTGTCAAGCTCCTGAAATTCGCTGATCTTTTTGGTAAACTTGCCGGTGCAAATAATCAGCAGGCCGGTGGCCAGAGGATCCAGGGTCCCTGCATGACCAATCCTGATTTTTTTTATGCCTAACCGGAATTTCAACAGGTGCTTGATTTTGTTGGCTACGTCAAAGGATGTCCATTGGTAAGGCTTGTCCACAAGCAACATCCGCCCGGCTAGAAATGACTCCTGCAACTCCTGTTTTATTTCCATTGATTTACAAACTGCCTGCGATGATCGCCGTAATGCCGGCGAGCATACAGTAAATGGAGAAGTACTCAATTTTGCCCCTTCTTACTATACTCAG
>SL_3KL_010_SEDDRAFT_10004770_pt1 | contig 12233 bp, 11 predicted proteins | sample SodLakKL_010_SED_2_FD_10381 | JGI IMG/M metagenome (IMG submission 10381)
TCAAGGGAACCGGCAATATGGAACTCCACCTGGACCGGAAGCTTTCCGACCGGCGGATCTATCCGTCCATCGATATCAATCGCTCCGGCACGAGAAAAGAGGAACTACTCCTTGACACCGAAACGATCAATCGCGTATGGATACTTCGCAAACTGCTCGCCCCGCTGAATCCTATTGACAGCATGGAGTTTTTGCTGGATAAGATGAGGGGCACTAAGACCAACAAGGAGTTCATGGATTCGATGAACTCTTAAACGATCCTGCCGCCGGACGTCGCATCCCGTGGCAGCGGAACCGTCAAATACCGAAAGGAAAGGTATATAGCAATGAAAAAGGACATTCATCCCGATTATGCCGACACAACGCTGCGCTGCGCCTGTGGCAATGAAATATCCGTCGGTTCGACCAAGTCCAATATCAGCGTGGAAATCTGCTCCAAGTGCCATCCGTTTTATACCGGCAAACAGAAATTGGTGGACTCCGCAGGCCGCATTGAGCGGTTCCGGAGGAAATACGCCAAATACCAGGAGCAAAGCAAAAGCTGAATATCCGGACAGGACTATATTGAGTGGCCGAACGAAAACCGGGATTTTTCTTCAAGGTCAAGGACGGCGAAAATTTAACCGCATGAATACCTGACGTATCTTGAGGTTTAAAATTTGAGCCGGACACAGAAATTGGCGAAAAAGACGGTTTTCGTTCGGCCACTATTTACACCCATCCGGCTGCCGCACCTGGTCAATATCCTTTTGGACGCATTGCCGGGTGCACGGGGCCGGTTTCTTTTCTGTACAACAGGCAATTGACACATTATGGCACTGCTTGATCGGCTGGAAGGTTTTGAACAACGCTATATCGAACTCGAGGGCCTCCTGAGCGATCCCGCCGTTGTCTCCGACAGGGAGATGTACACGAAATATGCCCGGGAGCACTCGGATTTGGGAAAGATCGTTTCCGTATACCGGGATTACCGGCAGGTTTTGAACGAACTCGAGGAAAGTCGCGAGTTATTGTCGGACAGCGATCATGAGATCAAGGACCTGGCCAGAAGAGAAATCGAAGCGCTCACGTCCCGGAAGGATGACCTGGAAAGCGAACTGAAAACGCTTTTGATCCCGAAAGACCCCAATGACGCCAAAAATGTCATCCTCGAGATCCGTGCGGGAACGGGCGGGGAGGAGGCATCCCTTTTCGCTGGAGAGCTTTTCCGCATGTACAGCCGGTATGCGGAAAGCCGCGGGTGGAAGGCTGAGATCATGTCCGGTAACTGGACCGATTCGGGTGGTTTCAAGGAAGTCATTGCCATGGTGAAGGGGGACGGGGCCTACAGTTACCTGAAGTACGAAAGCGGAACGCACCGCGTTCAGCGGGTTCCCGCCACGGAAACCCAGGGGCGGATCCATACGTCCGCGGTAACGGTGGCGGTTCTGCCGGAAGCCGAGGAGGTGGAGGTTGAACTCGACCCCAACGATATCAAGGTGGATGTTTTCCGTTCGTCCGGTCCGGGTGGACAGTCGGTGAACACCACTGATTCCGCCGTCCGGCTGACACACCAGCCCTCCGGGCTGGTGGTGATCTGCCAGGACGAAAAGTCCCAGCACAAAAACAAGGCCAAGGCCCTCAAAGTTCTGCGGGCCCGCCTCTACGATATCCAGATTCGCGAGCAGAACGAAAAGATTTCCCAGGACAGGAAAAACCAGGTGGGCACCGGCGATCGAAGCGAACGGATCCGGACCTACAACTTTCCCCAGGGACGGGTTACGGATCACCGGATCGGGCTGACCCTCTACAAGCTCGAACAGGTTCTGACCGGGGATCTCGATGAAATTGTCAACGAGCTTGCAGCCTTCCACCAGGCCCGGGCGATTGAACATGCGGAAGCAGACGTTGCAGAAAGCACACCAGTGGACCATTCTTGATGTCCTTACCTGGACCGCGGAATATTTTTCCGCCAATCATATCGATTCACCCCGGCTAACCGCTGAGATCCTTCTGGCCGAAACCATAGGCGTGGAACGGATCGATTTGTACGTCCGCTTCGAGCAGCCTTTGACGGAAGACGAGCGTAACCGCTTCCGGGAACTGGTCAAAAGAAGGGTTCGACGGGAGCCGACCGCCTATATCCTTGGCAGAAAAGATTTCTGGACGATCGGGTTGGAAGTGACACCCGATGTACTGGTACCAAGGCCGGAAACCGAGTTTCTTGTCGAGGTCGCCATAGAGCGGATTGACGAAGCGCAGGCCCCTTTTATGCGGATTTTTGATATGGGTACGGGATCCGGTGCTATCGCAATCAGCCTTGCCAGTTGCCGGACGTCTCCGGTCTTTTTCGCATCCGATTCATCCCCTGCGGCCCTCGGGGTGGCGGCCCGCAATGCGGCTGCAAACGCCGTGGCCGCTCGTATCCGCTTCTTTGCTTCGAGATGGTTCGATGCCGTATCCCAAAACGCGGGCTTCGACATGATTGTTTCCAATCCGCCCTACATACCGACACCCTGTGTTACCGAGCTGGAACCGGAGGTCCGTGATTTTGAACCGGCCGCAGCCCTGGACGGGGGGCGCGACGGCCTGCGGGACATCGCGTTTCTGATCAAGGATGCCCCGGAATATCTGAGACCGTCCGGAACGCTGCTTCTGGAGATCGGCCACGACCAGAAAGAGGCGGTCGAGGCGCTTGCATCCCGCAATCAGGCGTTCGGGGATGTCTTTTTCCGGAAGGATTACGAAGGCCATCACCGCGTTGCCGTATTGAAAAAAGGTTGAAATCCTCATAGACATAAATCACTTGCCGCGGGTCGATTTATCTGTTATATTTACTTGATTTATTGGTCTTGAAACAGGCGCACGGAAAACAACATGCCACACGCTTTCGGACCGGCTGCCGGGTGCTTTGAAAAAAGTCGGCCTGCCGGAATGATGAAAGCGGCGGTCAAAACCCAAAAAAGGAGTGTGTCAATGGCTTACGTCACAATGAAGGAAATGCTCGAAGCCGGTGTCCATTTCGGACATCAGACGAGGAAATGGAACCCGAAGATGAAAAAATACATCTTCGGCGCCCGAAACGGCATCTACATCGTCGACCTGCAGCAGACGGTCCGTATGTTCCGGGATGCCTACGATTTTATTGTCAAAACCGTTGCAAACGGAAAACCCGTGCTGTTCGTCGGAACCAAGAAGCAGTCCCGGGAAGCGATCTACGAGGAGGCCAACCGGTGCGAGATGTTCTATGTTCATAACCGCTGGGTGGGCGGCATGCTGACGAATTTTCAGACCATCCGGAAAAGCATTGATCGCCTCAACTACCTTAATACCATCGAAAACGACGGCACCATCAATATGTATCCCAAAAAGGAACGGATCTACATGCTCAAGGAAAGGGAGAAGCTCGACAGCACCCTGGGCGGCATCCGTTCCTTAAACAATCTGCCCGGCGCCCTTTTCGTAATCGATCCGAAGAAGGAGGCCATTGCCGTCAAGGAAGGCCAGCGCCTTGGGATTCCGGTGGTCGCCGTGGTGGATACCAACTGCGACCCGGATCCCATCGACTACATCATTCCCGGCAACGATGACGCCATCCGGTCCATCCGGCTGATGGTTTCCAAAATGGCCGATGCATGCATCGAGGGCGCCGAGCGTCGCGCCGAAAAGGAACAGGCCGATGCGGACAAGGAAACCGCGGCGGCATCCGGAAAGGCGACCGACTTCAGAAAAGACCGGATGGCCGCCGGAGACGATGAAAAAGGTCCGGTTGTCGAAGTGATCCGAAAGGCTGTTTCCGGTGAGCCCAATGTACAGGAATCTGTTGAAACCAGCGAAGAAGTTGTAAATACAGGAGAATAATAATGACAAGCGTTAGCGCGGAAATGGTAAAGAAGCTCCGGGATCGCTCCGGTGCGGGTATCATGGACTGCAAGGAGGCCCTTACGGAATGCGTGGGAGACCTGGAAAAAGCGGCGGACTACCTCCGGAAGAAGGGGCTTGCAACCGCACGGAAACGGGCCGGCCGCGTCGCCGGAGAAGGGGTCATCCAGTCCTACATCCACATGGGGGGCAAGATCGGCGTCCTCGTGGAGGTCAACTGCGAGACGGATTTTGTGGCAAAAACCGACGAGTTCAAGGAATTCGCAAGAAACATCGCGATGCACATCGCCGCCTCCAATCCCCTGGGCGTGCTACCCGAAGACATTCCGGAGTTATTTGTTGAAAAGGAAAAGCAGCTTTACCGGGATCAGGCGCTCGAGGCCGGCAAGCCTGAAAATATGATCGAAAAGATCGTCGAAGGCAAGATGAATAAATTTTTCAAGGAATCCTGCCTCATGAACCAACTGTATGTGCGGGATACCAACCTGACCATTTCCGACGTGATCAATGAAATGATCGCAAAAACAGGCGAAAAAATAACCATTCGCCGCTTTGCACGGTTCCAGATCGGCGAGGATCTGGAATAAGGCGTCCCGTGCGGCTTTTGCCAATATCTTTCATCTGCAGCGAGGCGGTTCAACGTGGAAGAATCAAAATACCGGCGGGTGCTTTTGAAGCTGAGCGGCGAGGCCCTGATGGGGGAATCCCGCTACGGAATCGAACCGGAAACCCTTGCCTACGTGGCCGGGGAGGTTAAGGAGCTCGTCGATCTCGGCGTGCAGGTCGCCCTCGTGGTCGGCGGAGGCAATATTTTTCGTGGAATGGCGGCCAGCTCCAAGGGAATGGATCGGGCCTCGGCGGATTACATNGGCATGCTGGCCACTGTCATGAACAGCCTTGCCCTCCAGGGGGCACTGGAAAAGCAGGGTATCCAAACCCGGGTTCTATCGGCCATATCCATTCACCAGGTATCCGAGCCATATATCCGGCGCCGGGCAGTGAGGCACCTTGAGAAGGGGCGGGTCGTCATTTTCGCCGCCGGTACGGGAAATCCATACTTCACCACGGACACTGCCGCGGTGCTCCGTGCAGCGGAGATCCATGCGGAGGTGCTTCTCAAGGCCACCAAGGTGAACGGCGTGTATGATATGGATCCGGTTGCCAACGCCGACGCCCGGTTTATCGATACCATCAGCTACATGTCCGTACTGGAGCGGCGGCTGCATGTCATGGACTCCACGGCGGTTTCCCTTGCAATGGAGAACGATCTGGAAATGATTGTATTCAACCTGAAGGTGCCCGGCAACATCCGTAACGTGGTTTGCGGAGATATGTCCATCGGAACGCATATCTACGAGGCCGGAATGGATGCCGGGTAAGCCTGATACGCACGCCTAAAAAGCCTGACTGATGTGTTTGTGAAATGATACGACGGGCCGCCGGCTGCCGGCCGCATGATTAAGGAAGCCGGATGGATTCAACGGGATGAAACTTTCTTAAGGAAAATGGTGATCGTACATGATTGAGGAAATTATCGAGGAAACCAGGGAAAAAATGGAGAGGTCGGTTGACGCGCTCCGGAAGGAACTCAAGCGAATCCGGACCGGTCGGGCGTCGCTGAGCGTTTTTGACGGTGTCCGGGTGAACTATTACGGGACACCTACGCCGCTTAACCAGCTGGCATCCTTGTCGGTCCCCGAAAGCCGCCTGATAACCATTCAGCCATGGGACGCCTCGGCCATCAAGGAAATCGAAAAAGCGATTTTGAAGTCAAATTTAGGGCTTACGCCCACCAGCGACGGAAAGATCATTCGCATCACCATACCGCCGCTCACGGAAGACCGCCGCAAGGAGATCGTCAAGCAGGTGAACAAGATCTGCGAGGATTACCGGGTGGCCGTCCGGAATATCCGACGGGATGCCAACGAGATGCTCAAGGGCCTTAAAAAGGATGGAGACGCATCCGAGGATGAGGTCAAAAAAAGCTTAGACGACGTCCAGAAGATTACCGACGACCATATCCGGCAGATCGACGAGATCTTCAAGGAAAAGGAAAAGGAAACCCTTGAGCTCTGATGTTCCCGATAACGCCGGGGCGGATGCCGGGCCTCCCCCCGCCCATGTCGCCGTTATTATGGACGGAAACGGCCGGTGGGCCCGGAAACGAATGCTCAACCGGGTCAAGGGGCATGAGAAAGGGGCCGAGACTGTCCGGATGCTTGTCCGGACCAGCCGGGAAATCGGCATTCGCTATCTGACAATGTATGCCTTTTCCACGGAAAACTGGCAGCGGCCGAACTCCGAGATCAAGGCGCTGATGGCGCTTTTGAAGCGGTTTCTGGCAGCCGAGCGCAGTGAGATGATTGAAAACAACATTCGCCTTAACGTGATCGGTGAAATCGACCGCCTGCCGGACGATGTCCGTGAAAGTCTTCGCCGGGTGATGGATGATACCGATAACAATGATGGGATGCAGCTTAATCTGGCGCTCAGCTATGGCGGTCGGAGTGAAATCGTATCCGCTTGCCGCGACGTTGCCCGCCGGGTTGAGGCGGGCGAGGTTGCAGTCGATTCGATAACACCGGAATTTTTTCAAACGTTTCTTCATACCGCGGACATGCCCGATCCGGAGCTGCTCATCCGAACCAGCGGGGAATACCGCATCAGCAACTTCCTGCTATGGCAGATCGCCTATTCGGAATTATTCGTCACCCCCACGCTATGGCCGGACTTCACGCGGGAGGAATTTCTGGATATTTTGTCCGAATACAAGGGGAGGGAGCGCCGGTTCGGTCGCATCAACGGTTGACGGCTTCGAAAAACGGACATTCCATAATGCATTTGAAACGCTGGTTGACGAGCATTGTAGCAGTTCCGGTGCTGGCATCGCTTATCCTGTACGGTCCCATGGCCTCTTTTGCAGGCCTGATCCTGGTTGTCGGTGCCGTTGCCTCGAAGGAATATTTCTATATTCTTTTCGAGGGCGACAAAGACCGGATCCGGACTCCCGTCCCCTTGTGGTGTATTGCCTCCGGTGCCCTGATCCTTATCGCAGCCGCTTTTTCCGCCACGGAGTTGCTGTTTTTTCTTGTATGGTTTGGCTTTGCCGGAATGGCGGTGTTGTCCATGTACGGGTTCTCCGCGGATAAGGGGCATCGGATACTGGGCATGGTTGCCGGGGGATCGCAGTTTTTCGTGTACATCGCCCTGCCGCTGGCATGCCTGATTTTGCTCCGGGGTCGTCCGGACGGTGTGGCATGGATATTTTTCCTCGTGTTTATCATATTCCTCGGAGATGCGGCCGCCTTTTACGTGGGGACCTATTTCGGCAAGCGAAAGCTCCATCCGGCAATAAGCCCCGGAAAGACCATCGAAGGAGCCATCGGGGGGCTGGCAGCCAACCTCCTGGTGGCCTTTTTGTTCAAAACAATTTTTCTGCCGGAACTGTCCACCCTGCTCGTGCTTGTTTTCGCCGCTGCTGCCGGGATTTCCGGTCAGCTTGGCGACCTGTTCGAATCGGAGCTCAAACGAACGTCCAAAATCAAGGATTCGGGCAACATTCTGCCGGGGCACGGGGGGATCCTCGACCGTATCGATGCGCTGATCTTTGCGGCTCCGCTTGCCTATTTTTTTAATGCATATGTTTTCTGATCCGGTATCGTTATGAATGAACTGGTCATACTCGGGGCCACCGGCTCCATCGGGCGCAATACGCTCGAAATCGCGGAGAAATTTCCGGATCGCTTCCGCGTGCGTGCCCTGACCGGAAAAGATAATGCCGACCTTCTGGCGGATCAGGTTGTCCGCTTTTCCCCGGATATCGTTGCGGTGTATGATGAAAACGGGGTAGGCATCCTTCAAAAGAAGCTGCCAGCGGGGTGCCGGACCCGGATTTTGTGCGGCGACGAAGGATACGCAGCCGCGGCCACCCATCCGGATGCTACCATGGTGGTTTCCGCCATGGTTGGCGGCGCGGGACTTCTGCCGACGCTTTCTGCCATCGAAGCCGGCAAGGACATCGCCCTGGCCAATAAGGAAGCCCTTGTCATGGCCGGCAGTCTGGTCATGGCGGCCGCCAGGGCCGCCGGCGTTCGCATATTGCCCGTGGACAGCGAACACAGCGCGATTTTTCAATGTATTTCCGGAAACCGCTTGAAGGATCTGGAAAAGATTGTTCTCACCGCTTCCGGCGGACCCTTTCTGGCACGCGATGCGTCCGGCTTCGCAGATATCACGGTGGCCGATGCCTTGGCACACCCTACCTGGCAGATGGGGGCCAAGATCACCATCGATTCGGCCACCATGATGAACAAGGGGCTCGAAGTCATCGAGGCAATGCACCTTTTCGGGATGCCGCCCGGCGCCATCGAGGTGCTGATCCATCCCCAGAGCATTGTTCACTCCATGGCGGCATTCCGGGACGGATCCGTCATTGCGCAGATGGGTATCCCGGATATGAAGGGCGCCATCGCCCATGCGCTTTCCTACCCGGAGCGGCTGCCCATAGGTATTGAACCGCCGGATTTCGCCGCCATCGGGCGCCTCGATTTCCAGACGCCGGACTTCGCGAAATTTCCCTGCATCAAGCTTGCCTACAGGGCATGCGAAGCGGGCGGGACCATGCCCGCCGTTCTCAACGCGGCCAACGAGATTGCCGTGGCCTTTTTCCTTGAAAAACAGATCGCCTTCGACCGGATCCCGCAGGTGATCGAAGAAACCATGAACCGGCACCGGATTGTTTGCGAGCCGGCGCTGGAAGAGATCCTGTCCGCGGACAGGTGGGCGCGCCGAACCGCCCGTCAAATTGTTGAAACCACCGGAGGCAAAGAGACTCAATGAGTTCTGTTATCGGTCTGATTATCGTACTTGGCGTTTTGATTTTTTTTCACGAGCTGGGGCATTTCCTCATGGCAAGAGCCTTTGGCGTGGGCGTCGAGAAGTTTTCCCTGGGCTTCGGCCCGGCAATCGCCCGGTGGAAAAGGGGGCGCACGGAATACCGTATTGCCGCATTTCCGCTGGGCGGATACGTCAAAATGGTGGGTGAACACGAGGACTCGGAGCTCAGCGAAGAAGACATCGCCTGCTCGTTTACACACCAGCCGGTTTCCCGGCGCATGATTATCGTTGCGGCCGGGCCGGTGTTCAATTTTCTTCTGGCCGTTGTCATTTTTTTCTCCTTGTTCGCCGTTGCGGGCATCATGCATCTGAAGCCCGAAATCGGTGAGGTGAGACCGGATTCCCCGGCCTGGGAGGCCGGGCTCGAAGAAGGGGACCGCATCCTCGCCATCGGCGGAAAAGAAATCAATACCTGGTCGGAGATGGCCGAAGCCATCGGGGCCGGCGGCGGATCGACCGTCACGGTGAGCGTGGAACGGAACGGAGAGAGGCTCGACACATCCGTTACTCCGGCCGTGGAGTCCATGGAAAATATTTTCGGCGAAATGCAGGAACGCTACATTATCGGGGTGACGGCGGCCGGAACCACGGAAACGGAGCGCCTCGGCCCGGTGAAAGCCTTTACCGAGAGTTTTTACCGCACCTACCTGATCGTTGAGCTGACCGTGCTCAGCGTGGGCAAAATGATCGCCGGAAGCGTTTCCATGGACAATCTCGGCGGACCGATCCTGATTGCGCAGATGGCCGGAGAACAGGTGCAGCACGGACTGGTGAACCTCCTGGGATTTATCGCCCTGGTCAGCATTAATCTGGGCATTCTGAACCTCCTGCCCATTCCGGTGCTTGATGGCGGCCACCTGCTCTTTTTCGGGATCGAGGCGGTCAAGGGAAGCCCGGTTTCCTTGAAAACCAGGGAAATCGCCCAGCAGGTTGGGATGCTTATCATTTTGACCCTCATCATATTTGTTTTTTACAATGACATCATGCGATTGATTACCGGCGGCGGAAGCGGATAAAAAAGTCGTTTTCAGGACCGCAGGCGTCGGCAATTGCAATGAAACAAACACAACACCCGACAGGCACTTTGATTATGCCCCATCGACTTGAAATCGCGCTCAAAGCGCATCTGCATGACGCGGAAGGCCAACAGGTCCGGAAAAAAGCGGCTGTGTATTTCGGCATGGATATCGAATCGATCCGCAGCGTTCATATTTTGACCATCGACAAGGCGTTTTCCGAAAAGCAGCTTGCACAAATTCAGCATGAGATATTTACCAACCCGGTCACCCAGGTCTCGGACTACAAGCCGCTGTCCGTTGATTTTGACTGGTGCATCTGGGCGGGCTACCGGCCGGGGGTGAAGGACACTCCTGGAGAGACGGCTGTTGAGGCCATCGAGGATGTCACGGAAGCGCGTTTTGTCGCAAAAGAAGGCGTATACACGTCCCGGCGCTACTGCATCCGTGCGCCGGGCATGACCGGAGACGATGCCCGGATAATCGCGGAAGAACTTCTGTCCAACGACATCATTCAGCAGGTACGCGTCTGGAGCGCATCGGAATGGGACGAAAATACGGGTATCGGCATTATCGTACCGAAGGTGATGCTCGATCATGTACCCACGGTTTCCACCATTCCCATCGATTCAGACGAAACCGTCCGCAGGATAAGCGATGATCGGAACCTGGCCTTGAACGAAAACGACATACCCGTGATCCGGTCCTATTTCAATGAACCGGCCGTCCGGACGGAAAGGGAAGAAGCGGGGCTTTCCGATCCCACGGACGTCGAAATCGAATACATCTCCCAGACGCGCTCCGATCATTGCAACCACAATACCTTCCGCGGCCGGTTTTATTACCGGGACCGTTCCGCCGGCACCACTGAGGAGATCGAGAGCCTGTTCAGGACATATATCGAGGCCCCGACCCTGGCCCTTCAGAAGAAGAAAGACTGGGTGGTCTCCGTGCTCTGGGACAACGCCGGCGTCGGGCGCTTCGACGAGAACCACTACTACGTGATCACCGGCGAAACCCACAATTCGCCGTCCAACATGGAAGCATACGGCGGCGCCATCACGGGCATCGTGGGGGTATACCGCGATCCTTTGGGTACGGGGAAAGGCTCGCGGCTGGTCATGGGCAGCTACGGCTTCTGCGTGGGGGAAAGAGACTACGGGGGCGAACTGAAGCCCAGGCTCCATCCACGGCGCCTCCTTGACGGCGTGATCGAGGGCGTCCGGGACGGCGGGAACAAGAGCGGCATCCCTACGCCTTTCGGGCAGGTGATCTTTCATCCGGGGTACATGGGAAAGTGCCTGGTATTCGTGACGGCTTTGGGGATCATGCCGTCTTCCGTCAACGGTGAGCCGGCCGAGCGGAAAACCACTTCGCCCGGCGATTTGATCTTCATGTGCGGCGGACGGGTTGGAAAAGACGGCATTCACGGGGTGACCGCGTCGTCCGAAAGTTTTTCCGCCCATACGCCGGCAGGCCATGTGCAGATCGGGGACCCCTACACCCAGAAGAAGATGCATGATTTTTTGCTCGAAGCACGGGATGCAGGCATGATCCGGTACATCACGGACAACGGCGGCGGCGGGCTTTCATCCTCCATAGGGGAGACTGCACGGCTTTCCGGGGGATGCCGGGTTTTCCTGGAAAGCGTTCCGCTGAAATACGAAGGCCTTGATCAATGGGAGATCTGGGTCTCGGAATCCCAGGAACGGATGACCGTTGCGGTTCACCCGGATGATGAGAACCGGTTTCTGGAGCTCTCCCGGAAGCATGCCGTGGAGAGCACGGTGATCGGTGAGTACACCGATTCCGGCAAGCTGCATATCACCTATGACGGCAAGACATGCGCGTACGTGGATATGGATTTTCTCACCCGCGGCTTCCCCCGGTGGGAGTTCGAGGCGGAGTGGACCGATCCGGCGGACCGGGGGCTTTTCGAGCCGGTGCTTTCCGAGCCTGCCGACTACAAAACGCTTTTGTGCGATCTGTTGTCGAACCCCAACATTTGCTCCAAGGAGTGGATCGCCCGCCAGTACGACCACGAGGTCCAGGGGGGAAGCGTCATCAAGCCGTTGGTGGGAAAATTCAGGGACGTCAACAGTGATGCCGCTGTGCTGCGGCCTGTCCTGGAATCCGATCGGGGCCTTGTTTTTTCCCAGGCGGTCATTGCCTTTTATTCCGCTATCGACGCGTACCACATGACCACGTGCACCATCGATGAGGCCGTGCGGCGCCTGCTGGCCGTGGGCGGTGATTTCGATCATATCGGAGGAGTGGATAATTTCTGCTGGCCCACCATCGCCTACGATCCGGTGATAAACCCCGACGGCCGCTTCAAGGCAGCCCAGCTCGTCCGCTCCTGCAAGGCCCTGGCCGAAATTTGCACCAAATGGGAGATCCCGCTTTTGTCCGGAAAGGACTCCATGTACGTCGACGGCCACCTGCCGGGTGCATACGGGG
>SL_3KL_010_SEDDRAFT_10004771_pt1 | contig 12233 bp, 10 predicted proteins | sample SodLakKL_010_SED_2_FD_10381 | JGI IMG/M metagenome (IMG submission 10381)
CCCCCGCCGACCTGAGGTCGACGGGGGCGCCGTGGGGCCGGATTCCGGGCAGACGTCAGGGTAGGGCGAAGGCAGCGAGCCCCGCCGGCATCCCGGCACCGCCCACAGGGACCACGATGTACTGCTTCCCCTCGTGCATGTACGTCATGGGCGCCGTGTTGCTGGTGGCCGGCATCTCCACCGTCCCCAAGGTCTCGCCCGTCCGCTTGTCGATGGCGTGGAGGAGGGGGCGGGCTCCCCGGCCTTCGGCCGAGATGAGGAGGGAGCGGGTTACCAGCTTGGTGGCGTGGGCCCGCTGGCCGGTGTTGGGGATGTCCACTCCCTCAAGGAGCGGATGGTTCAGGATGAAGTCCGGCGTCTGGCCGTTGTGGATCCACCAGAGGTGCTCGCCGGTGTTCATGTCGATGGCGGTGATGCGGCCGTAGGGGGGCTTCCAGAGGGGGAGGCCCTGGGGGCCGGGCACGCCGCCGGGACCGATGCTCACCCACTCCACATCGGAGGTGGGATCCACATCGGTTCCCCGGAGGAGTTCCGGGGCGCTGCAACTCTTGATGGAGGCGGTGTAGAGGATCCCGGATTCCGGATCCACCACCGTACCCCCGGGGATATTCGTACCCCCGTTGGCGCCCGGGCAGTGGATGGAGGCCCGGATCCCCTCCTCTTCGTTGGGGATAGCCGGCGGGTTGAAGAGGGGTCCGATCCGGTACTGGCTGATGATGTCCAGCGCCATCTGCCGGAGTTCCGGCGTGAAGTCGATGAGGTCGTCCTCCGTCAACCCCTGCATCTCATACGGCGCCGGCCAGGTCGGGAAGGGCTGGGTCGGGGAGGTCTGCTCGCCCGGCACGTCCGACTGGGGGACCGGACGCTGCTCGATGGGCCAGACCGGCTCTCCCGTAGCCCGGTTGAAGGTGTAGGCGAAGGACTGCTTGGTGGTCTGCACCAGGGCCGGGATCTCCACCCCGTCCACCACGATGTCCACCAGGTTCGGCGCGTGGGGATTGTCGTAGTTCCAGATGTCGTGTTGCACGGTCTGGAAGTGCCAGACGCGCTCGCCGGTCTGGGCGTTTAGCGCCAACACACTGGTGGAGAAGAGGTTGTTCCCGGGGTGGTGCCCGCCGAAGTAGTCGACGGTGGGCGGGTCGGTGGGGACGTAGACGATGTCCAGATCCGGGTCCGCCGAGAGGGGGGCCCACGCTGACACCGAGCCCACCCACTGCCACGCGTCATTCTCCCAGGTGTCGAAGCCGTAGGCGTCCGGGCTCTGGGGAATGACCTCGAAGGTCCACCGATGATCTCCAGTCCGGGCGTCGAAGCCCATGATGTCGCCACGCACATCCTGCTGATGGAATTGGAAGTACCCCTGCTCGTGGGACGAGCCCACCACGACCACGCCATTGACGACGATGGGGGGCGACGAATTGGTGATCCCGTCGGTGGAGATGGAGTCGTGGATTCCGTAGAAGGGATCGTACGGATACCCCAGGGCTTCCAGGAGGTCTACCGTGCCCGTCTCAGCGAAGCCTTCCAGGGGGAGGGGCCCGCCGAACCCTTCCACCGGTCGGCCTGTCTTGGCATCCAGGGCGTGGAGGAAGAAGGCGGGTGTCACGTGGTAGATGATCCCGCGACCATCCACTTCATCATAGGCGACCCCCTTGCCGTAATTCTTCCGGGGTGATCGCTCCCAACGGGCCGTAAAGGGCTCCCGAAAGGTCCAGAGCGTCTCGCCCGTAGCAGGATCCATGGCGATGACGGTGCGGGTGTCACCATGAACCGTGTAGAGCATCCCGTCCACGTAGATGGGAGTGGATCGGGTCAGGTTCACCGTTTCCGTCCCGTAGTTGTCCCCCCTCCAAACCCAGGCGAGGCGAAGGTCTTCGAAGTTCTCCGCGTTGATCTGGTCCAGGGGGGAATAGCGGGTGCTCCAGGCGTCAGCACCCCAGAAACGCCACTCCCCGTCAGGATTTCCCCGGTCCTGGGCCTGGGCCGTGAAGGGAGCCAGGAGCAGAGCGAACGTGAGGGTCGCCTGCAGGCTCCGACGAAGGGTTGAGGGTCGATTCATTCATCTCTCCTGGGGTGCTTGCCCGAGAAATTCGGTCAGGGGCGGGACTCGATCCGGATCGGGGACAGTTCCTCCTCCGTCGTGCCCAGTGCCTCCGACCCCGTAGGGTAATCGTTAAGCTTGAGGAGGTACGCCACGATGGCAGAGTACTGCTCGTCGGTGAGTCCGCCAGGGCGATCGAAGGGCATGGTGTTGCGGATGGAGCGGAACAGGTCGTGGACCGACCGGTTGCTCCAGCTGAGTTGGAAGATCCTGCCGGTGAACTCCTGGGTCATGTGGCAGAGGGCGCACTCCTGCTGGAACACCTCTTCTCCGAAGGTGGCCTGCTCCGCCGAGAAGACGCCGTCCAGAACGGAGCGGTTGTCCGCGTTCTGGCCGGCGAGGGCCGCCGGTGCCGCCATGAGCCCGAAGAAAACCACGACCAGGGTGCCGCGAAGTGAAACAAGGGACCTGCGCATTCGATGACCTCCAGGCGAATCGATCCTCATCCGGATCGGCGCCGGGGGTGAGTCGGTGCCGCCGGAAACTCTGGACAGCTTGCTGTCCCGACCCGGCATACCCTAAGTGAACCGGATCGTCCCCGCAGTCGACGTCTCCAGATTCGTAGGGCGTTCAGGTGGGGAGGGTGGAGACAAAATGGGCGGTGGAGTCGGCACCGCAAGGGTCGGCGTTCGGAAGAGACGGAAATCCGCCATGGGGATCGGATTCGCCGGAGCAGATCGGTATATTCCCCATGCGGAAACGAGACCGGAATCCCGAGGGAGGACGCGGATGGGACCGTTGGCATTGTGGGTGGCGGGGGCGCTGGGGCTGATCTATGCCCTGCTGGCTCCCCTTGGCGATCGGGTTCTCTGGGTGGCGACATGGACGACAGCCACACTGACTCCGGAAGAACGGCCGGGGAGTGCGCGGGAGGCCGCTGTCTTTGAGGGAATCACCCGGGGATGGACATCATTCCTGCGAGGGGATCTCTGGATCCTTCTTCTTCTGGGCGCGGTCATCGCCCTGTTCACCCTCTGGTGGGTGGCCTTCGTTCTGCCGGTACTCGCGCTTTCGCTACGGACGGCACTCCGCTTCTGGGGACCCTATCCCAGGGAGGCGGGATGGTACCTGGAGAGATTCCGGAAGGGGGCCCTGGCCCATGCCAGGGTCATGCGGAAGGAAGAGGATGCGGAAGGGGAAGCCTGGGCGCTGGAGTTGGCCCGGGCGCTGGAGGAGTTGCGGGATCACCATGGCGAGGAGAAGATCCCCCACCCCGGGCTGAGTTCTTCAGGGAGAGGCCGGGAACCTTCCCCCTCGACCCAGCCCGGGGCCGGTTCCTAGGTCAGCTTCCGGATGCCGGGACCGCCTGGACCTCAAGGCTGATCCGGACCTCGTCGCCCACCAGGACCCCGCCGGTCTCCAGGGCCTGATTCCAGGTCAGTCCGAACTCCTTCCGGCTGATGGTGGTGTCGGCCTGGAAGGCGACCCGGGGGTTGCCCCAGGGATCGGTGCCGCGGCCCAACTCACGGCCGGCCAGCACCACATCCCGCGACTCGCCGCGGATCTCCAGCGTACCTTTCACCTTGAAGTCTCCGGGCTCTCCCTCTACGCCCGTGCTCCGGAAGGTGATGAGGGGAAAGGCATCCACGTCGAAGAAGTCTGCCCCCTTCAGGTGATTGTCCCGATCGGCGTTTCCGGTGCTGACGCTCGCCACCTGGATATCCACATGAACGGTCGATGACTGGAAGTCATCTTCGTTCAGATGGATGGTGCCCTGAACCTCCGAGAAGGACCCCTTCACGGTGGAGATCATCATGTGCCGGATCCCGAACCCCACCTCCGAGTGGGAGGCGTCCAGGGCCCAGGGGGTGCTGTTCGACGTGGTGTTGCTCATGGTGCTCACTCTCTCCTCTCGACGGCCGCTGGGTGCCGTCTGTTGGTGACATGATGCTTCAGGGAGACGATGCCTTTCGTACCTTGGAAAAAGATCGTCATGTAAATCAATCAAGTATAAAGTAATGTCGCGGAGGCCCCTGTCAACGGGGTGCTCGACAGGCTGTCCCGGCGGGTGTGGAGAGGGATCCTTCTCAGGTGCAGAAGAAGGGGAACCCCGTCAGCTGGTTCAGCGGGCGTGGGGAGGAATGCGGAAGACGACGGTGTCGCCGGGGCTCACCGTTACCGGGTCCGAGACGAATCCCCCGGCGGCCAGGAAGTCGACCTCTACTCGAAAACTGGAAGCCCTCCAGGGAAGCGAGAAGGTCCGTGTCTGGTTGCCTCCCACCGAACCCAGTCGCCGACGGTCACCATTCCACCTGGAGTAGATCCTGGCTTCGTTGAAGCTCTGGTTCTCAACCATGAGGGCGAACTCATCGGCCTCCGTGGCTTCTCTGTCCCAGACGCCGACACCGGTGCCGCCCAGGGATCCGCACCCTGCCGCGGTCAGGAGGAGGAGTGCGATTCCGGCGGTGGTGCCCACCAAGCCGGCGCGGTGGGAGGCGAGGCGAGAGGCGGTGGTCCCGATGAAAGAGAGCACATGGACTCCTGTAGGGCCCGCCGGGGGAAGGTGCATCTGGGAGACGGACTGGGGGGCGGGCCTTCACCCCTGCGTCCGTGTCATCCCTCTGCTATGGTACCACGCTTCGTCCGGGCTGATCCCCCGGGTTCCTGCCCCGCCTTCTTCGTCGCGGAACGACTCCATACCTTACAGGCATGATTCGCGTTCTCTGGGCCCTTGCCGTGGTCGTGGTTCTCGTGTCCCTGGTGACGGGGGCCGTGTCCATCGTGGGGCAAGTGGTAGACAATTCCCGCCGGGCCCAGGCAGAAGAGCTCAGGGACTCGGTGCGGGAGGCCCGGGCCCAACTCAATGCCTGTCTCGATGAACTGGACACCAAGGACCGCCGATTCCAGTCCCATCAACGGGTGACCGCCTTCCTCCGTGGACGGGTGGACGAGTTGGAGGCGCTTGACGAGCGGGGTGTTCCCCAGGAGCGCTATGACGAGTATCTGGATGTGTTTGATCGGTACAACGAAGCGGTCCCGGAGTGGGAGCGGCTCGGGGATTCACTCCGGGTGATCTCCTCCACCTGCCGGGCCGTGGCTGAAGAGCACAACACCCGGGTGGCCACCCTGGTGGACTTCCTGGAAGAAGAGGGGCTCTGGGATCCCGATTGGAGCCCGGTTCGGCCGGAGCCGGAGTTGGAGTGTCCGACCCCGGCCGAATCCCCGGAGGTGTCAGGGGGCTGCGGGGATCCCGATGTGCTGCCCGAAGAAGAGGGCGTTCAGGAAGAGGCGGTTGGTGCCGAACCAGTACCCCCGGAAATTGGGGTTGTCCAGGAGGAGCACCACGGTACCTGAGCCGATCCCATCGGTGAGAGCAGAGGCCGAACCCCGGATCCGGTCCAGGTTCCGCGCCGAGATGTATCCACTCAGGTGGGGTTCATCGGTGAGTTTGACCGGGGTGGAGAAGGGGTTTGCGCTTGGAGGGATGATGAACTCATGGTCCCGCCACACCGCCAGCTCCCGGGTGTGGTATCCGAATCCCAGGGGGTGGGTGGGGTCCAGGTCTGCCCGGTAGATCGATCCCCGGATCCGCTGCGCCCCGGTAAGGGCGGCCGCATCGGCGTAGTCGGTGCGCCCCACCTCCATACCGGCGTCTTCATCTGCCTCTGCCAGGGCCTGCCGCACCCGGGGCGCGAAGCCCTGGTCCAGTGCCCAGCGGGCACCACCACGGATCCCCACCAGCGTCCCGCCGCGCTGGACGAAGCGGCGCAGCTCCGCCAGCTGGCCCTCTCCCATGAACCCGTAGTTTCCGGTGACCAGGATCACCACGTCGTACCGGGAGAGGTCGGCCCGGCCCAGGTTGTCCCGGTCCACCTTGGTGACGGGTAGATCCACCCGGGTATCCAGGAGATGCCACACCTGTCCCGCTTCGTTGGCCTGGATTCCGGATCCTACCACCATGAGGACGCGGGGCATGTGCCCCAGAGGCCGGAAGTTTCCACTTCCCAGATCTACCCCGTCCGCTGACATGCTGGTATCCACAGCGTGGAAGGGGACTCCGGAGTGTGCTTCCGCCTCCCGGACCAGACGGTGCAGCTCCGCTGGGGTCAGATGCTGGGTCTGGATGGGGATGGAGATGGAGCCCCGGGAGAAGCTCCGTACCCCATCTCCTGCCGTAGCTCCAGCTCCCCGTACCCTGGCCGCGAAGGGCTGGAAGGCCGCCTCGGCCCGGACACCCCGGGCCATGAGGTACTGGAGGGCTCTGGGGGCGTAGGTGTCGCTCCAGTCCAGGAGATAGGCCACCCGAGCTTCCGGTACGTCACCCCGGCCTCGGGGCTCCGGCACCTCGGTGATTCGGCCTCCCACGGGAAGGGCACCGGACCGGATCTCCCCATGGGGGATTCCGTAGGCCAGGCTCATGGTCCAGGTGGAGGCGTCGTAGAAGACGCTGTCGGCGTAGGTGTCGGTCCGCTCGAAGATGGACCGGACCAGGCGATACTCAGGCTGCTCCACCGGGACGATCCACGCTTCTCCGGCCTGGAATTCCCGCCCGTCCAGGGTACGGTCATCGGCAAGGCTGAACACCTCGATGCGGTGGCGGAGGAGGAGGTCCAGAAACTCGCGGTTCAGGGAATGATCGTGAGAACTCCCAAAGACCCAGGCCTGCACAGGGAAGGCCGCCCCCTCGGTCAGGGCCGACTCGTAGAAGTCCCGCTGATACTCGAGCATCCGCACCCGCTCGGCCACCGCCGACTCCACCGTGGAGATCACGGTGCGAAACTGGTTACGGATGGCGTAGGCGAAGGTGAGGACACCGTGGTGGGTGCTCTCCTGGATGTGTCCCCTGGCGCTGGCCTGCTCGAATACCAGCCCGAGACCACCGAGGAAATTCGGGTAGGTGGAGCCGTAGCCCGGGTAGGTGTTGTCGAAGACCTCCTTGGTGAAGTAGAGGCTCCCGATGTCATCCAGGGATGCAGCCCACCGATCGGCGAAGCGGAGGGTGATGTCGGTGTAGAGCTCAGGAGGGAGGAGCGGATTCCACGAACCCTCCGGCTTGGTGGGTTCGAAGAAGTAGGTGCTGTTCGTCCCCATCTCGTGGTAATCCGCCACCACGTTGGGCTTCCAACTATGGTGGAAATCGATGCGGGCTCGGCTGCTGGGATCCTGGAGAGGGAGCCAGTCCCGATTCAGGTCGAACCAGTAGTGGTTTGTGCGACCTCCGGGCCACACTTCGGTGTGCTCCCGGTCCAGGGGATCGGCGACGAAGGGGGAGCTCCGGTGCATGTTGGCCCAGGTGGAATGTCGATCCCGGCCGTCGGGATTCAGCACAGGCTCCACATGCCATACCCCCTGGTCCAGCGCCGTGAGAACCTCGGGATTCTCTCCGGCGACCAGCCAGTAGGCCGCCAGGAGCGCCGCATCGCTGGCGGAGGGCTCATTGCCGTGAACACCGAAGCCCAGGTGCACGATGATTGGGCGGTCACCAGCATCGACCCGGGGCTGACGGGGGTCCACCGCCGCAAGGTGGGCCGCGCGGATCTCTTCCAGGCGGGCGTGGTTCGCCGGTGCGGTGATGGTGAGGACGGGCAGCTCCCGCAGCCCGATGCTCCGCCCCAAGCTCTGGTAGGTGGCCCGGTCCGAGAGACTAGCCAGCTCCTTCATATACGCCACGAACATATCGTGGCGGGTATGGTAGGTGCCAAGCTCGTACCCCAGGAACTCCTGCGGCGAGGGGATTTCCGGATTGAAGCTCTGGCCCTCGGGGAAGAAGTATTCCAGGGGCTGCACCGCCGACTCCCAGGCCGCCGCCGGCGTCTGCGCTTCCGCGCTCCCGGCGGGCCACGCCATGAGGGCGGCCACCAGAGCGAGCCCCATCCCCCTGACTGCCACCGGGAGCCGTGACTCTCCTCTCGCCACCGGACTCACCCCTGGTCTCCGTTTAGCGTCCCATCGGCGATGGCCCGGACCAGATCGGAGGTGGTGATGATTCCCACCAGGGTATCGTTCTCAGTGACCAGGAGACGGTGGATTCCATGCTCCGAAAGGATGTTGGCGGCCTCCTGGAGCGAGGTGGTGGGCCGGACCGTCATGACCTTCCGGGTCATGATTTCGCCCACTGTGTAGCGGGCCAGCAGGTCCCAACTCCGCTCATCCTCGGCCTGGAAGCGCTGATACAGATCCGAGTTCGAGTCGTCCCAGTAATCCACGAAAAAGGAGCTGGGATTCTCCTGCTCGTCCTCATCGGAGCGGGGCGGTCCACCCAGATCTTCACGGAGGTTGTCTTCCTCCGTCTCCCTCCGCTCCAGGACCGGGTTGGCGCTCTGGAACTCCACGATGTCCGAACTGGACACGACACCCACGAGACGGCCGTTCAAGACGACGGGGGCGCCGCTCACCCGCTCGTTCCCCAGCGCCTCCACGGCGGTCCGCAGGCTCATATCCGGACCCAGGGTCAGGATGTCGGTGGTCATGATATCGGCTACGGTGGGCATGGAGTGGGATCTCCCTGGGGAACGGCTCCCCGGTTCAGGTGTCTTGAGTGGATTCACGTCGTTGGGTCGGACGGTGACCGATTCCACGAAGTATCGGTTCCCGACGCTCCTGCTGGACCGTGTTCTTCTTCTCATCCAACGTACAACCCCGCCCCGCGCCCGCACATGGGGACGAGGGCGGGGACGCCCGGAGTTATCTTGGGAGTATGATGGAGCATTTCACCTCTCCTGTCATCCTGGGTTCCCACGAGGTGGTGGCTCGGGCCGCAGATTTCCTGCGGGACGAATCCAACCTGGCTGCCGTCCCGGTGGACAGGGTCTATCTGCCGGAAACCACCGAGCAGGTGGCTCAGGTTCTGGATCAGGCGAAGCAACAGGGAGCGACCCTGGCGGTGGGCGGAGCTCGCACCGGGATCACCGGAGGATCCGTGCCCGGTCCCGGTGACTGGGTCCTCTCCCTCTCACGCATGACCGGGATCCTGGGCGCGGGGCTGGATCCCGCCACTGGCCAGGGGTGGGTCCGGGTCCAGGCTGGGGTTTCCCTTGCCGATCTGGATCGAGTCCTGGCCCATGCCCCTCCCTCGGAACTTCGGCCTCCCTCCCCCGGAGGAAGCTGGGCCTACCCGGTGGATCCCACAGAGTGGGGCGCCTCGGTGGGCGGGACGGTGGCCACAAACGCCTCCGGGGCCCGGAGCTTCAGCTTCGGCGCCACCGGCGCCTGGGTCCGGGCCCTCACCGTCGTCCTGCCTGACGGTAGGGTTCGAGAGGTGCGCCGGTCCCAGGTGCGGGCGGTCCGGGGGATCCTGGACTGGTCCGATGGCGTGGGGAGGATTGAGCTCCCGGCTCTCCCCCGCCCCCGCTCGAAGAGTGTGGCGGGATACGATGTGCGGGACGATGTAGACCTGGTGGACCTCCTGGTGGGCTCGGAGGGGACACTGGCCGTGATCTCGGAAGTCGAGCTCGCCCTTCAGCCCCGTCTCGACAGCATCCTGGCCCTCTTCACCTTCCTCCCTCCCGGATCCGATGCCCTGGCCCTGTCACGGGAACTCAGGGACAATGGCGCCTTCCGTCCCCTGACCCTGGAATATCTGGGGCCGGAGGCATTGGATCTCCTCCGGGCCGAACGAATGGCAGGAGCCGGAGGCGAGGCCATTCCGTCCTTCCCCCACGAAGCCGCCTCCGGTTTGTTCATGGAGTTCGCTCCCGAGAACGAGGCCGCCCTGGGCGATCTGGTGGAAGGGCTCGACGAAGTCCTCCGAGCATTCGGAGGCGATCTGGACTCCACATGGGCCGGGGATGATCCGGAAGAGGGGCGCCGCATGAGGGCGCTCCGGCACGCCGTTCCCGACGCCGTCAATCGGCGAGTCTCCCTGGCCAGACGACAGGTTCCGGGCATCCACAAGGTGGGCACGGATCTGTCGGTGCCCGATGACGCGGCCGAGGAGATGGACGGGGTCTACCGGGAGCGTCTGTCAGCGGCGGGGATCCCCTTCGTACTCTTCGGCCACGCCGCCGAGAACCACCTCCACGCCAATCTGATTCCCGGAAGCCGTGCCGAGCTGGAGCAGGCGCTGGAGGTGCACCAGGCGCTGGCCCGGGAGGCGGTGCGGCTGGGCGGGTCCGTCTCCGCGGAGCATGGGATCGGCCGGCTGAAACGGAATCTCCTCACCATCCAGTTCGGCGAAGACGGGGTGGCCCGCCTCCGTTCGGTGAAGGACGCCTTTGATCCGGATGGGGTCCTGAACCCCGGGGTCCTCTTCCCACCCCGCCCTTGAGTCTGCCCAGGGCCCTCCGACCCCTCCGCCGCCTGGCTCGGCGGATCCTTCCTACCGCCACCGGTCCCTTTCGCCGCCTCGAGGTGGTGCACCACACCGAGTATCGCCTGGGAATCCCTGGTATCCCAATGGATCCGCTACGTGGGGAGCGAATCCTCACGGCACTTCTGGAGGAGGGGTGGATCGGACGCCGTGCGATCCAGCGTCCCCGGGAGGCGCCGGTGGAGCACCTGCGGCGGGTCCATACCGGTCCGTATCTGCGGTCCCTGGATGATCCCCTCGAGGTCTCCCGGATCATGGGCGTACAACTCACGCCGGAGGAGGCCACAGCGGCGCTGGAGCTTCAGCGCCGGATGGTTGGCGGGACCATCCTGGCCACCCATATGGCCCTCCGGTCCCGGGAGTCGGTGATCCACCTGGGTGGAGGGTTGCACCATGCGGCGCCGAGTCGCGGGACCGGGTTTTGCCTCCTGAATGATGTGGCGGTGGCGATCCAGCGACTTCGGGTCCGGGAGTTCACCGCTCCCATCCTTGTGGTGGATCTGGATCTACACGATGGAAACGGCACCCGCATCGCCTTTGCCGAGGATCCCGGTGTCCATACCTACTCCCTTCACAACGAGACGTGGGACGAGGTGCCGGGAGCCCAGGCCGATACCTGCCTGGCCTTCGGCCCGGGGATCGACGACGAGGGGTACCTCGACCTCTTACGCGAGACCCTTCCGCCTGTGGTGCGGGACCATCGCCCGGAGCTGGTCCTGTACCTGGCCGGAGCCGATGTGTCCGCCGAGGACACCCTGGGCGACGCGGCCTTGACCCTGGATGGGATGGGGGCTCGAGATCGCTTCGTGGTGGAGACGGTACAGGCGGCGTGTGGCCGGATCCCCTTCGTGACTCTGCTGGCGGGGGGCTATGGGGCCGGTGCGTGGAAGTCCATGGCCAGATTCGCCCCTTGGATGCTCAGCGGTCGGATGACCGATCCTCCCGATGACCTCACCGTCGCCCTGGAGCGGGTTCGTCGCCAGGAGCCCCGGCCTCGACCCTTCCGGGACCGTCGTCTCCTTCGCCGTCGGCCGGAGGTCAGGGAAGACCCAGCGGTCGGCAAGGAGATGAGCGGGTGGAGTCTCGGGCCCGAGGATCTGGCGGCGCTGGGAGCGGGACCCGCCACGTCGCCACTCCTCCTGGGGCGCTACTCCCGGCGGGATCTGGAGGAGGGACTGGAGCGATTCGGCATCCTGGGGCAGGCCCGCGCCCGGGGCTACCGGGAGCCCACGGTGGAGATTCTTCCGTCCTCGGGCTTCGGTCCCACCATTCGGCTCTTCGGCGAGCCGGAACGCACCTTCCTCCTCATGGAGCTGCGGCTGGATCTGGATCGCACCAGTATCCCCGATGCGGAGCTGCTGAAGGTGGAGTGGCTCCTGCTTCAGGATCCCCGGGCCTCTTTTCATCCCGGGTATCGTCCACTCCCGGGACAGGCCCACCCGGGACTGGGGTCACTGGTGGATGTGGTGGCCTGGCTTGTCACTCTCTGCCGAGACGCGGAACTGGATGGGCTCTCATTCCGATCGTCCCACTGGCACATGGCCGCTCTGGCCCGGCGGCGGCTCCGCTTCCCCGATCCCGATGATGGGCGACGCTTCCAGGTGATTCAGGAGGCCACCCGGGGAATGAGCCTGTCGGCAGCCACCCGTGCCGTGGATGAAGCCCGGGTCGTGGATCGGCGTACCGGACGGCCCGTCCCCTGGGCCGAGGTTCTCATGGTGGTTCCCGTGGCCGCCGATCTCGACGAGCGCCTGGCTGCCCTAGGGGAGGGGATGGAGGACCAGGAGAACGACTCGGCCGCCCAATCTCCTTCAGCGGCGGTGGTCCTCCCCCGCCGGGAGGGNTGACGGACGGTGGGCGTTTTCCATGGACAGACCCGCCGAC
>SL_3KL_010_SEDDRAFT_10004772_pt1 | contig 12233 bp, 9 predicted proteins | sample SodLakKL_010_SED_2_FD_10381 | JGI IMG/M metagenome (IMG submission 10381)
ATGCCACTCGGTGACTACGGATTTTCAAAAAAGTTCGGCTGGGTGCAGGACCGGTTCGGTGTCTCCTGGCAGTTGAATTATGGCTCTGTTGAATTTGAATAACCGATCTCACAACCTGACAGCGTTCCGACCGGAGGGAGGATCCTGTCAGCGTTGTGAGCCATCAGCCATTCTTTTCGAAGCCGCTACCCACGACACTGACAGGAGGTCAGAAAAAGCATCTGACCACGCTGTCAGGTCACTCAATCCAGATCCGCTATGTCATCAAAGACATTGCGGATCTTTATCAACCTTCAACATTTATCTCGATGAACAAAAAACACGGAACCTTCCCCGAACCCGGAACCATCCGCTTTGAATGTTCCCTTGTATGCATCTTGTTTTCTACAATCACCGCCCATTGTTTTCCAGATTGATCGGTAACCAGAATCAGGACATCAATATTACGGTATTGTGTTTTCACCTCAACGTTTTGAACACCTGTCAGTTTCTTATCCGTCAACTCAAAAAAATCTGACCATACCGATCGGCTGAAAGTGTGCAGTGGTTCATCTTCGAAACCCGGATCTGCCCAGCTCAGCAGCCAGGAAATCGGAGGGAAAGCCGTCGGTCAGGTTTAGCATGAATAAGATAGAGGCCGCTTTTTGTTTCATTATCAAAGTTTTGAATCATTCCCTGTTTGAGTGCAGCAATCTCCTCTCCAAGAAATGGGGTGATCTCAAGAACATACGGCCGGTACTCCACAAACTTTACATTCAGCCTGCCGTAACTCATCTGGATCAGGCCGATTCTGTTTTTGGGCTTGTGTTCTATGGCCGTCACTAACTGAGTCAGTTCTTTTACGATTTTCATATCTGAATCATGGTCCCATATCACCTGTACTTTATTAATACCGTCTGATCGGTAGCATGATATCCCGGCCTTCAGATGAATTGCATAGTGGTTATGAGGGACGTCAACGTGAGTCAGTTCGTTCCATTCAAACCGGTGTTCCGGAAGCCATTCAAAAGAGGATTCAATTTTCTCCTGAATGGTTTCCCACTGAGCACTCTCAACTCCAGGAAATTCCTTTGTGCTGGGCATTCGGTTTCTGATATATACATGAATGTTGGTTCCCGCTATTCTCGCATCATCTATAACTTTCATTAATTCCATCCGTGTTGGGATATCCGTTGCCTTGCTCTCCTATTCAGTCATAACTTTTTTGATTGTTTGTATTCACTCATAAAGTAAACAAACATAAGTGACAGCATTGTGTCAGGGTTGTTTATATCCAGCCCGACATCGAATTATTTAATGCTTTCAGTTTATTCATCTTTGATATTTTAGGAAATTATTTGCTGAGAATTGAAAAGAACTTTGTAGAAGTAATTCGTAAAGCCTTATATTTAGTGCTTCAATTATTATTCAATAATTGAAGCGTTCTTTAACACAATGGAAGAAGCATTTTAGTTAGTAAATCGTTAGAAAAACGGCCCGAAATTCGGGTGGCGGAATTACGATATGCGTTCTCAACAGAGTTGAAAAAAATGCGTTATAAGTGAAGTCTAAACAGGCAGTTATCATTTTTTGCCGGCGTGGTGGAATTGGTAGACACGTTGGACTTAAAATCCAATGGACATTACAATGTCCGTGCCGGTTCGAGTCCGGCCGCCGGTACATTTTTTAGTGTTGAGTGAGTATTGAGAAGTGAATAGTAGGCAGTGAGATTCCCGGGGTTGTATTCTTTTTGGTACATCAGGCTCATTTGAGCTGATTAAATGCATTAGTGAAGAGATTTGATACAAGTGTTTCATACTGCGTTGGCAGAAGTTGATCAGGATAACCAGCAGCAAAAGTGATCCTTTTGAATTACATTAAAGTGTAACATATTATCTTCTAAATGATCTAATTCTATATGCGGTTTCGCTGTATTATAGTAACCCGGTATGCCAACATGTATATGTATTATACTTGATAGAACAGATTTGAATGAAAACAACAAGAATGGCTGAATCAATTAAGAAAGTTTTTATTGTTGAAGATGACCTGATCCTGAATCTGCTCTATGAAAGTTACATGGAGAAACTCGGGTTTGAAACTACAGGTGAACTCGTCTATGGTAAAACTGCAGTAGAACTTGCAAAAAAAATCGAACCAGACCTTATTCTCATGGATATCGCTCTCGAAGGGGATATGGACGGTATCCATGCGATGCACGAAATCAGAAAATTTTCAAATGTCCCGGTCATCTACATCACCGGCAACTCTGACCCGCATCACAGAGAGAGAGCAAGGCAAACCGAATACCTCGATTACCTTATCAAACCAATTGAATTTGAAGACCTGAAAACATCGATTGAGAAACATCTGAGTAATACTCAAAATATCTGAAAGTTTCCCTGACCAACTTTTACTTTTTCACTCAGTGAGTGAATCGTTTATCTTTCACAAGAATACAATTGTCTGTCCACTTTAGTTCTTTATCTATAATTTAATATGCATAATTTCTCTACGGCCTCTGTACTTTCACTATTCATATTAACCATATTCCTCGCTGTTCAGGCATGCTCCGCTACCGAGCCGATTATTTCACCGGATAGTGAACGCGAAAATTTCCACCTGCCCGAACGGCCTCTTCCCTACCCGATAGATATACCCGTTGATTATCTTTATGCGATTCAGGAGGGTTCCCGTTCAATGGATGGCGCTCCCGGTGATTACTACTGGCAAAATGAAGCCAGCTATGATCTGAAAGCAGAGCTGCTTCCTGAAGAAAATAGAGTTAACGGGCATGTGAGAATTCAATACCAGAACAATTCACCTGACCAGCTTCGCCAACTCTTGCTTGAACTGGCTCAGAATCTGCATAAAGCAGGTACCATGAAAAAGGATAACACCGAAATTACAGGCGGAGTTGATCTCAGGTCGGTCAAAGTCAGAGGCAGGGAACTGAATGAATTTGACCCTGAGATCAGGGGTTATGGCGGCGATCCAGGCTATCTGGTGGATGCCACAAGGCTGCTGATCATACTCGATGAAACTATGAATCCCGGCGATTCCATCGACCTGGAAATTGAGTGGTCATTTATCGTGCCGCAGGAAGGGGCCGGCGGACGAATGGGCCGAAGCAGGGACAACCTTTTTTTTATAGCGTATTGGTATCCTCATATGGCCGTCTATGACGATGTAATTGGATGGTTTACAGACCCTTTCCTCGGTAACGCTGAATTCTATCACGGATTTGCAGATTATACACTGGAGATTACAGCCCCTGATAACTGGCTTGTAATGGCCACCGGCGATTTCCTCAACCCCGCTGACGTTCTGGCGGATCATGTATATGATCGTTATATCGAAGCCGGGCAAACAGATGAAATCATTCACATCGTTACAGAAGCAGATCTTGGTGCTGCTACCCGGCAAAATGAAAATGGTACGCTAACCTGGAAATTTTCGGCCGGACAGGTCCGGGATGTTGCCTTCAGTGCCACCAGGGAATCTGTCTGGGATGGTTCACGTGCCTCAGTCGGAGACCTTACCGGTGACGGAAACACTGATTACACAAGGATTCATTCATTCTACCGCAATACCGCTCCGCTCTGGCAGGAGCAGGCTGAATATTCACAACACTCGATCACATTTTTATCCGAGTACCTGGATCATCCGTACCCCTGGCCGCATATGACTTCAGTTGAAGGGGCCGACATAATTGGTGGCGGAATGGAGTACCCGATGATCACTGTGATGGGAAGTTATAACAATCTTGGCGCGCAGCGGCTGTATGGTGTCACAGCTCATGAATTTGCGCATATGTGGATCCCGATGATCGTTAGTACAAACGAACGCAGATACACCTGGATGGATGAAGGCTTTACCACATTCAACACACACCAGGCGAATGCAGACCGTTATCCCGGCGAGTTTGATAACTTTGATATCTTCCATTCCTACCTGAATATAGCGGGAACTGATATGGAAGGGCCAATGATGAGATGGTCGGACTACCACTACCCCGGGCCTGCTTATGGTGTAGCATCCTATCCCAAACCGGCCTCTGTATTGACTGCGCTCCAGGGAATGCTCGGAGAAGACCTGTTCCGGGAAGCTTACCTGACATTTATTGATGAGTGGGCATACAAACACCCCTACCCCTGGGATTTTTTTCATACAATAGAACGGGTTGCAGATACCGACCTGAGCTGGTTCTGGAGAAGCTGGTACTATGAGACCTGGGTTCTGGACCATGCGATCGGAGAGGTGGAGGATAACGGTGATAGTGTCACCATTCAGATACTTGACCTTGGTGATGTACCGATGCCGGTAAAATTGTTAATCGTGCTTGAAGATGGAACTCAGATCAATGAAGAGATTGATGTATCGTATTGGCTGGAAGGAAGACGAAGTGTCAGAGCAAATTTCGACACCGGCCTTCCGGTAGAACGTATTGAAATCGACCCCCATATGTTATTCCCGGACGCAGACAGGTCCAACAATACCTGGGAAAAATAAGAGAGCTGCCAGATCGTTTTTACAAAACCCCGCCCTATATCACATTATTGACAACAATTGAAAGACGAATGTAAAAAAGTTTGAGATTTCGTCTAAATTGTTAATAATTAGGTAACTTTTTACGATAATGGTGTTTATTACTAAAGCGATCATCACCTCATGTTCAATACAAAATCACTTCGACTGATCTTTTTCGGAATCGGCTTAATTGCCGTTGTTGCTTTAACAGCTATGAACATCTACTCGATGCATGAATTAAGAAAAAGTACCATTGAAGTAGCACAGGAAGACAAGAAAAATCAGATAGAAGAATTTACCACACAGGTCAGGTTCAGGTTTTTTCAACCATTCCGAAGCATCCGGAAACTCGACATCGAACATCTTCAACAGTATTATGATGACTATAACGATTTCCCCGATGCATTTAAAGATATCATGATTGACGCCAGCCTCGATTCTATCTTTTATGACATATACTATTCCCCTCATGGTGAAGATCATTGCCTGAATGACTCTTATCCCATGTACAAGTTTAATACACAGAACAGACAATTTGAAATTGAGGAGAATATTTCCACCCAGGTGTGTGATGGCCTTGGGCTTGCCAGGTCGAGGATGAAGGTTCTGATTGATGAGTACCGTTGGAATAATAAAGCCTCATTCGATACTCACAGAAGCATGACACTTTCGATGATTAACCTGGCAGAAAGAGAAATCGTTGGCCACCTGATCTTTACCATTAACCAGGATTACCTTGTCAATGACTACCTGGCCAAAAATCTGATTGAAAAATTCGGGCCAAGTGATGAAACCGGTATCGTTGTATGGCTGCGGGATTTTATGCAGGAAGAGATTCTCGCAAGTTCCGACCCGAATATTGAACATAACAGAGATTTTATCGATATCAGGCAACGATTTCCCGATTTGCTCGAAAACTGGTCACTTCACGCTAAAATTATCGATTCACCTACGATCGCTGCAACGAATGCATCACTCTTCAGAAACTTAGTAGTACTCGTATCGGCAGTATTAGCACTTTTTGGTGCCCTGCTCTTCATGTTCCTCACATCCAAACGAGAACGAGAACTTGCTCAGCGGCAAGCCGGTTTCCTTGCAAATGTTACACATGAGTTAAAAACACCTTTGGCGGCGATGCAGGCTGCCGGTGAAAACTTATCCGATGGAAGGGTAACTGATAAGGATAGAATCAAATCGTATGGTAATCATATTTATACGGAAACTATCCGGCTTCGGAAAATGATTGAAAAGCTGCTTGATATCGCCAGGGTAGATGCCGGCCATAATACTATACAGCTTACACCTCACAAACTACAGGATCTTGTACAGGAATATTATGACAGCCATGAGGCTTATGTACAGTCGCGTGGATTTCGTTTTGAACTCGAAGCAGAACCGGGCCTCCCGGATGTATTGGTGGACCCGGATCATTTCGAAACCATCATCAGTAACCTGGTAGACAATGCCATTAAATACAGTTTTGATGATAAAGAGATTAAATTAAGTGTTCAGAAAACGAAAACGGGTGTCAGTTTAACAGTTACAGACAGCGGCATCGGTATTCCCAAAAAATCACACCAGCAAATCTTTGAAAAATTCTATCGCTTAGAAGACAGTATGACTGCCAAGACCAAGGGCCACGGGCTTGGATTGTCTATCGTAAAAAAGCTTGTGGAACTAAATCAGGGCAGTATCGATTTGAAAAGTAGTCCCGGTAAAGGAACGACTTTCATTGTTGAATTCCCGGTTTATCAACTGGAAGCAGAAACCGAGAAGGAAATGGAAAGACACTACGAATATGTGAACAAAGAATTGCAAACATCAGACTATGTCAAATAACCATCAGAAGAAAATTATCATTGTTGAAGATGAACCGAGCCTGATATTTACCCTGCAGGATACTCTTGAAAATGAAGGATATGAAGTACACGTAGTTAAAGAGGGAACCACAGCAGTCGACAAAGTAAAAGAGGTAGAGCCTGACCTTATGCTACTTGATCTTATGCTTCCCGGAAAAAGCGGTTATGATATTTGCAATGAAATCCGGGGACTGAAGTATACTTTTCCCATCATCATGCTGACTGCAAGAGACCAGGAGATCGATAAAGTAACAGGATTGAATCTTGGTGCTGACGACTATATGACAAAACCATTCGGTGTCAAAGAGCTACTGGCTCGAATCAACGCACGTCTTCGCAGAGCCGACACCTACACCAAGGCAGGCCCAATCGATAAACTTACACTTGGCCCTGTAGATATCAACCTTAAAGAATCATACGTCAAGAAACCTGATAAAGATCCAATTCAACTGACCACCCGTGAAGTAGAGTTAATCCGTTTTTTGGTAACGCGTACCAATGAACCCATTTCAAGAGATGAGCTATTAGAGAAAGTCTGGAGATACGAACACAGTACTAATACCCGAACAGTGGACGTGCATATTTCCAAGCTGCGTGCCAAAATAGAAATCTCTCCCGATGACCCAAAGTATCTTGTAACTCTTCATGGGGTAGGATATATGTTAAAATCCGATTGATCCTGTTAAAATCAGCTCCGGGAATACGGAGCAGTCCACCTGCCGGTTTTAATTTCTCCCAAAATTGTCATTGTTCCAATGACAATTCAGGGTTTAATTATTAATCAACTCCATCTCTTTGATCTGATCTGTAAACCTGATAAAACCTTCTACCTGCGACTGAAGAAGCTCACTTTTAAAATCATCACGTAGTCCTTCTTCCTGGTCAAACTCCTTATTTACCCTGGGTATAAACAGCCGTTCAGGATAGATATGAGCTTTACGGTATGTAGCAATAGCCTGTAATTGCTCTACTGGCCTTAAGGCTCCAAAATAACCGTCTGCTTCCCCGATAAAACAGAGTGGGTATTTTTCAAAAGCTTTCGGAAATGGCAGATAATCAATAAACATTTTCAGGATTCCGGGGAAGCCACCATTGTATTCAGGTGTAACAATTACCAAACCATCTCCACTCAAAACACCTTCATTGAATTTTTTCACCGAAGGTATATCATCACCATAACGCCCCCCCGCTACATCTTTCAACGGAAAATCCTCAAGTGAATGTACTTCCGTGATAACATCTTTTTCTCTGAATAATTCAGCTACATAAGTGGATACTTTCAGAGCATTTGAGTTCGGCCGGTCTGTACCGGACAGAATATTTATATTTATCATTTTTATGATTCAGATCTGTCAGTTATGTTTTCATTTACATGCTTCTAAACCAAATTCCACACAGTATCATTTCACGCACAAAACCGGAACTCATTCACTTCCACCCGTTCCGAATCACCTAACCTGTTTTGAAGGTGAATAAGAATGCAAGCGCTTTTCCAGCATCTATTAAATAATTAACTGAATATCGATTTTTTACATTATTTATTTTGTCTAAAATTAATAAATAGCTATTTTTTTCATGCAATAATCTGAATTTTCGAAAAAAAAACAACATACCTGATCAAACAGCTCTTATCTATCACCAACTACTTAATCCGATCCAAAAATCGCGGCTTGTAATAGACAAAGTTCATACTTTTGTCTATCACATAGTTAGACCCGCTGGGGATTGAATATCTCTCCAGCGGGTATTTTATTATATTAAAGCACGAAGGAAGAAACCCGGAACAAACACTATTCTTCTCCAATGAATTTATTACGTGCAGCCATTATACAGATGAATAGCCAGCCCGACCTGGATTTAAACCTTCAAAATGCATACCGATCAATCAGCAAAGCAGCTGAACAAGGTGCGGGATTTATCACACTTCCGGAAAACTTCGCATTTCTCGGTGATGAAAAATCAAGGCTTCATCTGGCTGAAACGATCTGCAAAAGGGTAACAACTGAACTCAGTCAATGGTCAAGGGAATTGGGAGTCAGCCTTCTTGCAGGTGGTTACCCTGTTAAAGCCAAAAGCGGGAAGATGTATAACCGCGCAAGCCTGTTCAATCCGAAGGGTGAAATTGAGGTTAGCTATGACAAAATTCATCTGTTCGACGTTTCATTGAATAAGGCCGAGAGCTACAAAGAATCCAGATATGTAGAACGAGGGATTAACGGCCCGATCGTTTCTAATACTGACTTTCTGCCCCCCATCGGCCTTTCAATTTGTTACGATATCCGTTTCCCTGAACTTTATCGCAAACTACTGGAAAAGGGTGCAGAAATAATTTGTGTCCCGGCTGCATTCACGAAGCCAACCGGTAAAGCACATTGGGAAATATTGTTAAGAAGCAGGGCAATTGAAAACAGTTGTTTTGTTATTGCACCTGCTCAAACCGGTTTACATGGATTGAAAAGGGAAACGTACGGACATTCAATGATTATTGACCCCTGGGGAACAGTATTGGTAAATTCAGGAACGGAACCGGGCATAGCCATCGCAGAAATCGATTTAGCTAAACTCCGGGAAGTCAGAAACAAACTCCCCTCAATTCATCACAGGGTTTTATAGAACATACGGATACATTTGGATCATGACTCATCACTGCTTTCCGGAACTACGAGAAGTGGTGCATGTGTGTGAAGTGCCATTTCTTTTACTGATTCACGCCTGGATAATGAATTGAGAAACTTGGTCCGGTAATAACCCATTGCCAGCAATGCCCCTTCAATATTATCGGTATATCCATGCAGTGATTCTGTCAGATCTTCTCCGTAGATCAGCTTGACGTGGATATCTTTATATTGAAATTTCTCATTTATCATATCGCGGAATCCCCGGAACATCAACTCTTCAACAAGTGATTTTTGACTTGCAAAATTCAAAATATGAAGATCAGCTTCCAGGTATGTAGCAATCTGAATCAGTTCCCAAATGATCGGGAAATCTTCTTCCCGGTAATCGGCAGCGTACGTTATATTTCTGATCTCCGAAAAACTGACACCTTCCGGTACAGCCATCACCGGCGAATTACTATCCAGGATCACTTCCACAGTTGAACTGCCGAAAATGATATTGTCAAAATCACTTTTTCCCTTCGTACCCATCACAATAAGGTCAATTTCATGTTCATCTGAAATCTCAAGGATGCTTTGAACCGGGCTCCCTCCTGCGATCATCGTCTCGCACTCAACCCCGCTTCCTTCAATATACTCAGAGTTAAGCCACTCCATCGATTCATTCGCTTTATCACGAACACTCTTTTCATCTTCCGTCCTGTTGGCAAGATCGATAGGTGAACCGTATGCATGAAACACAATCAATTCCGAGCCACTTCTTTTACAAAACTCCAGGGCATAATTAAGTGCATTCAGTGAGTTGTCAGAAAAATCGGTTGGATGTAAAATTGTTTTCACCAGAACTCCCGGTTAAAATGAATGATTTAATTGATTTGTTAAAATGTACACATTTCAAAGCTGATATTGGAACCGAATAGTTCCGTTCTGTAATCAAATGCGGATAAATATAAAAGCACAATCAAGATTCATCATTTTTAATCTGGCTGAATCGCTGCCATAACCTGGTTTCCCTTCCTGTATCACCCGGCTCAAACCATTTTTTATTCTTCACTGATTTTGGCAGGTATTGCTGATCAACCCAGTGGTTCGGATAATCGTGCGGATATTTGTAATCATCCGATGCATTCCTGACATCGAGGTAACGGGAAGCAAGTTTATTGGCTGTTTTATCTCGGAGGTGAGCAGGAACTTCACCCGTACCTTTTTGTTTGATCTCACTATGTACCTCAAAGATCGCTTTCGTACTGTTGCTTTTGGGTGACAATGCAAGAAAGATACAGGCATGTGCAAGAAAGTAGAATCCTTCCGGCATTCCGGTTTTCGTAAAGGCTTCGTGAGCAGTATTGACAACAGTCAGTGCATACGGGTCTGCCATCCCAATATCTTCAGAAGCAAAGATCAGCATTCGCCTGAAGATGAAATTGGGATCTTCACCTCCCTCAAGCATAGCACTCATCCAATAAAGGCTGGCATCGACATCCGATCCTCGCATTGATTTGATAAAGGCCGATGCATAGTGATAATGCTCATCTCCGGACCGATCATACCGGACCGACCGCCTCTGAATGGATTCCCTTGCAATCTCCAGGTCAATTCTGATCTCACCATTTTCATCCCTGGGTGTTGACAGCGCGGCTATCTCAAGTGCATTCAATGCATTACGAATGTCACCACCCGCATAGTCTGAAAGATGTTCTCTGGCTTTATCAGACAGTTCCACCGGCATAAATCCAAGGCCGCGTTCCTTATCAATTAGCGCCCGATCCATCATCACCTGCACATCCTTGATTGTCAACGGGTATAATTCAAATAGCTGACAACGTGAAAGCAAGGGGCTTACCAGGCTGTAAAACGGATTTTCAGTGGTAGCTCCAACGAGGGTAATCACACCCGATTCGAGATGAGGAAGCAGCGCATCCTGCTGAGCCTTATTCCAGCGATGGATCTCATCGACAAAAAGAATAGTCTTTCTTCCATCAGCTTTTCGTTGATGTTCTGCTCTTGCGACTACTTTTTTTAGTTCTTTGATCCCGTCCAGTACAGCGTTAATTACTTCAAAACGTGCATCAATTTCCCTTGAAATGACATGAGCCAGTGTAGTTTTACCTGAACTGGGCGGCCCGTAAAAAATCATCGAACCGATCACACCGCTTTCGATCATTCGCCGGAGCATTTTTCCTTCACCAACAAGATGATCCTGACCGGTGAACTCTTTTAGCGACTGTGGCCGCATTCTTGTTGCCAACGGCTCGTGCCCGGATGGTTCATTCACCTGTTCTTCAGATGAATTCCTTTCATTAAACAAATCCATATAAACCCGGATTACAGATTGAAAATTGAATATTGAAAAATTGAACCGGGGCTGAAATTATATAAGGCAATATACTAACTGGATTTTATTTCCATTTCGAAAATAATACTAACAAGCTTCCGGGTCATGTTTTACATAATACGATTTATAATTTTCAGCATCCTGGTCCATACATCCAACAAGATTTAAAATCCTGATTGACCGAAAATCGGTAGGATGAGATTCACTTTGCAGTGCTATATATCCGCTTTGAAGCGGGGTTCCATCTTCAAGCTGCGGTTCGGTATATTCAATGACAAGCTCACCATTTACAATGTGCTTCACCAGGGAATCACCCATCACAACAAGTTCTGCAGTAACCCATTCATCACCATGAATAGTGGGCCCATCAAGCTGAATCAGGTTTTGATCAGATCTGAGCTCACCGTCAATAACAACATGTGTTCCCGGTGTAAAAATATTACCATTCGGCCGGTCATTTTCCCCGTCTCCGCCCAATAATTGAAACTCAACGGAAGTCGGGAACCATTGTTCGCGCTCCATACTTTCCGCCGACTGGGAGTGAAACATGATACCGTTATTGCGAAAACCAAAACCGGGGCCATCTTCAATTTGTTCGCCGACAAAACGATATTCCACGACCAGCCGGTAATAAGAATAAGGTTCATGATAAAAAATATGGCCGATCCTGTCGTTAAAAGAATCATACTGATCATACCTCACCTTCAGCAAACCGTCTTCAACCCTGAATGTATCCCCATAATTATCATTCAGTTCATGTCCGTTGATTTTAATATCCCAGCCATCGAGATTTTCCCCGTTAAAGAGATTTTTCCACTCTTCCTCCTGCTGATTGTAAATGGTTCCGGAAACCACAAGTGCAGTACCAATCAAAGTCGAAATGATAAATTGAGTCAATTTCATAAGAGGTCC
>SL_3KL_010_SEDDRAFT_10004773_pt1 | contig 12231 bp, 6 predicted proteins | sample SodLakKL_010_SED_2_FD_10381 | JGI IMG/M metagenome (IMG submission 10381)
TTTCTTTTTTCAAGTGCATACTGGTATACTTGATATATCTCTTCATTTCTGAGTGAAATACGTTTCTCTAATTCTAATTCAGTATCATAGGCAACTTGATAAATTTTGGAGAGGTTTTTATAAATATCAATATAGGATATTTCTCCTTCGGTCATGTTTAATCTTGCCTTTCTTTCAGCAAGTTTCCTTTTCTCTGCAAATTTTTTTAAGCCTGTAATCCTTTCAACATAAAGAAAAGCATCAGTGGGTTTTACATAAGGCCTAACAATCAAAGTATCAAATATGTCGAATGAAATAATATCGTGATGATCAATTTCTTGTAGTATAGATGCAACCATGGGATATAAGTCTTACTCTGTTTTTAGTTATAATTGAAAAGTGATCAGAAAATGGTATCTAACAACCAAAACTGAATATTTATATCCCTTAACACATTAATTTATATAATAGTTCACTACTTAAATATCAAAATTGAATTTTTATCTATGCCCTTGTCCAATCTCATTAGCGATTTTACCAAACCGTCGCCGCTAAAGGCAGCAATCCGGCAAATCCGCCTTACCCTGCTGATCAAGGCCAATGTGATTGCCATAAAAGTATGGTTACCAACAAACTTTGTGGTATTGCGCCACACGGTGGGGAAAGATGATCTGTTCTGCTATAAAATCTCTCCGGCATTATAGATTCTGACACTTCCATCGGCACAGGCCGCAGCAAGATACTCGCCATTGGGACTAAAACTGAGTTTCCTGACAGCTGTGCCTGGGAAGAGGATTTTTCTTCTTTTTCCAGTTTCAGGACTCCAGATTACTATTCTGCCATCATTTCCGGCTGAGGCCAGCAAATCATTAACGGGATCAAAAGCTACTGCAAATAAAAATCCCTGGTGCCCTTTCAGTCTGTGTTTTAACTCCCAATTAACAGCATCCCACACAATTACAATGCTGTCAAACCCTGTGGAAGCAATATACCTGCCGTCACTGCTGAACCTGACCCCTTTCAGATCGCCCGAATGTCCTTCGAGGACTTTAAGGAGGTTGCCGGTTGATCTGTCCCACAAAGAAACGGTATGATCTCTGCTGGCAGTTGCAATTACAGATCCGTCAGGTGAAAGAGTGAGGTCGCAGATCTTTTCAGGATGCCCGTGTACTGAATAAAGAATCTCCCCTGATTGTTTATCCCAGCTTACAAATGTCGAATCCCATCCGCATGAGACAAAGCTTTCCCCGGAAGGATGAATGGAAACAGCCCTGACCCTGTCAGTATGACCCTTATAGGTCATCAATTCCTGACACGTCCCGAAAGACCATAGTTTAAGATTCCCGTCAAAGCCCGCTGTAACAATCTCCCGGTCACCCGGCATAAACTCTGACTGGTAAACCCATGAGTCGTGCCCCTCAAGAACGCATACCATCTCCCAGGAGTTTTTAGAATCAAATACACGGGCAGTCGAATCCTGGCTGCCGGTTATAAGGTAGCGGCTGTCATGGCTGAAGCTGACCGACATAACATCACTGTCATGTGCATTCAACTCATGCATATCAACCCGGTTACATCCTGAGTATGATGTGAGAAACAAAACTAACAACCATAAAAACATTAACTTCAATACCTGCAATACCATAATGAATATACGTTAAAATAAAACATCTAAAAATATATTCGGGTAGTTCTTTGTTTCTGTTGATCTGAATAAAGGAGGTAACCGGTTCATCAGTCCGGTTACCTCCCGGCAAAGATTTACCAGAAGAAGTAATACAGAAGACCCACGATCAATATAATACCGGCAGCTCCGAAATTAAAGGCATTACCCGTTTTGAACAATTCCGGATTAATATCGATTGCCTTCTTATCAACCTTTTTCATTTTTGAGTTAAGGATGAAGATCATTCCAACAAAACCGAAACCGGTTGCCAGCATGAATATTGATTCAAATCCGAGATGTGCAAGAGGACCGATAAACAACACGCCGAGAATTAGGGTAATTATACCTGCAATAACAAATCCGTATCCTGTGTTTGTCATAAATCTTGCCTTGTTACCCGTTGGAACAGTTCCTTCAACCAGGCTCCTGTCCCGCAGACTAATGGCCGAAGCTATGAAAACAAGGAGAATAAATACATATCCCATCCTCAGAATAAACGGCATATCAGGATAAAACAGCTTGATAACAATTCCTGCCGGAATAGTAGCAATTGCAGTCCACAATGCAGCACGGGTGGTTGCCTGCTTCCAGAAAAGTCCCATCCCAAACACTACAACCACACCCGGATAGATGTATCCGGTATACTCCTGTATGTACTGGAATGCCTGATCCAGGCCGCCAAGCAGAGGTCTTGCCGAAACTACTGCTATTACAAGAGCGGTGAATGCTACTATACGTCCAACTCGTACAAGCTCTTTTTCTGTGGCATTCTTACTGAAGAAAGGCTTGTAGATATCCATCGTAAAGATGGTAGATGTACTGTTTATCATGGCAGACAGTGAGGAAACAATTGCCGCGACAAGGGCAGCAAAAGTAAGACCGCGTATACCGGCCGGAACGAAGTTCTTGAGCAGCCATGGATATGCCTCATCGGCCCTGCCGATCTCACCTATATACTCTCTTGATTCGAGGAGTTCAGGATGCTGGAACAGCACATATGCTGTTATTCCGGGCAGAATAACAATTACCGGGATGAGGATCTTGAGATAACCGGCAAAGATCAACCCTCTCTTTGCATGCTGAATATTTTCGGCGGCAAGTCCCTTCTGGATAATAAACTGGTTGAATCCCCAGTATCCGAGGTTCGTGAGCCACATGGCGCCAAGTATAACAGCAAGACCGGGAAGATCGTTGAATGCATCGGTAAATCCTCCGGCGCCGTCAGGAACTATTGTATCCTTTGCTACAATCATCCCGAAATGGGAGGCACTTGCCTTCTCATAAATAACAGAGAGTCCCTGGAAAATACCCTCTCCTCCGGATACAGCATAAAGCGCAAGAACAGTTGTAACGAGTCCGCCGCCAATGAGAAAGAACACCTGCACAACATCGGTCCAGGCTACTGCCTTTAGTCCGCCATAAATAGAATAGATAGCCGAAAAAGCGGCGAGTCCCAGAATACCCCACATCAAAGGTATCCCCATAATACGGTCCATAGCAAGTGCCCCGAGCCATATAACCGAAGTCAGGTTTACAAAGACATATACCAGAAGCCAGAATACTGCAAATGCAACGCTGACACTTTTATTGTACCTGCTTTCAATAAACTGGGGCATAGTATAGATCCCCTTGTCGAGAAAAAGAGGCAGAAAATATTTTCCTACAATAATCAGCACAATAGCCGCAATCCATTCATACGCGGCAATCCCAAGGCCTATCCTGTAACCTGATCCTGACATGGCAATAAAATGTTCTGCCGATATATTCGCTGCAATAAGCGAGGCTCCAATGGCCCACCATTTGAGTGACCTGCTGGCCAGAAAATAATCCTGGGAAGTTCGCTCCGTACCTTTCTTCCTGCGGGAAACAAATAAACCTATCCCGACGATCATCAAAACATAGATTGTAAAAACTATATAATCAATTAAATCAAATGCTGAGCCCATAGTAGAAAATTATTATTTATGAGTAAATTTTATTAGGCATTATGAATCTTTTGACGGTTCCTTTTTGAATCTGATCAATTCTGGTCAACCTTATAAGTTAATCACAACTGGTAAAAGAAAACCCCATGATTTCACAAGGTTAATAACCTGTAAAATTCACGGGGCTCATAAAGATGGTTCATTAAGCATATCAGCAATTACATTACATAATGGTTGAGAATAGCTTCGTATAGCTCCTGTTTCCCACTTAACTGCTCAGGTTCGCCATTGTCAACCGCCAGTTTGCGCAGGTCTTCAAGTGTGAGCTTGCCCTGCTCGAATTCTGCACCTTTACCTGAATCAAAGGATTTATAACGTTCCGCTCTCATCTTCTTGTAAGGTGAATTCTCAAGCACATCATAGGCAACTTCCAGTGCCCTTGCAAACACATCCATTCCTGCAATATGGGCTATAAACAGATCATCGAGGTCGGTTGAGCTTCTCCTTGTCTTGGCATCAAAATTAATCCCTCCTGTTTTAAAACCTCCGGCTTCAATTATTACCAGCATGGTTTCAACAAGCTCATACAGATTGATCGGGAACTGGTCGGTATCCCATCCATTCTGGTAGTCACCACGATTGGCATCAATACTTCCAAGCAAACCGTTATCTGCAGCCACCTGAAGCTCATGCTGGAAAGTGTGTCCTGCCAGAGTGGCATGATTAACTTCAATATTAAGCTTGAAGTCACCTGCCAGCCCGTATTTATTCAGAAAACCTATAATCGCGGCAGCATCGTAATCATACTGGTGCTTAGTAGGTTCCATTGGCTTAGGCTCAATGAGGAATGTGCCGTTAAAACCGTTCTTCCTGCCATAGTCCCTTGCCATCGTCAGGAATCTTGCCATATGCTCAACCTCCCTTTTCATATTGGTATTCAGCAGAGAAAAATATCCTTCCCTGCCCCCCCAGAAAACATAGTTCTCGCCACCAAGAGCAACGGTGGCATCTATGGCATTCTTAACCTGAGTAGCAGCATGGGTTACAACGTTGAAATCAGGATTGGTAGCTGCACCGTTCATATACCTGGGGTGTGAAAAAAGGTTGGCTGTTCCCCAAAGCAGCTTAACACCTGATGCTTTCTGCTTTTCTTTTGCGTAATCAACCATTGCATGAAGCCTCTTTTCCGACTCAATAATAGTGTCGGCCTCTGCAACAAGGTCATAGTCATGAAAACAGTAAAACGGTATGCCCATCTTTGTAATAAACTCAAAGGCTGCATCCATTTTGTTTTTTGCCTTCACGATAGGATCAGAACCCTGGTCCCATGGAAAAACCTTGGTACCCGGTCCGAAAGGATCGCCACCGGTTCCGCACAGGCTGTGCCAGTAAGCAACGGCGAAGCGAAAATGATCTTTCATCTTTTTGCCGGCAACAACCTTGTTCTCATCATAATAACGATAACCAAGGGGGTTCCGGGACTTTGGTCCCTCATACTTGATTTTCCCGATTCCCTTGAAAAATTCTTTATCTCCTTTTAGATATTCCATAATTACAGTTTTTGAAGTTATTTTCAGCTTTAAATGAATACGAATAAACGATTGGCTATATAGCTTATAATAAATTAATTATATTCTTCAGGTAAGTCATATTTAATTTTTGATCATGTATTTTTGTGTTACACAGTATCATAGATTTTCAATTAAACATTGTAAATATAATAATTATGATTTAACAGCAGCAGAGGTTACCTGTTAAAATTATCAGAGGCTGTGAGCTTTGGTTACCGGATCATCACCCGGACTGAGACTGCTGATAATGAATGAGTAGTTATACTCTCTTTCAGTCAGTCTGTACCGGGGATGTGTTCTGGCTCCCCAGCTATTGTCACCACCGACTCCCATCTGTTTGTAATCGATATTCACCGAGGTCAGATCCCGGGGCCTGACATCAGTTGTATGACGGTTACCGGGCTGGTCTGACAAATCATCATCCTGTTCAGAGTAGGCCGTGCGGTCGAGTGATTCAAAATCTTCAAGTATATTATGATGAGCACTCACAGAGAGCAGCGGCATACCTTTAAACAATAACCCGTTCCCTTCTGGATCAGTAATAGCAACCCACCGCACATCAGTCTTGTTACCGTTTTCCTGTGGTCTTATATATGGCCAGTACTGTTCGGCAACACTGCCTGAATAGAGCCCAACAAAGGCACTGGTCTTCCGGTCTTCATAAGATTCATGAGGACCCCGTCCAAGCCAGGTCATCATGTCATAATCAACCGGCATAACCAGGTTCATTCCAAACCTTAATATTTCAGGCAGATCCTCCTTAATCATGGTGAATTGGTTCTCAACCTTCACGTCACCAGACCCATATACAGTATAGACGGTTGAGTGATCGGCAATATGATCACCCTCCTTATCCACAAGTTCGAATAACATGGTAACAACGGCAATATCCGGAGAAGACCGGATAAAGGATATATTTCTTACCTCCCGGTCCCTTCCCGCATCCCTCCATACACGATTGCGGATGTGAGTATTATTTCCAAGGTCATTATCAATAGGTGCGCGCCAGAAATTGGGTACGGGTCCCTCAAGCAGGAACTCCTTTCCACCGATTATATAACTGCTCATCACACCCTGAATTTTGTCAAATGCTATCTCCACTCCTTCTCCGGTGATTACAATACTGTTATCGTCTTCACTTGCCTGAAGCTCAGCATATCCTGTTTGACCGGGAGTTTCAACCGGACGGTGGAACGGAAGCAGGAACTGTTCTGCAGCTGCTATCCAGCCTGCATCAAGCAAACCCCTGTCCTCGTCTATCTTCGCACTCAGGTTCAGGAAGTATTCTGCACCAGGCCTTAGCTCCGGGAGGGCGTAATCAATATTCACACTTACCGTCTCACCCGGTGAAGCAGAAATTACCGGCAATGTTCCTGATGATACAATGCTGCCGTCAGAGGTAATATCCCAGGTAAAAATAAATTCTGACAGATTGGTAAATGCGTATTTATTCTCAATAAGTATCTCTCCCTCAGCAATTTCATTGCCGGAGAATCCTATATACTGGTATACCTTTTTGACCTCCAGCAGCGGGGGCTTAACACCCCGGTCCGGATTCACCAGTCCGTTAATAACAAAATTCCCGTCCGAGGGCACATCATCGGGGCCAAAATCTCCTCCATAAGCCCAGAACTCTTCACCATCCTCATTTTCGGTCAGCAATCCCTGGTCAACCCAATCCCATATAAATCCTCCCTGCAGTGCATCATACCTCTCAATCACATCCCAGTAATCCTGGAAATTGCCAACGCTATTGCCCATGGCATGCGCATATTCACACAAAATAAGAGGCCTTTCGGGATTTGATTGAGCGTATCTTTCAAGCTGCGGGATGCGTGCATACATCGGCACATACAAATCGGTATTATAATCCAGGTGAGCTCCTTCATACTGAACCGGCCGGGTTTTATCGGCATACTTCAGATAATCGTAAGTAGCATAGAAGTTTATTCCGTTGCCGGCTTCATTGCCAAGAGACCATATAATTACTGAGGGCTGGTTCTTGTCCCTTTCAAACATGTTCCGCGTACGATACAGGTGGGCATCCATCCATGTGCTGTCCTTTGCAAGCGACTGATCGCCGTAGCCCATGCCATGCGATTCGATGTTTGCCTCATCAATAACATACAGGCCGTACTCATTACAGAGCTTATACCACAGCTCAGGCTGCGGGTAATGGGAGGTACGGACAGCATTGAGATTGTGTGACTTCATAACCTTTATATCCTTCAGCATTGTCTCCCTGTCTACAACATGTCCGGTTACATCATGATGTTCATGAAGGTTGGCCCCCTTGAGATAAACATACTGACCATTTATCAAAAGATTTCCATTTTTGATCTCCACCGTCCGGAAACCAGCATCCTGCCGTAAAACCTCGATAATATCGCCTGAGTCATCTTTGAGCACAATCAGTAGTTTATATAACTCCGGCGTTTCGGCTGTCCATTTTCTGACCCTGGGGACATTCTGCGAAAATTTAGCCCTTGAAGGAGTGCCTCCAGCCTCTATATCTTGTGAAAGAGAAAAAATGGTATGATCACCCTCCAGAAGCAATGCTTCAACCGTAACAAGTTTTCCGGATGGCTGCTTACCTGTTAGTTCAACGTCAAGTCCGAAACGACCATTTACATAATTCTCATCCAGCCCAGCAATCAGGCGGAAATCCTTTATATGTAAAGGGTTTCTGGCCTGAAGGTAAATATCCCGGTGAATCCCGCTCATGCGCCAGAAATCCTGGCCCTCAATATAGGAAGCTGATGACCAGCGAAAAACCTCAATAGAGATATTATTCTTACCCGGATTTAAATAGGAGGTTATATTAAATTCAGCCGGAGTTTTGCTGTCTTCGCTATACCCCACAAATTTTTCATTTATCCAGAGATTCATTGCTGAACTGACTGCGCCGACATGGAGAAATACCTCCTTGCCGTTCCAGTCCCCCGGAATTTCAATGCTTCTTTTATATGAACCTACAGGATTATAATGATCCTGTATCCTTGGAGGGGTTCTTTCATGCGGGTATTGTATATTGACATATATGGGATAATCATAACCCTCTAGTTCCCAGTTTGCAGGAACGGTTATATCATCCCAGTTCCTTATATCAAAATCATCTTTAAAAAACCAGTATGGCCTGTCAGCAGGCTTTTCTGCAAGGTGAAACTTCCATAATCCGTTCAGCGATTTTACCAGCGGCGAATCCCACATTTCGTCAGCCAATGCCTGGTCAACAGTGGTATAAGGCACAAAATGGGCCCTGGGATCTTCACGGTTGATCTGCGAAACTGTCTGATCCTGCCAGGGGGGAGTTTCCGGATCTTCAAAAGGAACATCTGAATAATCAGAATATTCGGTACAGCCGGTAAAAAAAGCGGCGGCAAGCACAACTGCTCCATACTTAACTGGGCTCATAACAAGAGGTGTATTAGGTGAAGTTTTGATATGTCGGCAATATATCAGATAAAAGAGATTTTGCCTTGAAAATTATAAAAGAATATATCTGTCCGTTTTACGGACCACACAGAAACTAACCGTCCAGTTGCCTCCGGAGCAGGCTTAACCAGTTGTCATACGATCTCTCAAGTACCGGCAGCAATTTTGTATCCGGAACAATCCTGTCAACCACTGTCAGCGATCCGAATGCTTCCTCGAAAGAGAAATAAATACCGGCACCTATAGCTGCCGCCCTGGCTGCACCCTGGGATCCGTCGGTGTTATAAAGTTCGATTGTTGCGCCGGTAAGAGCAGCCATGCTTTTGCCGAAGATTGGACTAAGAAACATATTGGCGTTGCCTGCCCTGATAATCTCAGGTTTTATACCGGTCTGCCTCATAATATCCATCCCGTAATGAAATGCGAACACTATACCCTCCTGTGCGGCTCGCATCACATGAGCATCGGTATGGATATTGAAACTCATATTGGAAATGTGGCAGCCTGTATATTTATTGCAAAGCATCCTCTCGCTTCCGTTCCCGAAAGGAAGTATTGCAAGTCCGTCACTGCCGGGAGGAACCGATTCGGCCATCCGGTTCATATCATTGTAACTCAGGCCGGCTGGTGCGATATTTCTTTTAACCCAGGAGTTCAGGATACCGGTACCATTGATACATAAAAGCACACCTAACCGGTTTTTGCCTTTTTCATGATTAACATGGGCAAATGTGTTGACCCTCGACTGCGGGTCATACTTAATCTCGTCACTCACGCCGTAAACAACTCCTGAAGTACCTGCCGTAGCAGCAATCTCTCCGGGATTGAGCACATTTAGGGAAAATGCGTTATTTGGCTGATCGCCGGCCCTGTATGTTACGGGTACGCCCTTGTTTATTCCGAACTCGTAGGCAGCCTCTGCGGTTACCCTCCCCTGGGTGGAAAATACCGGCATTATATCAGGTATGAAGGAAGGATCTATTCCGTAATGGTCCATTACCAAACCGGAGACTTCATTCTTTTTGAAATCCCATAGAATTCCCTCAGAAAGTCCTGACGGGGTAGTAAAGATCTCCCCGGTAAGCCTCATTGCCAGGTAGTCACCAGGCAACATAATTTTATAAATCTTACTATAAATCTCAGGTTCATTCTCTTTCACCCAGGCGAGCTTTGAAGCCGTAAAATTACCCGGTGAGTTGAGAAGGGATGAAAGGCAAATTTCACTCCCTATTGACTCAAATGCCCTGTCGCCTATATCGACCGCACGGCTGTCACACCATATTATGGATGGCCTCAGGGGTTTATGATCTTTGTCCACGATAACCAGTCCGTGCATCTGGTAGGATATCCCGATTGCGGCAACCGCTTCAGGATCAACTGCTGGATTTCGTAACACTTCTTTGGTTGCCGCAAGTGCATTTTTCCACCACATATCAGGATCCTGTTCTGCCCATCCCGGTTGCGGAGCCGAAATTGGCATTTCCTGCTCAGGATAAAAAGCAGATGCAATGCATTTACCTGTTTCTGTGTCGATTATACTTGCTTTAACAGATGAGCTGCCCAGATCATATCCAATAGTTAGCATAGTTTTGTATAGTTTTGGATTACAGAAGTATTGAAAGTACAAGCCGTTCTATGTGCCGGAATTTACAAACTTAGAAAAAAAATGCTTTAACTTTTCCTTATACTGGAAATTTTCTATATATGAACTACCTTTGAAACTGTAATATAACCTATTAAGATAATGTTATGTTAAAACTGATTAGATTAAGCTTTTTGTTCCTGGCGCCTTTGCTGATCGTTAATTGTACATACAATTATGAGCAGTTAGGCCAGAATGAAGCACTCCGTGTATATACCGAATTTGCCGATGGAACAAACAGAGGGATGTACGATCCGGCAACAGATAATAAAGGATTTCCTGATGAGGATTATGATGCGACAACAGCCATGGTTGTAAACTGGCACAGGATGCCGGAGGATCTGCCGGAGCTGGATGCAAGACTGAAATACCGCAAGGTGCATCCAGACCAGTCGGACTGGAAGTCAGCAGAAGGCAAATCTATGGAGTTCTGGCACCGGGAAGAACGGATTAACAGGGTTATTTTGACAAATTTGCAACCTGGATCGGTATATGAATTCAAGGTTCGTGAGAATGGTAAGATATTTCGTTTCAGGACTATGCCTGCAAGTCTTGAAGGTCGTTCGCTAAGGATCCTTATGACGGCAGATCACCAGACCCCGGGCTGGAGTCAGGTAGCTCATGATAATGCCAAAATGGTTGCCCTGCTTAAACCTGATATGTTTATTGCCGCAGGCGATTTTGTTAATGATGAAGGAATAACATCATCCGAAAATGCCGGCCGGTGGGCTATGTACCTGGATGTATTGTATGGTATTGATAATGGATACTTTATCTACGGGGATGAAATTGACGGCGAATATTTTGACAACCTTATTATCCCCCACCTCAGTGTTTTAGGCAATCATGAAACGGGCAACAGACATCATATTCGATGGCCGGCCTGTGTTAATACCGGTATGGCCGAACCGGGTTATCCACAGTTTGTCGCCGCTAACTGGATGGAATTGCTGTTCCACTGGCCATACCAGAGCGAGGGATTCTTCAGCGAATTCAATCCCGGTCATCCCAACATGGATCCTGAACACGTAAAAGAAGGATTTGGCAAGGGTGGATTTGGGAAACTGAGTTTTTCAGATTACCTTTTGCTTATAGGTTTGGATAACAGCCAGAATTGGGAGGGGGAGCCTGATAGGGGACTAAGGGATTGGAAAGGTGATCTCATCACTGATAAATGGCCGTGGTTTGAAACGCTCCATTCTGATGTTCGTCAGGATATATGGCTCAAAAACCTGCTTGAACCGGACAACCAGCCTGCCGCCGGCGAACGTTACACTCATATCCTGCCGGTGTGGCATAGGGGACTTTTTGGAACCGTCAGGCTCAATATGAGTATTAAAAACAGAGAGATCCTTAGCAATTGGCTGCCAATCCTTTACAGAAACAACGTAAAACTAATAAAGGAGGGACACGATCATAGTTACACAAGAACTGTTCCTCTCAGGATCTCAAGTGAACAACCGGAAAATACAATTATTAAAAAGATGCATTATGAACCCGCAAGCTGGCGACTTACATCAAACCTCAGCAGAGAGTATCTGGACAATTTTTTCTCTGTAAATAGCCTGATTGATGAAATTACAGGTGAGATTGCAGGTTGGGAATATAATGATCAATATATCAGCTATGATCCTGATGGAATGATAGCCATAGGTCATGGAGGATGGGCTGCAGGCAGACGTGAACCGGGTGGAAGAGGAGGTGGTAATGCCGGTCTCTGGTTCGTGGATAATGAAAAAGGAGGTGATTATTTCGGAGGTGAAGAATCTTATCACATAAATTTAGTAACTCTTACAAATGAATCTATCCAGGTAGAATCTTATCATCCTGATCAGTTAGTTAATTTTGAGAACGGAATGGCAGCATATCCAATACATAAATTCATGTGGGATCATAAAAAAAACAAATGGTTTTCATTCGATATAAACAGAAACCGCTGGATTGATTATGAGAATGGATCAGTGTTAAAAACAGAGTCAACCGTATCTGAAATATTCACACGCAATGAGAGAT
>SL_3KL_010_SEDDRAFT_10004774_pt1 | contig 12230 bp, 4 predicted proteins | sample SodLakKL_010_SED_2_FD_10381 | JGI IMG/M metagenome (IMG submission 10381)
GTTGGCCTCAGAACTTTCCAGACGTGATACGGGCAAAACCTTTTATATCCTGGATGAGCCCACCACCGGTCTGCACTTTGAAGATGTGAGGGTATTGATGGATGTGCTCACCCGTTTGGTGGAAAGGGGAAACACTGTTTTGATTATCGAGCACAACATTGATGTGGTAAAAGTAGCCGACCATATTATTGACCTGGGCCCAGAAGGTGGGCACCGGGGCGGTGAAATTGTATGTGCAGGCACACCGGAACAAATTGTAAAAAACAATTGCGGATACACGGCAGGGTTTTTAAAGCCCTTTTTTGAGAAGAAAAAATGAGCTTGGTCGCCAAAACATCAGCGGTAGAGGGTTACATCGCCTGAAAGGGTAATACTTCTGCCATTGGCACAGCGCCCGGAAACTTTCCAGACGTACACATCCATTTTTGCAAGACTCCCCTTGTGGTATCCATCCCATCCGCGGTTGATATCTTCTGTACGGAAAATGAGCTCACCCCATCGGTTGTATATCTCAAGAACGTATTCATCCACGCCTGTATGAACGGGATGGAAGATTTTTGTGGAGGGGTTGCTCATGTCGTAATGACCGTCAGATGGCCCTGAAACATCAGGCTGGAAGGCATTGGGGAAAATGATTTTGCACCCCTTATCCACTCGCAGGGAGTTTTCCAGTGTAAGTGTATCATGGCAGAGGGGTTCAGAATTGCGTGTAGCTACCAGGGTGATGTCGTATATACCCGGCTCTGAATAATAGTGTTCAGGTTCGAAGTCATAGCTAGACTGACCGTCGCCAAATTCCCAGAAATAGAAATCAGCCAGTTCGGATGTGTTAATAACCTGCAGGGGTTCTTCCGGGATATTTACATGAGCACTCACCAGTTCAAAGTTTGCAGTGGGGTTTTCAAGGGCTTTCACTTGCTGGGTAAGTGTGTCACGACCTCCATCGCCAATGGCCACTAGTCTGACGTCAAAATGGCCATGATCGTAAAAGGTATATTCAGGGGAGGGGGCATCAGATACTCCGCCATCTCCAAAGTCCCAGTGCCAGGTATGGGCATAAAGGCTCTGGTTGTTGAATTGTACTGTGAAGGGTACGCAGCCTGAAGTAGTGTGTGAGAACTCCGCTTCGGGTACCGGTGAAGTGATGGTAACTTCTTTGGTTTTCAGATCTGAACATTTTTCGCTATAAGCATATAGAGCTATGACATAATGCTTGGTGGTCATATCGTTCTCGTCCCAGATGTAGGTGTGGGTGATGGGGTCGAAAGAATCGGTGTTTAAGTTGTTGCCGTCTCCAAACTCCCAGTCGAACTCCCAGTGTCCGGGGTTGGTTTGGTTGCCAAGTGTAACTGTGGCGTTGGGATAAGGTTGTGATTTGGGTTGTGCCGCAAAATCAGCCACAGGAGAAGGGAAAACAGTAACCCCCTGCTCCAGGGTGTCTTTGCATCCATAAAGTGATTCGGCCACCAATTGCACCGGATAGGTGTGATCATCCATGTCAAGGTTCTGGAATACATGCAAGGGGGCTGCACTGTTGGAATGGTTTCCGTCGGAAAAATCCCAGGAGTAAGAATCTGCAAGTTCTGAAGTGTTGGTAAATCTAACAGAAAGAGGTGAGCACCCTTCCCAAATATCATCTTCGGTTGAGAAGTCCGCTGTTANCTCAGGGTAAACNGTTACCGTTTGCAAGTCAGANGANTCACAACCATACTCTGACCATGCGGTAAGTTCCAGNTCAAACTGCACCGGGGTTTCGCCCTGGTTGTGCCAGGTGTATTCTATGGAGTCGGATTCGTACGTTTCTTCCTCTGCCAAAGTCCATAGATAGCTTTCTGCTCCCGTTGTGATGTTATTGATCTCAGGACTGAAAGGAGAGCAACCTGACAGAGATGAAAGCTCAAACTGTGTTTTGGGTGCAGGCATTACAACGATATCCTGGGTGGTTTGCTCTGAGCAGCCATAGGTTGACTCCACCAGCAGGGTTACCGTATAGGTTTCACTTTCGGTATGCCCATAGTTTAAAAAGGTTTGGGAAGGGTTTTCACCCTGTGATGTGTTGCCGTTGTCAAAATCCCACAAGTAGCTATCTCCTCCTTGTGATAAATTTTCAAAGGTGGTGCTATGGGGGTGGCAGCCTTCGTTGTCGGTTACAAAGTCTGCTTCAACAGCCGGATAAATAACAATTTGCTGCTCATAGGTGTGTTCACAGCCGAATGAGTTATCTACTTCCAGTACAATGTTGAATTGTCCGGCGCCTTCATCCGGCTCCTGGTAGTATTCATGCGTAAAATGGTCAGGGCCATGATCGTAACTTGTTCCGTCACCCATTTGCCAATGATATGTTTGTGCTCCCACCGAGAAGTTGTGAATGTTTACATCGTGGGGGGCACAACCCGGGGTGTTGGGGACGCTGAAATAGGCTTTGGGTCTGGGGAAAACAGTTATCTCCAGGGCAGTTGTGTCCAGGCAGCCGTTTTGGTTTAAGGCTGTTAGTATCACGGTATAAGTGGTGTCCTGGGTATGGCTGAAGTTCTGAAATGTATGTGCATGTTCTAGCTGAACGTTTTGCGAGGTGTTGCCGTTGCCATAATCCCACTGGTAGGCTATTTCTGCATTGGCGCCTTCAGACAGGTTGGTGAAATCAACAGTCAGCGGATGGCAGCCCTCCAGGGTATTGGCCTCAAAGGCGGCTTCCACTTCAGGATAAATAATGGCATTTTGTACAAGGCTGTCATCACATCCCATATCATTTTCCACCCACAGCTCAATGGGGTAGGTGCCGGTGCCTTCGCCTACTTGTTGGGTATATTCATGGGTTATCAGAGATTCGTCATAATAATAGGTGCCACTGTTGTCGCCAAAATCCCACTCATGCGATTGAGCTCCCAGGGATTCATGATGAATAACAATTTCGTGAGGCGAACAGCCCGGAGAGTTTTCGATGTGAAATCCTGCACTGGGCCTGGGGTAGACCGTTACCTGGCTGGTGGCCTGTGCAAAGCAGCCATAGATGGATGAGGCATACAGTTCCACATCAAACTCAACAGTGTTTAGGTGGCTGTAGTTGTAAAAGGTATGACCGGGGTTTTGCTGTGTGCTGGTCATTTCATCACCAAAATCCCAGGAATAGTAATTGGCATTTTCCGTATCGTTATCAAATTCTACCTCCAGGGGGTGGCATCCTTCGGTTATATGATTGTATTCAATTTGCACTTCAGGGTAAATAGTAATGGTGCGGGTTTTTTGATCGGTGCAACCCTGTTCATTTACTACATCAAGGGTAATTTCGCGGGTAATTACCTCGTTGGTTGTGTTTTCAAAAGTGTGAACCAGCAGTTCGTCATTACTGTCATCCGTGTGTCCGTCGCCAAAGTCCCATTGCAAGGTGCTCGCTCCTTTGGTGTGGTTTTCGATGGTTACAATGAAAGGCGAACACCCGGCATTTTCTTCTATCGTAAAATCGGCTTTCACATCCGGGTATATGGTGATTTGCTCCATTATGCTGTCTTTACACAAATACTCTGACTGACTGTAGAGCCAAACATCAAAAACAGTTTCCTCCTCGAAGGAGTTGTTTTCAAAAATGTGAACCGCGTTTTCCTGGCTGGATGAACCTCCATCGCCAAACTCCCATAAGTGGTCTGATGCACCGGTGCTTTCATTTTCAAAGCTGATTTCCAGTGAGCTGCATCCTTCTTCCGGGGTGGCTGTAAATTGAGAAATGACTTTTGGAAAAATGGTAATGGGCCTGGTTAATACATCCTGGCATTCCTCATTGGTAACCCAAAGCTCAACCTCAAACTCCTGTGGGTTTTCTTCATCATGTTCAAAGAAGTGAAAAACGGTGTCGGAGTCTGCTGTACTGTTGTATCCATCACCAAAATCCCACTCAAACTGGGAGGCCCCTGTTGCTGTATTAACAATGGCTACTTCATGGCCATTGCAGGCCTGGGCGGGCAAAAAGTCAAAACCTGCTTCAATGTAAGGGTGAACGATGATTTCCATACTGGTCACATCTTCACACAAGTGCTCTGTGGATGAATTAAGCGTTACTGTGTAGGTTTGGGTTTCACCGGTATTGTTCTCAAAGGTATGGGAAGGGTTTTCTTCAGATGAGGTGCCTCCATCGTCAAAGTCCCAGTGAAACTTGGTAGCAGTTTTGGTGGATAAGTTGGTAAAATCAATGGTAAATGGTGCACATACTTCTGTTTCACTGGCGTTGAACTGAGCTTTCACTTCAGGGTATACCTCCAGGGTTTGGGAGATCTCATCATCACAGTTTTCGTTTGCTACTGTCTGGGTAATGGTATAGGTCTCCACTTCTTGCCCGGTATTGCTGAAGATATGATTGTCAGGTACTTCCTCACCGGATGTGTGGGTATCGCCAAAATCCCAGTGATAAGAAAGTGCACCGGTAGAGGTGTTGCCAAATTCAACTTCAAGAGGGGAGCATCCTGAAACGGGGTTTAGTGTGAAGCCAGCTTCGGTATAAGGGTGTACGGTAATATCAATACTATCTGATTCAGCACAAAAGAAGTTGTTGGAGATGAGTGTTAACTTGGCTGTATAAACCACGTCTTCATCCGTGAAGTTGTCAAAAGTACGGGTCGGGTTTTCTTCCACAGAAAAGGTGTTATTGCCAAAATCCCAAAAATGGTAGAGGATGGGGCCTTCTGATAAGCTTTCAAAATCAACCGTTACAGGCGAGCAACCGGTAAGGTCCTCAGGGGTGAAGCTGGCAAAAAGTGAGGGTATAACACTGATGCTTCTTTGTTGTGTGTCGCTGCACCCATCATCATTCGAAACCTCAAGATGGATGGTGTAGTCCTGAGTTTGATCATGGAGTGGGAAAGTGTGCATAAAATGCTCTTCACCGGTGTCGCTGTCTGTACCGTCACCAAAATCCCAATCATATGTATCTGCACCCACCGAGTGGTTGGCAATGTTCACTTCATTGGATATGCAAATGTCGTCGCGGTTGAGGTAAAACTGTGCAGAAACAAAGGGCAGGATTTCCAGAGGTGCAGTTGCAAAACTGGTGCACCCTGTGGTGGGGTTGGTGTATTCATAAACCACTTCATATATCCCCTCACCCACATCATCGGGCAGGAAATCGTCAAAGTTGATGTAAGGAAGATGAAGGGGATTGCCGTGATGGTCAAGTAAATAGTAGGTGCCACCTTCAGGTTCACCTCCGGTTAATGAAAATCCGGGCTCGTTGGCACAAACTGTGGGTTCAATATCAAGGGTGACATCTGGTAGCGGATGAACCACTACTTCAACTGAATCAACAACAGGGTCAAGATTGTCGTAAACTTCATCGGTAATGGTTACGGTATACCAGGTGGTTTCCTCCGGGCTTACAACAGGAGAGGATACATCGGTTACAAGGGTGGGGTCATGGGGATTTGCCTCCCAGTGGTAGATGTAGTTGCCTGAGCCCCCACCAGCAAGCACCCAGAGTTCTGCCTCTTCACCAAAGCAGATGGCATCGGGCTGGCTCACAATGTCTGATATATGCAAATCATCGCCAATTACAATCACTGACATCTGGTCGGTGGCAATACATCCTGTTTCCAGGTCTGTTACTGTTAATGTGAATGCCGTGGAAACATCCAGGGGCTCTGTTTCAGGGTTTTGTGTATTTGGATTCACCAGCAGGTCTGATGGTTCCCAGTAATAATCATAATCTCCATCACCTCCGTCGGCTGCATTCAGTTGGGTATCATCTCCAACTACTATGGTTTGATCCTCTCCCGCATCGGCAATGGGTGGTTCGTGAATGATGATATCAGCACTCTCCGAAGCACTGCACCCATATTCGTCTACATAAGTATAAAAAACTTCGTAGCTGCCGGGAAATACATCATCCACATTGAATTGGTCGTTGGATACATAGTTTCCGGAATAAAAGCCTCCTTCCGGCTCTGCACCCTCAAGATCCACAAGTCCTTCATAGTCGCAAAACTCCATCCCATCCCAGGTAACCTCAGGCAAGTCAACTACGGTAATGATTTCTGAGGTACTAAAAACACAATCTGATGCATCATCCTGAATTACATAAGTGATTTCATGATCACCTACTCCAAGAACTGCTGGGTCAAAATAACTGCTGAAACTTCCATTGATGTAATAGTGGCCACCCTCCGGTGTGCCACCGTCAAGCAGAAACCCCGGACTGTCAATACACACCGGGTCAAATGGTTCTAAATCAATTTGTGCCTCCAGGGGGTTGGGAAACACAGAAAACTCATAGGAGGGTGTACCCGGTCGGCAAAATGTAATATAGTGGGGGCCAGTGTCTCCTTCATCAAAACAAAAATTGATTAGGTTGTCATCTGCATCGACTTGCTCTCCACAATTTACCTGGTAGTAAACCCCTCCCGTGGGTGTTGTGAATGCAACACTGACCGAACTTACATCAGGGTGCAGGGTTAAAACAAACTCCATACAATTATGGTTGTCGGGAACATCGCAACATTGACCAGTGGGATCAACAACACCGGGTGAATCCCATGTGGCATCCGGTGAATCAGATAAGTCAATGTCAAAAGAGGGTGTGCCATCGGTGCAACTGGAGCCCTGGCTCCAAAGGTGCAATGAAAAAAGCAAGAATAGAATGCCTGTAACCAATGGCCTACATAATTTGTAGCATGCTTTACTGGTATGTGTATGATGATAACCCATTGCTGGTTTGTTGAATGTTTAATGACTTGAAAAATGCAGCCGGGGGTTTAATAAAATTGGGTTGAACCGTTTATTTTGTCAAATATAAAACCCGGTAGCACATATTAGGTTGATTGCCCACCGATTATGGGACATGACTCGCTTTATAAAATATTTTAAGCTAACGAATTTAGGAAGTTTTCACTCATAAATACTGCATGAAATAACCAATTCTACCAGGTGTTTTTACCCGTTTAAATGATGGGCAAGATTTGATGGCTGTTCGGCTATAAACTTTAAACGCTTAACTTTGTTTGTACCTATTCTGCAAGGATAAAATTAACGTAAATTTTAAAGCATTACAACTTTTATGAAAAACAACCCTTTACTCCAAACCTTTCCCAATGATAATCCACCATTCCACTTGATTGAAGAAAAACATTATTTACCCGCATTGCGTGAGGCGGTGGCTCAGGCAGCCAATGAGGTGGAAGCCATTGCCAATAATACTGACCAACCCTCGTTTTCCAACACCATTGAGGAACTTTCTTTTTCGGGAGAAAGGCTTTCACTGGTGAGCAGTATCTTTTTCAATCTCAATCATGCTGAAACCAATGAAGAGATGCAGCAGATTGCCAGGGACGTTTCTCCATTGATAACTGATTTTTACAATGATATTTTGTTCAATGAGCAACTTTTTGAACGAATCAACCAGGTTTGGTCCCAGCGTCAATCTTTGAAATTAACCCAGGAGCAGGAAATGTTGCTGGAAAAGACCTATAAAAGCTTTGCCCGAAATGGAAGTAATCTGCCCAGGGACCAAAAGGATAAAATCCGTGCAATTTCGCGCGAACTGTCGGATCTTTCGCTTAAGTTTCACGACAATGTACTGGCTGAAACTAACAACTGGTACCTACACCTAACCCAGGAAGAGGATTTGTCAGGATTGCCTCAGTCTGCTATTGATGCAGCTCGTGAGGCTGCGCACAATAAAAAGCTGGAGGGTTGGGTGATAACCTTACAGGCACCCAGTTTTATGCCTTTTATGCGATACGCCGACAAGCGCGAACTCAGGCAAAAAGTGTATATGGCTTATAATACAAGAGCCTATAAGGATAATTCGCACAATAATACAAAAATCATTACCCGCATTGCCAACCTTCGGCTGGAAAAGGCCAGGCTATTGGGATATGATACACATGCTCATTTTGTGCTTGAAGAAACGATGGCCCGTGATCCCGATAAGGTAAATAAATTTTTGGGGGAGCTTGCCGATGCTTCTTATCCAGTGGCTAAAAAAGATTTGGAAGAAACCCAAATGTTTGCTCAGAAACTGGGTTTTCAAGACACACTGCAACCCTGGGACTGGAGCTATTATGCCGAAAAACTGCGGCAAAAAAAATACGATTTTGATGAAGAGCTTACCCGGCCCTACTTTCAGCTGAAAAAAGTTAAAGAGGGGATCTTTCAACTAACCCATCGCTTATGGGGTCTTAGTTACAAAGAGGCCAGAGATGTCCCTGTTTATCATGACGATGTGGAAGTGTACAGGGTATATGATGAGAATGGTTGTTTTCTTTCTCTGCTCTATCTTGACTTTTTCCCGCGGGAGGGAAAAAGTGCCGGAGCCTGGATGACCAGTTACAGGGAACAATATCGCTACAATGGCCGTGAGGTCAGGCCACAGGTGTCAGTGGTGTGCAACCTTTCGAAGCCCACTAAAAAAACGCCATCATTGCTGACATTCAATGAATTTACAACTTTCTTACATGAGTTTGGTCATGCTTTGCATGGTATGTTGTCTGATGTAAACTATCCCGATCTTTCGGGTACCAATGTGTATCGCGATTTTGTGGAGCTGCCCTCCCAAATGTTGGAAAACTGGGCTGTGGAGAAAGAGTTTCTTGACCTCTTTGCCCGCCATTACCAAACAGGGGAACCCATTCCGGAGGAGATGGTGGAAAAAATCATCAAAGCAAAAAATTTTCATGCAGCCTATGCCACAGTGCGACAGTTGTCTTTTGGCCTGAATGATATGGCCTGGCACAGCATTACTCAACCCATTGAGATGGATGTGGAAACCTTTGAAACAAAGGCCATGGAGCCAGTTCAGCTTTTTCCCCGCATCAAGGGTACGATGATGAGTACGTCCTTTTCCCATATTTTTGCCGGCGGCTATGCTGCCGGGTACTATGGTTACAAATGGGCTGAAGTGCTGGATGCCGATGCATATAGAGCTTTTAAAGAAAAGGGGATTTTCAACAGGGAAACAGCATCTTCTTTCCGGAAGTATATTCTTGAAAAGGGGGGAAGTGAACCCCCTATGGCGTTGTTTATCAAATTCAGAGGCAAAGAGCCTTCCATAGATGCCTTGCTGGAGAGAGACGGCTTGCGGCAGGAAGACAAATGATGCTTAAGTATTGTCCCGGATGACCATCTAAACAGATGATGATAAAAAGCTTGTTTTGTTTAAAATATTTGTCAAATTAGTAAACAAAAAAGGAGGGGTGCTGTTATCTTTTTTAGTTATAAATAAACCTACAACAATTTATGTCTTTAGCCACCAACGACTCTAAATCAGGCTCTGGTAAAGGTTCTGGAAAACACTTTGAGCAGGTACTAGAAAAGTACTACGAGCTTTACAACAAAGTGCTTGCCGGTGGCTCAGAGAAAGCTGTGGTCTTGCATCGGAGCCGGGGCAAGCTTACCGCCCGTGAGAGGATAGAGACACTGCTTGATAAAGACTCACCCTTCCTTGAGTTGTCTGCCCTGGCCGCCAATGGACAATATGATGACCAGTTTCCTTCAGCAGGGGTGGTTACTGGAGTTGGCAAAGTCCAGGGGCGTTTTGTGGTGGTTGTGGCCAATGATGCCACTGTTAAAGGGGGGACTTACATCCGGGAAACCATCCGAAAGCATATTCGAGCACAGGAGATTGCCATAGACAATCGTTTGCCGGCCATCTACCTGGTAGATAGTGGAGGCATTTTTCTCCCTGAACAAGCCAATGTTTTCCCCGACAAAGAGGATTTTGGAAGGATTTTCAGCAACCAGGCCCGTATGTCCGCCATGGGTATTCCACAGGTGGCAGTGGTTATGGGGTCGTGTACTGCCGGAGGTGCTTATATCCCAGCCATGTGCGACGAAAGCATTATTGTAAAGAATCAGGGTACCATATTTATTGGTGGCCCACCCCTGGTAAAAGCTGCCACCGGTGAAGAAGTTACCGATGAAGAACTGGGTGGAGGAGATGTACACGCTCGTATTTCGGGAGTGGTGGATCACCTGGCAGAGGATGATGTGGATGCATTGAAGATTTGCCGTAATATTGTCCGGACCTTCCACCCGGAACCTTCACAGCCGGTAAACCACATCACCTCCCGTGAGCCCCATTATACGCCGGAGGTTTTGCATACATTGGCACACACCGACCCATCACAGCTTATAGATCATGAAAAAGTAATAGCGTGCATTGTCGATGGCAGTGAATTTCAGTCTTTTAAAGAAGATTATGCAAAAACCATAATCACCGGGTTTGCCCGCATTGATGGATTCCAGGTTGGGGTTTTGGCCAACAAAGGGGTGGTGTTTGGAGAAACCGCCCGCAAAGCCGCGCACTTTGTGCAGTTGTGCAATTATCGCAAGATACCCATGGTGTTTTTACAAAATATCACCGGATTTATTGTGGGTAAGAAATACGAACACGAAGGAATAGCGCGCGATGGAGCCAAGTGGATTCATGCGGTGGCTACCAGCTCAGTACCCATCATAAGTATTGTTACCGGTGGATCTTATGGGGCGGGAAATTATGCTATGGCAGGCAGGGCTTTTGACCCCCGTTTTTTGTTTATGTGGCCCAATGCCCGTATTGGTGTAATGGGTGGTGAGCAGGCTGCCAGGGTGCTTACCCAGCTGAAAAAAGCCAAAAACAAGGAAGAGGTTGATAATCAAAGCGAAGAAAAACTCTACAGCCAAATCAAAGCCCGCTACGATGATGAAAGCTCTGCCCTTTACTCTACCAGCAGAATATGGGATGATGGTATCATCGATCCTGCTGCCACCCGGAAAATCCTTTCCATCGTTTTGCAAATAGTCTCTGCTCGCCAATGGCCTGAACATCGAAGTGGGGTATACCGGATGTGATTTGATAACTTGTTGATTGATAAAGCGAGCGTCGGAAATAAAAAACAGAAGATTGTTGATTACGAAAAATTATTGTGTAATAGATAAGGATGGCAGAATACAAAAACATACAAACCACGCTGGAAGATGGTGTTTTTACACTCACACTTGCCCGTGAGCACAAACGCAATGCCATTGATGAGCAAACCATGGATGAGTTGTTGGATGCATTGCAGCATTTTTCAACCGGAGAGGAAACGATAATGGCTGTTTTGCAGGCCAGGGGCAAAGATTTTAGCGCTGGAGCTGATTTAGACTGGATGCGCAATACTCAGCAAATGGAGGTAGAGGCCATTCAACAGCAAAACATGAAACTTCATAATGTGTTTCAGCTTTGGTATGATTTGCCCGTTTTTACGGTTGCCAATTTAACGGGGAATGTGGTGGGAGGAGCTATTGGTCTGGCTGCTGCATCCGATCTGGTAATTGCTCATCCAGTTGCAAAGTTCCGTTTTTCTGAAGTAAGCCTGGGGCTGATCCCAGCCATCATTGCACCATTTGTGTTAAAGCGTACCCAAAGCCGTTTTGTGAAAAATGCTATGCTTACCGCCATCCCTTTTACGGCGCAGCAAGCATATGAATCAAGGCTGGTTGATTGGGTGGCTGATGAGGCCAGTGCACCAGAGATATTAAACAAATACAGGGAGGCCCTGCAAAACAATGAGCCGTATGCGGTGGGAGCGGCCAAAAAATTAATCAACGACTTGCAGGATAACCGTATTCAGGGACCCATGGATGTTTATACCACAAGATTGCTGGCAGAGGTAAGAAAATCTGAGGCTGCCTCAAAACGTATTTCACAGTTTTTCAAATCTGTAAAGTCCAATCATGAAAATAAATAAGGTTCTCATAGCCAACAGGGGAGAAATTGCTGTACGGATAATGCAAACGCTTCGCAGGATGAATGTGAAGAGTGTGGCCCTTTACACCGAAATGGAGAAGGATGACTTGCATGTTCAAAGGGCTGATGAAGCTTTTCTCCTGGGCAGTGGTTTATTGCAGGATACCTGGCTTAATATTTCTGCAATCATTGAAATTGCCAAACAACAGCAGGTGGATGCCATTCATCCCGGCTATGGGTTTCTTTCCGAGAATGCAGCGTTTGCGCGGGCTTGCGAAAAAGCAGGCATTATCTTTATTGGTCCCCAGAGCCATGTTATCAAAAGCATGGGCAATAAAACCCTTTCAGCCCACTATGCCCGTAAAGCAGGGATTCCATTGTTGCCTCGTATGGAAGGCAATGTGGATGAGTTGGTCAGTCAGGGAGCCAAACTGGGTTTTCCGCTGCTTGTGAAAGCTGAATCGGGAGGAGGGGGCAAAGGGATGATAAAGGTGGAGTCGGAGGCAGAGCTCCGGCAGGCAGTTTATAATGCTTCACAACA
>SL_3KL_010_SEDDRAFT_10004775_pt1 | contig 12228 bp, 10 predicted proteins | sample SodLakKL_010_SED_2_FD_10381 | JGI IMG/M metagenome (IMG submission 10381)
TCGCTTCATCGGCCTGACCCTGGGGGAGGAGGCGCAGAGGCGCTACCATGTCATCATCGACAATCCGGTCGCCGTCGCCCGCTACATGGCCGAGGGCATGGGCCTGGTGCGTGACTGGCGAGTGAAAGTCAATGATGCCTTTTACTTCAACTGGCAACTGCAAGTCGAAAAAGTGTTCCAGCAGCCGTTCGATGCCACCCACGAGGCCATGGCTGAACTGGCCATCTCGCGTGATCTGCCCAATCATGAACTGGCCGCCAACCTGCGCCGTGTGTTCTCCGGCATCGTATCCGGCAACGTCAAGCCCGCGGGCGTGCGCGCCATCCGCGAGCGCGGCCCGTTCGAGATCCGTGGCGAACGCGAAATCATGAGCTCGCTCGACAACCTCCTTACCCGCTTCGTTGACCAGCACCGCATGAAACTCCCCGGCGACAAGCCCTACGAGCCGTGTTATCGAATCGTTGGATAGAGGGGTAGAAGAATAGAGGGGAGAGGGAAGAGGGCAGCTCCCCCTTCTCCCTTTTTCCCCTCTCCCTACTCTCCCTCTCTTCCTCTCCTCCTCTTTACCCTCTCCCTTCTCCCATCTCTCCCTCTCCCCAGCGCGGCGCCAAGCCGCGCGCCGCAACGCCGCGCGCTACTTGACACCCATCACATTGAGGACTATCGTGGCATCAGGTGGGAAATTGTGGGAATTAGTGGATTCTGGGTGGAGACGAGTATAAAGCCGTGTTCTTTGGTGAGACCGCCATCAATCTCGACGCGAAAGGGCGCATGGCCCTGCCGACAAGGTACCGCGAGGACCTTGAGGCGGCCTGCGGCAATCGCCTTGTGCTCACCTATTCCGCCTTCGACGCCGGCTGCCTCTGGTTGTATCCCGAGCCGGAGTGGGAACGGGTTCGCGAGCAGGTGATGGCACTCTCGACCTTCAACTCCAGTCACCGCAGCCTGCAGCGCCGCCTGGTCGGTTCGGCCACCCAGCTCGAACCCGATGGCAATTCCCGCTTGTTGTTGCCGGTCACGCTCAGACAGGTGGCCGGGCTGGAAAAGCGCGTGGTCTTCATGGGCATGGGACAGCGCTTCGAAATATGGAACGAAGAGATTCTCATGCAGCGCCGGATCGAGGAGGAAAAAGAGATCCAGGAGAAGGCTTCCTCTGAAATGGCACAACTGGTTCTCTAGGCCGATGGCTGAGGGAACCTCACATGTGCCGGTTCTTCTGCAGCCGGCACTGGACGCATTGGAGGTGCGGCCCGATGGCATCTATGTCGACGGCACCTACGGAAGGGGCGGCCACAGCAGCGCCATACTCGCGCGGCTGGGGCCGGCCGGCCGTCTGGTGGTTGTTGACCGGGATCCCGAGGCCGTGGCCGATGCGGACCGGCGTTTCGCCGGCGACGAACGAGTCACGGTTTGCCGGGCGGGCTTTGCCGATATCGCGAGCCTGGCCCGAGAGTTGGACATTGACGGCCGCATCAGCGGCCTGTTGCTGGATCTGGGCGTTTCCTCGCCACAGCTTGACGAAGCCGAGCGCGGTTTTAGCTTTCGCGAGGACGGTCCGCTGGACATGCGCATGGATCCCGAGTCGGGTGAATCCGCCGCCGTCTGGTTGGCGCATGCCACGGAGGACGAGATCGCCCGGGTGATCAAGGAATATGGCGAAGAGCGCTTTGCGCGCCGCATTGCCAGGAGCATCGTGATGGCCAGAACGGAGCAGCCGATCGAGCGAACAGCTGAACTTGCCGCCGTCGTCGCCCGGGCGGCAGGCCCAGGTCCCGCTGACCGTCACCCGGCTACGCGCACCTTCCAGGCCATCAGGATTTTCATCAACGCTGAACTGGCCCAGCTCGAGCAGGCGCTGGCTGACGGCATCGATGTGCTTGAGCCCGGTGGGCGCTTCGTGGTCATCAGCTTTCATTCGCTAGAAGACCGGCTGGTCAAGCGTGCCTTTCGCGCGGCCGCGCAACCGCCCGCGGCGAGTCGCCGCCTGCCGATGCCGCCCTCGTTCACGCCGCGATTGAAGCTGGTCGGTTCCCTGGTGCGGCCCGACGAACGCGAAGAGCGGGATAACCCGCGTGCTCGCAGCGCCCGCATGCGTGTGGGCGAAAAACTTCCCGGAGCGCCGTCATGATGCGCTGGCTCCTGTTCTTCATTCTGCTGGTCGCCCTGCTGGCCAGCGCCGTGGGTGTGGTGGTGATGCGTCACGAGGCGCGTTTGCAATTCGTTGCTCTGCAGCAGACCGAGGAAGCCCGGGACCAGGCGCGAGTCGAGTGGAGCCGCCTGCAGCTCGAGCAGGCCTGGCTGGCCGAGTCCGGTCGCATTGAACGTCATGCACGCGAAACGCTCGAAATGCGTCGTCCCGAGGGCATTCGCATTCTGGTGGAGGACCGATGAATACGCAGAACTCTTCGGTTCGGGGAACTGCTCGCTTGTGGCTGCTGGCCGGCATCATGGTTCTGGTGGCCTTCGTCCTGCTGGGCCGTGCGGTGAAATTGCAGGTCATGGAAGCGGAATTCCTGCAAAGCCAGGGAGAAGCCCGTTTCCTGCGCCAGGTTTCGATACCCACGGTGCGCGGCAATATCGTCGATCGCAACGGTGAGCCGCTGGCCGTCTCCACTCCCGTCAAATCGGTATGGGCTCATCCCGGCGAACTGCTGCAGGCCGCCGATCGAATCCCGATGCTGGCGGGACTGCTTGAAACCAGTGCCGAAGATCTTGAGCGGCGCCTGACCCAGCGCGCCACTCGCGAGTTCGTCTGGCTGCGGCGGCGGATCAACCCCGATCTGGCCGAACAACTCCGCGACCTGGAAATCCCCGGTGTCTTCCTGCAGCGAGAGTACCGGCGCTTCTATCCCACCGGGGAAGTCGCCGCGCAGGTCGTGGGCTTTACCAATATCGATGACATCGGCCAGGAGGGGCTGGAGCTGGCTTACAACAACTGGCTGCAGGGCGAGGCGGGCGCCAAGCGCGTGATCAAGGACCGCCTTGGACGAGTCGTGCAGGATATCGAGCTGGTGCGCGAGGCCCGCCCCGGTAGGGAGTTGCAGCTGACCCTGGATCGGCGCCTTCAGTACCTTGCATTCCGCGAGCTCAAGACCACGATAGCCGAGCACGGCGCTCGTTCCGGATCCGTGGTGGTAATGGATGTCACCTCCGGCGAGATCCTGTCGATGGTCAACTATCCTTCCTACAACCCCAACGCGGCAGGCCGGTTCAACTCCGACGGACTACGCAATCGCGCCCTGACCGATGTACTCGAACCCGGCTCGGTCATCAAGCCGTTCGCTATCGCCGCGGCGATGGAGGCCGGCATCGCCACCCGCGACATGCCCATCGATACGACGCCGGGCACGATGCGGGTTTCCGGGCACACCATTCGCGATGTGCGCAACTTCGGTGAGCTCAGTGTCGAAGGACTGTTGACCAAGTCTTCCAACGTCGGTGTCGTGCAACTGGTGCTGTCGATGGATGCCCGCCACCTGTGGGGCGTTTACTCGCGTTTCGGATTCGGCTCGGTGGCCGGAACCGGCTTCCCCGGTGAATCGGCGGGCGTGCTGCGCGACTACGAGCGCTGGCGCAAACTCGAGCAGGCCACGCTGGCCTACGGCTACGGCATGTCGGTTACCCCCCTGCAGCTGGTACGGGCGATGGCCGCAATTGCCGACGAGGGACGGTTGCGACAGCCGACCCTGATCATGGGGACGGACAATCCGCCGCATTCGGTGCTCGACCCCGAACTGGCCCGGCAAGTGGGCTACATGCTCGAAACCGCGATCGGCCCGGAAGGTACCGGGACTGCTGCCGGTATCAGTGGGTACCGCGTGGCCGGGAAGACCGGCACTTCGCGCAAGCTTGATGCCGGGGGTTACAGCGATCGTTACGTGGCCAGTTTCGCCGGGTTTGCCCCGGTATCGAATCCGAAGCTGGCGGCGGTGGTGGTCATCAACGACCCGGCAGGAGAGGCGTACTACGGTGGGCAGGTTGCTGCGCCGCTGTTCGGACGCGTCATGGAAGCCGGGTTGCGCCTGTTCAATGTGCCGCCCGACGACCTTGGCACCCTGGTTACCCAGGTGGAGCTCACACCATGACCGCCGCGACTGGATTGAAACAACTGCTTTCCGGCCTGGTCCCGGCAGAGCGCATTCCCGACCTTGCCATCGGTGGGCTCGCTCTGGATTCGCGTCACCTTCGCCGGGGCGAGGTCTTTGTTGCGCTGGCTGGTGGGCGAGGGCACGGAATGGCTTTCCTCGATCAGGCAGCGGCCGTCGGTGCAGCCGCGGTGCTGCATGACGGACGAGCCGAGGTGCCGGTCGACTGCCCCGTGCCGGCAGTCGAGATCCCGGACCTCGACAAGCGACTTGCGATGCTGGCAGGACGCATGTGGGGCGATCCGTCCGAGAAGATGGACCTGGTGGCCGTGACCGGCACCAACGGCAAGACCTCGGTCAGCTGGTTGCTGGCCCAGGCGCTTGGCGGGGCGATGATCGGGACGCTTGGCATCGGCCGGCCCGGCGCGCATCGCAAGGGCGACATGACCACCCCGGATCTGCTGACGCTGTACCGTGAACTCGCGGCATTGCGCAATGCCGGGGTGAATACCGTCGTGCTGGAAGCATCCTCCCACGCTCTCGATCAGGGACGTCTTGCCGGCCTTGGTTTTTCCAGCGTCATCTTCACCACGCTGGGCCACGATCACCTGGATTACCACGCCGACCTCGAGGCCTACGGGCAAGCCAAGGCGCGGTTGTTTTTCGATTTTCGCAGCACTCGTCAGCTGATCAATCTGGATGACCCCTTCGGGCAGAAATTGGCCACTGATCTGGCTGCTTGCGGCTCCTGCACCGGTTACAGCCTGGCCGGACACCCCGATGCGCGCGTTCGTGGCGAGACCATCGTCGCCACCGCGACCGGCCTGGGGGCCGAACTGATGATCGATGGCCGCCGCCTGACCGTCCGTTCGCGGCTACTGGGTCGGGTCAACGCATGGAATCTGCTCATCGTTGCCGCGGAGTTGGCGGCACGCGGCACGTCCGATGCGGAGATCGCCAACATTATTGCTGCACTCGAGCCGGTGCCCGGGCGCATGCAGCCGGTGCGCGACGGCGATGGTCGCCTGGCCGTGATCGATTATGCGCACACACCCGATGCGCTCGGCAACGCGCTCGAGAGCCTTCGCGAACTGACCCCGCGCGAACTGTGGTGCGTGTTCGGCTGCGGTGGCGACCGTGATCAGAAAAAGCGGCCACGGATGGGCCGAATCGCCGAGTCATTGGCCGATCGGGTGGTGCTGACCGACGACAATCCGCGACATGAGGATGGAACAACCATCATCCGCGCCATACAGGCCGGCATGCAACGCCCGGAGCGCTGCCTGGTCGTGCGTGATCGCGCTCAGGCAATCATCCGGGCGCTGGCCGACAGCGTGGCCGGGGATGTCGTGCTGATCGCCGGCAAGGGCCACGAAAAAGAACAGATCGTCGGCGACGAGCGCCGGCCTTTCGACGACGCTGATTGCGCACGGCGCGCACTGGAGGCGACGACATGCTGAGAATGCCGCTCAAGCGTCTGGCCGGGATGATCGGCGGTGAAGTGACCGACAATGGTGTCGAGGTCGTCGGCATGACGCATGATTCTCGTCATGTCGAGCCGGGCAACCTGTTTTGCGCGCTTCCCGGTGAACGTGTCGACGGCCATGAGTTCGTCGGACGCGCGGCGACTGCCGGTGCGGCTGCCGCCGCGGTGACTCGCCAAGTGGACGTCGATCTTCCGCAAATGCTTGTTGACGACGTGCAGTGGGCCATGGGTCGGATCGCCTCGACCTGGCGCGAACAGATGCCCGCCACGGTGATCGGCATCACCGGCTCAAACGGCAAGACCACGGTCAAGGAAATGCTGGCCGCCATGCTGGGTCGAGTCGGGCCGACGCTCGCCACGCAGGGGAATTACAACAACGAAATCGGCGTGCCATTGACTCTGGCGAGACTGGCGCCCGAGCATCGCTTCGCAGTCATCGAGATGGGCGCGAGCCGCCCCGGCGATATCTCCTACCTGTGTGAGATCGCGCGTCCCGAGATCGGGATTCTCACCAATGCCGCCGCCGCCCACCTTGAAGGCTTCGGCAGCCTGGACGGCGTGGCGCGCACCAAGGGTGAATTGTTCGAGTCACTGGCGCCGTCGGGGCTGGCCGTCATCAATGCCGACGACGATTACAGCGGCCTCTGGCATGAAATGGCCGGCCATTGCCGCACCATCACGTTCGGTACCGGTGAGCAGGCGATGGTTCGCGGGCGCATGGTTGGCAGCCACGTCGAGGTGCACACACCGGCCGGTGATTTCGAGTACCTGCCCAGCCTGCCGGGCCGGCACAACATGATGAACGCGCTGGCTGCCACCGCGGCTGCAGTGACGCTGGAGCTGCCGCTGACCGAGATCACCGCGGCTCTGGGCGCCATGCAGGGTGTTCCGGGGCGCCTGCAGGTTCACCGTCACCCCGATGGCTGGACCCTCATCGACGACACCTACAACGCCAATCCTGCCTCCCTGTATGCCGGACTGCAGGTGCTGACCGAACAGGGTGGTGAGCGCTGGCTGGTGCTGGGCGACATGGCCGAACTGGGTGAGGACTCGGCCAAGCTGCATGCCGAGATGGGTCAGGCAGCCGCGGACATGGGGGTTGCCCGACTGTTTGCCGTCGGCGAACTCAGCCGCGACAGCGTCCAGGCCTTCGGGACGGGTGCCAGTCACTACGACAGCCACGAGGAGCTTGCCGCCGCGCTGTCAGCGGATCTGCACACCGGCGTGAATTGCCTGGTCAAGGGCTCACGCTCCATGCACATGGAACGCGTCGTTCGCTCACTGGTCGGGGAGGTCGCCTGATGCTGGTATGGCTGTTTGAAGAATGGCTGGCCCATGACGTGGCCCTGTTCGGTTTCATCACGTTCCGCACCATCATGGCGGCAATGACGGCCATGGCCGTTTCTCTGGTCATCGGGCCGTATTTCATCCGTCACATGATCGAGCGCCAGATTGGCCAGCCGATTCGCGAACTCGGTCCGGACAGCCACCTGTCCAAGGCGGGTACGCCGACCATGGGCGGCACCATGATCCTGATCGCCCTGATGATCAGTACTCTGCTATGGGCCGACCTGTCCAACCGCTATGTCTGGACCGTGTTGTTCGTGACCCTGGCTTTCGGCACGATCGGCTTCATCGATGACTATCTCAAGCTGAAGCATCGTGATAGTGCCGGGCTTTCGGCGGGATCCAAGTACCTGGCCCAGTCACTGGCGGCGCTCGGGGTGGCGTTATTCCTCTACTACACAGCCGATGTGCCCGCCAATACCCAGCTGTTCGTGCCCTTCTTCAAGGACGTGGCCATTCCCCTGGGCTTTGCCGGCTTCATCGTCCTGACCTATTTCGTCGTGGTCGGCACATCCAATGCGGTCAATCTTACCGACGGCCTTGACGGCCTGGCCATCATGCCGGCGGTGTTCGTCGCCGTCGGTCTGGGCATCTTCGCCTATGCCACCGGCAACACCGTTTTTGCCGAATACCTGGGCATGCCGTATGTGCCCGGCGCCGGGGAACTGGCCATCTTTTGCTCGGCAATGGCCGGAGCCGGCCTCGGCTTTTTGTGGTTCAACACCTACCCGGCCCAGGTCTTCATGGGCGATGTCGGTGCGCTGGCGGTAGGTGCCGCGCTGGGTCTGATGGCCGTGATCGTGCGCCAGGAGATCGTGTTCGTCGTCATGGCCGGTATCTTCGTGATCGAGACCCTGTCGGTGATCCTGCAGGTGGCCTCGTTCAAGCTCACGGGCAGGCGGATCTTTCGCATGGCCCCGATTCACCATCACTTCGAGCTCAAGGGCTGGCCCGAGCCGAAAGTGATCGTGCGCTTCTGGATCATCGCCGTGATGCTGGTGCTCGCGGCCCTGGCGACGATGAAGGTGCGATAGCTCATGACTGCCACCGTCAATCGCAAACAGGCCCGCCGCTGGGGTGAGTCGGCTCCGGCAGCCGAGCTCGACAGCGCGCTGGTGCTCAGCACGGTCGGGCTGCTTGCCATCGGCGTGGTCATGGTGGCGTCCACCTCCATGGCGGTAGCCGAAGGGTACGCCGTTTCCGGCTGGCACTTCATCATTCGCCACCTGGTCTACATCGGCCTGGGAATTGCCGCGGCCGGTGCCCTGCGCTTTATCGGCACGCGCCAGATGCAGGCGATGGCGCCGCTGTGCTTTCCGCTCGCCGTGCTGGTCCTGCTGTTGCCATTCGTTCCGGGGCTGGGCTACGAAGTCAACGGCTCGGTGCGCTGGATCGACCTTGGCGTGTTCCGCTTCCAGGTGGTCGAGGCGGTCAAGCTGATGCTGATCGTGTTCGTCGCCGCCTATCTTGCCCGCCGTCCCGAACTGGGGAAGGATCGTTTTTTCGAGACCCTCAAGCCCCTGCTGATCGTCGGTCTTTTGGCCGGCATCCTGCTCAAGCAGCCGGACATGGGGTCGGCGCTGGTCCTGGTGGCCATCGTCGGCGGCATGATCTGGCTGGCCGGCGCGGCCTGGAAACACCTGTTCGTGCTTGGTCTTGCCAGCCTGCCGCTGCTGACCTTCGCTGCCATGGAGCCGTACCGGCTACAGCGCGTGATGACCTTCGTCGACCCCTGGGCCGACCCGTTCAACAGCGGCTTCCAGCTCACCCAGGCGCTGATCGCGGTGGGTCGCGGCCAGATCACCGGGGTGGGCATGGGCGCGAGCGTCCAGAAGCTTTACTACCTGCCAGAGGCCCACACTGATTTCATCTTCGCCGTGCTGGCCGAGGAGTTTGGTCTGATCGGGATCGTCCTGGTCATGGCCCTGTTCGCGGTGCTGATCGGTCGCATCTTCGCCATTGGCCTGCAGGCCCGCGCCATGGAGCGGCCGTTCGCCGCTTTCCTGGTCTGGGGAATCGGTCTGTGGATCGGTATCCAGGCCCTGGTTTCCATGGGCGTGAATCTCGGCATGTTGCCGACNAAGGGACTGACCNTGCCGTTGATCTCGGCCGGCGGCAGCAGCCTGATCATGACCCTGGTCGCCATCGGCGTGGTGCTGCGGGTGCACTGGGAGTTGACCGTGGAAGCGCGCCAGACACCGCGCAAGCGCCGGAGCTGGAAAGTATGAGCGGCGTGCGCGTCATGATCATGGCCGGCGGAACCGGCGGCCATATCTTTCCCGGCCTGGCCGTGGCCGAAGTGTTGCGTGCACGCGGTGCCGAAGTGTTCTGGCTGGGTACCCCGACCGGGCTGGAAAACCGCCTGGTTCCACGGGCCGGTATCGAACTTGAACATGTCCATATCCAGGGTCTGCGCGGTCGCGGCCTGATGGGCTGGCTGGCCGCACCGTTGCGCATCGCGCGTGCGGTCTGGCAAGCACGCGGCATCATGCGCCGTCGCCGTCCCCAGTGCGTGCTCAGCATGGGCGGCTACGTGGCCGGGCCCGGAGCGCTGGCCGCCCGCCTGATGGGAGTCCCGCTGGTCGTTCACGAACAGAATGCCATTGCCGGCCTCACCAATCGACTGCTCAGGCCGCTGGCGAAACGCGTCATGACCGGCTTCCCGGACACCCTGGCCGGTGGCGAACACGTTGGCAACCCGGTACGAGCCGCAATTGCCGCCATCGAGGCGCCCGAGAAACGCATGGTCGAGCATGACGGCCCGCTGCGTGTGCTGGTCATCGGCGGTAGCCAGGGTGCGGCGGCATTCACGCACGTCGTGCCCGAGGCGCTGGCAAAACTGGATCCCCCGCACCGTCCCGAGGTGGTCCACCAGGCCGGTCGCCAGATAGAAGAAACACGGTTGGCCTACGAGCAAGCCGGTATCGATGGAGATGTTCGCGAATTCATCGACGACATGGCCGCGGCCTGGGCAAATGCCGATCTGGCCATCTGCCGGGCCGGCGCATTGACCGTGGCCGAACTGGCGGCGGCAGGAGTGGCCTCCGTGCTGGTTCCGTTCCCCCATGCTGTCGACGATCACCAGACAGCCAATGCCCGGTTCCTCTCCGATGCCGGGGGCGCCAGGCTGATTTCGCAGCCGCAGTTTTCCGCCGCATGGCTAGCCAAACTGTTCCAGCGCCTGACTCGCGAGGAGTTGACGAGCATGGCCGCCAAGGCCAGGGCTCGCTCCAGAACGGATGCGGCCGAGCGTGTGGCCGAGGCTTGCCTGGAGGTGGCGCGATGAGCCATGACCGCCACATTCGCAGCCTGATGCACCGCGTTCGCCAGATCCACTTCGTCGGCATCGGCGGCGCCGGCATGAGCGGCATCGCCGAGGTGCTGATCAACCTGGGCTTCGCGGTCAGCGGCTCGGATCTTCAGGATTCCGACGCCACCCGCCGTCTCGAGAAGCTCGGTGCGACTGTCCACCGAGGTCACGCCGGCGAACATCTCGGCGCGGCCGATGTAGTGGTGGTTTCGGGCGCGGTGCCCGAGAACAATCCCGAGGTGATGGTGGCGCGCGAGCGGCGCGTGCCGGTGGTCGCCCGTGCCGAGATGCTCGGTGAGCTGATGCGTTTTCGCCAGGGTATTGCCGTGGCCGGCACGCACGGCAAGACCACCACCACCTCGCTGGTGGCCAGCCTGCTGGCCGAGGGTGACCTGGATCCGACCTTCATCGTCGGCGGCCTGGTCAACGCCTTCGGCTCCGGCGCCCGCCTGGGCCAGGGACGCTACCTGGTGGCCGAGGCCGACGAGTCCGACGGCTCGTTTCTCAAGCTGCAGCCGGTCATCTCGGTGGTGACCAATATCGACCGCGATCATCTCGATGCCTACCAGGGCAGCTTCGACCAGCTCCAGCGTGCGTTTCTGGAATTTCTGCATCACCTGCCGTTCTTCGGCGTGGCGGTGCTGTGCATCGATGACGCCCATGTCGCCGAACTGGTGCCCGATGTCGGGCGAACCGTAGTCACCTACGGCCTGGACGACAGTGCCGATGTGCGCGGCAGCCGCCTGCGCCAGGTTGGCCGCCAGATGGCGTTCGATTTGTGGCTGCCAGGTGCCGAAAAGGCACTGGCCGTCAACCTGTCCCAGCCCGGCCGGCACAACGTCCAGAACGCCATCGGTGCCGCGGCCGTGGCCTGGGAACTGGGCATTGAGCCCGAACGCATCGTGCGTGGGCTGGAGCAGTTCGGCGGTATCGGCCGGCGTTTTGCAGATATCGGCACACTCGACATCGACGGCAAGCAGGTGCTGGCGTTCGAGGACTACGGCCATCACCCCACTGAACTTGACGCAGTCATTCGCGCCGCCCGCGAGGGATGGCCGGATCGTCGCCTGGTGCTGTTCTTCCAGCCGCATCGCTACACCCGCACCCGCGACCAGTTCGACGAGTTCGCCCGCGTGCTCTCCGAAGTGGATGCGCTGGTACTGGCCGATATCTACCCGGCCGGCGAATCGGCACTGGCCGGTATCGATTCCGATGCGCTGGCCCGTGCGGTCGGGCGCCGGCGCGACCTCTCCCTGGAACGGGTCGGAACCGTCACGGATGCACCCGATGTCCTCGGTGAGGTTCTCGCCGACGGTGACTTGCTGCTGGTCATGGGCGCAGGCGACGTGGGCCGGCTGGGCTCCCTGTTGCGTAATCGATATAGCGGAGGTCAATCATGAGCCGGCGCGATCCGCGTCAATTCGGGCACGTGGCCCTGGTCGTCGGCGGCGACAGCGCCGAACGCGAGGTGTCGCTGCGCGGAGGACGTGCCGTGGCCGCGGCACTGGAGAATCTCGGTGTGCAGTTCAGCGTGGTCGATGGGCCCCGTCGTCTGCTCGAACAGGTGGCCGCTGGGCACTATGACCGCGTGTTCAACCTGCTGCATGGCCGCGGCGGTGAAGACGGCGCCCTGCAGGGCGCCCTGCGAATCTACGGTGTGCCGGTTACGGGCTCGGGCGTGCTGGCCTCGGCGCTGACCATGGACAAGCTGCAGAGCAAGCGGGTGTTTACCGCTTGTGGTCTGCCAACCCCCGACTGGCGCAATGCACGCTCGGCCGCCGATGCCGAGCGCATTGCCGCCGAGTTGCCGCCGCCCTGGTTCGTCAAGCCCGCGCGCGAGGGTTCGAGCATCGGCATGAGCCGGGTCGATCGCGCTGCCGACCTGGCCGCGGCCATCGGCAAGGCGTTGGCCTGCGACCCCCTGGTCCTGGTCGAGCAGCTGATCGAGGGGGGCGAGTACACCGCGGCCGTTCTGGAGGACCGGGTGCTGCCCCTGATCC
>SL_3KL_010_SEDDRAFT_10004776_pt1 | contig 12226 bp, 9 predicted proteins | sample SodLakKL_010_SED_2_FD_10381 | JGI IMG/M metagenome (IMG submission 10381)
GCTGGCCGCCCACATCGGGCGCCGGCTGGCGCCGCTGGCCGACCATCCGCATGTGGCGGACGTGCGCCAGCACGGCATGATCGCGGCGGTGGAGCTGGTGCAGGACAAGGCCAGCCGCACGCCGTACCCGTGGCAGGAGCGCCGCGGGCTGCACATCTACCGCCACGGCCTGACGCGCGGCGCGCTGCTGCGGCCGCTGGGCAATGTCAGCTACCTGATGCCCCCCTACGTGATCACCGAGGACGAGATCGATTTCCTGGTCGAGGTCATGACTGAGGGCATCGACCTCGCCACCCGCCCCTGACGCCCGCCTGCGGCGGCCACCGGCCCCATCACCGGAGTGCCGCGACATTGCGGCACAGGGCCCCGGTTCCGCGCCAGCGGAGCAGGGAGGGCGGATTCACCTTGACGCTTCGGCAACGCGTGCATATATACCGGGGTAGCACCCGGTAATTCCAAAGTATATGGCGCCTCATGCTTTTTCCTTACTCCGGCATGAGCCTTCAACCCCCTCCGGATTCCGCGTGTCGCGACGGGTCTTCGGGAGGCCGCTCCGCCTTGGGCCCGGCGCGCAGCAAACGGCGGATGCATCACACGAGGTGGGTACGGTGGACGAGATCTCCGATTCGGTACTGATTGTCACTCCGGCCTCGCCGCAAGCCGAACTGTTCATCGACTACGTGTCCGAGCGGACGGGCTACCACATCCAGGGCATGGAACCGGGGGCGCCGGAAATCGGCGAATCCCTGGGCAGTTTCAGCCTGGCCCTGCTGGATGCCTACCATCTGCAGGATCGCGACGTGGAAGTGGTGCAGCAAGCGGTAGCCGACGGCGGCAAGACCGTGTTCGCTGCCTTCAACGTCCCCGACGAGGACGAAGCGCTGCGGCTGATGGATCTGCTCGACCTCCATGGGGTGTTCTACAACAGCGATCGCCTGGACCTGCTGTCCAAGGGGATCGGCTGCCTGCTGGAGGGCGATTTCTGGATGTCGCGGCATCTGATGTCGCGCCTGGTACGCCTGTACCGGCAGCAGCGCGCCAACACCTACCGGCCGGCCGCGGGGCTGACCCAGCGCGAGATCGAGCTTCTCGCGCTGCTTGGGTCCGGCGCCACCAACCAGGCCATCGCCGAACAGCTGTTCATCAGCGAACACACGGTGAAGTCCCACCTGTACAACATCTTCCGCAAGATCGGGGTGCGCAACCGCACCCAGGCGATCAACTGGGCGCGCGACCATCTGGGCACGCCGCCGCCCGAGGTGATGATGCGCCGGCGCGCGCGCCAGCCGGCTTCCTGAGCGCACGCCGCGCATTGGGCCTCTCGCTGGCCGGGGCTCGCGCAGCCGCACTGCAAGCCATTGGCAGCGTTGGTCCGCGTTACCGCACCCACGAGTTTCGACCGGTCGGGGAAACCGAAGAATGCCGGCCGATATGGCGGGCATGGCGCCGGACGGCACCCGCGTACCGATCACCGAAATGACGCATAATACATATTATGTTAAATGTGNGNCCGGCGCAGACGGCAGGTACATGCCCCGCCCGCGAGTGCCGCGGTTGACAGGCCTCGGGAAGCGTTGAATAAAGCCATCCAGGCTTGCTCGACGCGCGCGGCGCTGCATCGCCCTGCATGCCGTTCGCTGGCAAAGGGGTTTGCAGCCTGTTTCGGAATCGACCGCCCCTGCGGTGGTCGATGCCGGCGGTATGTCCATGTGTCGCCGGGAAGCCCCCAGAACCGGGCAGGCGCACGTGGCATCAGCGCCTGAGGAGTCCCCTGTAGACCTCATGGATGGCATCGCGCTCCATGAAGCATTCATTCAGGATCGACCAGCACCTGCCCAAAAACACCATTTGGCACAGAGCGTTGCGATGCGATCTATCTCGGGAGCGGCCCTGGCCGCGAACACCGCCGTGGGTTCCGGCACGTGCAGCAGTCGCATGCAAACGCGCCCCCACAGGGCGGCGAGCGACCTCGCAGGTGGAGCCCCTCCCGTGCAGGAGCGGTCCCGGGGCGGACACGGTGGGAGTCCCTGGGCAGGTGCTTCAGTTGCGCGCTGGCGCGCGCCTGCACGGGTGCCGGTGATGGCCGAGGGCGTCGCCGGTGGGGCGGACTGCCCTGCCCGGCCATGACGGCGTCAGGACAGGATGTCGATCACGTGCGCCAGCAGGGTTTTCACCCGGGCCATCCCCACATCCAGGTTGACGGCGATGTCCTCCATGGTGATCTTGCCACCGGCGCGGCCGGCCGCCCGGTTGGCGATCACTGCGCAGCAGGCATAGTTCAGCCCCAGCTCCCGGGCCAGCGCGGTTTCCGGCATACCGGTCATGCCCACCAGATCGCAGCCGTCGCGCTCCATGCGATCGATCTCGGCGGCCGTTTCCAGTCGCGGGCCCTGGGTCGCGCCGTAAGTCCCGTGAGCCACCGCCGGGATGTCGAGGTCGCCGACGGCCTTGATGAGCGTCTGCCGGACCTCCTCGCTGTAGGGCCAGGTCATGTCGATGTGGGTGACCCCTTCGGGGTCGCCGCCTTCGAAGTAGGTGTTCGCGCGAGACCAGGTGTAGTCGATGATCTGGTCGGGGATGGCCAGCGCGCCGGGCACCATCTCCTCGGTGATGCCGCCGACCGCGGCAATCGCCACGACGTTGTCCACCCCGGCATTGCGCAGCGCCCAGATATTGGCACGGTAGTTCACCTGGTGTGGCGGGATGGTGTGGCGCGCGCCGTGGCGCGGCAGAAACACGATCTCGGTGCCGTGCAGGCGGCCAAACACCAGGGGGCCGGAGGGTTCGCCGTATGGCGTGTGCATGACCTGGCGCCGGGTGATCTCCAGATCCTTGAGCTGGGTGAGTCCGGTGCCGCCGATCACGGCAAGACGTGGAGGAGCCATGCTGGGCCTCTAAGGGGTTGTGCTGCGTTCAGCGGCCTGCGACCGCGAAGATGCCGGGTGCGTTGCGCAGGTAGTCCTCGTAATCCATGCCGTATCCGAAAAGGTAACGGTCGGGTGCCTCGACGGCGGCATAGTCCACGGTGATCGCGGGATCGCGTTTCGGGTTGGCCTTGTCGACCAGCACCACCGACACCACCTGTTCGGCGCCCTGCTCCTCGCAGAACGTGCGGATGCCGTCGAGGGTGATGCCGCCATCCAGGATGTCATCGACTATGACCACGGTGCGCCCCTGCAGCGGGGTCAGTGGCCGTGCCAGCCAGTGCAGCTGCTCGCCGCCATGGGTGCTGCCGCGGTAGCGGGTCGCGTGGAGATAGTCCACCTGCATCGGGAACGACCAGCGCGTCAACAGGCCGCCGAGCAGCACCACGCCACCGTTCATGACTCCCATCACCAGCGGGTTGCGGTCCTTGAGCACGCCGGCGGTGCGCTCGGCGAGGCGGTCGATCGCCGTCTCCACCGCGTCGCGGCTGAAGAGACAATCGGCATCGCGAAGGATGGCGCGGGCCTGTTCCGGGCTCATGGTGTGTCCTGCTGGTGATGTACGAAAATTCTTCTGGTTCTTCTACCGCGGCGCAGATGCGGGCGAGGCGCTGGCCTGCCCTCTTTCCGCCCCCGGAAACGCAACCGGCCGGCACAGGGGCCGGCCGGCTGGCATGCGGACGAAGCGACGTTAGTAGGTGAAGGTCACGGTGTCGTCGTCCATCGCTTCGGAGATCACGTAGGCGCCGCCCACGGTCTCTTCGATCTCGGGGATCAGGTCGTTGCCCCAGAGGTCCAGGGTCGGGGTGCAGACCTTCAGCACGGCGCCAGCCTCGTGGGCGTCCTTGATGAAATCGTACACACTCTTGGGGGAACCTTCCTGCACGAACAGGTTTTCCGCAACGCCCTTCTTGGCGAGCTCGCCGGCGCGGCCAGTCATCACCACTTCCACGTCATATTCCATGGCGGCCGCAACAGTGGCCTGGAAGAACGGGGCGCCCAGTTCGGACGGGTTGCTCGGGTCGGTATTGACCATGACGATCATGAGCTTGTCAGCCATTTTCTTGTCTCTCCAACAGCAGTGGTGAATGTAAATATAATCAGCTGCTCAACCGTAAACCGGTGGCGCATTATAGGCAGGTAAATTCGCCGGCGCCAAGGAGGTCCGAACGGCCCGGCACGCCGTGCCTGCAAGGGAAACGCTGAGTGTTCGGCGTTTCCCGGGGGTACAGGGATGTGCCCCCGGGATCGACCACCGCAGGTGGTTGATTATGAAGCAAACGGCGAAGCCCTTTCTCGTTGCAAGGAAGTGCGGCGGGCGCCCCTTCTCCTGCACGCAGGCCCCGGCCCGCCACCCTGTTGGGAGCGCGAATGCGGCACCTGCCGGGGCCGTCACCCCGGTCGCCGCCAGGGCCGCTCCCTCAGGGAGAAGATCCCGCCCGCCGATGTGGCACGCGGCGCGCTTGCGCGCGGGATGGGCCGGTGGACGGCGGTGCGGCCGGTTCGCGGGCAGGCCCTCCTGCAGATGGAGCGCGAAGGCCTGGAACCCTCCGGCCGGGCAACGGCTGTGGAACGGCGCAACGCCCGGAACACCGGACCGGTATTGCTCGGCAGGCGCCGGGTCGCGTTTCAGCTGGCAGCCGCCCGGCTCGCCGCGACCCAGCGCTGCAGGCGTGCCTGCAGGGCCTGCAGGTGGTGCCGGTCCTGCTCCACCGGGCGCGCCCGCAGACGCTCCAGCCGCCGCGCGCTCTCCGGACCGAGCGCTGTATCCTTCAGCGACGCGAGCACGGCATCGGCCTGCTCCGGGGCATTGCACACCAGCACCATGTCGCAGCCGGCCCCCAGCGCGGCGGCGGCGCGTTCGGCCGGGCTGCCGGCCACTTCGGCCCCGGTCATCGCCAGGTCGTCGCTGAGGATGGCGCCGCGAAAACGCAGTTCGCGGCGCAGGATGTGGTCCAGCCAGATGCGCGAGAACCCGGCCGGCACGGCATCCACCTGCGGGTAGATCACGTGCGCCGGCATCACCGCATCCAGGTCGGACAACAGCGGCCGGAACGCGGCCAGGTCGTCGCTTTCGATCTCGACCAGCGGGCGGTCATCCACCGGTACCGCCACGTGCGAATCGGCCGCCACCGCCCCGTGGCCGGGGAAGTGCTTGCCGACGCTGGCCATGCCGGCGGCGGCCAGGCCGCGGATCAGTTCGCCGGCCAGGTTGGCGATCACTTCGGGGTCGTGGTGGAAGGCGCGGTCGCCGATCACCGTGCTGACGCCGATGTCGCGGTCGAGGACCGGCGTGAAGCTGAAGTCGATACCGACCGCGCGCAGTTCCAGCGCCAGCAGCTCGCCGGTGGCGCGCGCCAGTTCGCAGGCAGTATCACGGTCGGAGTCGTAGACCAGACCCAGCTGGCGCATCGGCGGAATCTCGCTGAAACCCTCGCGCAGGCGCTGCACGCGCCCGCCCTCCTGGTCCACGGCCACCAGGATCCCCGGGCGTTCCTCGCGGATCGCGGCCACCAGCGCCCTCACCTGCTCGGGATCGCCAACGTTACGGGCAAACAGGATCACGCCGCCGGTGGCGGGGTGGCGGAGACGGTCGCGGTCCTCCGCGGTCAGTTCGGTGCCGGCGACGTCGAGCATCACCGGGCCAAGGGCAACGGCAGTCTTCTGGGTCATGGGGGGCCGGGTGTGAAGTTCGGGCTTTTCAGGATAGCGAGGCTTCGGGGCGGAACGCGAGTGCCTTGAGTTTCTCGATGCGGTCGCGCAGGCGCGCGGCCTCCTCGAACTCGAGATCGCGCGCCTTGGCGAACATCTCCTGCTCGAGGCGTTCGATCTCCTTCGCCGCGTTTTCCGGGGCGCCGACGTAGTCCGGGGCTTCCTCGGCCACCTTTCTGGTGCCGCGGCGACCGCTGCCCGGGGTGGTATGGCGCGCCTCGAGGATGTCCGCGATGTTCTTGCGGATACCCTGCGGGGTGATGCCGTGCGCCTCGTTGTGGGCGATCTGCTTCGCCCGGCGGCGTTCGGTCTCGTCGATCGCGCGCCGCATGGAGCCGGTCACCTTGTCGGCGTACAGGATGGCCTTGCCGTTCACGTTGCGCGCGGCGCGGCCGATGGTCTGGATCAGCGAGCGGTCGGAGCGCAGGAAGCCCTCCTTGTCGGCATCGAGGATCGCCACCAGCGAGACCTCGGGCATGTCCAGGCCCTCGCGCAGCAGGTTGATCCCCACCAGGACGTCGAATTCGCCCAGGCGCAGGTCGCGGATGATCTCCATGCGTTCCACGGTGTCGATGTCGGAGTGCAGGTAGCGCACGCGCACACCGTGCTCCGACAGATAATCGGTCAGGTCCTCGGCCATGCGCTTGGTCAGCGTGGTGATCAGNACGCGTTCATCACGCTCCACCCGTTCGCGCACCTCGGACAGGCAGTCGTCCACCTGGGTNCCGGCCGGGCGCACCTCCAGAACCGGATCCAGCAGCCCGGTCGGGCGCACCACCTGATCGACGATCGCGCCGGCNTGCTCGCGCTCGTAGGGNCCNGGCGTGGCGGAGACGGAGATGGTNTGCGGCTGCAGGGCCTCGAACTCCTCGAAGCGCAGCGGGCGGTTGTCCAGCGCCGACGGCAGGCGGAAGCCGTATTCCACCAGGGTTTCCTTGCGCGAGCGATCGCCCTTGTACATCCCGCCCACCTGCGGGATCGTGACATGCGACTCGTCGATGACCAGCAGCGCGTCCTTCGGCAGGTAGTCGAAGAAGGTCGGCGGCGGCTCGCCCGGCGCGCGCCCGGACAGATAGCGCGAGTAGTTCTCGATGCCGTTGCAGTAGCCGATCTCGAGGATCATCTCCAGATCGAACAGCGTGCGCTGCTCCAGGCGCTGCGCCTCGACCAGCCGATCCTCCTTGCGCAGGAAGTCCAGGCGCTCCTTCAGCTCGTCGCGGATCTGGTCCACCGCCTCCAGCAGCGTCTCGCGCGGGGTCACGTAGTGGGTCTTCGGGTAGATGGTCAGCCGCGGCACGGTTCGCAGCACCTCGCCGGTCAGCGGATCGAAGTAGGACAGGCGTTCCACCTCGTCGTCGAACAGTTCGATGCGCACCGCCTCGACCTCGGATTCGGCCGGGTGGATGTCGATCACCTCGCCGCGCACCCGGTAGGTCGCGCGGCGCAGCTCGGCGTCGTTTCGGGTGTACTGCAGTTCGGCCAGCCGGCGCAGCAGGTCGCGCTGGTCGATGCGGTCGCCGCGCTGCACATGCAGCACCATGGACAGATACTTGCGCGGATCACCCAGACCGTAGATGGCCGAGACCGAGGCGACGATGATCGCGTCGCGTCGTTCCAGCAGCGCGCGTGTGGCCGACAGGCGCATCTGCTCGATGTGATCGTTGATCGAGGCGTCCTTCTCGATGTAGGTGTCGGAGGACGGGACGTAGGCCTCCGGCTGGTAGTAGTCGTAGTAGGAGACGAAGTACTCCACCGCGTTGTTCGGAAAGAACTCCTTGAACTCGCCGTAGAGCTGCGCCGCCAGGGTCTTGTTCGGCGCCAGGATGATGGTCGGGCGCTGCAGGTTCTGGATGACATTGGCGACGGTGAAGGTCTTGCCGGAGCCGGTCACGCCCAGCAGCACCTGATGCGCCAGCCCCGCCTCGACCCCCTCGGTCAGCTCGTGGATCGCCGTCGGCTGGTCGCCCGCCGGCTGGTAATCCGAAACGACCGTGAACTGTGTGGTCTCGTCTGGCTGCACGCCCTTTCCTCCGCTGCTGCCCGGCCGGCTCCCCGCAACTGGATTAGTGGAAGCCGCCTTCAGTATTATTTCGCATCCTGACCATCCGCGGGAACGCGGTGGCCCACCTCATTCGACGACCCGTACAGAGGCCCGCCTTGGATATCGAACTCTCCGACCGCGTTCAGCGCATCCAGCCCTCCCCCACCCTGGCCGTCAGCGCCCTTGCCGCGCAGTTGCGCGCCGAGGGACGGGACATCGTCGGTCTCGGGGCCGGGGAGCCGGATTTCGATACCCCGGAGCATATCAAGCAGGCGGCCATCGACGCGCTTGCCCGCGGAGAAACCAAGTACACTGCGGTGGACGGAACGCCCGGGCTGAAGGACGCGATCATCCGCAAGTTCCAGCGCGACAACGGGCTTGATTTCACTCCCGACCAGATCCTGGTCTCCTCCGGCGGCAAGCAGAGCATCTTCAACCTGTGCCAGGCCCTGCTGAACCCGGACGACGAGGTCGTGATCCCGGCGCCGTACTGGGTCTCCTACCCCGACATCGCCGTGCTCGCCGGCGCACGCCCGGTGATCGTCAGCGCCGGACAGGAAGCCGGATTTCGCATCACCGGCGAACAGCTGGAGGCGGCGATCACGCCGAAGACCCGGTTGTTCTTCCTGAACAGCCCGTCCAACCCCACCGGGGCCGCCTACTCGGCCGAGGAGCTGGAGGCCCTGGCGGCGGTTCTGCGCCGCTACCCGCATGTGGTGATCGCCACCGACGACATGTACGAACACATCCGCTTCGGCGATCGCCCCTTCGTGAATATCGCCAACGTGGCTCCCGACCTCCTGGACCGCACCGTGGTGCTCAACGGCGTGTCCAAGGCCTATGCCATGACCGGCTGGCGCATCGGCTATGCCGGCGGGCCGAAGGACCTGATCGCGGCGATGAAGAAGATCCAGTCGCAGAGCACCTCCAACCCCACCTCCATCGCCCAGGCCGGGGCCCAGGCCGCGCTGGACGGCGACCAGAGCTGCGTGGCCACCATGTGCGCGGCCTTCGCCGAACGCGCGCGCCACGTGGTCGACGGCCTGAACGCCATTGACGGGGTCGAATGCCTGATGCCGGACGGCACCTTCTACTGCTTCCCGCGGGTCACCGGCCTGATGGAGGCCGCCGGCATCGAAACCGATGTCGCGCTGACAAAGATGCTGCTCGACGAGGTCGGCGTCGCCCTGGTACCCGGCAGCGCCTTCGGTGCCCCGGGCCATGTGCGGGTCTCGTTCGCCACCAGCATGGACATGCTCGACAAGGCGCTGGAACGCCTGCGCGAGTTCGCCCGCAGCCACGCGTGAATGGCCGTGACCGGGCAGAAAAGGCTTGACGGAATGCCCGGCCACCTTTACGATCTGCGGCCAATTCCCCGGTAGCTCAGTCGGTAGAGCGGGTGACTGTTAATCACTAGGTCGGCGGTTCGAGCCCGTCCCGGGGAGCCAGATTCAAGAGAAGGCCAGGTTTTCGACCTGGCCTTTTTTGTGTCCGCTTCCCGCGCCCGGACAGTTCTTATTCAGCCCCTTCCGGGCCCCGTGACGCTTCCCGCGGTCGCACCACCGCGAGGCAGGAGGCGCGCGCGCCGTGGCGGGCCAGGGTGGTGAACTCCTCCAGCTCCAGTCCGGCGGCGCGGATCTGCGCCCGGAAGGCGTCCTCGTAGGTCACCCGGCCGAAGTCGATGGTCGTCAGCCGTCGCAGCAGCGGCTTGAGCACCTCCATCCAGCGCGCCGGTTGCTCCTGGACGGTCTGGGTGAAATAGATGCGCCCGCCGGGCTTCAGCAGCGTGCTGCAATGGCGCAGTGCCCGCTCCGGATCGGGCAGGAGCATGAAGCTCGCGGAGAAATATACCGCGTCGTACGCCCCGCCCTGATGGTCGTAGACCGATTCCAGCCGAACGTCCACGCGGTCGGCCAGCGGCGATGCGGCAAGCCTTCGCCGGGCGCGCTCGATGTAGTCCGCATCGATGTCGATGCCGGTCACCCGCAGGCCCCTGCCCTCCACCAGATCCGCGTTGGCCAGCAACGCACCGGCCGTACCGATGCCGACATCGAGCACCGCCGCCCCCTCGGGCACCCGTTGCAGTACCTGTGCATACCACCCGGAAGTCAGCCGGAGGATCAACAGATCGTAGAAGAAACTTCGCATTCGGGTCTCCAGAAAAGGATCCAGGCCGTCCCTGGGGTGCCGCAGCCGGAGCTTCCGGGGGGGCGCTGCGCAATGGTCCGCGTTGGATACGCTGGCTAAACGCGGATCAATCGGCGTCTCCCTGCGGTACATGGACGTGCCACCGGAATCGACCGCCACAGGGGCAGTCGATTCCGAAGCAAGCTGCAAACCCCTTTTGCCAGTGCAAAGGCCTACAGGACAATGCCGCGCAATGTGCGCCGAGAACGCCGGGATGGCCTTGTTCGGGCTGACCGAGCATTACCGCGGAAAGCGGCGGCGCCATGACCGGCATGGCACGGGGATCCGAAGGCCACTATATCGGCGCCGCGTCGGGCGGCAAAGACGACCGGGTCCGGGCGTCGCTGGTCTTACCCCGCGCGGACAAGAGCGGATACGCGCCCACAGTGGGTCTATGCTCCTTCTTACGGCAGCCCTGGTCAGGGACCTCCCGGCTTTCTCGGGGCACATTGCGCTGCATGGTTCCGGATGGCGTTGCACTGGAACGCTCCCGACGCCTTTGCGCAGATAAAGAGAATTGCGACTTTCCGCAGAATCGGCCCCCTGCGGTAGTCCACGCTGACGGCCGATTCCGGGGCCGCAGGGAAACGCTGATCAGTCTGCATTTCCCCCGCGTCCGAGGAGCTTGCGGATGAATACTACAGCCAGGTTCTCCATCGCGGGGCTTGTGTATGCTTTCGTGGCCCCTCTGGCCGCAAGCAGTCCCGCGGACACCAACTTCTCCTACACCTACATGGGCATCGGCGTCGCCAGAACCCACTTCGACGATACCGTCTGGATCGCCGACGAGGCCTACGACGAAGTCGCCGGATTGACCATTTCCGGTGCCTCCAGGCTGGGGCGCCTTCCGCTCGTGTTTTTCGGTTCAACGCGTGGTCAGACGAACGATGGTTCGCGCTCGGAGCTGAGCCTGTCCAAGGCCGATATCGGGCTGGCGTTCCCGTTCCGCATGGGGGATCGGGTCGATCTGGTGCCGGCGATCGGCTATGGCCTGGCGGAAGTGGAGGCCTGCTACGATGATCTGTGTGCAAAGTCCGACGATTCCGGCGCCCTGGTGGGGCTCGGCACGCGGATGTGGCTGATGCAGGGCTCTCTGGAGCTCAATCTGGACTACGAGTGGATCGACTTCGATCACGGTTCCGAATCCGCCATCGGGGTCGGCGTGGCCGGCTGGTTCCTGGAGCGTCACTCGGTGCGCCTGGCCGGCGTCGTGGTCGATGATGCCCGCACCATACAGCTGGGGTACCGCTTTTCCTGGTAGCCCGATGAGCAGCAGCCGGTGGCGCGTGACGCAACATGACCACCGGCTCGCACTGCAGGGCGAGCGTGCCGCGGCGCGCGGCGATCAATGGGACAAACGCTGCAGCCCGGCATGCCGCGTCTGGCGGCTACACCCTATTGCTCGCTCGGGTCGTATTCGATGGGGGCCAGTGAACGCAGGTAGGTGGCGATGGCCTGGCGGTCGTCCTCGGTCAGGTGCGCGGTGCCGTGGTCGATCACGTCGGCCATGCTGCCACCGGCGAAGTCGCCGTCACGGGTCAGGCCCATCTCCAGGTAGCGGGCGATATGTCGTTCGCCCCAGCGGCCGATGCCGGTCTCTCGGTCCGGGGTGATGTTGGGGGCCACGTCGCCATCGGGCAGGCGTGCGCCGGCGCCGAGACGCGCGCTGTCGAGCCCTCCGGTGCGGGTACGCGGGCTGTGGCATTCCATGCAGTGCCCGAGGGCGTGGGTCAGATAGGCCCCGCGATTCCAGGTTTCCGATTGATCCGGGTCGGGCTGGAATATGCCGGGCTCGAAATGCAGCCATTTCCAGCCGGCCAGCGATTGTCGGAAGCGCACGAACCAGTCGAGATCGTGCGGGGTGTTTTCGCGCGCCACGGGCTCCACTTCGGCCTGCAGATACGCCCAGAGCGCGTCGATGTCGTGCGGCTTCATGCGGGTGTAGGCGGTGTAGGGAAACGCCGGATAGTAATGGCGGCCGTCCGGGTCACGGCCCTCGCGCAGGGCGCGCTCGAAGTCGTCCCGGGCCCATCCGCCGATGCCGTGTTCCTCGTCGGGTGTGATGTTGGGGCCGTAGAAGGTGCCGAACGGGCTGTTGATGGGGCGCCCGCCGGCGAGGAATTCGCCGTCCTCCGCGGTATGGCAGGTGACGCAACCGCCCGCGCGCAGGACGTATTCGCCATAGGCGATGCGTTCGTCCTCGCCCGCCTCCGGGTCATGCTCGCCGATGCGGACCTCCGCCTGGGCGGCGGAACCGGCGGCGAGAACGGCCAGGCCGAGGGCCGACAGCCAGGCTGTCAGCCCCCTGGAGGTTGCCCCCGCCATGGGCTCAGTCGCGACGGAAGTCGTCGTGGCAGGCCTG
>SL_3KL_010_SEDDRAFT_10004777_pt1 | contig 12224 bp, 2 predicted proteins | sample SodLakKL_010_SED_2_FD_10381 | JGI IMG/M metagenome (IMG submission 10381)
TGGAACAAGCCGTGCTTTCTTCTTAAACAGTGAGAATATTAGTGCATCAGCGCATAACAAAGAAGCAGGGTTTGGCATTAGATGTGTAAGAGACGTAGAATAATGAGTTTGCTAATTAAAACCATATTGCTGTTTTTAATGCTCCCCCAGGCAATGGTTCTTGAAGGTTGGGAATCGGCAGAGACAAAGGGTACCTTGTCGTTCACGCGGCTTACTAACGGCTTAAATGAACCCACATTTGAGAAAGGGCAAACGGAGTTTGTGATGGTTGACATCAACAACAACGGTCATGTTGATATTGTATCTATCGGCGACCATGGTAATCCACTGACCAACTCCACGCAACAAGGTATCATGGTGTGGTTCAACGACGGGGAGGGTAACTTTACGCTGCACATGGACGGTCTTTTCGGCTATGGCGGCATTGCCGCTGGTGATGTGAACAACAATGGTTTTGTGGATTTGGCTTTTGGCATGCACCATAACTCTGGAGGCAGTGGTACCCTTGGAAGCAAGGTCATTGAAGTCGCACTGGGCGATGGCACCGGCATGAACTGGTCGCCTTACAGCGAAGGGCTTGCAGGTGAAGGCCAGAACTGGGGCATGTTCGGTACCGATCTCGGCGATATAAACAACAACGGGCTGCTCGACCTCGTGAGTGTGTCGTTCGGTTGCTGCGATGGCCTCCACGTGTACCTGAATCAAGGCGATGGCAGCTGGGAGTCAAGCTTTAACATCATGGGCGGGAATTCAGAGTTGCAGGTGATGTTCGCAGACTTTAACAACAACGGTTACCTCGACTTTGTAACCAACCACGCGCATGGTACAGCCTATTTTGGCGACGGCCAGGGAAATTTTGTAATAAACGACGCCGGGCTGCCCAACATTGGCAACGATTGGGGATTCTTTGGTCTGTCTGTGGGCGACATCAACAACGACGGCAGCCACGGCATCTCAATGTCGAAACCCGGCGGCGGCATCGGCCTGTATGAATTTGACAATGATGCAAACAGCTGGATTGATGTTGCCGGAAACCTTGTGGCATCCGACAGTTTTTATGCAACACAACTGTTCGATATGAATGCCAATGGTTTCACCGACCTGGTGGCTTTTGGTGATGGTGTAATCAAAGTCTGGCTGGGTGATGGCAACAGCAACTGGACATCAGATGCGGTTTTTGCCGTTGACCAGGGCCCCGGACTGCCATCAGCATTTACCGCTGGCGGCGACCTTACGCAAAATGGTCATGCGGATATTGTTTTGCTCTCCTGGGAAGGACCGCAATTCTGGAATAGGATAAATTTGTTATATGTGTTTGCCGAAAATACCGTTCCGGAAGAACTGTGTATCAAAAACCTCTATCCAAAAGGCAATGAAACTTTTTACCCCGGCGCCGTTCGTTTTATAAAGTGGGCATCTGCCGTACCCGGCAATGCTGCCTCGCAGGTAAAAATCGAAATCTCACCAGCAGGAGCCGATGGACCATACACACTCATAGCCGACGGCTTACCAAACAATGGCCGATACCAATGGACAGTGCCCGATTACGATTCGGAGAACTGCCACTTAAGGATTACTGTCATTACCGATGAAGAAGAATATGTTCACATTTCTGAAAACCCTTTTCGCATTTTGGGCACAACCCAATATTTCGACATTACAGCAGAGCCCAACAATCCGGACTATGGGACAATATACGGGAGTGGCGAATATGAGAACTATGTTACCGTGGTATTGACCGGTGATCCAAACCCCGGTTACCGTTTCGATTACTGGACAGAAAATGATGTGGTTGTACACACTGGTACAGTATATGAATTCATTGCGACAAACGACCGCGAACTTACAGGGCACTTTGTCCCTGACACATACATCATCACAGCCATCGCCAATGAAAACGGCAGTATAATACCAGAAGGTGAAATTATCGTTACAGGAGGTGATAGCCAGGAGTTCTTCGTGCTTTCCGGCGAAGGATACAGGATTGCAGAGATCCTTGTCAACAACGAAGCAATTGACCTCGACAATACACCACAATGGAACCCCGAATCCGGTATCTACACATTTCAGGATGTTACCAACGACCATAGCATAGAAGCATTTTTTGCCCCGGATGAAACATTCATTAGTGAGCCCGGAGGAGCTGCTTTGAATGTTTATCCAAATCCCGCAACAGGTCACTTTTGGGTTGAGTTTATTAATGAAAAAGGAGAAGAGGTGGTGATTCTTGTTTCTGACCCAATGGGTCAGCCGATCAAAAGAAAACATGTTTCCGGAATGGGCAAACTACGCATTCCCTTTGAGAATGATATACTAAGACCAGGCTTATATTTTGTAACGGTGAAGGGCGGCGGTGCTTTCCCGGTCAAAAAAATAATGATTAGCCACTAAGAAATAAGTCATAAATTCATGAAAATACGAACAAGAACAAAATGCCTTACAGTTACCAGGTTGTTTCCAGCAAGTTTCTGGCTCATGACTTTGATCCTCTTGCTGTTAACCAGCCATGCATTTGCCCAGCATAAACCGGTGAGCAAAGGCGCACGGCCACCCATTGACCTGTCTTCTGTGCCCAAAGATGCTTACGAAAAAGGAATCTTCAGGATAAAACTCGAAGAATTTGCCGGGGTTCTTATGGATGGCAGGCAAGTTACTTTTTCTGATGAAGGGTTTGTAAAGTTTGGATTGCCGGAACTCGACAGCCTGAATGCATGGCATGGCATAAAGGCTGTCAATTCTTCCTTTGAGTCGCCTGCATTAAAAAATGGTTTTACTGAGCGGCACAGAAAATGGGGTTTTCACCTGTGGTATGATGTTTTTGTTGATGGTGATACGGATATTATTTCTTTGGTTCAGCAATACAAGGCACTGGATGAAGTAGCTTTTGCAGAGCCTGACTACAAGAAGGCGCTGATAGGCGAATCACCGGTGGTGCATGAGCCGGGAACTTTTTTCCCTGTTCCGGGACAGGCTGCATCTGATGGTGATAAAATGATTTTTCCTGATGATCCGCAGTTTGATGCCCAATGGCACTACCACAATATTGGACAAACCGGTGGCAACTTTGGTGCCGACATCAAGTTGCCTGCTGCCTGGGCGATGGAAACCGGCAGTCCGGAAGTGATTGTGGCGATTGTTGACGGCGGTATTGCCATTGGCCATCCTGACCTTTCCGGAAACATCTGGGAGGGTGTAGGTTATAACTTTGTTTCACACACGCTGAATGTGACACCGGAGAACCATGGCACGCACGTTGCCGGAACGGTAGCTGCAGTAAATAACAATNGTGTTGGGGTAAGCGGTGTAGCCGGCGGTTGGGGCGATCAGCAGGGCATCAGCCTGATGTCTGCACAGGTGTTTGAGTCAACAGGCTGGGGCGTTAACAGCGGGGGATTCCACTTGGCACCCCTATATGCAGCCGATAACGGTGCAGCCATCTCTCAAAACAGCTGGGGTTATACCAGTCCGGGTTTTTATGATCAAATGGTGCTGGATGCCATTGATTATTTTAATGTCAACGGTGGCGGTGATATAATGGATGGCGGGCTTACCATTTTTGCCGCCGGAAACAGCGGTAATTCTGCACCTTACTATCCTGCATATTACGAAGGTGTGATTGCCGTGGCAGCCACCAACCACAACGACCAGCTGACTCCCTATTCCACCTTTGGACACCAGGTTGATCTGTCGGCTCCCGGCGGGCAAACCAACCCTAATATGGTGGGTGGTGTTTTAAGTACCGTGATGGAAGGATCCTCTTATGGATATGCCTATTACCAGGGTACGTCAATGGCCTGCCCACATGTATCAGGCGTTGTTGCGCTGATGCTTTCGATGGCACCCGGCCAGTTGAATTCACAAGATGTAACGCAGATCCTGCTTGGCAGTACTGATGACATTTCTGTGCTGAATCCTGATCACATTGGCCAGATGGGTACGGGTCGCCTCAATGCGCATGCGGCACTCATGGCTACGCTGCTGTTCATGGCCGACCCCGAAGCGCCGGCTGCGGTCGAAAACCTGGTTGTTGACCCAAATCCTCAAATGGAGCTAAATGCCCTGCTCTCCTGGACAAACCCCACAGCAAATGTGATGGGCGATCCCCTCGAAAACATCGATGCCGTTATGATTTACAGGGATGATGCGTTGATCCATACCATTACAGATATTGATGTGGGCGCAAGCATGGAATATACAGACGAGGAAGTCCCGCAAACCGGCACCTATTTGTACACCCTGAGGGCCGTTAACTTTGCCGGAGAAGGTATCCGCGCCCGCGCAAGCACTTTCGTTGGAGAAGACCTGCCAGGAAAGGCTCAAAGCATAGAGCTTATACCTGCCGGTAGCAACGGTATACTGAGCTGGGAACATCCTGAAAGAGGCATCAAAGGAGGCTATTACGATAAAAGCACCTTGTTTTATGACATTTACCGTTTCCCGGGAAATGTCCTTGTAGCTTCAGAATACCAGCAAGATGCATTTTTTGATGCGGATCTTCCCGGTGTTGGTAGCTATTATTACAAGATTATTGCAAAAAACCAGCTTGGAGAAGGTGGGCATGCCAATTCCCCACGGATAGCCATCGGTGGCGGAATCCTCTTATACGAAGATTTCGATATACAATTGGGTACAGTCCCTGACGGCTGGATAGTGGAAGGGTATGGCTTATCCAATTGGTCAACAAGTAACTACAGCCAGGCTGGCGGCGAAGTCCCTGAAATGCGGTTTTACGGCCAACCTCCCTTTCAGGGAACTTCAAAACTCAAAACATACATAATGGATGTTAGCGGATACGATGACCTGCGTCTTGCTTACAAAACTTTTGTCTTTAATTTAGGTAATGTTTATGGCACCTTTGAGATATCCGTAAATTACCGCCTTGATGAAGACGAAAACTGGCATCAATTGATGACTTTTGATGATCCGGCAGCTGATTATGGGCCTCAGACAGATGAATTCTTTATTGACTTGCCAGATGGCTCAGAGACGTTGCAAATAGCGTTCAAATGGGAAGGAAATACAGGTAATATTTTCGACTGGTCAATTGATGATGTTGTTGTTGAAATAATAGGCGATTATTACGGTGTGTTTTTCAATATTACTGATGAAGACGGGCCACCGCTCTCAGGCGCCAGTATCGCTGTAGACGGACATTCAGCTGAAGAGGTCGTAAAGGGTTTATACTTTATTTCGCAGATGCCGCCGGGGACTTACGATTACATCATCGAAAAAGAAGAATTCTATACTAAAGAAGGCACATTAGAGGTGATTGACAGCGATGTCTTTACAAGCATCTCTATGACCGGATTCAGGTACGACATATTGTTCCAGGTTGAAGATGAGGATGGGAGCCCAATTATGGATGCTGTTATCACATTGGGTGAACATGTTAACGACGCCGGTGAATATCTGTTTGCCGATATTCGGAATGGTGTTTATGAATATATCGTTCAAAAAGATGGCTTTTTTAGTGAGATCGATACACTGGAAGTGTTTGGCAATGATGTTGATAAGACAGTTATCCTGGAACTGGAAAGATACAGCGTGACTTTCCAGGTTTTTGATGAGGCAGGAAACGAAATAGAAGGCGCTACTGTTGAGCTTGGAGGGATTGCCAATGATCCTGGTAATTACGTGTTTGAAAATATATTTCCGGGTATCTACCAGTTTTTAGTGAGTAAGGATGGATACACAAGCACCGAGGGCGAACTGACCGTGGATAATGATGATGTGGTTCAGACCGTAGAACTGGAAAACCTGATTTCAGTTTCAAATCTGTCAAACCCAGCGTTTCACGTATATCCAAATCCGGCACGATCGGTGGTGTATATCGACTCAGAAGAAATTATAAAAGAAATAAAATTGCTGAACCTGTCTGGCCAATTGATGCAACGCATAATTACAGATGAACTCCCTGTGGTGCTGAATGTGTCAGATGTTAGGACTGGTGTCTATATTCTCGATGTTAAAACAGATTCAGGACCAAATCTTATAAAAATTCAAATAATAAAATAGCCACAATTCTCTTCATTTTTTGGTTCCAGATACAGCCTGCCCTTTTTATTGGGTGGGCTGTTATGGTTCCTGTATTTGTTTCCATTGCCATGTGATGACATCAGAAAGTGAAAGTTGGGCTGGTTTGTTTTTAATACATCCTGAACAAGATCGAAAACAGCAAACAATAAGTGCCAGTACCTAATAAAAAATAAGAAATAATTAGCAACCAGCACCTATTGTTTTAAAATAGCAAATCCTATATTTTTGATCATCAAACATTAAGGAGTTGGAGTAATACCAAATTCAAAAGATTTAGCTATGTCTTAATACTCAAATCAGCCATAATTTTGTAATTCATCTATTTTTTTTACTAAAAAATGACACTATGACCAAATTTACCATCACAACTGCTTTATTATCCCTTATTTGCTTGTTTGCAATGCAATTTAGCGCTTTTTCAAAGGGAGTAACAGCTGCCCCTAATCAATCAATGACGACCGATATGGTTTTGTTCGAAGATTTTGAAGGGGATGTATTTCCACCAGCAGGTTGGTCTTCTCACAACCTTGCAGGCGATGATGCCACCTGGGCATTGTCCACTACCGTAAATCACACTCCCGGTGGCAGTAACAGTGCCTGGCACGACTGGACAGCTACTGATGGTTGGTTAGTTAGTCCACCTGTGACGTTGCCCGATGAAGTAGGTTTTACGCTTTCATTCTGGTCATACAACTCCGATCTGTGGGCTTATGGTTCCAACGAAGTTTGGATCTCTACAGACAGCGGCGATCCCGCTGATGAGGATTTTGTTGAAGTGTGGACAGCAGTTTCTCCCCTAGAGTTTACATGGGAGGAGATTGTTATAGAACTCGATGATTATGCCGGAGAAACCATATATATCGCCTTCCTGAAAACAGGTGATTGGGCGCATGTATGGAATGTTGATGATGTACAAGTGGGTGTTTTTGAACCTGTTGTGACATATAACCTCACATTCGAAGTTCAGGATGAGGATGGTATTAACATCGACAATGCCGTTGTAACAGTGGAAGGAGTTGCAAATGCCCCCGGTGATTATCTTTTTGAAGACCTCCTGCCCGGAGAGTACAATTACCAAATTACAGCTGCAGATTATGAGCCTTCAAGCGGATCGGTAAATATTGTGGATGAGGATGTATCAGTAACTATAGTCTTAACAGAAATTCCGTTGTACACGCTAACCTTTATTGTTGAAGATGAAGATGGCGTTCTGATTGATAACGCACAAATCATCCTGCAGAATGAAACAAATACCCCGGGCGATTATGTGTTTACTGACCTGGTAGCAGGTGTTTATGAATATACCGTTTTTTCAGAGGGCTATGATATCGTTAACGGCACAGTAGATGTATCGGAAGACACCACCGAAACAGTTACCCTTATTGAATTGGAAGTATTGGTAGTTTCTGAGTTTCCTTTCAATGAATTATTCGGTGATGATTCTGAAACCCGCGTTTTCTGGTCACAGATTCTGGTTGAGGGTAATGCCTTATGGTCTTTTGCTGCTGGAGCCGGTGGTGGCCAGCCACAAAATCCATACATAGGCAACTTAAACGCACGCTATGTTTCACAAACCGGCACCAATTCACCAATTACCAAGCTGGTAACCCCGTTTTTTGACATGTCAGGACTGACCAACCCCCGGCTTGTTTTTTATTACGCCCAGCATCAAACTGGTGTGCCGTGGAATCCAAACCAAAACCAAACAAAAGTGTATTACAGAACAGCACCCGGCAGTGAATGGGTTGAGCTGATACATCTTACAGAAAACATCTTTGAATGGACAGAAGTTGTTTTGGCACTTCCCGAACACACAGCAACCTACCAGCTGGCCTTTGAAGGTATCAATAACGGTGGTCGTGCCAATGTAATCGACAATGTTATTATTGAAGAAACTCCTCCCTCTTTTGATGTTACCTTTGTTGTTGAAGACCCGGACGGTGATCCCATAACAAATGCAGTTATTACCCTGGCAGACCAAACCAACCCCGCTGGGAATTACTTTTTTCCTGACATGGAGGTTGGTGAATTGCCTTATAGTATATCAGCTACCAATTACACTACAATTAATGGTGTGATTAATCTTGTTGATGAAGACGTTACCGAACATGTGGTTATGAGCATACACCAAGAGTCAATTCCCTATTTTGAAGACTTTGCCGGGGTGCCGAATGGAGAATTCCCCGAACACTGGAGTCGCAATACAACAAATTGGTATGTGACTAACTCAAAGCTGTCTCTTTGGGACTATATGTATGTACCCGTAGTTAGGCGAGCATATACCCCTTTGATTGATGCCACCGAAATGTCTGAGGTCATGCTCAGCTTTAACCAAGAAGTTTGGGACTTTGGCGGTGGTTATACATTGAAAGTTGAAACCTCTCTCGATGGTGATAATTGGACTACCCAATGGGCATGGGATATAGATGCAGAAGAAGGACTGCCTCCAAACGATATTGCATTTGATTTAGAAGAGGTTGAAGGCCATCTGTTTTATCTTGCTTTTACGCTGGATGGCTTGTCAGGTGATAATGACTGGCAGATAGATTTTTTGAATGTCACCGGAACAGAAGCACTCGTGGAATACACGGTTACCTTCCATGTTGAGGATTCAGATACTGAAGCTATGCTTGAGGGAGTTGAGATAACCGTTGATGAGATGGATCCAATATATACCGATTCAGATGGTTTGGCAGCGTTGGATCTTTTAGATGATAGTTATACAGCAGTAGTTGTTTTAGAAGGTTATCAGAGTCAGAATGTTGATTTTACAGTTGCCGGAGAAGCGAAAACGGTACATGTTTCACTTGTTGCTGAGGAAGACGATCCTGTTGATGATCTTGTTATTCCNTGGAGCGAGGATTTCAGTGACATGGAGCTTCCTGCCGGTTGGATGGTAGAGGACTTGAGCGGCAGTGGTGTTGAATGGGAGTTTTCCTCGGGTTATGCGAATGCGGACAGCGATGCAGCCGGATCGGGAGCCGGTAATGTATGGACACGTTTGACTTCTCCTGTTATAGACTGCTCGGACGCTGACAATGTACATATATTCCTCAACCAGTGGTATCGACATTCGGGCGCTAACGCTTACAGCAAGATAGAGGTCAGCACCGATGGAGACAACTGGGTAGGCGTAGTAACACTCACGGCGACAGTTGGCAACAACACCTATCCCTATTTTGAATACGATATCTCTGATCATGTAGATGGTGAACCCCAGGTATGGGTTCGCTTTGAGTATAACGATGGAAGTGTTTGGGCCTGGTACTGGCGCATTAACGAGGTAGGGATGTATTCCCCCGATCCGACCCCGATGCCAGCCCAGCTGGTTGGGCCAGCAGATGGCGCGGAAGATCAGTCATTATGGTTGACCCTTGAGTGGGCCCCCGGCGGTGGTATGGCCCCCACGGGTTACCGTGTTTACATGGATCCGACCGATCCTCCGACGACAGAAATTTATGATGGTACGGAGACGAGTTTTGAAGTTGACGATCTTGCCTACAGCACGACCTATTACTGGCAGGTAGTCCCTTATAATGATGAGGGAGATGCAATAGATCCTCCTGTTTGGTCTTTTGTGACGATGGATGATCCGACCATTACAGAGGTTCCTTATACTGAGGATTTTGCAGAAGTTACTACTCCTGCCTTGCCCCTTGGCTGGTTGTCACACATTGTGGCTCAATCCAATGCCGTAGTAGAGACTTCTACATGGGGTCCACCTAATTCGCCTCCACACCACATTCGTTTCCGTAACCTTGGTGATGCTGATGCAGAGATGACGCTGATTACCCCTCCTGTAGGACTTGATTTAACGGATCTTCGTACCCGTTTCTATGCGCGTACCTCGACCGGTGATCAGGATGTGCTCCAGGTGGGTACCTACAATCCTGGTGCAGATGAGCCCTTCACGATGGTAGGTTCCATTACGCTGACCACCACCTATACGGAGTATACGGTTCTTTTTGATGAATATGACGGAGATGATGTACACCTTGCCTTCCGTGCGCTTCCTTCTGCTGCCTGGCGTACGATATCCTTTGATGATTTCGTGCTGGAGGAGATTCCTGCCACCCCGGTCTTTGAGGTTACCCCCCTTGCCAAGGACTTTGGTTTGCTTCCCATAGGCGCTGAGTCGGATGCACAGGTTTTCACACTTCGCAACATCGGCGCAGGTGTTATCACGATAGCCCCTTCCGATATCCAGATTACGGGCGATGATGCGGGCGAGTTTATTTTGGAGAACCTTTCCGAGACCGTTAACCTTGGAGCGAACGAGTCTGCGACTATAGAGGTTGTATTTGCCCCCACCAGCGAAGGGGTAAAGAGTGCGATTTTGGAGATTGACGACAACCTTGGCGGCGATCCCCATGAGCTTCCTTTGGATGGTGAGGCCTATGATGCTGTATACCAGCTTCCTTTTGCCGAGGATTTCACCACCACTCCTTTCCCGCCAATGGACTGGGCACGCTGGTCTGGCATCCTTGAGGATGATCCGACGCTGACCCCTGTTACAGGTATCTGGACGCACCACGTATTTGGCAACCAGACCCCTGGCGACAACAATGCTGCTCATATCAATATCTTTGGTACGCGTAATCACTGGCTGGTTTCTCCGCAGATTAATTTGGGCAACGGCAAGGATGAAGTTTTGTCGGCTCAGTTCGAGATTGCCTTGACTCCCTGGACGGGCACTGCCCCCATGAGTCTAGGTCCTGATGATTATGTTGCGTTTTTGATTTCGACCGATGGCGGCCAGACCTGGTCTCCTGACGATGTTCTGATCGACTGGACTTCGGATGATGTGATCACCCCGACAGGTGACATGTACACGATTTCGCTTGCTGACTACTCCGGAGTTGTTCAGTTTGCCTTTTACGCTGAACGTCCAAGCGGTTTCCAGCCCGATCTTCGTTTTTATGTAAACAATCTTGATGTTGGCGAGTTCGCCGCTCCGGATCTTTGGGAGGTTACCTTCCATGTAGAGGATTCAGAGACTGAGGCGGCCCTTGAGGGCGCGATGATCGCAGTTGGCAGTCACGATCCGCTGTTTACCGATGAGGATGGCATGGCCATGCTTGAACTTACCGATGGCACATACAATGCAGAAGTAACGCTTGAGGGTTACCTTTCAGAAACCGTAAGCTTTACCGTTGATGGGGAAGCCAAGACGGTTCATGTGTCACTTACTGCAGAAGAGGAGCCAGAGGGTGACCTTCTGTTTGTCCAGCAGTGGTATGACGGAGGTACGGCCGCCACAAGCGCTTATGATACAGCCGCAGAGGTTGATTACGAGGCAGCAGATAACTTCATGGATGTAGATGGAGTGGTAGACCAAATTGTTATCTATGGTTTGACCCTTAAGTTTAATGGTAGCTGGGCTGAGCAAGTACCAGATCCGATCGAGCCTTTCATTATCCGTTTTTACGATTATGAGGAGGAGTTTGTACCTGGATTGGAAGCGCCCGAAGATGGCACTTATGAAGTTGCACTACAGGATAGCTTTGGAGATGGTTGGAACGGTGGTCTTCTGAGCGTATTTGTCAATGGTGTAGTGGTTTTAGATGAGATCACCATGGATAGTGGAGCTGGACCCGACTACCATACCTTCACGGCCGAAGCCGGTGATGAGATTTCGACGGTGTATGTAGAGGGTAGCTGGTCTTATGAGAACTATTACGCGATTTTGGATCCATCTGAGAACATCATTGCCGAAGAGGGAGGCACATGGGATGATCCGGGTGATTCCACTCCTGGCAGCATCAATCCTGGCGGTATGTTCGCCATGGAGCCCGACTGGGACAACCCGGTATCGGAGCAGACCCTTGATGCAGATGTGACCACAGTTGGACCTGTATGGAATAATGCCTATACGCTTTACCGTTTTGCGATGGACCTTGACGAGGAAATCGACCTTGAGCAGGGCTGGATGTCTGCCCAGATAGATGCTGATAATGGTTCGGGCACCTGGTTCCTGTGGATGAACTCCCTGGAGGGTGACGGTCTTGCCTACCAGCGTGTTGGCGAATTTCCCGATCTTGCTGACCGTGCATTAAGCACCCCGCTTTCTATCCGCCAGGATGGCCAGGTTCAGCTTACGCGCGATGCACTTGATTATGACTTAGGTTTTGAGCTTTGGGGCGGAGAGGTGACCGATCCTGTGGATGCGATCGACGACTTCCCATGGG
>SL_3KL_010_SEDDRAFT_10004779_pt1 | contig 12219 bp, 6 predicted proteins | sample SodLakKL_010_SED_2_FD_10381 | JGI IMG/M metagenome (IMG submission 10381)
GAGCCAACCCCTTCCTATATAATAGACGAAGCGGTTGGTGCTATGAAAACCGGGGACACCCACCAGACAATGGCTAGAGGGACAACACTTTACAGAAAAGCTGTAGCTTCTAAACTTGAAAGGGAAAACGGTATTAATGCCGATCCTGAAAAAGAGATAATTGCAACAATGGGTGTTAAACAGGGGCTTACCATAAGTCTCCTGGCCCTTATAAATCCGGGTGATGAGGTTATTGTGGAAGACCCGTGTTTTCCCAGCTACAAACAGCTTATAAGTTACATGGGGGGAAATCCTGTTCCCGTACCCCTTAAAGCTGAAAACAGCTTCAGGTGGGACGGGAATGAGCTGGAAAAAGCCATTACAGGTAAAACAAAAGCAATATTGTTCAATTCACCCCAAAATCCAACCGGAGTTGTTCATACGCCGGAAAATCTTCAAGTAATCGCCTCACTGGCAATAAAGCACGATCTTTTCATTATAACCGATGAGGTTTACGAACGGCTCACCTGGGACGGCAGAAAGCATAACAACATTTGCAAACTGGATGGGATGAAAGAACGGACGGTTACCCTTACAAGTCTTACCAAAAGCTTTTCTATGGGCGGCTGGAGGATAGGGTATATTTACGGATGCGAAGAAATTGTCAGCTCATTGTATAAACTGCAGCAGCATCTGATTACAAGCTGTAACTCTTTTGTACAATCCGCTGCTGCTCTTGCTTTCAGAGAGCCGCCCCGGAAAGAGGTGCTTGACTACTGGACTGAATGGGAGAAAAAGACCGGTTTTGTCGCTGAAGAAATGAGCAGGATTCCCGGGGTAAGGTGCCCCTTCCCTGAAGGTGCATTCTTTGTCTGGGCAGACATAAGTGATCTTAAAATCCCTTCCAAAGAATTTGTTGAAAGGCTTCTCAGGGAAGAAAAGGTAGCGCTTGTTCACGGTTCATCTTTCGGAGAAAACGGTGAAGGGTATGTGAGGATGACATGTTCGAAAACCTGGGAAGACACGAAAGAAGGAATTAAAAGAATACGGGGGTTTATAAATAAACTGTAATTATTCCATATGAACAGAATTGCCGCTTTGTACAAGAAGTACCGGGAATTATCGCTTGGTACCAGAATTATGATATTCATGGGGATTGGAACGATTGCCGGAGTTATCTTCGGGGAAAATGCCGTTGCTGTTCAACCCCTGGGAGATCTCTTCATCAGGTTGCTGCTGATGGCTGCCGTACCCCTGGTATTCTTCAACCTGCTGAACGGACTGACGGGATTGAGCGATTTAAAAAGCCTCGGCCGTATAGCGGCGAAGATCGCCTTTTTCTTCGTCGGAACATCAGTTGTATCATTTACACTTGCATATTTTATCTTCAATTACATTCAGCCGGGCAAAGGGTTTGACCTGCAGGAGTCAGCGCCTGAAGATATAGGTGAGATGCCGAATGTCGTGCAAATGATACTTGAAATGGTGCCCGAAAATATTTTTCAGGCATTTGCCGAGACAAACATGGTGCAGATAGTGATATTTGCCGTGCTGCTCGGAATAACCGTTATAACAATGCCTGAAAAATACAAGAACCCTCTGTCAAAGGGACTTGAAATGCTGGCAAAGCTGTTCAGGGAGCTTGTCAATCTGGTCCTTAAGGTCAGTCCCATAGGTATAGGTGCGCTTATGGCAGCCACATTCGGTGAATACGGAGCCAGCATGTTCGGGCCGCTTGCATGGTTTTTAGGGGGTGTATGGGGGACACAGATAATAATGATAGGGTTCTTCCTTCTGTTGCTGCTTATATTTACCGGAATGACGCCGGGTCCATTTTTCAGGAAAACGGGTTCGGTTTATGCAACCGGACTTGCAACATGCAGCAGCTGGGCTACGTTGGCTGTAAGCCTTGAAGTGGCTGAAGAAAAGCTTAAGCTTCCCGCATACATCTATTCTTTTACACTTCCGATGGGAACCCAGCTTAACAAAAACGGCACTACAATAATGCTTATGGGGGTTTTGTTGTTCACAGCACAGGCTTCCGGTGTAACATTCGATCTTCCGACAGTGATAACGATCATATTCATCGGATTGCTGCTGGAAACAGGCTCGGGAGGTATCCCGGGCGGCGGACTTGTCATAGCCCTTATTTTTGTCAGGGCGTTCAATCTGCCTCTTGAAATAGCAGCAATTGTTGGCGGTATTTACAGGCTTGTAGATATGGGTAATACAACCACCAATGTAATGAGTGACATTGTAGGAACAATTATTGTCTCACACCAGGAAGAAAAAAAGCTGAAGAAAAGAGCGGGAGACGGTTAAACTTATTTCTCATCCAGTTATGGAATCAGGGAGTTAATACCTTCCCGGGGAGTTTCCCTGTAAGGTTGCCTCCCTCAACAGTTAACACGCCATTTACCATAAGGTAATCAATGCCTTCCGAATACTTTGCGGGATTAAAGGCATCAGCCCTGTCATTTATCCTTTCAGGATCAAATACAACAATGTCCGCATTCATGCCTTCCCTGATAAGGCCCCTGTCCATTATACCATAGATTTGAGCAGGCAGGGAGGTCATTGAGCGGACAGCCTCCTCCACCGTTATAACTTCCCTCTCCATTGCATACACCCGGATCATCCGGGGGAAGGTGCCATACCACCTGGGATGGCCTGATCCGTCATCAAGTTCCTCCACCCTGATCCTTCCGTCGGAACCGGTTGCAGTCCAGGGCTGTTTTATATAGTTTTCGACATCCTTCTCGCTCATTGAGAATCCCCTGATACTTACCCCTCCCAAAATATTATGATCACCACTCATCTGCAGTTCTATAGCCATATCAATATCAGATATGCCTTTCATTTCAGCCATTTCCCTAAGTGTCACTCCTGCCAGTTCACTGTCAGGGTGGTCTACAAGCGTCAGCACATCCGCCCCCCCTCTGCGGTTTATCTCGTGGCTGATATCCATTCGTATATCCCTCTCCTTTTCCGGATCCTGAAGAAGGCGTGTAAGAAGTCCGGCATAATTTTCATTATCACTTTTATATTCTTCGAGCCAGAGTGGAACGACCGGGTCCCTGCCGTCACTGCCTGAAGTATTGTATGGGTAAAGCTCTGCATATGCACTCACACCCCTTGAACGTGCATCATTGAAAAGGTTGATAACAATTTCACTGGCTCCGTGGAATGACCTGCCCCTTGCTTTTATATGAGAAAGAACAACTGTTGCGCCTGTTTTTTCACCAATCTCAAGGTGCTCTTTCACAGCATCTATGAGTGTTGGCTGATGTGGATCATGAATGCTTGGCCAGTACCATTTGGGAAAATCTCCCTGACTGCGGGGATGGTTGTGAAAAATTCCCCCGAATGGAACAATTTCTTCAACCAGTGCAATAACCTCCTCTGTTGTGCTCCACTTCCCGGGTTCATATTCAAGTCCGACAGACAATCCGAATGCCCCCTCTTCCATTCCTTTTCTTACAAGGGCACCCATCTCTTCAATTTCTGCGTCGGTTGCAGGTCTTTTATTGTCTTCACCCATAACTTCCCTTCTGATGGTATTGTGGCCAACAAGGGTCAGAACATTCAGACCCGTTTTCTTTTCCCTCAACTCAGTGATCTGATCTTTTATGGAAAGGGGTGATCCTCCGCACTGGTTTACCACTACCGTGGTTACTCCCTGATAAGCATCACTGGGAGCGGCACGTAACTCCGGGTTGGCATCCGCAAGAGCGGGCTCACCGTGAGTGTGTATATCAATAAAACCGGGTGCCACGATCTTTCCTGAAGCATCTATCACCCTCCCGGCAAGCGCATCAGATAGTTCCCCCACGGCAACTATTTTTCCGTCACGCACACCAATATCACCGAAGAAATAAGGATTTCCTGTTCCGTCCATTATTTTTCCGTTCCTGATAACAAAATCCAGGGTGTTGTTTGGCGACCGGCCGGATACTTCGCAGTGAGCAATTATTAAAAGTGCAATTGTAACGATAGCAATAAATCCAGCGGATAAATTCCTCATGTTCATCATTTTTGGAATAATTATTTACGGAAGGCTGATCATTCTAAAAACCTCATTCCGAAGGGATGATCCTCCCACAGCGTTGGTCATTATTATAATACCGTCACCCGCTTCAGGGTTGAACTCTGAAAGGCAACGGAAACCCGTACTGTTGGAACCGCCGTGGTGAAAACGTGTTCCGGTTGTCGTTTCAAGGGCACGCCAGCTCAATCCCCAGTACACATCTTCTGAAACAGGTTCTCCTGCCCGGGGCAGGCTTCCCCGTCCGGGGTCATGCACCGTGGGATTAAGCATCTCCTGCCGGCTTTCATCTGTCAGAAGGCTTCCGTCAGAAGGTGTCATACCCATAACATCGATCAGAAAAAGTGCATATTCATAAGGGGTGGTATAAAGTGTGTAAGCTGCATTGCCCGGTTCCTCTATTATCCTCCTGTCTTCCATCACTTTCCCGTCAGAATCATGTCCTGACGAAGATATCTCCGGATAATGGTCTTCCCATATATAGTTGCTTAGCTCCATGTCAAGGGGGTCAAACAACTCCTTCCTCATAAGCCGGTTCAGGGGCAAGCCGGTTATATCTTCCACCACCCTCTGGCAAAACTCAAATCCTTCACCCGAATATCTTACATCTGTTCCGGGCTCGAATGCAGGCAATAACGGATTATCCCGGCTCCAGTTGGGAAAACCCGTCTGATGCTGAAAAACCATCCTTGCAGTGATCATTTTGTGCAGTGTGTCGTCTGGCGTATCTTTCACCACCTTTTCATAAGGCGTCCCGTAAATATCGACAAGGGGCCTGTCAAGATCAAATTCCCCCCGGTCAACCATGCGAAGGACAACATAGGCAAACGGCGCTTTTGACATTGAAGCTGCCTCAAACATTGTTGCATCGGTTACCCTTTCCTCTGAACCAGCCTCCTTAACTCCCCATTCCCTTGTCCAGACAACTTTTCCGTCATCGATTCCGGCCATTGATACGCCGGGAACATTATTTGCGATCATAAGTCTCGGAACAAGTTCGTCAAGCACTTCGGGCATCCTCTGAGGGGCATCCTCAAACAGCGCTTCCGGATCAACACTCGCCTCCAGGTGTACTGTTTCCATAAAACGTGTCATTTCGAGCGCTTTCACAAGGCCTCCCACCTTTTCGCGGATAAAGCGGACATCTATTCCGGTACCGGGATCTCTCCACATATCCTTACCTGTCATTTCCATAGGCACAGGCTCCATATCGCCTATACTGAACAGCAGATCGTTAGCTGTTGTCCTTATCGTTACTGGCACATCCGGAGTTAAATAATACTCCATCACAACAGACTGTGAAGAGTACACACAGAATGTTGCAATTAACATCAATGCAAACGCCGTCACTTTCTTTTTCATTATCTTCATTTTCAAATGCAAATTTTCTGATCTTTTTACTCTAAAAATTAATTAACAAAATCTAATATCAAAAAATGCAGGGTTACATTTCTAATAATGATTCAAGTATCATATTGGTAAGTTCGCCGAATTCAGTGCTTGAAACACTGTTGCCACTTATATCGGTATTAACCCTGTGAACAATTATAAGATCATAATCCGGAATAATTAGAACGTAATGCCCTCTTGCGCCCCTGGCTGAATAGCTACCTTCCGGGATATTCACGTTTGGCAGATGGGGATATTTGTTATAGTCTCTTGCCACCCACCACATGTAGCTGTATCCGTCTCTGCCATAAAGTGTGGCATCGGAATGATATCTGACACTTTCCCTTACCCAGTTAGCCGGAACAATAACTTCATCCTTCCATTTACCTTCCCTAAGCATAAGGAGTCCGAACCTTGCCAAATCCCTGGCAGTGATTCTGAAGGGGTAAGCCTCGTGGACCGACTCGTCACCTGTCACATACCACCCGTCATCTGCCGTAAAGTGTTCCATCTGAATCGGTTTGGCTATCTCCTCTTCAAGTGCCTGAAAAACCCCTTTGCCGGTTTTTTCCATGAAAATCGTCCCCGCAACATTGAAATCCCAGTTATTGTAGTACCAGTGGGTTCCTGCCCTCATGGAATGCCGTTCCGGTTTAAGGTCTCTCATCCCCTGTGTTTCGTACAATGCCGGATGGTACACACCTGACCTGGACTTCAGGCAGTCGCGTATGGTGGCCTTCATCTCTTCATCTGAAAGGCCCTCCCTGTCATCTATTCCCATTTCTTCAAGGGTTATATCAATATCAATCAGGCCTTCTTTTACATAATTGCCGTACATTGCACTCAGGAAACTTTTCCTTATGGAGTGGGTATTGTATTTCTCCTCAACCTCACCCCATTCGTCAACAATAACTCCGTTCCTTACTATAACAACGGCAGCAGTGTTGATCGTCGCTGAATACTCTCTGGCCTCATTAAGTCCCTCTGAGCTGAACCCAAAATCTTCCGGTCTGTCTGCAAAATTCCATGTTTCACCTGGATATTCGGGTGACTGCTTGCATGAAGCGGCAAGAAGCAATATAAAAATTGAAATAATTATAGAGTGGTTTATTCTCAGGAAACTCATATCAATAAAGTTTTTATATTTATAAACAGTTTATATTTTCTCGTTTTCACGGGAAGTGTTAATTAAGGAATATCTTAAGTAATTTTTTATAATTCCCCGGCAAACTTCTTTAGTTAAAAATTGAATTAAACATCAGCTTGAAAGTCCCGTGCATCTGGTTCCTGTGCTGAGTCCTGAATCCTATCAGCACAATTTCACCTTCGCCGTATCCGGCTTTAACCATTGCCGGCATGCTGGCAATAATATCTTCTCCCCACAGCCAACCGCTTTTTAGTATGTTTTCATCCTTATATCTGGCTACAGTCTTGTAGTCCTGATTTGATCTGCCTCTCTGCACACTGAAAACGGGGCTGGCACGGAAAAGGACTAAACCCTCATCAGGCATACCGTAAGCAAGCGGATCGGTGTTGTCAAATGTTACCCGGAGAGTTGAGCCGGGGCAGAAGAATTCCGTTGAGGATCTCCCGGACACTACATCCCTGATCTGCAAATCAAATGCATCAACTGCAAACTCGTAAGAAGAGCCAAAGAGAACCAGTCTGCCGCCGTTTCTTACAAATTCCCTCAGGTTTTCCGTTCCTTCACTGCCTATTCCGCTTCTGAACTCCTCCGGATAATCTTCCGGATCAATTGAGGATCTTTCGTATGATCCTGTAATATGCATAGGCGAATCGTGCGGAATAATTATCACATCATAGTTCCTTCGCAGGTTTCCTCGTTTTATCTCTTCGCTCATCAGTGTATTGTAGGGAAACTCATGATCTTCAAGACAAAGCCTTGTCCATCCCTCGTCAATATTACCCCCGTAGTACCTTTGAAACAACCCGGTTCTTCCGCGGCTTACGGTGTGTAATTCAACCGGTTCAGCGGAAAGCGCATTGAAATCAACCCCTGTTGATGATGCTATCTTTTCTATAAGCCCTGCTGGTGCTGACTCCACAATGAAATCGCCCGGACGCTGATTCCCGGATGGTTTGTCAATTCTTTTAACCTCCACCCCGTTTTCAATTAGCATATTAACTGCTTTGAAACTGCTGTTCATCCTTCCGTCGAGTAGCATGGCTTCGTTGCTGCGGGCAATAGTCCCTGACGGTGTTTCAAAATCATCCAGCTTCACAACACTGACATCCGGCTTTTCGGCTGCCTTGTCCACCCTCACCCCCATGAATTCAAACATAGTGTGTGTTGCAAGGTCATAGGGTCTCAAAGGAGTGCCATTGTCCCTTATTGTCCAATCATTCTGCGGGTAGTGGGTTTCGGTCAGGAGGTTCAGTATAAGTCCTCTTTTCGGCTGATCAAGAGGTATTACGTATGAACCTCTTGAATAGTTAACTTCACCAACGATAAAATCCGATCCCGCCTTTTTAATATCCAGGCCTGACCTGAGCAAAGTATTGATCATTGTTACGGATGTAAGCCGGTCATGCTGAGCTGCAGGAACTATCAGCGCTTTAAAATCCCCTTCTTCTCCCCTTTTTATCTGGTTGCTTGCCTTCTGCCATGCATTTTTCAATACTGTTTCCCTGTTTTTTGCAGCCACGTCAAGCAAAGCCCATGCAGAAACCTTTTTCTGCTCCACAATATCCCTGAGATGCCACCAACCGCCTGGCCATGGATTGGGGAAGCTGGCCTGAGGTTCATAATCGGGGAACATGCGTGATCCTGCACTCAACTGCTCAGGATGGATGTATATGGATGTTGCAAGGTTAACGTTGGCTGACTCGGTTAGCATCCCGGCAATATTATGAAAAGGAGTTATCCAGTGCCAGCCGAAATGGCCCCATCCGGTAAACTGTGCATCATTCAGAACACCCTGGAATCCTTCCTCTTCAAGCTTATATGCGATGTTTGCACCGTACCACTCAATTTCACGCCACACAAGCGGATCTGCATGAGGCCTTATAGGGTCGCAATAGGGCGGTACATAAAAGCGTGCTCCGTATGAGCCCATCTGGTGATGGTCTATAAATGCCTGCGCAGGCCAGTCGATGTACATTGCCTGTGCGGTATACCTTGATTCAAGCAGGTTCAGGAAGTCTGCATCCCTGTTTGTGTCGTGTCCGCAATACTTATTGTACAAATAGGGCATGCGCATACCTTCGTATTCCGTCCCTACAGTGCGGTTATACCAGTCGTTTATCATTACATCACCGTCAGGGTTAAGGGAGGGGATCATGAAGAAGAGAACATTGTCAAGTATAAGCATTGTTTCATCGTCATCACGGGTAAGGAGGTCGTATGCCAGCTCGGGTGTCATCTGGGTGCCGCCAACCTCGTTTGAGTGCAAACCCATTGACTGGAAAACAACTGCCTTCCCTTCTTTAATATATTCTTTTATCTTTTCTTCCGGGACACCTCTGGGGTCACTTATGGCGTGATTGATCTCCTGCAGCCGGTCAAGATTGGCAATATTCCCTGGGGATGTAATGAGAACAACCAGGAAAGGCTGCCCTTCAGGTGTCGGGCCCATATTCATAACCTTCATACGGTCGCTTTCATTTTCAAGCAGGAAAAAATATTCGGCAGTCTGGTCCCATCTGGCCAGTTTACGCTCCGCTCCCATCTGAAAACCGAAAAATTCTTCGGGAGATGTAATTTTACTTTGAGCATTTGCTGGCCATGCATTTAGCAGCAGGGCAGTTGACAATAAAGTCGTGAATAATACTCTGAAAAGATTATTGAAGGATTTCATAGGATAATGTTTTTGGGTGAGAATTATGAATGATAAATATAATAAGAATTTTGCAACATACGGTTTGTTGTAAATCTAAGAAATGAAAAAAACCGGCTTATAGTTATGCCGGTCGTTTTGTAATCTCTATTCTGATTAATTTTCAGAAGGTCTGCCCGAAAAACAGTGAATTTGCAAACAAAAGGTTTGTCCCGTGCCAGTGGGAACGGAAGTTCGGATTGTCAAACATAAGTATTACCCTTCCACGGCCTTCCCTGCGAGCAATAATTGAAACCTTGTCTTCTGCAAGATCGTTAAGCTCATCCGACAAAAAGCCGCTGAGCAACGGGTCTTTTCTGTACACGGCAACATTGGTGCCGCGCTCACGGTTTTTCCCGTAAAAAGTATTCATTGAGCGGAACATTGCTACTGTTGAACCATAGCCGTAGGCAACAGGGTGCGAATTGTCAATTTGCGCTTCAAATATTGAACCTTCTATGTTCTGTGAATAGAACAGCTTATCCTGTTCAGCATAGCTGTAGTCAAGGAACATCTCATCAAGATCAATAGTGTAGGGTTCCAGATCTGCCAGTCCGTTCTCATTCAGCCATGATGCTCCTGTTTCAATTCCAATAACCGTACCTCCCCTGCGTACCCACGCCTTTACAATAGCAGGATCCAGTCCACCATAGCTTCCCCCTGCAACTACCAGCACATTGTACCTGTCAAGGTCAGCACTGGCTGCCATATCTATATCAAGCTGACTGACCGGCATATTGTACCGCTCATTCAGAAGGTGGCGCACCTCACCGGCATTATAAGAGCTTGTACCCCTGCCTGTAAACAATGCAATCTTCGGTTTGTCCAGAACATGGGATGAAGGTGACCCGAAATCCGGGTGTACCGGAAAGAGGCCTCTTTCAACACCAAATATTCGTACATGGTCTTTTTCCGGGAGGGTTTTGATTATATCACGCAATTCCTGATGCGTGACAACAGGCTGATCAACGGGTATGATGATTGCCCCGCGGCCCAGTTCATACATTTCGCCTCCGGCCGGGATGGTCATCTCTTCATGCATTACACGGGTAACCACGCCTGCATTCTGAAGGCGGTACAATGCACGGGGCGTGAAATATCTGCCCCATTCCATAACATATCCGACATTGGTTTCCAGGGTTCCTATAAACTCACCTCCGCTGAAACCGGATTCCGTAATTTCATTGCCTGTAAAGGGTACGGGATCACGCCTTATCTCTGCATAAGGCGTGCCGAAGGTCAGCGGCATAGTCCAGGTGGAGACATCATGACTTGTTTCGGCCGGAAACTCAGTCCGTTTCTCCATCATAGCCCTGATAAACTGCTGCTGAGGCTGGTTCATCGGTATAATATAAGCTTCGCCGGGCACGTAAACCCTGTTTTCACTTTCATACCTTCTGTCAAGCTCAAAAATCCTGACCCTGTGGCGGCTAAGGTTGTCAATCAGTGCCTGCGCCCTGTTGGGGTATTCAGACCTGTCAATAACGTAGGCTTTAACTTCGTAATCACGGTAACGGTCAGGAGCACCGGCATAAAAGTCGCGCTGGTACCTGAGAAGTTCCATCCGCAATTCCTCGGCCCCCTGCAATGTAGAAAGTGAACTGGCTGTCTGGTTTCTCACAGTCCTTTTATAATGAAGAGTTTCGTGATGATAATTTTCCATTTCAGTCTCAAGTGCCCTTGAGGAGCGCTGTTCGTAAAGAATACCTACGGTACCCTGTACATCCGGATAAGTGGACCCTTTGCCGTAATAAAAATCGTCATAAATCTCACGAGTCCAGAAAGGCTCCCTCATCTTGTCATAAATATCTGCATGGTATCCGGCAATGGCCATTGTAAGCTCCTGATTTATTTCAGGTGTGAGCGGATGGGTTCTTTCGGGTATTCCCGGCTGGAAGAAATGTGATGTATGGGGCCTGCCGGTTTCGTGAAAATCGGAAAATACCTGTGGGCGCCATTTCTGGTACACATCAACTTTACCCCTGGATTCCGGGTGGGCAAGCGGAAAATAGTCGCGGTTCAGATCGAACCAGTAATGGTTGCCGCGACCTCCAGGCCATGGCTCGTTGTGTTCCCTGTCGTGTGTGTCTGTAGTATGAACTCCCCCACGGTTCATGTTAACCCAGTTTACAAAACGATCCCTTCCGTCCGGATTCATATTGGGGTCTATCAATACCACCGTGTTTTGAAGAAATTTTTCAATCCCTTCTCCCCTGCCGGCTGTGAGGTGATACATCACAAGTATTGCAGCTTCGGTACAGGAAGCTTCCCGGCCGTGAACGTTGTATCCGAGGTAAACTATAACAGGCATATCTTCGAGCTCTTCATCTGAAACCGAAGCGGCATCAGTTGTAAGCCGCACATTCTGTTCGCGTATCTCTTCAAGGCGATTGTGGTTCTCCCTTGAAGTCACAACCGCATAAATTAGGGGCCTGTTCTGGTAAGACCTTGCATATTCTTGCATAACAGCAATGTCGCTTGCTTCCGTAACTGCCCTGAAATAATTGACAGCCTGAAGCGATTCCGTGTGGCGCGTACCGATCCGGTGGCCAATAATATCCTCCGGTTTTGGTATAGACTCATCGTACCATTCAACACCCTGCAGCGGTATATACTCAGAAAAAGGGAGCTGAACAGCATAAGAGGTGAAAGTCATTATAGCTGAAAGTATAATAACTAATACTATGGATTTTGTATAAAGCATAATAGAGGAATTTGGTGGTTAATGAAAGCAGGAAATTATATGGGTAAATATATAAATGAAATTTTGAAAAAATTTTGAAAAAACAGAAACATGTTGTATCATTGTAATATCATTTTAATATCACTTTATCATATTCGACTCATATTCAATACATTTAAAATTTTTGATCATGGAAAAAGAAAAGGTTATGTCTCCCTATCTGGGCTATCTTGGCGTCATTTTAGCGCTGGCGTTGTTTTTCGGACCTGTTGCACTGGCAATCTATG
>SL_3KL_010_SEDDRAFT_10004780_pt1 | contig 12219 bp, 11 predicted proteins | sample SodLakKL_010_SED_2_FD_10381 | JGI IMG/M metagenome (IMG submission 10381)
ACCGTTGTGGTCACCACCCACTACCTCGACGAAGCCGATGCCCTGTGCGACCGTGTCGCGATCATCCACCGCGGCCGGATCCGTGCCATCGGCCCACCGGCGCAGCTCAAACGCCGCCACGGCCAGACCCGTGTCCACCTCCAACTCGAACAGGAATCGGTACACGTCGCCGAGTCACTGATCCGGACCTTCCCCTCCGCGCGGATCTCGCGGCGCGGGGCCGAGGTGGTCGTTGAGACCGCCGAGGTGGCTGCGGTGGTCGCCGCGGCCGCGAGCATCTGCGATGAGCGCGGTCTGACACACCCGCAGGTGTGGACCGAACGGCCGAGCCTGGACGAGGTGTTCCTTGCGGTCAGCGGCGATGCCGAGGTCGATCTCGCATCGACACATGAGGTCGGGTCGTGACCGCCAGCGTCGAGCTCGACCGTGCCCCAACCGGAGACACCGCTGCCACGTCACGCCTGACCCGGTTGTGGCGGGAGCATCAGGCGCTGCTCGGCCGCTGGATCGCGCGTGCCCGCCGCGAACCGCTCGCGCTACTCGCCCTGCTCGCACAACCGATGGTGTGGCTGGTGCTGTTCAGCAACCTGTTCGCACAGATGGCCGAGACCGCCGAGGTTCCCGGCGGCGACTACCTCGCGTTCATGACCGCCGGCGCGGTCGTGATGACGGTGTTCAACGCCACCCTGCAGGGCGGTGTCGAGCTGCTGTTCGACCGCGAGAGCGGCCTGCTGCTGCGCATGTTCGCCGCGCCCGTCAGCCGGATGTCGATCGTCACTAGCCGGTTCCTCTACCTCGTGGCCCTCACCAGCCTGCAAGGCACGATCCTGCTGGCCGCGGCAACCCTCCTCGGCGTCGAGATGGCCGCCGGGCTGCTCAGCATCGCCGCGTCCGTGGCGATCGGGGCCTTGTTCGGTGCTGGGATCACCTCCCTGTCGATGGCGCTCGCCTTCAGCCTGCGCGACCACGTGCAGTTCTTCCCCATCGTGGCCTTCGTCGGGCTGCCGGTGACCTTCGTCAGCAGCGCGCTCGTCCCCGTCGAGATGATGCCCGCATGGATGCAGCTGATGGCACAGCTCAACCCCCTGACCTACGCGACCGACGCGATCCGCAGCCTCCTCCTCGAAGGCTGGCAGCCCGCCGTGCTGGCACGCCTCACCGGCGCCCTCGTGCTCTTCAACGTGCTCTGCGTCGCCCTGGCGACCGCGGTCCTGCGCCGCGGCCTACGGTGACCAGCAGCCAACAACGACCGCTCTGGCGTGCGGCTACACCCACAAGCGGCCCTGAACGCCTCCGCAGCCCCGCCCGAAGCCACCCACGCCGGCGCAGGCTTCCGGTGGACGCACCTCGTCATCGAACCAGCCCGACCGATCGGGACAGCAGACCATCCTCGAGCGAACCCGCCGCGGCCAACGACGCCACGGAACGCCAACCCCAACATCCCACCCCTCCAAACAACACCACCAGGCAACCTGAGAGCGTCCCACCAGACGCTTCCAACCGGTGCGCAACGCCCGTGTGTTCCACCCCCCTGCGGCGGTTCTCGTCCGGCTCAGGAGCGGTTCGTGTCGGTCACGTCGATGAGACTGGGCTGGCTTCTCCACGCTCGTCTCGGGTCTGGTGCGCAGACAGCCAGCCGGACCGAAGTCGAGCACGCCGCGTAGAAGATCTACGCCGATTAGCCTGAGGTCCTTCGTGCACGGGGGCTCGGATGAGCGAGTTCGTAGAACTGCGATACAGGCGCAACCGCGGGTGGCCGTGGCCGGAGAGCTCGTGGGGTCTGACCCCGATGTTCGGTGAGCACGGATGGTGCCACGGCTGTGGGGTGCCCCGGCGTCCACAGTGCGGCTCGCTGGTGCTGCAACGCAAGGGCTTCGCCAAGGGGGCCGCGGGGGCGTGGGTGCCCAACTGGCAGTTCGACGTGATCTGCCTCGACCACGAACTCGGCCGCCGTGTGGCCAAACGGTTCGACGTCGAGCTGCTCGAGGTCGGCTGGCACGGCACGTCGCCTGGCGAGGCGGTCCAGATCGTGGTCCCCACCGTGGGGGATGCGTGGTTCGATCCCGACGAGTTGCGCGCCGCCACCATCGCCCGGCACGGCACCGACGGTGCGACGTGTGCCGAGTGCGGGGTGTGGCGGTGGATGCCGCTCGACTTCACCCTGTTGCCTGGCCTCAGGATCACCCCGGCGCTCGGTGATGTCGACATCGCGGCCAGCCCGGAGTGGTTCGGTGACGGGTGGAAGGCCTTCCGGCAGCTGCTGGTGCGTCGACCGTTGGCCAAGATGATCGCGGCGGCAAGTCCGCGGGACTTCGAGGTCAGCAAGGTCCGCTAACGCCGAGCTGCGTCGGTCGGACCAGGTGCATGCATGGCGTGCGGTCGGGGCATGCGCCACCACCGGTGGGCTGTCCACCCCTCGGGGTGTTCCGCCACGACCGAACCGTACGCGTGAGGTCGCGATCCGACCCGCGGCAGCTCCCACACGTCACCGACCCAGGGTAGAACCCAGCGCCGGGTCGCAATGCCCGTTATGCCGATGTCGGCATAAGGAGCAGACTTGATCTCGATCCCTCCTGGTCGGCAGCGCTTCACCACCGCCGTCGTACCGGGAGGGATCACTCGTTCACGGCAACCGTGACGAGCACGATGGACAGGACCGGGGAGATCCCATGGCCATCAATGGGGACTTCTACTGGCCACCACCGGGGAAGTCCGCTGGCCACCTACGGGGAGAAAACCATGGCCACCCACACCACGCAGCGAGGGGAGGTGGCCTGATGTCCGGCTGGCAGCTTCGACAGTTCTCCTCGATCGATGCCGACGGACGTGTCGTCCGCCACCTCGACGCTGCAGGCAACGAGCTCTCGCTCAGCCGCGCTGACCGTGGCCGAACCGAGAAGGCCGATACCCGTGTCACCGGTTGGCGTGTGCGCTGGACCGCCCCGTCCGGGACGCCGCGCTCCCGCTCGTTTACCAAGGCGCGGACGAGCCCGGCAGTCGCCTGGGACGCCGCCCTCGAACTCCTCAAGCGCATCGAAGCGGCACAGCTCGGTGGGTGGCACGAGGCCTCCGACGGTTCACCAGCGCCGGGTCAGCCCGACGCGCCGCCGCCGACCTGACCTTCCACGAGCTCGCATCCGAGTACCTGCGGACCAAGCAGGGCAACGCCCCCAACTGGGGTGCCCCGGGTTTCGTGGAGCCGGATGGTTGGACGGTGTGGATCAAGTCGTGCAAGGTCTGGCGGGCGATCCCGAACACGCGGGCGACCTCGATGATGTTGCCGATCTCGCCCGCATGGGTGATCGCGGCAAGGCGCCGCTAGTAGATGACGTCAGTGCTGGTCACGGTGCTGTCCTCTGAACTTTGGTAGGTCCAGAGGGTCGTGGACCGTGACCGCTTCACATCACGGATCCGGTGTTTCCCTTGCCTGGGGTTTCCACGGATTAGACCCGTCCCGCGATCAGGAGTTCGCTCCGCCCATCTTGGTGCGCCGTGCCCACGGTCACGTTCTAAGCGAAGGCGTGGGGCAGCGCGCGGGTCGGGTCTCATCTCCGGAGGGGGTTGAAGGGTGCGAGTTCGGGGCGGGTGCGTCCCTCGATGATCGAGTCGGCGAGCAGCTTGCCGGTGATCGGTCCGAGGACGACGCCCCACATGCCATGTCCTCCGGCGACGTGCACCCTTGGCGATCGGGTCGGGCCTATGAGGGGTAGGCCGTCACCGGTCACGGGTCGGGAGCCGACCCATTCGTCTTGCCTCGACGTGAGGTCCACGTCCTTGAGCAGCGGCGCCGCTTCGGCGGCAAGGGTGTGGATCCGCTGCTGGTCGAGGGGAGCGTCGGCTCGACGGAACTCCATCATCCCGGCTACCCGGAGCCGATCCCCGAGGGGGGTGCAAGCGATCCGTTGTCGAGGGAAGTAGACGGGACCCTGTAGCGGGACTTCCGACGCGACGCTGAAGCTGTACCCGCGGCCGGCATGCATCGGGTGGCGTACACCGAAGGGTTTCGCGAGTGCGGGCAACCAGGCTCCGGTGGCGAGCACGACGGCGTCGTAGCTCAGTTCTCCTGCGTCGGTGCGCAGGGTCACCGCTCGCCCCTGATCTCGGAGGGCATCGACGCGTCGTGGTGTCTCGATGCGGACCCCACGATCTGTCAGGCTCTCGGCGAGCGCAGCGACGAAGCGGGGAGGATGGAGGTATCGCTGCCCGTGGACCCGCACGGCAGCCCTGATGGTGGCGGCGAGGCCCGGCTCCGATCGATGCACTTCGTCACGGTCGATCAGCTCGTAGGTGACGGGCAGCCCTGCCGAGGTGACGTGTCGGAGCCCGTCGACCCAGGTGTCGCGTTCGCCTGAGGTGCGGAAGCTCGCCAGGAACGGCTCCGCGTCCTTCACAAGGGATCGGACATCTCCATCGAGCAGCTCTTCGAAGGCTCCGAGCGCGAGTCGCGACAGTGGCACGTAGGCGTGCATCGCCATCTGCCACCGCCGCAAGGTGCTGTGCCGGGCGAAGGCCAGGAGGAATCGCATGAGGGAGAGTCGCGGGCGCAGCGGTACGTAGAGCGGGGAGTGGCGGTCGAAGAGCGCCCGGAGACCGTAGGTGAGGATGGAGGGATGCGGCAGGGGGACCGTCAAGCTTGGTGTCAACCAGCCGGCGTTGCCCCAAGAGGCGCCGGCAGCGATGCCGGTGCGGTCGAGGACGGTGACCTCACATCCTCGTTCCCGGAGGTGCCACGCGGCCGACAGACCGACGATCCCGGCGCCTACGACGGCGATCTCGCGAGGTGTTCGGTGATCGGCAGGGGACCTGGTCATGCTGTGTTCTCCTGGCTGCCGTGCAGCACGGTTCGGTGGAGGCCAGCAGTCACGTCGACCGTGCCGGGGGACGGGACGACGAGCGCAGGGGCGTGGTCGCCAGCAAGCTGACCCGTCAGGTTCGGGTGTCGGTCCTGCCATGCGGTCGCGACCTCGAGCTGTGCCGCCACGCGGAAGAGCAGGTCCTCTCGCCAGGGCGCTGCGACCAGTTGCACCCCGATCGGAAGCCCTTCCCAGCTGAGATGCGTCGGAAGGGAGATGGCTGGCTGACCGGTGAGGTTGAACGGACCGGTGAAGACCGTCGCGGCGGTCTCGTCGACCGACCCGATCGGTGGTGGGAGGTAGGGGACCGTGGGGGTGAGGAGCAGGTCGAACCCTCCGCCATCCACGGAGGTCTCCGTGGACGACCGTTCGGAGGTCCACCACGAGAGGCAACGTCGAGCCCAACCGTGCACGAACCGGACCGTGTCGAGCAGGCTGGCGGCGCTCAGGTCCCGGCCCGACTCGATGAGCCAGGCGGTCGCGATCCCGATCTCTTCCGTAGCGATCTGGCGGCCGATCAGGCGGCCGAGCCGACGCACCTCGTCGCCTGCGTGTGCGGCCACCAGCAGGGCGTGCGCCTGTCGGTAGCCCGTCTCGCCGAGGGCCGGGGGATGGGCCTGCGTCACCTCGTGGCCGGCATCCTCGAGGAGGTCGGCGACCTGGTGGACGGCGGCGCGGATCTGTGGGTCGACGGGCCCTGACCATGGCGACTGGGTAGCCACGCCGATGCGCAGCGGGACCTTCGGGTCGTGAAGCGTCGAACGCCACGCCCGCGTCGGAGGTGGCGCGGCCGAGGGGTCGCCTGGCGCGTAGCCGGCGACGGCATCGAGTGTCGCGGCGGCGTCGCGTACCGAGCGGCAGAGGACGAACTGTTGGGTCAACCCCACGGCGTGCTCACCGAACGTCGGACCCACACTCACGCGGCCCCTGGAGGGCTTCAGCCCCACGACTCCGCACCACGCCGCCGGCACCCTGATCGATCCGGCCATGTCGGTCCCGTGTGCAATGGGAACCATGCGGGAGGCAACGGAGATCGCGGCACCGGCACTGGAGCCGCCCGGGCTTCGGTTAAGGTCCCAGGGGTTCCGAGGACGGGGGAAGAGGTCCGACTCTGGGGTGATGGCGAGCGCAAGTTCCGAGGTGACCGTCCGACCCAGGATGGCGAACCCTGCCTGTCGGAAACGAGCCGCCAGGTGGCTGTCGGTGTCGGGGCGATGGTCTGCATCGAGCAGCGGGCGGAGGCCGTACCACAGCGGCTCACCTTCGAGCTCGCAGAGGTGGTCCTTGAGCAGCAGCGGGACGCCGAAGAACGGCGAGTCCCCACGGCCATGATGCACCTCGGTCAAGGCATCTGTGCCCCGCAGGGATACGATCGCTCGAAGGTGGTCATCGAGTCGTCCGATCCGGTCGAGGGACGCGGCCACCAGCTCGGCGGCATCCACCTCGCCTGCGGCGACCGCGGCGGCTTGCCCGGTCGCGTCTCGGTCGAGGAGTTGATGAGCGGTCACCTGTGCACCCCCTGGTGTTCGAGGCTCTTCCTCGCGGAAGGGTCACCGCTGGGGGGGAGTGGTCGCGGGTCTGTTCGGAGGCGTGATCGGTGGGGTGAGGAGCGGTACAGGCGCAGAAGCCGCTGTTCGGTCTTGGTGTCGGCGAGCACGAGGAGTTCGTCGCCGGGGAGCAGCCTGGTGTCGGGATGGGTGTCGAGGTCGAGATGACCATCGCGAACGACCGCGACGATCTCGCAGAGGCCGTCGGGAGGGAGCTCCACCTCGTGCAGCCGGCGGTGTCGTAGGTCCGCCGGCATCGGGAGCCGCAGGACGACGAGGCCCTCGGTCAGCAGCTGGGTGGAGTCGGCGTGGAGGACGTTCCAGACCGCGGCAGCTCCGGTCGAGGCGTAGGAGAGTGCGATGTCCGCTCCAGCTCGATGCATCGTGGAGACGTTGCGTTCGTCGTTGACGCGACCGAGGATGTCCAGATCGGGGCGTAGGCGGCGACAGAACAGGGTCAGGTACACGTTCATGTCATCGTCGTGCGTGGTGACGATCACGGTTGTGGCCTCATCGATCCCGGCCCGCCGGAGCACGCTGCGGTCAGCGGCATCGCCGACGACCAGGTCCGGGTCGTTCCCGGTCGCGTGCTCCGGTGCCCGTTCGACCAGCCGGCACCGAGTACCGGCCGCCCGGAGCCGACGGGCGGCTGCCTGTCCGACTCGCCCGGCTCCGAGGATCAGCACCAGCTCAGCGTCCTGCGTCGTGGTCGTACCGAGGAACCGTTCGAGTTCGCGGTCATAGACCGCGAGCGCGTCGAGGGTGCCCGCGAGTAGCAGGATGGAGGACTCCTCGACACGCACCGTCGGGTCCGACCTCCGGAACGTCCCGCGGTCCCACAAGCCGAGAAGCTTCACCGTGAGGCCGTCGGGGGCGACGATGTCTCCCAGCCGCCTGCCGACAAGGCCGGTCCCCGCCGCGGAGACCTGCGCGATCGCGATGCCGCCGAGGTTGGCGATGACGGTGCTGTGTGCCGCTGGCGCGAGGATGCGCCGCGCGAACTGTTCGCCGAGAAGCTCCCCGGGCTGGAGCACCTCGTCACAGCCGGCGAGTCCCAGGATGTCGGCTGCATCCGGCGACGATGCGGTCGAGACCAGCGGGGTAGACGCCGCGACCTCGCGCATCGTGAAGGCGACGTTGGTGTTGGTGGTGTCCTTGCCTGCCGTGAAGACCATCGAGGCGGTCTCCGCGCGGATGCGACGATAGGTCTGGGGATCGTCGAGGGGGCCAACGACAACGGGATAGCCGAGCTCGCGGAGTTGCATAGCCTCCTGGAGGTCGTCGAGCAGGACGACGCAGCTTCGGCGAGAAGCTCGCCCCCGCCTCATCAGGCCGTCCTGGAGCGGTCCGCGCCCTACCAGGATGAGGTGACCTGCTGTCTGCGGGGGCAACGACCGAGGTGTTCGACTGCGACGGATCGAACGGACCCACGGGACGTAGACGAACTGGATGAGCATGAAGGGCAACAGCGCCAGGAACAGCAGGGCGCCGAGCCCCAGTACGGCAACGGAGTACAGACGACCGAGTTCTGACTCGAAGACGATGTCGCCGTAGCCCAGGGTGGACATCGTCACCACGGTCCAATAGAGGCTCGACGCCCAGCCGAAGTCACGGCCCTCAGCCGCCATGAGCAGCTTGAACCCGAAGGCGAGCACGACCACGCAAACGACGAGGATCGCCACGGCCATGACAAGTCGGCGCAACGCCGCAGCATTGAGTCCCGCCGTCGGCTCCGGTGCAGAGGGTTCGTCGGTGACGTCGAACACCTCGTAGGTCGACGGCAGCGTCGTCGGTCGTCGATCCATAGCGGGAGTCACAGACCTCTCAGGCGTCACGGCGTCGCGATACGAGTCCGCCTCCGCCGCAGCCGTGGCGAGCGCGTCAGCTCCGTTGGCCGCGCATCCCTCCACGGCCCGTCGTCGGCGAGGGTCGCAGCCGCCGACACGGCGGGACGGTGGTCGCGTGCCTCGGCTTCTGAGCCGACCGTGCAGACACGCTGGGTATGAAGCAATGCTTTCAGTCACGGGTAGCACGATAAGCATATCGCGTGGGCGTGCGGTCGTGAACCCGCGGGTCATGTCACGCCAGTACCCACCATGAGGTGACAGCAGCGACGCTTCCCGGGTTGTGCCACGCATCGATCGTCGCACGAGGGGCGATGAGGCTGTCACCCTCCTGCAGGACCTCGTGGTGGCCGCCCACCTCGAGTTCGACGACCCCCTGCTCGACAACGATCGATTCGCGGACCCGTCCCGCGAACAGCGGCTGGCTGCCACGAGCGCCCGGCTCGAATCGGATGCGCCAGCACTGGCCAACGCTGACATCGTCGACGAGCAGGTGCCCGGTGGCCCCTTCGGCCAGTTCGTCCTGTTGATGGGCACTGCGGCGTCCGACGCGATAGCCGCGTTGGAGCGTGTCGTCGGGGCCGAACGGGACGCCGAGCACCTCCCAGACCCGCATGAGGGTCTCGCCGCCAACACCTCGAACGCCTCGCTCGACCTGCGACACCGCCGAAGGGGTGATCCCCACGCGACGCGCGAGCTCGCTCTGGGAGATCCCACGCAGGAGGCGTTGGCTGCGGATGAGCTCACCGAGGCGATCGTGTCCTGGCTTCACCGCTCCGGCCGCGACGAGCTTGCCGTCTTCCTCGACGAGTTGCAGACGCCGTCCTTGTGTGGTTGGCGGCCGACCTGCTGCGGTCAGCGCGACGGCCTCGAGCCCATCGTCCTTCGTCTTGATCTGCACGACAACCTGCGTGATCTCGCGCAGACGATCGAGGAAGGCCTGATCGTGCTCCGCGGATCGCAGGAGCCACATGGCGACACTGCCACGCCGGTAGAGCCGCGGGCAGACCGCGAGGAAGAGCTCCAGGGCACGCTCCACCCCCCAGCGCTTCTGCACCTCGGTGAGCGAGTCCACCAGGAAGGCCGCTCCAGACCCGACCTGTTGGTCGGAGGTGCGCAGCTGATCGATCAGGGGTTGTGCTGAGGTGCCAGCGATCCGGTGGTCGAGAACGATGGCCGAGTCGGGAGCCAGTTCGACTGTCACATCCTGGGTCGCTGTGACCACGACGGGCACGTCCTCGACGGCAGAGAGGAACGCCCGGCCGACGGAGACCAGTACGTCCTCGCGGTCGGCGAGCACGACGAGGTTGTCCCCGACACGTACACCGTCGATGAGTTCGTCGAGCGCGGGCACTCCCGTGGTCAGGGCCGCTGCCACCTCGTGCCTCGCGGCCGTGGATGTGGAAGCTTTCGGTGGCCGGCTCTCGGTTGGCGGCGTCACGATGTGCTCCTCAACGGCTTCTCTGGCGGGCGATGATCTCGACCTCGTAGGCGCCACCGGGAGCCCTGACCGCGACGGTCTCGCCGATCTTGCGTCCCAGCAGAGCACGGCCGAGTGGGGACTCGATCGAGACGTGGCCGGTGTCGGCCGCGATCTCGATGGGGTGGACCAGGACGAAACGTTCCCGCTCGCCGTCCGGGAAGGCAAGTTCGACCTCGTCGCCTACCTCGATGATGCTGGGATCGTCGCTGATCTCGCTTGGGCTCACCGCCGAGGCAAGGATCGAGCGCAGGCTGTCGACCCGTCCTTGCAGGCTCGCACGAAGTTCGCGCGCTTCGACCGCGTCCGACCTCGTGGCTGCCGCATCCAGTTGCTCGAGCTCCGTGCGGGCCGTCGCGAGGCGGTGTTCGAGCCGAGCACGCCCCGCGGCAGTGAGGACGGTGACCGGCTGAGGCTGCTGACTTGCCAAAGTGTCCGACATCGGTGCGCTCCTTATAAGCAATGCTTATCCAATGAGGCCGCATGACAAGCGTAGCTGCAGTATGCTGCACGGCCGCAGCCCCCCCGAGCCACCCGACGCGCGGATCTCCATCGCCGTGGGTCGAACGTGAACCGCCGCACTCCAGACCCTCTACCGAACCCACCACGGTTCAAGCGTCGGTGAGGACGAGCTCACCGCGTGGAACACCGAACGGCTCGACTGATCTCGGCAGACCTCACGGACGACGCGTCGATGACGGTCCTGATCGCCTCCGAGAACCCGGATCCTAAACCCAGGTCATGCCCGAACGAACCCATCGTCCACGCCCTCGACGACGCCCTATTCGCTCAGTTCGCCGCAATTCGCTCGGTTGCAGTGAGGACATGCGACTACGGATCAGGCGGCCGGGGGTTCGAATCCCTCCCAGCGCGCAAACCGAATTCGGCCTCTCAGGATTATCTGGGAGGCCGAATTCCGCGTTTTCGGGATTCAGTCGCAGTGGCTGTCCACAGGTCCGGCGTGACAAATCGTGACAAATGCTCGGCCGTCCGTAGCGTCTCCGTCGACGCCTGTGGATGGAGGTGGGCGATGGGCGTGGACCGGCTTCCCTCCGGTCGCTACCGCGCACGGTTGATGGTGGACGGGCAGACCTACTCGGCGACGCTCGTGACTGAAACCGAGGCCTACGAGTGGTTGGCGGCGACCCGTGGCCGCGTGGTCGAAGCGCGAGCCGCGCGAAGGCTCACGGTGGAGGAGTACGCGCGTCGTTGGCTGGGTGAGTTCGTCGACACGGCCGTCGACATCGACCACTACCGACGTGACGTGGTCGAGCACGTCTTGCCGGCGCTGGGTGCGCGTCCACTGGGCGAGGTCACACCGGCCGGGATCGCCATGCTGCTTGAGCAGCTCGGCACCGCTGCGTGTGCGGACGTTGCGGATCAGGTCCGAGCGACCCTGAGGGAGCTGTTCGCCGATGCGGTGGACGAGCGCCTCATCGTTCGGAGTCCGGTGCCAGCTTCGCGAGGCGCCGGATCGACCGAGCGCCCTTGATGTATACTGACGCGCAAGGCTGGATATACGGAAGCGGAGGCGGTGATGACCAAGAAGCTGGTCGACATCGACGAGGACACCTTGGCGCAGGCGACCGAGATCCTGGGTGCTGTCACCATGAAGGAGGCGGTCAACCGTGCGCTGGCTGAGGTCGTGCTGCTGGCCGAGCGCCGCGCCCACGCCGACCGGCTCGCTGGCATGGATGGCCTCGACCTGGACGACAATCAGATCATGGCTGGCGCGTGGCGCTGAGGCCTGCCTGCCTGGCAGACAAGAGCGCGCTGGCCCGCATGCCCAACGCGGCGGTGCGTGCCCGGCTCGAGCCGCTGCTGGTTGACGGGTTGGTCGCCACGTGCGGGATCATCGATCTGGAGATCGGGTTCTCGGCGCAGACCGCCGCGGTCCATCCCGACGTTCGCCGCGAACGCCGCTCGCTGCCCCGTGCGAGGATCGATGACGAAATCTTCGACCGGGCGTTCGAGATCCAGGGCCTGTTGGCCGACCGCGGGCAGCACCGGTTGCCGGTCCCCGATCTGGTCATCGCCGCCGCTGCCGAGTCAGCCGACCTGACCGTGCTGCACTACGACGCCGATTTCGAGCGCATCGCCGAGGTCACCGGCCAGGCGCACGACTGGGTCGTGCCGCGCGGAAGCGTGTAGGCCGGGCGGGCATCCCTGCCCGCTGTTGGCCGATGAGAACACCATCGTTGTTGGGGCCGCACGGGGCACCATCGGACGCCTGCCGCGCGGGAAGCCGTCCACGACCAACGTGCACATACGGCGGTTGTTGGCCGGTTCGTCAACGCGGCCCTCTACGCTGGCCGGGGGACTCGAAGGCCCCCTACCCAGCAAGGAAGACTGGTTCCTACTCCTCGAATCGTCCTCGTGATCAAGTCGGCCCCGGGCGACTCACCGTCCCAAGACGTTGTAGCTCGGACTCCAGACCTCTGCACCAGTGATCCTCGAGCCGCTCCTGGACCCACACCCGTAGCTGCTGACACCCG
>SL_3KL_010_SEDDRAFT_10004781_pt1 | contig 12218 bp, 11 predicted proteins | sample SodLakKL_010_SED_2_FD_10381 | JGI IMG/M metagenome (IMG submission 10381)
ATTCTGGTTGCTCTGGTCTGGGTCGCCTATGCGGTCGTGTTCTTCGGCACCATCGTCAAGCGCAAGGTCAAGCACATCTACGTGGCCAACTGGTTTTTCGGTGCCTTCATCCTGACCGTGGCGGTCCTGCACATCGTCAACAACCTGGCCGTCCCGACCAGCCTGACCCATTCCTACCCGATTTACGCCGGCACCGTCGATGCCATGGTGCAATGGTGGTACGGACACAACGCGGTCGGTTTTTTCCTGACCGCCGGGTTCCTGGGCATGATGTATTACTTCGTGCCCAAGCAGGCCGGGCGACCGATTTACTCCTACCGGCTGTCCATCGTCCACTTCTGGTCGCTGATCGCCATTTACATGTGGGCCGGGCCGCACCACTTGCAGTACACCGCCCTGCCCGACTGGGTGCAGACGCTCGGCATGATCTTCTCGATCATGCTGCTGGCGCCGAGCTGGGGCGGCATGATCAACGGGGTCATGACCCTGTCGGGTGCCTGGCACAAGCTGCGCACCGATCCCATTCTGCGCTTCATGATCGTCGCCCTGTCGTTCTACGGCATTGCCACGTTCGAAGGGCCGATGATGTCGATTCGTACCGTCAACGCCCTGTCGCACTACACCGACTGGACCATCGGCCATGTCCATGCCGGCGCGCTGGGCTGGGTGGCGATGATTTCCATCGGCGCGATCTACAGCCTGTGGCCGCGCCTTCTGGGGCTGGACAAGATGTACTCGACCCGCCTGATCGAATGGCACTTCTGGGTTTCGACCATCGGCACGGTCCTCTACATCGTGGCGATGTGGATTGCTGGTGTCATGCAGGGCCTGATGTGGCGCACCTTCAACGAGGACGGCACGCTGACCTACACCTTCGCCGAAGTGTTGCAGGCCACCTACCCGTATTACGGCCTGCGTCTGTTCGGCGGCATCGTGTTTACCTCGGGCATGTTCATGATGCTCTACAACCTCTACAAGACCTGGCAAATGGCGCCGGAAAAACAACGCGAAGTTCCGGTCCCGGCGCCGGCCCACGCCTGACGGAGTTGATGCCATGCTGCATGAAAAAATCGAGAAAAATACCGCGCTGATGGCCGTGCTGATCGTCTTGGCGATCAGCTTTGGCGGCCTGGTCCAGATCGTGCCATTGATGTTCAAGGGCGCGATCGTCGAGCCGGCCGACGGGGTCGAACCCTACAGCGCCATACGCCTGGCCGGGCGCGATGTCTACATCGCCGAAGGCTGCTACAACTGTCACAGCCAGCAGATCCGGCCGTTTCGTTCCGAAACCGAACGCTACGGTCACTATTCGGTGGCCGGCGAGTCGGTCTACGATCACCCGTTTCAGTGGGGATCGAAGCGTACCGGGCCGGACCTGGCCCGGGTCGGCGGCATCTACAGCGATGACTGGCACTACCTGCACATGATCGACCCGCGTGCGGTGGTGCCGGAGTCCAACATGCCGGCCTACCCGTGGCTGGAGCATCGCTACGTGGATCCCCAGGCCATCGAACGGCGCATGCGCGCGCTCAGACGACTGGGCCACCCGTACACCGATGAGCAGATCGAGAACGCGGCCGAGGAAGTCGCGGGCGTGACCGAACTCGAAGCCCTGATCGCCTACATGCAGGGGCTGGGTACCGAGTGGACCGGCCAGCGCCCGGGCGCCCCGACGGGAGGCGAATGATGGTCGCCGGACTGGTCACACTATTCGCGATGCTGGCCTTCGTGGCCATTGTCATCTGGGTATTTGTCATCAAGGACAGAAAGGATTTCGAAGAGCAGGCCAATCTGCCCCTGGATGAAGAGGATCGGGATCGCAAGGAGGATTCGAAATGAGTGCGTTCTGGCACTGGTTCGTCGTCATCATAACCTTAGGGTTTATCGCCGCCATGGTGTGGCTGTTCATCGCCACGGGGCGGGCCCGGGTGCCCTCTCAGACCGACGAAGAAGGCAAGGAAACCACCGGTCATGTCTGGGACGAGGATCTGACCGAGCTGAACAATCCCATGCCGCGCTGGTGGCTGTGGCTGTTCTACGGCACCGTGATCTGGTCGCTGATCTACCTGGCGCTGTATCCAGGCCTGGGCAATTTCGCCGGCATCACCGGCTGGACATCGGAAGGCCAGTACATCGAGGAGATGGAACAGGCCACCGCCGAGTTCGACGCGCGATTCGGTGAGCTGGTTGATCAACCGCTGGAGGAACTGGCCCGCAATGCCGAAGCCTTGCGCCTGGGGCGCAACATTTTCGCTCACAACTGCTCGACCTGCCATGGCTCGGATGCCCGCGGCTCGCGCGGCTATCCCAACCTGACCAACAATCACTGGTCATGGGGCGGCCAGCCCGAGCAGGTGCTGACCAGCATTTACGAGGGCCGCGAGGGCATCATGCCGGGCTTCGCGGATGCCCTTAATGACCAGGAAGTGACGCGTACCGCCGTTTTTGTTCAGCAGTTGGCGGGCATGCAGGTCGACCAGACCATGGCCGCGGCCGGCAGACGCCATTACGACATGCTGTGTGCCGCCTGTCACGGACCGGATGGTGAAGGCAATCCGGATCTGGGATCGCCCGATTTAACCGCCGGTGTATTCTCCTACGGCAGCAGCATCGATGCCATCCGCCACACCATTCGTCATGGACGCCACGGCGTCATGCCGGCTCAGAGAGACTTGCTGGGCGAGGCACGCTCGCGACTGGTGGCCGCCTACGTGCTCAGCCTGAACGAAACCAACAGCCACGCTGATGAGTGAAAGCCATGACATGCGCGTCGCATCCGGTCGCGCGTCGGACCCGCCGCCCAGGCCACTGGCGCAGCGCCTGGGCGCAATCCTGTGGCCGTCGTTCTTTTCGGCGGCGGTGGCCACGGTGGTATTCTTCATCTTCGTTGATCCACTGACCCTGCGTGACATCACCTTCCCGGAAATGGACATCTCGCGCCACGGCGGGTATACCATTGCGTTCTTCCTGTTCTGGTCGGCCACTGCTTCGTCCAGCCTGTTCACCTGGATACTGCTCAGACCTTCCAGTCGCTTTCGTCGCCAGCGGCGCTGAGGTGGTCGGACCATGAAGCAGTCGGGTGACGGGACGCAGTCCATCCCGCTTTATGTCAAACCCCCCAAGGTCTACCCGCGCGAGACTTCGGGGCGCTTTTCACGCCTGCGCGTGATTGCGGCCTGGGTGCTGCTGGGCCTGTTCTACGTGCTGCCCTGGATCAATGTCGGTGGCCAGCAGATCGTGCTGTTCGACCTGGTCAACCGCCAGTTCCACATTTTCGGCATGACCCTGTGGCCCCAGGATCTGTTCATTCTGTCGCTGCTGCTGGCCATGGCCGCACTCAGCCTGTTCTTCTTTACTGCCCTGGCCGGTCGACTGTGGTGCGGTTATGCCTGTCCGCAGACGGTCTGGACCGAGGTGTTTCTGTGGATGGAGCGGGTCACCGAGGGCTCGCGCAACAAGCGCATGAAGCTCGACAAGGGACCGTGGACGCGCGAGAAGCTGATGCGCAAGTCGTCCAAGCAGTTTTTGTGGATCACCTTTGCCCTGTGGACCGGCCTGACCTTCGTCGGCTTCTTCGTGCCCATCCGCGACCTGGCGCCGCGCGTACCGACCTTTGACCTGGGCGGCTGGGAAAGCTTCTGGCTACTGTTTTACGGTCTGGCCACCTACGGCAATGCCGGCTATCTGCGCGAACAGGTGTGCAAGTACATGTGCCCGTACGCGCGCTTCCAGTCGGCCATGTTCGATGACGACAGCCTGATCATCTCCTATGACGAATCACGCGGCGAACCGCGCGGCGGGCGCCGGCGCGATGCCGACTACAAGGCCATGGGCCTGGGCGATTGCATCGATTGCCTGGCCTGTGTCCAGGTCTGTCCGACCGGCATCGACATCCGCGACGGACTGCAGATCGAGTGCATCGCCTGTGCGGCCTGCGTCGATGTCTGCGATGAAGTCATGGACAAGATGAACTACCCGCGCGGGCTGATTCGCTACACCACCGAGAATGCCCTGGCCGGCAAGCCCAGCCGGATTCTGAGGCCGCGGATCTTCCTGTATGTGTTTGCCCTGCTGGCCGTGGCCACCCTGATCGGCCTGTTCCTGGGTGGCCGCGACCCGCTGATCGCCGATGTGCTGCGCGATCGCACCGCGCTGTACCGGGTCGTCGACAGCGAACTGGAAAACGCCTATTCTCTCAAGCTCACCAATCGTTCCGGCGAGGTCATGACACTGTCCATCGACGCCCGGGGACTCGAGGACTTGCGCGTGGTGGAGCCGCGGGCGCCAGTCAGCGTGCAACCGGGCCAGACCCTGGACCTGCCGCTGACCCTGGCCCTGCCGCTGACGGCCGCCGATCCCGGCATGCAGCCCATGGAACTGGTGATTACCGACCCCGACGGCGAACGTCACACCCGGGTCGAGACCCGTTTCTACATTCCCCGCAATCCCGATTCGTGACCGTCATGACCGAACCCGCTGTCGTCAACCCCTGGTACAAGGAACCCTGGCCATGGATGATCCTGGGACTGCTTAGTCTCGGCATTGTGGCCGGCTCCAGCATTGCCTTCATCGGCCTGACCAATCCGCCGGAAATGGTCACCGGTGAATACGAGCGACTGGGTCGCGGCCTGACCGATACCGCCACCCGCACCGGCCAGGCGCGCAGCCTGGGCCTGTTCGGGCAGGTCGGGCTGGAGGATGATCGCGTGGTGCTGGAAATCAACGCCCATGATCTCGATGCATTGCCGGAGACCCTGCTGATCCGCTTCCAGCATCCGGCCACCAGTGACGGCGACAGCAGTGTCGTACTCGAACGTGAATACCATGGGCGCTATGCCGGTCACCTGACCGTCCCGCCGCACGACCGCGCCCAGGTGATTGTCGCCGACCTGGCCCAGACCTGGTGGCTGTCCGGTCGCCGTGGCGAAACGGACGACGTCATTGCCCTGGAGCCCAAGCGACTGTGAGCGCGTCCATGCATCAGTCCGCCAGCCCATGCTGGCATTGCGGCGATCCCATTCCGGCCGGGGTCGACATCCAGGCCGAGATCGGCGGTCAGGCGCGCGCCATGTGCTGTCATGGGTGCCAGACCGTGGCCCGTCTGATTGACTCATCCGGCCTGGGGCGTTATTACGAATTCCGCGACGCATTGCCCGAAAGACCCGAGCTGGACCACATCGAGGCCGATGATTTCATCGCCTGGGACCGTCCGGCCATTTACGATCACTACGCACGCAGCGATTGCGACGGCTTTTACCGCCTGACCCTGGTGCTGGAAAACGTGCACTGCGCGGCCTGCGCCTGGCTGATCCGGCGATTTGTCGGCGCCCTGCCGGGCCTTGCCGAGGTGCGCGTCGATGTCAGCGATGGCCGGGTTCATTTGCGTTTCGACCCCAAACGCACGCCCTTGAGCGAAATCGCCGCACGGCTGGCTTCACTGGGCTACCGACCCCACCTGGACTCGCCGCTGGCCGGCACCGCACGCAACCAGACCGAACGCCGCCAGATGCTCAAGTACATCGTGGTCGCCGGCCTGGGCATGATGCAGGTGATGAGTTACGCGCTGGCCAAGTACATCGGCGCCTGGCAGGGCATGGAACCGGAAGCCGAGCGGTTCTTCCTGCTGATTTCCATGGTGGTGGCAGTACCCGTGTGCCTGTATTCGGGCCAGATCTTCTACAAGTCGGCCTGGCGCACCCTGATCCAGGGTCGCATGGGCATGGATGTGCCGGTCGCCGCGGCCATGCTGCTTGCGCTGTTTTCCAGCGTCTACATCACCCTGTTCGGCAGCGGGGCGGTGTATTTCGACTCGGTGGTGATGTTCATCTTCTTTTTGCTGCTGGGCCGCTACGCGGTGCTGGTGGCCCGCCAGAATGCCGGGCAGTTGCACTCGGCCCTGGCCCGCTCGTTGCCGGTGCAGACCCGGCGCCTGAACGATTCGGGCAGTGAACTGGTCAGCCTGGTCGAGCTGTCGGTCGGTGACCGCCTCCAGGTCGCGGCCGGTGAAACTGTGCCGGCCGACGGGCGCATCGATAGCGGCGTGGTGATGGTCGATGAATCGCTGCTTTCGGGCGAGTCCATTCCGCGCCGACGAGTGGCCGGCGAACAGGTACTGGCCGGCTCGCTGGTGCGTGAGGGGCAGATGGTGCTTGGCATCGAGGAACTGGGCCAGTCCACCGCACTTTCGGGCATCGTGCGCATGCTCGACCAGGCGCGCACTTACAAGCCGCGCATGGCCCTGATGGCTGATCGCCTGGCCGCCTGGTTCGTGGCTTTCGTGCTGACCGGTGCAGCCGTTTCCGGAGTGGTGTGGTGGCAGATCGACCCGTCCATGGCCCTGCCGGTGGTGCTGGCCGTGCTGGTGGTCTCCTGCCCCTGCGCATTGGCGCTGGGCACCCCGGTGGCCCTGGCTGCCGCCGCGCGCGGTTTTGCCCGCCTGGGTGTTTTGATCAGCCGTCCGGATGCGCTGGAAAAGCTGCCGAAAATCTCTCATGTGGTGTTCGACAAGACCGGTACCCTGACCCTGCCGGAAATGCGCATCGATCAGGTACAGACATTGAAAGATTTCGATGCCGATCGCGCCCGCCGACTGGCCGGACGCCTGGAGCGCATCAGCCGCCACCCCGTCGCCACCGCCTTTGTCCGTTTCGATGACGGCGGCGCCATCGACCAGGCCGAATCGGTCACCGCCCAGGGCGTGAGCGGCTCGATCAACGGCGTGGACTATCGCCTGGGCAAACCCGAATTCGTCGGCCAGTGGCTGGAGGAAATTCCCGAACCCCCCGGCGCCGGCCAGTGGGTGGCCCTGGCCCGACCCGGTCAACTGCTGGCCTGGTTCAGCCTGGATAGCCCGTTCCGCGAGGGCGCCGCGTCCTTGATCAATACCCTGCACGAGGCGGGGCTGACAGTCTGGCTGGCCTCGGGCGATCGACATGAAAACGTGGTTCAGGCAGCCGAACAACTCGGCATCGAAAATCACCGCTCGGAATGCTCGCCGGCCGACAAGCTCGAACTGGTGCGTCAAATACAAACCGAAGGCGGCCGGGTGGCGATGATCGGCGACGGCATCAACGATGCGCCAGTGCTGGCCGGCGCCGATATCTCCATGGCCCTGGCCGAAGGCGCCGACATCGCCCGCACCCAGGCCGATCTGGTCGTCACCGGCAAGGGCCTGAACCGCATCGCCGCCGCCTTCGCTCTGGCACCGCGGGTCCGGCGCATCGTGCGCCAGAATCTGACCCTGTCGTTTTCCTACAACGCCACCGCCCTGCCGTTTGCCGCCGCCGGCTTCGTCCCCCCCTGGCTGGCCGCCATCGGCATGTCGGCCTCCAGCCTGGTGGTGGTGCTGAATGCGCAGCGACTTGGGCGCCGCAGCGCATTGGGAGACGGGAGACGGAAGACGGGAGACGGCAGGGGGGCGTTGAGCAATGCCGGATCCGGGTCTTCGCCGTCTTCCGTCTCCCGTCTTCCGTCTTCCGGCACCCCACAGCCATGAACATCATCTACGTCCTCATCCCCCTGTCCGTGATCCTGATGATCATCGCCATCTATTTCTTTTTCTGGGCGGTCAGGAACGACCAGTTCGATGATTTGGATACACCGGCGCTGGATATTCTTGATGAGGATGAAGGGCCGGCTTCAGGGCAAAAACATGAACGACAGGATGGAGATTGAATCGACCTCGTCCTGATTGTTGTGCAAAAAACAACTTACCGCAAAGACGCAAAGGACGCGAAGGTAGAAAAAGAAACCATTCTCCTTTGCGAACTTTGCGTCTTCGCGGTTAGTCTGGTTTTGTTTATTCCGCGACAGCGGGCACGGGTCTGAATACTTTGCGTTTAGCAAATTTGTAGTGTTTTCATACTTGCCAGAATGAATCATTCTTCGATATGCGCTCGATCCTGCGGTGAACGATGAGTCCTGAAGCGGCGTTATTGGCCGGGTTTCTGGCCGGGTTGTTCGGGTCCACGCATTGCCTGGGCATGTGCGGCGGGATTGTCGGGGTGTTGCATGCCCAGATTCCCTCAGGCAAGGCCTGGCTGGCGCTGGGTTTTCATATCGGGCGGATCGGCTCGTACCTGGCCATTGCGCTGATCGCCACCGGCATCGGCATGCTGCCTGCCACCCTGCTACCCGATCATGCCCCGCTGGTCATGCGCATTCTGCTCGGCGCGATGTTGGTGATGATGGCCGTCTATATCGCCCTGCCCGGCCGATTCCGGGATTGGGCCGGGCAACTGACCGCGCCGCTGACCAACCGGCTGTTGCCGGTATTCAACCGTTTTCTGCCGGTGCGGAGCCTGGACAACGCCATTGGCCTGGGATTGTTGTGGGGACTGTTGCCCTGCGGGCTGCTCTACACGGTCATCGCTGCGGCCGTGTTGCTGGCCGACCCCCTGGCCACCACCTCCATGGTGCTGGCCTTCGGCATCGGTACCGTACCGCTGCTGCTGGGCACCGGCCTGGTGGTGCTGAAATTCCGCTCGGCCATCAACCGCCCCGGCCTGCGCTGGCTGGCCGCCGCACTGATGGCGCTGACCGGCATCCTGGTCGCCGCCGGCCCCTGGCTGGCCCACCTGATCGACCAACCCTGGATGCACTTCCTTGCAGAGTGCGTGGGGCATTGATATCCACCGTGGAAAACAAAAACCTTTGGAACGCAAAGACGCGAAGAACTCAAAGGGTTTAATGAACAAGTAATTCTTTCGCGAGCCCTTTGCGCAGTTCGGAATCTACGGACGGATTGCCGTAGGCAAAAAGCCCCTAGATCAAGAATATATGCGCGTATCTTCGCGTCTTCGCGTCTTTGCGTTTAGCAAGGTTTTTCCCGCTCAAGCCTTGGCGCCACCTCTGTCGTTCACTCCGCAGTTTCAGGGTAAAGATGCTGCCACCACTGGGGTTCGTCCTTGAGCCACTTGTCGAACCAGGCCAGCATGGTGTCCCACCAGACATAGCGTTGTTCGCGATCCAGGATCCAGTGGTCCTCGCCGGGGAATTCAACCAGTTCGACTTCGCGGCCGAGCAGTTTCAGGGCGGTGAACATGTTGTGGCTTTCGCCCGGGGGCACGTTGGTGTCGGAATCACCGGTGACCAGCAGCAGCGGGGTGGTGATGCGATCGGCGCTGTAGACCGGGCTCTGGCCGACATAAAGCTCCGGGTTGTTCCAGGGGAAGCTGCCGCGGCTGGCGATGCCGCTGTAGCCATAACCCCACCAGCCCTGGCCCCAGTAGCTGGTCAGCGCGCTGATGCCCGCGTGCGAGATCGAAGCCGCGTACATATCGGTCAGGGTGGCCAGGTGCATGGTCATGAAACCACCGTAGCTGGCGCCGATATTACCCACGCGCTCACCATCGATGAACGGGTGGGCCTCGATGAACCGCTCGGTGCCCTCGATGATGTCGTCGGCGGTGTATTCGCCCCAGGCATTGACATGCAGGGCCGAGAAATCCTGGCCATAACCAATCGTGCCGCGCGGCTGCAGGACGTAGACCACGTACCCCTTGGCCGCCCACAGATGGAACGGATAGCGACCGGTAAACTGTCGATTGACCGGGGTGGTGCCACCGTAGTAGTAGACGATCAACGGATAGGAATCGGAAGCATCGAAGCCCGGCGGCAGGTAATAACGACCCTCGATCTCGTCGCCGTTTTCGTTGCTGAAGTTCCAGGCTTCGACCCGGCCCAGTTCGACATCGGCGTAAAGTTTTTCGGCCGAATCGTGGATGACCTGACCGCGATTGCGTTGAAGATCGATCATGTGCACGCGCTGCGGGCGGTCGACATCGGTGCCGCGCACGGCGGCATGGCGATTGCCGCCGGTTTCGAACTGCTCGATGATCTCGACCCCGGCATCGATGCGCTCGAAGCGTTCGCGCTGGACGTCGTAGCGCACCAGGGCATGGCGTTCGCCATCCACGGCGCTGAGCAAGAGATCCCCGCCGGACAGGCGCTGCACGTTGCTGAAGGCCGGATCGAAATCACGGCTGTGACTGCGCGCCTGCGCTCCGGAAGGATCCAGCAGGTAGAGCTGGGTGTCATATTCATTGGGAGTAAGATCCTCGCCAGTCGTTGCCCCGTCGCCCTGGGCCAGGCCCGGACCGGCCAGCAACCAGTAGCCATCCTCGGCAAAGCGAGCGGCGTTGAGCTGGCGATACTGGCCGATCTCGTGCTCGTCAAGATTGTCCAGATCGACCTCGAACAGGCGAAACAGACTGTGCGGCGGTTCCTCGTAGTCGATCAGACGTTCCGATACCAGCAGCCGGTCCCCATCGGGATGAATATCCTGAAGAGTGACCGAGGTGCTCTTGGCGGTCAGCGGCCGAATCAGACCGCTGGGGACATCGACCTGGTAGAGCTGGCTGTTGTCCCGGAACCCGTCCCAACGGTCTTCCAGCGAACGGACGCGCCGGCGCTTGTCACTGTCGGACTGATAGGGGTCGGTCCAGGCAAACAGGATCGATTGGCCGTCGCGGTGCCAGCGCCAGGCGCCGATGCGCGAATGGTTGGCCAGCAGCAAGCGGGCCTGGCCGGAATCCAGCTCATGCAGCCAAAGATTATTGCCCTCCTGTACGGCCAGGGTGTCCGAATCCGGGCTGAAAGCCAGCCGGCCCGGCAATGACCGGGTCCACTGACGCACGATCCGGTCGTTGTCCAGGTCGCGGATTTCCAGGCGGCGGATCGGCATATCGGCCTCGTCGCTGCGCGCGCTGAAACTCAATGCCAGGTATCGGCCGTCTGGAGACAGGGCCAGGTTGCCCACGGTTTCGGCATTGGTCAGGTGCCGGGCCGAAACCCGCTGGCGCGGCTCCAGGTGCCAGTCGATGGCATCGTGTTCATCGCGGCCGGTCCAGGTCAGGGCCGGGGAGCCGTTGTCGCCGCCGCCCTGGTGGACCAGCCAGATCGGGTGGGTGCCGGCGGCCAGGTTCAGCTCGACCTTGCCATTGTCGTGATTGACTGACTGCCCGTCGTGGAACACCTGAAGTTGTTCGAGGTGATCAATCTGCAAGTGACCGCGCACGAAGCGGTCGGCCTCGATATTGAACGACCAGACCGTCAATCCGTCATCTAACTCGCCGTCTGTCGATCCCGACTCCCAGGTCAGCGTGCGACCAAAGATCGAAATCTCGCCACCGGCATGCGGCATGCCCTGTTCCCCAAGCTGCATGATCAGCGCCCGCTGCATCTCATCACTCTTGGCGGCATCGTTGAAATGATCGACCGAGACCGGCAGGGGTCCGAGTTTCAGCACCGACTCGATGATTGTTTCCGGGCCCTGATCATCGTCGGTTTCGTTTGCCAGAACGGGAATATTCCACCCGCCCAACATCCACAGCAGTACAAAAAGAATTCGCAGGTTCACGAGCACACTCCGGCAGTTTTTCGACTGGAATCGATGGAATTTAGCAGAATCGCCCCACGTGCGTTGGGGTGCCTACTCCCTATTGATTCAAGCGACTGTATCGCGAAGTCTTATGTCCCGTTACCGAGCCCGGTATCGCGGCCCAAACAGGATGGAGAATTGGAGGAGGAGAGGCATCGGGTGGCATCCGACCGCTGACGGCCTGACCGGGTGATCGGCGTGGTCAATTGCTTCCAGTTCAGTGGCCTTGGAGTCGGTCGGGTCTGCAAGTCGATGCTTGTATAGGATATTGACTTCCGTTTGGCAATGGGTGGCTTCCATGGCCCGGGAAAAGCTTGGTGCCAGCCGCCGCCACCCGGTCAGTCCGTAATCGGTCAAATACCACCCGCTGCGACAGGTGGTAGGAGATTGAAAGTCCGGTGGTGCTTCGATCTGGCTCCCGTATCAATCTACTCCCACCCGACAAGCGACGAGTGGGCTTGACCGGGGCCGGGCTCGAGGTGACGGTAGCACGCAGTGCATTTCCGTACTCGAAGCACCTGAAAAGCCTGCCAAAGGCAATCCCGTACCCACTGGAACAAGCGCAATTCGGTCGGCACCAGAACGCCACTGAACTCCAAGAATTGATCCCGCCGTTCACCTCGAGCCCGGCCACGGGCAAGGCCACTCGTCGCCCCGCCACCAAAACCCTCTTGCATGGCAAGTGGTTGTTTGATTGGGATCAATTCTCATTGCGCAGTTGTCGGCTAGCATTCCGCTCAACGATCACAATAGCGACGGGATAGACCATCACATGTCCGAGTTGATGCGGCCGACCTTCGATGTCGACCTGATCAAAAAATACGGCGGAGAGGGGCCG
>SL_3KL_010_SEDDRAFT_10004782_pt1 | contig 12218 bp, 11 predicted proteins | sample SodLakKL_010_SED_2_FD_10381 | JGI IMG/M metagenome (IMG submission 10381)
ACGGTATAGTGGGGATTGTGAGCCATTTCCAGTCTGAGCCATGGCCCGCGTTTGTTTTTCCGGGGTTTAAGAATGTATTTGTGTTTGATGACCTGTTTGTACTAAACCAGGTTTATTTTGAAATAGAGGGAGAAGAAGTTGAGCCAGTTCGGATAAGGCCCCGGCATATGTTCTATGATATGCCGGTTTCGAAAATAAACGGCTTTATGCGAAAAGTATTCCCGGATCAGGATCATATTAATAATTTTGATTCATCAACTACCAACTGGTTATATCAAAGAGCATCAGAGGTTACCCAGCAAGATGTTGAACTTCTGAATATTGTTCGAGTAAGAGAATTTACAAGGCTCCAGGATGGTGAATTGAAAACAGACTCATCTCATGTTGATCAGACCATAGAACTTCGGAGGCTTGCCTATGAGTAATAAAAGCAGCTTCGACAGATGGATTTTTGATTCATATTCTCCAACTTTGGAAGGTCTTGCTCTTTACCGAATTTTTACCGCTCTCTTTTTTCTCTTTTTCTTACTACCTGATTTTAGTTTTTATTCAGTTTTAGCCAATTACCCGGATGATTTTTTCGCGCCGCCGCCGGGTCCGATGGCCTTTTTGATAGTTTTCCGCCGGAGTTATTTCTGCAGACGATTCACATAATACTAATGCTAAGCTGGGCGGCAGTATTAATCGGACTGAAAACTAAAATAGCATCAATTACTGCCGGGCTAACCATGTTAGTTTTGCTTGGATTTCTTTTTAGCCTTGGCAAGATAAATCACGAATTGATGCTGGTAATAGTGCCTGTAGTTATGGCATTCAGTAACTGGGGCGGGGCATACTCGGTAGATCAGTACACCGGCCGAGACGAACTTAAAGCTGAAGGCTGGCCACTGACTATGCTTGCATTAATTATCGGGTTTATGATGTTTACAGCCGGTTTTCCAAAAATATTGGGCGGCTGGCTCGATTTTTCCACACAGGCCTCACAAGGTCATCTGCTGAACCAGTTTTATGTGAGAGAAAGGCAGGAATTATTGTCTGTGTTTGCAGTAAGGTTAGATTCTGCAATCTTATGGGAGCTGCTTGACTGGGCAACTGTACTGTTTGAAGTTTTATTTTTAGTTGCCGTGATAAAATCAAGCTGGACGCGTCTGTTTGTATGCTTTGCCGTGCTTTTTCACTTCTCTACTATGATGACAATGAATATCGCATTTCTCCCAAACTTTGCAGCTTATGCAGCATTTATAAATTGGGACTGGGTTTATAAAAAGCTGACCGGCATATCAGAAAAAATCAGATCAGAAAACTTTGTGATTCTATATGCAAACGTACTGATTGTGATATTCTTTAGCCTGTGGATATTGGGCAATCTTGGTTTTCTATTGTCTGAAACAGAACCGAATTTCTATGAATTTATTTTTCTTTCGGCTGCAGTAATTATCGTGCTGCTAATCGGCTTTAGAGAAATCAGAAATTGGTATTCTTATCGCCGTATTAAAAATGTATAAGCACAGCTTATAAACTAACTGAAATGCCAAGCTTGAAATGCATCAGGTTTGTAGTCGATTGCATTACGTCGTAGGTAACCTGCCCATTCTCACGAATAATTGAGCCCTCTCTCAGGTATTCAGCCTCGCGGCCAAACATATATCGGCCTGACAGATGAATATAAATTGTATATGGCATACTATTAGCAACAGCTCCGTTATTATCGTTGTTGCTGCTGCTTGTCCCTACGCCCGAATAAACCCTGAATTGTAATCCGCCTCCAAACCCATAGCTCAGTGTAGTATCCCTGAAGTTGGTATCGGTGGCAATTGTATCATCCGGTCCGGTTGTACCTCTGTCTCTGATTTTAGTTTGCGTAAAGAAATGGTTGAAACCAAAAAGACCTTCGGCGTAAGGTCGAATGGTGGTTTCGGGTGGAATCAATCGCAGCAATAAATCGCCATGGAAAAGATTATAGCTGTTTTCAACATCTACGGTGGCATCCGGAATTGTAGTGCTCCAGGCCTCTCTTCGGGTTTCCGTTCCGAAGTTCATGAATCCCAGGTCTGCTCCGACCATTACCGGTGTGTTGGTAATCCTGTAACCAAACATGCCGCCCACTCCAAATCCAAGCCGGTCATCAAGCTGTTCACTGAACTCACCCTGAGGAACACCGGTTTGAAAGTCGAGTCCAAACTGAATTTCCTGGGCCTGAAGATTGATTAACCCTGTGAACCCGAAAAAACTTATCGTGATAAGAATAATTTTAATCTGCATAATGTCAGATTTAAGTTAAAATTTCCCGGATCAGAGTTTACTTAGCCAAATAATCAGAAACGTACCCTTACGCCTCCGCCAACAACAACTGAGTCTCCGTCACCTCTTCCGGTAACATACTTGATTTCAGCAAATGTTCTGCCTTGACCGGTTTTAAATTCTCCTCCAAGACCGATATTTAATCCAGCATTCGTATCTGTGTCTGTAAAAGAGGGCTGGCCGTCAGGACTGGTTCTGGCGCGATTGTGTGTGATATTCAACCCGGTAATGGTATAGACGCTTACAATTTCTTCGTCCACAGCCATCAGATGAACATTAGCATTTGTTTCAATTACATCCAACCTGAAATCATCTTCTCTTTCGGGCATTGAGTAACTAAGATCACCGCCAATTCTCATGGGTAGTGCAGAGGGCGTAAAGTAGGCATTAATTTGAAAATTCAGACTTTCAGACTGGCTTCCAAACCCTACTCCACCGCCGGCAGAAATTCTTTGAGCATCGGCAGTATTTACAGAGCCGATCATAATAAAAGTCAGTAGGAATGCAGTAATTGAAAAAGTTTTCATAGATAGCTTTAATTAGTAGTTCTTTGTTTTTACTGTTAATAATTAGTTAAATCAACCATCTGCTTATTAAGCGTATAAAATTTGGAATAGCTATCAAATTTTTTAAAAAAACTGAAATTTAACGCTCAGATAATCAAAGCCATTTCATTAACACTTTTGGTGTTGATTTTATGTACCTGTCTAAAATCAGATACCACGGATAACCAACAAGTATCAGCTGCATAACAAATGCATCAAACCGGATATTCATAGTCAGGGTGATTCCAAAGTGCATAGCAAGCAACAATGTGGTAGTATAAGGCCGGAGTTTTTTCCACCACATTGTAAAGCCGATCAGCTCAGTAAACCATCCAATCAGTAAAATAATTGAGGCTGCAAATACGCTGTTGAGTGCAAGTGATTGTAAAAAGTTTGGCTCCCAAACACCTTCGCGCGAAAGGATATCGATACTTTTCTCACCAATCCACAGCCATAAGTGCCGGCCATCGAACCAGGTTAATCCGGTACCGATCAATTTCGCAAAAAAGGCTGATGTATAGCCAAGGCCGATGAAAAAGATAATAGATCCCATCACAAAACGTGGCATCTGTTTTTTATCCGGGAAAAAGGCAGCGCCAATCGCAAAAGATAAAACAGCCATTCCAATAAGATTTTGACTGTGTGGAATCTCACCCTGCGAAAAACGGATCACATACTGCATATGCAGCAACACAATCACAATCATATAAAACCACTTTGAGCCCAGCCGGAAAAAAGCTGCAACAGCAAAAATGGTAATAATGGCTGCGTTTATAAGTGCAAGGTTATGATCAAAGAAAAGTGAAACATCGATATAATTTGCCAGGCCAAGCGGCAGCACTACCTCCATGTTGCGAAGTTGTGCATACAGGCCCCATTTCCAGGAGAAATAGAGAGTGTAGACCAGTACAAATAGTTCAAAAAATTTGAAGAAAACGACTTCACCGGGTGTTTGATCTCTGTCAGGTTCAAATAGTTCATATCCGATTTTTTCATACCACTTCATTCTGTACCTCCGCGATATGCTTCATCTGGCAGGTTTGGATTCAAATAGGTAGTATCAGCTGTAATCATGATAAACGGCCGGATCTCAATAATTACAGAATCCTGTTCTACCATCTCACCTCTTACTTTTGAGACCATCCACTTTCTGCCCTCAATATTTTCAGAGCCGAACATTGTGATCAATGCATTTCTTCGGCTATCAGTCCAATTTTCTGTTTTTACAACAAAGTTTGAAAAGTCGATCTGATCAACCCCGTAACTTCCCACCGGTACAGCATCAGAAACCCGATCCTGCAGCAGATGATTATTCCATCGCTCCTGCTCGCTTTTATCGGTTACATCAAGCACCATAGCCCTGGTCCAGGGATTACCTGCCTGTGAAAACATCGGATAAATACTGAAAGGCCAGAATTCGCCTTCGTGCGGGGCTACGAGTATGGCATAGATCAGCAAAGTGATGCCCAGAACTTTCATGCCCCGTTTATTAAATTTTCGCTCCATTTCTTTTCCCATTTAAGTTTTGCCGGCTAAAATAAGAAAATGAAAAGAAATGATTATAAAGGGTTTAAAAATAAAGTTTGGGCGGTACATCAATATCCAATAATTTTGACGAATAAAAAGGACCACAGGTTAAAAATTGAATAAACTGCATAAAGATAATAACATTACTGAGGGGTACATTTTTACAAGTTACGGTGGCGATAAGTACCTGAAGGATGCCATTATAGCTGCAACTACAATTAGGAGATATGACAAAGAGCGCCCCATTGCACTATTTTGTACTGAAGAACACTCGAAGAGGATAAAAGATTGGAATTTAGCCGATCTGTTTGAAACGGTTGATTTGCTTAAGGAGCCTCACAGATCAATCATCGGTTTCAAACATAACTTGCACCATTACATGCCTTATGACCGGAATATGTATCTCGATTCTGATATGATTTGGTGCAAAGATCCCGACCCTCTCTGGCATCAGTTTGCTCCCTATGGCTATACGTACACAGGACAGGAATCAGCAGATGTTTTTTTCGGTGCACCTAAAAATATCGGAGTTTTAGCAGATGTTATTTTCANAAGAAGGCAGCGTACGCTTAAGCGATTTGGTCTTACTCATCTGTACCGGGCACAGACCGGAATTATGTATGCTGCTGACCGGGCTCTGACAGAAAAAGTGAATAAACTTGCGGCATCATATAATGACAGAATGGATGAAACACATTTTATAAGCCGTACAAATGAAAAAGGACGAAAACTGGACAGTTGTGAATGGAGCCTTGGAATGGCTATGAGTAAACTTCAGCTTTTTGTGGTTCCCTGGTTTAACGGCTACGAAAGCCCTCAGCTGGATTATATACATGGTATGACACGCCACAATAAAGATTACACCGAGGTGGAGTGTTTGTATTATTGCAATCCATTTATACAGTCGCTGCGCGGTATAAAACAGGAAAAAGTCAGGAACTTAGTATTGAAATTGTTCTCAGTGTTGCCGCGCTCTCAGGATCACATGTGGGTTACTCCATATGTATTACATTTTGGATGGAAACATCAAAAAGAATATTTCAGAGAGTTTACTGAATATGCCTGGGAAAAGATTTATCCGGAAAGTGAAACTGAGAAGTAAAAATATTCATTTAGCATGAACTGTACTAAAGGATTAATTACCTTTAGCGGAGTTCACAGCCGGAGCTGCCATAACTAAATTAATGCTTTCAACTCGCCGATACATATGAAGATAATTGACGTGGCTGAATTTTACTCAGACCAGGGAGGTGGTGTAAAAACGTATATCAATCAAAAGCTTGCAGCGGCAAAGCGCCATGGCCACGAAATGATTGTTATTGCACCGGGAAGAAAATCGGGTGAAGAGGAGCGGCACGGAGGACGGGTAATCTGGGTAAAAGGACCGCGTTTGCCATTCGATCCCCGCTATGTGATTTTATGGAGACAAAAAGAAGTTCACAAAATTTTGGATCGTGAAAAACCGGATGTAGTAGAGGGGTCTTCGGCCTGGACAGGCGGCATGTTTGCCGGCCGGTGGACAGGCGATGCGGTAAAAACTTTCATTTTCCATCAGGATCCGGTTGCCGTTTATCCGCAAACATTTTTAGGTCAGCTGCTCAACCTTGATCGTGTAGATAATATATTCAGTTTCTATTGGAGTTATTTACGAAGGCTCAGTAAAAAGTTTGATGCAACAATTGTAAGCGGCGGCTGGCTGCGCGATCGCGTTGCAAGATTTAATATTAAGAATCCGGTTGCTGTGCCTTTTGGAATCAATAAAAGTTTTTTCTCGCCCGATCGCCGGAATTTAGAGTTAAGAAAAAATCTGCTGAATGAGATCGGCCTTGATGAAGATGCAACCTTACTTTTAACTGTCAGCCGTTTTCATCCTGAAAAAAGACTGAGTACCATTATTGATGGCTTTAAACTTGCATCCCAAAAAAAACCGATGGGTTTAATTGTTTATGGAGGCGGCCCTATAAAAAAATGGATCGAATTTAAAGCAAGAGGCGTTGAAAACCTCAAATTGATGGGCTTTACATCAGACCGCTCTGAACTTGCGGATATCATGGCAAGCTCTGATTATTTTGTACACGGATCGGCTGCCGAAACTTTTGGATTGGTGGTAGCCGAAGCTATTTGCAGCGGATTACCGGTTGTAGTACCGGCAAGGGGAGGAGCAGTAGACCTGGCAAATCCCGAAATTGCCGAAATCTATGATACGGGAAATAAGAAAGCACTTTCCGATGCGTTAATCAGAATAATTTCGAGAAACCGTGATGAGTTGGCAAAAGCATGTCAGAATACAGCAGAAAACTCAATAAGTACGGTTGAGCAGCATTTTGAAAACCTGTTTACGCTGTATCAGAAAATGGTAGACGATAAAAAGAATAACTGATTCATCATTTGAAATAACCGTTAATTACTTCAATTTCAATTCCTGAAAGTAAAGCGGATTTTGTATTATACGCTCGATTTGTAGCAGAACACCCTATATGCAAAAATTAATTAAGTTTTTTGAGCCTCTTGTTAAGCTGAACATCAGATATCCGATTTGGGTACTCATTGTTTCTGTTGCCCTCGCTCTGTTTGCCGGCAGTTATGCAATCAAATTACAGGTGGATACCGATATTGCTAACCTGCTGCCGCCAACCCACCCAAGTGTTGAAGCACTAAACCGGTTGCAGGAAACTGCCGGAGGCGAAACGCAGATGCAGGTGGCAATTAAATCTCCGAGCTTCGAGGCAAACGTAGCATTTGCTGATACACTGGCAGAACGGGCACTTGAGATGTATTATCCGCGAAGAGATTTTAACTATTTCAGAAGGGCAGAGTTCAGGCGTGAAACAGAGTTTTTAAAAGATAACGCGCTCTACCTGGCCACTATGAATGAGCTCGAAGAGATCATCGATTTTCTTGAAGAAGAAATAGAAATAGCCCGACAGGAAGCAAACCCATTCTTTGTCGATTTTATGGATGACTTCGACGATGAAGAAGAGGAGAGAGACATAGACAGGTTCATGGATAGCTACGACCAGATGGTACCCTCTACTTATCCGGTCAACGAAGATAGCACACTCGCAATTCTTACGCTCTACCCTACGGGCTCAAGAAGTGATATCCGCTATCTTGAGGATATGTTTGAAGAGTTCGGGCAGTTAATTGAGTCTCTCCAGCCGGCAACATTTCATCCGGAAATGGAAGTGCAGTTTGGAGGAAGGCTGAAACGTCATCTAAATGAATTAGAATCTATCATGGATGATGTTTACAATAGTTTTGCTACAGGAATTTCAAGTGTAATCCTGCTTGTTTTACTTTATTTCTCCATAAAAAAATATATCAATTACAGAAGAAGTGATCGCAGGCTGCAAAAACATTCACTCTTTTCACATATGATACGGGCACCCATTCCGGTTCTTGTTATCGGAATTCCGCTCATAATAAGTTTGATGTGGACGTTCGGGATAACCTATTGGCACCTTGGAGTTCTGAACACCATGACCTCAGTTTTATTTGTGATTCTTTTTGGGCTAGGTATCGATTACGGTATCCACAATTATGCAAGGTATATCGAGTTCAGGGCATCAGGCAACTCGGTTGAAGACAGCGTGTTGCAGGCGTATGAAAAAACCGGTACTGCAATTGTGGTTAGTGCGGTTACAACAGCACTTGCATTATTTATACTGATGTTTGCCGATTTCAGAGGCTTCTCTGAATTTGGTTTTATTGCCGGAACCGGAATTCTGTTTGCTCTGTTTTGTATGCTTTTTGTGCTTCCGGCTATGCTGTCTATTTTTGAGAGATGGAACTGGATTTTATTACCGCCCCGATCAGAAAAGGTGGTTTTAAAACAATTGATCCGCCGTTTTCCTTACGCCAGATCCATAGTAACATTTGGAATTTTAACTGCAGTTGTGGTTACGGCATTATCAGGAAATCTGAGATTTGAGTACGATTTTGGAAAACTGGAACCAGAATTTGAAGAGTACCGGGAGTTCAGGGAGTTTACCCGCGGTGTAGATGAACCCGGCAGCGGAAGAAACCCGGCATTTATAATTGCTGACAGTGATGACGATGTATTTGAGCTTCTCGAAATAATCAGAGAGCGTAAAAGAGAAAACCCTGAAACGATGATCAGGGATGTAGAGGCCATTCAGGAACGGTTTCCGCCAAGACAGGATATGATTGATGAAAAGCTGGATAAAATTGCAACGGTCCGCCAGCTCTTACAAAATCCGTTTCTTGTAGATCAGGAGGATGAAAATCTTGATCTGCTGCGGCGCTCATCACAAACTACCGAAGCATTAACCGAAGACCAGATTCCGGATTTCTTATTGAACCGTTTTACAACGCGTGACGGTGAAATCGGCAGATTTATCATTATTTATCCTGAAAGCGGACTTTCTGACGGTCTTCGATCCATTGCTTTTAAAAATGAACTGTCTGACCTGGTGGTTGATAGCGGCCGAACGTATTATGCAGGCAGCACCTCAATTGTAGCGGCCTCGATGCTGGAATTAATGCGGACGGAAAGCCCGTATATGGTTATAGCAACCTTCTTTGTTGTATTTTTGTGTATCTATTTTTCATTTCGGTCATTCCGCTGGTCGATGATAGCGCTCATTCCATTAATCATCGGTTTACTATGGTTGTTCGGATTGATGATGATATTTGGGCTGAAATTCAATTTTTATAATCTTGTGGTTCTTCCGGCCATTTTAGGAATTGGCTGTGATAACGGCGTACACCTTGCCCATCGTTACAGAGATGAAGGCAGGAAGAGTATGTGGGACGTGTTATCCAGTACCGGCCAGCACATTACGATGGGGTCGTTCACTACAATGCTGGGCTTTGCAGGACTTCTATTTACAAACCATCCGGGATTACAATCCATTGGTGTAATGGCTGTGGTAGGTATCGGTATGACTCTGGTATCAGCATTAACATTCCTCCCGGCAATGGTTCAGTTTTTGGAAGACAAAAACATGATACACGATTAAATAAGCGGCATCGGTTACAAAATTTTGCTCAACCTTTGCAGTTAGTATGTCAGCATTGATATAAATCTAATGATCCCCGGATTTGATTGTTAAAACTGAATCTATCGTTCTTCGCACAGTTAATTTTCAGGAATCGAGTATAATAGCAACTGTGTTTTCGCGATCGCATGGCAAAATTGCTCTGATAGCGAAAGGTGCAAGAAAACCTAAAAGCAAGTTTGCTGCATTTCTTGTTCCGGGCCAGATTCTTGAGACTGTATTTTACTATAAAGGTTCGCGATCGGTACAAACGCTTTCTGATGCTTCGTACCTTGAAAAGCTTCATAATTTGCGAATCGATTTACACAAGATTGCACTGGTTACAACAACCATGGAGCTGTGCAATCAACTGTTGCACGAAAATGAAGTGAACGAAGAGGTTTTTTATTTTTTATTAAAACTTATACCCTGGATAGATAAACAGAAGACAATCAGTAAAAACCTGTTTCCCTACATTCAAATCAGACTTGCTGAGCACTCCGGAATTGGACTTCAGCTGATCGAGGAACAAGCGGGAGCAAATAAAGGTTACATGAATATCAAGTCGGGCACAGTATCAACTTCAGCTGAAGATGATCACGCAATCCCGTTAGATGAAAAGCAGTACAATTTTATCAAAAGATCGTTGAGCTCTATGAATTCAACACTTTTTGATGTAAACTTTACAGGGAATGAGATAAAAACCCTGATACAAAATCTGGATCTTTACTTCAGATTTCATGTTGATGGAATCAGGCCCCGTAAATCCGATAAAATTTTTGATCAGTTACTGGACGATTAAATGAAATTTCGAGATCGATTGCTTACCGGTACATTAATCCTGCTCATAGGGATCACTCTTGGTATCATTCTGATGATCTTCAGGCAGGGAAGTTTATCATTCGACCTTGCTGAAGTTCGGTTTACCGAAATTAACAGAAGTTCCACACCGGCCTGGACCGATGAACAGCTCGAAAGAATTGATGACCGTTTTGTATTCAGGTCTGTTGCTGAATCTGTAACACCAACAGTAGTTTACATTGAAACGGTTATTACAAACAGCAACCAACGGATTAATGGTGATGATGAAGATCATCCGCTCTGGCAGCGATTTATGCCTCCCAGATCTCAGACAGTCGGCTCCGGCGTCATTATATCTCCTGATGGTTATATCTTAACAAATAACCATGTAATAGACGGCGCAGTAAGAGGCGGGATTTCCGTCATGCTCGAAGATAAACGCGATTATGAAGCAAGGATTGTTGGCGGTGATCCAAGTACCGATTTGGCTGTGATTAAAATTGATGCCGATGATTTATCATCAATCACTGTGGGTAATTCAAACAATGTTAAAGTGGGTGAGTGGGTTCTGGCAATCGGCAACCCGTTTCGGTTACAGTCTACTGTGACAGCCGGAATAGTGAGTGCACTCAGCAGAGATGTACAGATTATCGAGGACATGCTTCGAATTGAAAGTTTTATTCAGACTGATGCAGCCATCAATCGCGGTAACAGCGGCGGTGCTTTGGTAAATACAAGTGGTGAGCTGATCGGCATAAACACTGCAATTGCAACTCAAAGCGGCAGTTACCAGGGATATGGATTTGCAGTGCCGAGTAACCTGGCTATGAAAGTAGCGCGCGATATCATTGAACATGGTGAAGTACAGCGCGGATTACTTGGCGTAAATATTCAATCGGTGGATTCACAAATTGCCAGAAGATCCGGGCTTGATAAAATTACCGGCGTGTTCGTTGCCAGTGTGTCAAGTGAAAGTGCAGCGGAAAAGGGCGGGATTAAATCATCCGATATCATTCTTGAAGTAAATGGCGAATCTGTTGCACAGCCAAATCAGCTTCAGGAGAAAGTTGCAATGTTTCGTCCCGGAGATGAGGTAAACCTGACTGTATGGCGTGATAATGAATCCATCAGTAAAAATGTAATATTGCAGGAGTTGGTCCGGCCGAGACAAGATCAGCTATCTTTTGATGAACAGAGGATTGAACCTGAGGAAGAATATTTTGAAGAAAGGCCGGAAAACCGTGAAGGTTCCGGTATAGAATATCAAACATTTGAAGAGTTTGGATTTTCAATCCGCGGCCTTGCATCACCTGAAGATCCTGAAGTTATGGAGCTTTATTTATACCGAATTGCAAGAGGCACCGAGGCTCACAACCGCGGACTCAAAGAGGGCTATAAAATTCTTGAGGTAAATGGGGCTGAAGTAACGAGACTCAGACAACTGGAACGCAAATTAATTGATGCGGCATCACAGGACACATCTGTTGAGTTAAAGATTGAAACTGAAGACGGCCACATCGGCTATTATCATCTAAACTGATTTTATGAGATTTTTTATCATTGCGGCACTTTTTTCCGGATTAATACTATCTGCATGCTCACCCACTGAACCATTACAGGAAGAAGTTGAAGAACCTGAAGAAATTCCCGGTGCGCCTTCCTGGTATGATGATTTAGAACATTCATACGCTGATACCGTATCATTTTACGGTATTGCGATGGCTGCCGCAGCAGATTCGGCGGAAGCCGCAGAGTTATCATTAACCGAAGCAAAAGAAAACCTGCGCTTTGCCATTGATGAGTTTGTTGAAAAAGTGAGAGAAAAAGCAGGTGAAGAGAGTGCTAATTACAATTCACCTGAATTTATTATTCGATTGAGAAATGCTGTAAACGAGATGGATCTTTCCGGTGCAGAGTCAGAAATAAAACACCTGGAAGAGAACACCATCGCTCATCATGTTTACTCAAAAACAGTACTATCACGCTCTGATGCACTGGATATTCTAAGCGGCATCATTGATGATTCCGCGTTTATAAGTAAAGT
>SL_3KL_010_SEDDRAFT_10004783_pt1 | contig 12217 bp, 10 predicted proteins | sample SodLakKL_010_SED_2_FD_10381 | JGI IMG/M metagenome (IMG submission 10381)
CCCGCCACAGAAGTGGCAGCAAAAACCTACGAGCTGAAACTCGAGGTCAAGTTTCCGGTGGGAGGAGAAGTTACCGGAGCCGGCGAATACCGGGCAGGCGAACGGGTCACCATCGAGGCGCACCCCTTCAATTACTTCGAATTTCTGCGTTGGGTTGATTTAGACCGGCAACAGGAGCTCAGCCGCGACGACCGCTACAGTTTTACGATGCCCGAACATGACCTGCACATCGGGGCCTGGTTTATCGATTTGGAAGAGTGGCGATAAGTCGGGCAAAGCATAACCGAAACCCCGTTCGCATTGGCCGGGTCCGGGACGGGATAATGGGCGTCAGGCGCTTATCCGGCAAAACAATAGCCCGCGCCGTGTCGGGTCACGATAAGGCTGGGTTGCCGGGGGTCGGATTCGAGTTTCTTCCTCAGGTTCAGGATATGGTTATCCACAATGCGCAGATTGGGGTAATAGGAATAGCCCCACACCCTTTGGAGCAGGGTTTCGCGGCTGAGCGCATACGGACGTTCCTCCACAAGCAGTTTCAGTATTCCGAACTCACTTGTGGTAAGTGCTACCGGATGTTCCTTTAAAAAAACCCTGGAATTCTTCAGATCAATGCGCAATTCGCCGAATGACAAGGATTTAGTTGCCGAAGGCTGATGCTCGGACCGCCGGAGGCGGACCTTGATCCGGGCGATGAGTTCGCGGANGCTGAAGGGTTTGATGAGGTAATCGTCCGCTCCGATTTCCAATCCAAACACCCTGTCGAATTCATCCCCACAGGCGGTCAGCATGATCACCGGTACCCGGTCGTCCCTGTTGCGGATGTTCCGGCACATTTCAAAGCCATCCATGCCGGGCAGCCTGATGTCGAGCAAAATGAGATCAAAATGATGCGCATGCAGCATATCTTCGCCGGTTTCCGCCGACTCGGCACAGACTACGCTGTACCCATGCAAAGCAAGGGCCTCGCTGATGGCGTTGGCCATATCGCGCTCATCCTCGATCACCAATATCTTGTTCAAAGCTAACGGCAAAATGTACAGGCACACCCTAAACGGGGCCCACGAATGCACAATAACCGTGGTCATGAAAGCAAACCGGACTTTTGCGGCCATTCGTTGGCCCTTGCCCGCAAAAAAATACATGGCCTTATCCGGTATGCTGCCGTTCAAGGCAACCGGAACAGTTAACCCATAAATATACGCATTATTATGCACAATACGCAAGCCCTTAATGGAAAATAATAAAAATTAATCGAATTAATTCCTTCATTTACAGTACCTGATTACCTGAAAGATACGTCCATTTCGTGGGTTTGCGTATCATTGGTTTTCCTATCGGAGGACCGTATCTCAGATTTGGACCGGCCAATGAGTTTGTGATCCTGTCCATTGCCATTGGCGGCCATGCCGATGCTTCTGGAATTCCCTGCAACTTGTCAGATTTCGCTGGCATGTATGCCATAAATTGGCTATATTTATGAGATGCACCCAAGGTGGCATGTTTTTTTTCACGAACCCTACTCCCATGAGCGAACTCATCAACAATTCCGAAGAAAGAAAATCACGGCTCAAGGCCCTGATTCTGAAACTGCATGCCGGCGAATCCGAACAAAGCGTGCGCAAAGAGCTGGAAGATACCTTGCGCAGCATACCCTACGGTGAGGTGGTGGAAGTGGAGCAGCAGCTGATCAGCGAGGGCCTGCCCGAAGAGGAGGTGCTCAGGCTCTGCGACGTGCATTCGGCTGTTTTGCGCGGAAAGATCGACCTGAGCGGCGTAAAGGATATTCCCGAAGGCCATCCCGTCGATGTGATGATCAAAGAGAACCGGGAACTCAAAAAAGTTACGGCAACCGCCCGCGACACCCTCGACCGGATCGCCCGCGAAGGCGAGGACGCCCTTCCCGGGCTGCTGACCACATTGCAGGGCCAATTCAACGCCCTGTACGACGTTGACAAGCATTACCAGCGAAAGGAATACCTCTTGTTCCCCTATCTGGAAAAAGAAGGGATCACCGGCCCGCCAAAGGTGATGTGGGGAAAACACGACGAGATCAGGGAACTTCTNAGGGGGGCNATCGATATNTGCCNGNNNCCCGGNATCACCAAAGAGGAATTGCTGGCNTCTGCCAAACTGATCCTCAGGCCCGCCCTNGANCAGCTCGACGACATGACCCTNAAGGAAGAAGAGATNCTCTTCCCCATGGCCATGGANACCCTGACCGACATCGACTGGCACGAGATCCGGAAGCAATCCCTGGAGATCGGATACTGCCTTTACGATCCACCCACCGAGTGGAAACCCGAAGGGGGCGAAGAGCACGACATACAGGCCATGCAGAAAGAGGGCGACAAAATTCAATTGCCCTCGGGAAGCATGACGGCCGAAGAACTGCTGGCCATACTCAACTCATTGCCCATCGACATGACCTTTGTCGACAAAAACGATAAGGTAAAATATTTTTCACAGGGCGAGGAGCGGGTGTTCCAGCGCAACCGTGCCATCCTCAACCGCGATGTGCGGCTTTGCCACCCCCCGGGCAGCACCCATATTGTGGACAAGATCATTGAAGATTTCAAAAGCGGGAAACAGAGCAGGGCCCCTTTCTGGATCAAAATGGGCGGAAAATTCATCCACATAGAGTATTTTGCCTTAAGGAACGAACAGGGTGAATACCTGGGCACCCTCGAAGTATCGCACGATGTGGCCAGGTACCGGGCCCTGGAGGGAGAACAGCGCATACTATCCTACCTGTAATCCCTGTGGCTGCCGCATCGCAGAAACATCCCCCCTGCCGCCGGTCCCCTCATGGCCATGTTCATTGAAAAACCGTGTTGTTATGGAAGACAAAAAACTGATCACCCCCAAAAGCAAGGTGTTGCAGATCATAGAAGATTATCCCGGGCTCGAGGAAGTGCTCATCGAATACGTGCCAGCCTTTAAAAAGCTTAAAAACCCGGTATTGCGCAAAACCGTCGGCCGCATCGCCACCCTTCAGCAGGCTGCTGCCATCGGCGAGGTCAGTGTCGAAGACCTGGTAAACCGCCTTCGCAGGGAGGTAGGACAAGACCCTTTTTCCCAGCAGGGAGGAGGAATCTATCAGACCGAAAAGCCCGACTGGTTCGATCAGGACCTCATTGCCGAATCACTGAATGCCGGCCCCATGCTGGCCCAGGGAGAACACCCGGTAAACCAGGTGATGGCCGATCTGAAATTCCTCCGCCCGGGGCGGATCTACAAACTCACAGCGCCATTTTTACCCGCCCCCCTCATCGATAAGGCCTCCAGCCTGGGATTCAAGCATTGGGTGGTCAAAGAAAGCGACGATGCCTGCATCATCTACTTTTATAAGGAAGAGAAGAAAAAAGATTGATCGCCGGGTGGTGCAAACCTATTGGCTTTGTGAGATCATGCTGGCGCCGATCATGAGGTCGAAGCGGATGTCGAGCTCATCCGATACCCTCACCAGGCCAAGGGCGGGCGAAGGGGGATCGATGTCAAAATCGGACATCCTGAGTGTTTTGCTTCCTCTGATATGGAAACGGCTGTGGTCGGGCTGTTCTGCACTCACCTGTACATAGGTATGCCGGCTCACCCCGTTGATCAGGATCTCCACCCACACTTCCAGGAGATCTTCTGTCCCGCCAGGCTGCTCCAGAACATGTGTTTCGATTACCCTGATATGGATGTAGGGGCTTGTTTTACCACCGAGGGCTTCCCGGAAATCGCGGTTCATCTTCCTGTTGCCGCAGTCGAAGGAGTACACCGGCAACTCGAGGCTGGCATTTGAAAATTCAAGGATGTGCCTGCCGGGGTCATAATCTGCCATGATGATCCCCCTGGAGGCATCGCTATCGGAGGTGCAGGCATAGGTAGTGAAGTTGGTTGTGCCGTGAATGCTTACCCTGCTGTCTTCTTCTACATGGTATATGTACAATCCGCCCGTACCGGCCTCAGCCAGCAAGGGTAGCAGCATCAGAAGAAATACCAGTCGGGTCATGGCATGGGTTTTTTCGATATAAGGCAACATGTTCCCCGATGCAAATGGCCGGTCGGGCGGTGTTCCTGCCCACCCGGCCATTCATCGCGGGGTATTAGAAGGCAACGGCCGCTTCAAGGACCAGTCCATTGAAGTTTCCTCCGTGCCTGTAATCATTCACGTCGAAATCGCGGTAATCCTGGTTTACGTATTCCAGTTTTACCAGCAAATTTGGCGTGGGAAACCAACCGGCGCTCAATTGCAGGCGGTCGATGGTAATATCTGCATTAGCCCCGGGCAGTTCACCGCTTACCTGGTTATACCTTGCCCCGACATAGACCTGCTCGTTGGGGAAGAAACGATAGATCACCTCTCCGGCCAACTGGGTCACGCTGCGGTTGTCAACATCGGCTCTGTGGGTGCCGCTCGACATCTCATAAGTACCAAAGAACTCCAGCCCCCTGTACTTCACAAAGGGATTGATCATCACCGAGGTTACCTTGTGGGTAAAATCGGGCGTGAACCTGCCCGAAGTGAAGCGGTTTGCTTCCGTTGATGCAGTAAGTGCACCTCCGGCCCGCCAATTCCTGAAGAATTCGGGTTCCATGGCCATGTAATACCTCGACCCGGCGCGGTCGCCGGCATACAGGGTGTTGCGGGTGGTGCCCGGATTGGTATACATGCTGGCGCTTAAACGGAACCTGAGGTCGGGGCTCAGCTGATCGTCAAAGCCCACCTTGGCCAGGATGGAGGGGTTCTTGTCCTGTTCGTAATCACGAACATCCCCGCTGATCAGACCTCCGGTAAAACCGAGCATCAGAAAGTATCTGGGAGAGGGGAAAACATAGACCTCACCCCCGATCTCTGTTGTAAAGGCATCCATGATGTAATTGCCGACAAAGGGGTTGTAAACGGTGCGGCCGTTGTCGCTGCGACGGAACTGCTGGTCGCCGTAATTGGGCATGGTATGGCCAATGCGCACGCTCACGTGGTCGGCATACCACTGCGGATTGCCCAACATGGGCAGTTTGTCGACCTGGATATAACCGCCTTTTACCCAAAACTCGGGGTGATGCCTCGACGACATATAGGATTCCAGGGCCATGCGGATGCCGTCACCGAGTTGTACGTCGAGATTCAGGTTGGCTGTGGCCAGGTTGAATCCGGTGCCCAGCGGATAAAGGGCGTTGAGGTCGGTATCGTTGAACATATTGGGTTGAGCCTGGTTCTCATGGCTCAGGGCCTGGAATTGCTGTGTGAAATTCCCTCCGACTCTTACCCTCATGCCAACGTAGGGCACCGTGTCGATACTGAAGGTCTCAAACACATTGAGGCCTCGCTGATCGGCGGGCCTGAAATAGCCAATGCCGGGCTGCCGGGCAAACAAGGGAAAGGTGAAGACCAGCAACGCAATGCCGGTCAGTAAAGAATGCTTAAAAGAGGTGTTCATTGTATCGGATCGTTTAAAAATGAATGAAGAAAAAAATACATAATCAAAAAAAAAAATTACTTTTCCGTCAAAACCACCCTGTAGGTGAGTTCCACCACGCTGCCGGTACGAAGGGCACCGAACATGGCCGTAGGGGGGCTGATGCTGTGATCTGTCATATCGATGGTCTGGCTGCCGGCAAACTCGAGGTCGCCATTGGGAAGTACCCGGCCCACCGTATTGAGTTCAACAGAGCGGGATACCCCGGCAATGGTGAGTACACCCCGGCTGGATATACGGGCTGTTCCCGGGTTTTCGGCCAGGCTGAGTACGTCGCGCAACAAAAAGGTAATCTCAGGATGACGGTCGGTATCCAGAGATTCGTAGATCTTGTTATTCATGCGCCGTCCCTCCGATCCCTTGATGGAAGTGGCAACTACCCGTATCGTGGCGTTTTCGATGGAACTTAATTTACCGTCTTCCAGACGGATGGTGAATTCGCCATTTACCTTTTCTGCTTCGGCAGCCCATGACTGAAGGTTGGAAGTACCCTCTATGGTGACCTGATGCGATTTGACGTGGTATGCAGTTTGTGCAATTCCGGCAAAGGGAAAAAGCAAAACAGCCGTCATTGCCAAAAGTTTGTTCATCGTTTTCATAGTGTTTATCGTTTTAATTTTTTGCTAAGGTGAAACGCTGAAAGATCGAAAGGGCGAAATATCGAAAAGTTGAAAAAAACGTTCACTCCTTCCTTTCGTTCTTTCGTTCTTTCGTTCTGTTGTTCATTGCGTTTTGTATTATTGGTTTCTGCCGGAATATCCCGACACGTATTTTGCTATGTCAATATGTAATTTACAAAATACTTGCCACAATACAAAACAGCCAAGGTGTTGTAAATGCATTATGCTGAATATCAATTGACAAAAGCCCCGAATCAGACTAATTCGGGGCAAAAAGCAAAATAAAAAACAGACGGGATGTCGTCGGAATCGACGAAATTTCGTTCGCTGCCTATGGTTCTAGCTGGAGTTTTTCAATCCGTGATTTCAGTGTGGAGGCTGGGATCGACAACATCTTGGCTGCTTTGGCCTTATTGCCCCCCGAGCGGAGCAGGGCATCGCGGATGGCATTTTCTTCCACTTCTCGGATGATCTGATCGAGAGACTTGTCCCCAAAGTAAAAGCAGTTGTGCTGCTTTCCCGGAAAGCGCACTTCAACCGGCAACATCTGCTTTTGGATCACTCCGTCTGCTGCCAGTATTACCAGGCGTTCCATCAGGTTCTTGAGTTCCCTCACATTGCCCGGGAAATGATACTGTTTCAGTATATCCAGGACTTCTTCGCCGATCTCTATCTTGCTTTCGCCGGCAAATTCACGGGTAAAATGCCGGGCGAGCAGGACAATATCCCTTGAACGTTCGCGCAGTGGGGGAATGCGGATAGGGAATACATTCAACCGGTAATACAGGTCTTCTCTGAATTTTCCTTCTGCGGCCAGTTGCTGAAGGTCTTTCTTGGTGGAAGCTATGATCCTCACATCGATGCGGATGGTTTCACCTCCCCCCACCCTTTCAATCTCCCCTTCTTCGAGTACCCGAAGAAGTTTCACCTGCAGATCGAGGGGGATGTCGTCGACATCGTCAAGATAAAGGGTTCCCTGGTGCGCCTTTTCAAAACGCCCGACCCTGGCAGACTCCGCCCCCGTAAAAGCCCCTTTTACATGTCCGAAAAGTTCACTTTCCAAAATCTCCCTTGAGAGGATAGCGCAGCTGACCTTGACCAAAGGGCCTTTGCTCCGTTTGCTGTTGAAGTGGATCACATTGGTCAGCAACTCTTTGCCGGTTCCGGTTTCGCCGGTGATCAATACCGTGGCGTCCTTTTCGGCGATCAGCCCGACCAGCTCGAATATTTTCCTGGTTTCCTGATCCTGGCCTACAAAGGACGACATATCGTACTGCCGGCCCACCTGCCTGCGCAGTTGAATATTTTCTTCCTTCACCTTTTTCAGTTCATTGATACGCTCCAGGCTAAGCAATAGCTCATCGGTATTGAATGGCTTGGGAAGGTAATCGTAAGCACCCAGTTTCATGGCCTCCACAGCGGTATCTACCCTGGCAAAGGCAGTCATCAGCAACACATAGATCCCGGGGTGGTTTTTCCTGAGTTCCCGGGTGAGTTCCAGACCATCCATATCCGGCATTTTCAGATCGGTCAGTACCACATCGGCCCCTCCCCCATTTTCTTTCAGATAATGCAAAACAGCCCTGGCCGATGAGAATTCATGGACCTGGTGTCCGGCATCGCGGAGTTCATCGGCAGTGGTTACCCGAATGATGCGTTCGTCGTCTACTATCAGAACGTGCATGATCAGTTGTGTTTTGGCAATACGACAAAAAACCGGCTTCCCTTATCCGCTTCACTCTCAACGCTTATTTCGCCCCCGTGTTCACGTACGATCTGGTAAGAGACCGAAAGCCCGAGCCCTGTACCCTTTCCGACATCCTTGGTGGTGAAAAAAGGGTCGAAGACCTGGCCGATCACTTCCGGGGGGATGCCCATGCCGTTGTCAGAGAAAATCAGGACAACCCGGCCGGGTCTTTCTTCGGCAACGATCCTGATCTCCCCTCTTTCGATCAGCTGCAGGGAAAGCTTATCGCCTATGCTGTCGATGGCATTGATGATGATGTTCAGGAAAACCTGTTCGATGCGATTGGGAGAAACAGTCAGTTCAATGTCTGAGCAACTGTCGTCAAGATAAAAGTGGATATTTTCGCTCTTCGCCCTGTATTGGGCCAGTTTCACGACTTTTTTGATCAGCTCGCAGGCATTCACGGCCTCGCGCTCCACTTCGCTTTTCCTGCTGAAGATGAGCAGATCCTGGATTACCTGTTCGATCCGGCTCAGGGCATCCTGCATCAGGGCGGTGTACTCCCTGATCTGCTTTATGTTTTCCGGGTTTTTCCCGATCCGGTTCAGACCGATCCCGATGCCCGACAAAGGGTTGCTTATCTCGTGGGCCACCCCGGCTGTCAGGGTGCCAATGGCAGCCAGCTTCTCCGACTGAAGCAGCGACTGCTGCATCCGGTTCAAATCGCGATAGGCCTGCTCCAGCCGCTGAAGCATGTTGGTGTAATTCTCATAAAGCAGGTCGATCTCATCCCTGAACCCGAACAGCTGCCGGATGCGGTAGTATGGCTTTTGGGTGGAGGCCTGTATGCCGGCCAAACCTGCCTGTATGTTCCTGATGTCGATAACGGCCGACTGCCGGCTGAGCAAATGGAGCGGGGTAGCGATGGTGTAAGAGAAAAACACGGCTGCCGCCAGTCCGAGCAACAGAAAGAGGGCGACCATCAACAGGAGGGAGGTGACCGTAGCTGCCACCTGCTCACGGATCTCGTGCTCCAGTATGCCCACCCGGGCAATGCCCATGCCCTTGCTCATGGTGGCCATCGAAAAGTCACGCACCAAAAGCCTGGGCCGGTGCTGTGCCCTTACGGTAATGATGCCCGGGAGGTCGTCTGCAGGAGGGATGTTCAGCGGCAGCAAATCACGGGGCACCTGTTCACTGAACGAATGGCCCAGCACCTCTCCCTGCCCGTTGACCACAAAAGCATAGTAAATGGTCTGATCGATGGCCATGATCTCATTGATCAGCATATTCAGGCCGGCGGGATCGTTGGCCAGGATATAGGAAACCGCTTGTTCGGCCAGGGCCCTGGCAATGAAGTAGCCACGCTTCTCGAATTCCTCGTTGAGGGATTGATGCACCGAGTTCCTGACAATGAAGGCATTTAACACCCCGAAAACGATCACGGTAAAACTGATTCCCAGGGCAAATTTTCCGAAAAGCGACAATTTTATCCTGTTCGATTCCATCACTGTCCTTTTATTTCCCTCAAATCATCATACAGTGTGTCGCCAACAATGAGGAAACGTTCGATCAGCAAATTGTCGAGGATCTGCCTGGTCTCCTCTCCAAGGTGCATGCCAAGGAAGAAATCACGCACCTCTTCCCGGAGTGGCCGCGGCATTAACAACGAATTGACTACCGGGGGGATGCCGCCCCATGAAGTGGTATCTACCACCTTGATGTCCTCAACATATTCCGGGCGGTATTTTTTAAAATATTCAAAAATCAGTCCGTTTACCGCAGCCCCGTCAACGATCTTCCTGGCAACCATCTGGATGGACAGGTCGTGAGAGAGCGAATACACCACTTCATTGAAAAACTCGCCTGCAACTGTGCCCAGTTCGCTCAGGCGGCTCTCGACAAAGAGGCTGCCGGTAAAGCACATGGGGTCGGAATGGGTAAAAGACATGCCCCTGAAATCCTCAAATGCGGCAACGGGGCTGTCTTTATGGGCAATGATATAGCCCCGGTAGTAGGGCTGCCCGTCCACCAGGGGAACCACCAGCAATTCCATGTGGTCGTCCCCCTGGATGTAGGCCCCCGAACACACAAAGGCTATGTCAATCAGGTTCTGGGCCAGCATGTCGTTCACCTCGGCATAGGTGGGGCGCTGCTTGAATTCGACACGCCGTCCCAGTTGTGCCGACATCGCCTCAAACATTTCCTGATAATAAACAAAACTCTCCCGGGGCGAAATCACGGTGGCAATGGCCACCCTGATGGTGGCTGGATCTTCCACGATAGGGTCTTCGACAATTTCCCCGTTGGCAAAATCAACCTCGTGTACTTCCTGCATCGGCGACCGGCAGGCGTTAGCGATCACGGCCGCGGCCAGCAAAACAAAAACAATTCGCATCATTGGGTTCATAGCTTACAAGATAAGCAAAACTTCCGAATACCCGGCCTTACTTACTCCCGGGAGGCCCGGGCAGACCCTTGCCAGATCCGGTTGAATTAGTAAATTTGTGGCAGGATTATTGTTACCCTCAGAGTAATCAATTATTTTTGTGACAAATTGTTCGAAACCCATGACAGCATTCAGGATCCTTGCCCTGGCCCTTATGGCCCTTGTTTTGCCGGGCGGCTTGCCTGGCTATGCCGCCCCTGCGGCTGAAATCACTACCATATTGCCCGACACCATGCCCCGCTTCGGTACCGACAGCGTACAATGCATCGAGAACTGGAACATTTACGACCAGCATTACAGGCATCAATACTACGACCTGGCTTACGAGCCCTGGAAGCGCATGCTGGAAAACTGCCCGCGGGCTACCCCCAACATCTATACCCACGGCATCAATATGCTCAGGTATTTTCACGACAATGAAACCGATCCCGAAAAACGCGGGAACTGGCTGACCAGCCTGATGGAGCTTTACGATCAGCGCATTCTCTATTTTGGTGAGAAGGGAAGGAACCTCGGCCGCAAAGCCACCACATTGTACCAGCTGCAACCCGAGAATGTGCAGGAAATATTCGAACTGAGCGAGCAGAGCATCCTGTTGGAAGGCAATGCAGTGGCAGCACAGGTGCTGGTGATCAACTTTCATTCGGCCACCCGGCTGGCGATGGCCGGGCTGATGGAAACCGAAATCCTCCTGGAGGTCTTTGAAAGGGCCTATGGGATCATCGGGCACAACATGGTGTACAATCCCGCAGATCAACGCCTCTATGAGACAGCCAAAAACAACATTCATCTAATGTTCGAGCCTTTTGCCGACTGCGAAAGCCTGGCCAGGGTATACGGCCCACAGTTTGAGCAATCTCCACGTGATACCCTGCTTTTGGAACGCATCATCGAATGGTTCAGCAACGCCGGCTGTACAAACGAGGAGTTGTACTACGAGGCCACCGCCGCATTGCACCAGATACGGCCGAAGGCCGCATCGGCCCGCTTACTCGGGCAGCTTGAAAACGACAGGGGAAATCCCCAGGCTGCGGTCGCCTATCTTGCGCAAGCCGCTCAATTGTATGCCGGTAAGTCCTCACCTGACTACCAGGAACAAATTTTCAGGGCCTACCTGGTCATGGCAGAGATCAACTACCGTCAGCTGGGCCAAAAGCCCCGGGCCAGGGAGTTTGCCCTCAAGGCCCAGGGAGCGAAACCCGGAGACGGACGGCCCCTGATACTGATCGGCGAAATGTATGCCGCAAGTGCAGGGCAATGCGGTGAGGACGAGTTTAGCGCCAAGCTGGCCTACTGGCCCGCCGTAGACAAGTTCACCGAAGCCATGAGGGTGGCTGAAGACTCTGTCATCAGGGAAAGGGCGGCACAGTTCGCTTCCACCTATAAGCAATACTTCCCCAACGGCGAAGAAATCTTTTTCCACGGATACAGTGTGGGTGATTCCTTCAGGGTGGGCTGCTGGATCAACGAAAGCACAACAGTCAGGGCCCGCTGAGCACCCGGTCGTTCTCCGCAACTCATTCGGACCCAAAAGCCGTGAATCTTATACTTTTTTATCGTATTTTTGAAAACCGGTGTCCGGACGCCGGTTTTTTAACTATTCACCAATCCAATACGGCATGATAGGCTGGATCATTATTGCTGCATTATTGTCTGTGCTGTTTGCCATTCTCGGGTTCACACAGATCGCCCGCGGTTTTGCCGCCATTGCCCGAATCCTTTTTTACATATTCCTGATCTTGTTTATCATTGCCCTGATCTCAGGCCTGGGAAGGGGCATGTAACCAGGGCTAACGGGAAGGTGGAAGGTGGAAGGTGGAAGGTAGGAAGAAGAAAGTTTAAGAGTTTAAGAGTTTAAGAGTTTAAGAGTTTAAGAGTTTAAGAGTTTAAGAGTTTAATATCAAATACTTTAACTCTTCAACTTTTCAACTTTTCAACTTTTCAACTTTTCAACTTTTCAACTTTTCAACTTTTCAACTTTTCAACTTTTCAACTT
>SL_3KL_010_SEDDRAFT_10004784_pt1 | contig 12217 bp, 11 predicted proteins | sample SodLakKL_010_SED_2_FD_10381 | JGI IMG/M metagenome (IMG submission 10381)
CCCCCGCCATGTCGAGTATTGGGACGCGCCCCCGGCCACGTTGAACGTGGAGGCTCGCCTGGAAGACCGGGACTTCTCAGTGGCTATGGCCTTGGCCGAGTTATCGGAGGAGCCGGTCCGTTTTGATTTGTCGTTTCCGCTCGAGTTGTCCTTTCTTCCTCCGGCCCTGACCTGGCCGCCGGAAGGCAACCTGGAGGGACTCTTCTCCGTGGAGGCCGACCTGGAAAATATGGCCCGGCTGTTTCTTTTGGATCTGCACTTCGTGTACGGAAAACTATCGGCACGGTATGACATTTCCGGAACCGTGAAACGCCCGGAGTTTACCGGCCGGTTGGAGGTACGGGACGGGGTATACGAAAATGACCGGACCGGAACGGTGTTGCGTGATATCGAGGTCCTGCTTCGCGCCGACAATCATCATTTGCGACTGGAGCGGGTGACGGCCACCGATGGGAGGCGGGGCCGGCTTGAATTGAAGGGGCAGATGACCATGAGCCCGGCGGAGCAGTTTCCATTCATGCTGGAAGGAACTTTGTCGGACCTGCGCGTCATGCGCCAGGATTTCGTCGAGGTTACGGCAAGCGGCTCGCTAACCTGCGAAGGGACGCTCTATGAGAGTTTACTGGGAGGCGATTTGGTGCTGGGTCCCGTGGAGGTTACCGTGCCGGAACGCGTGCCGCCCGGCCTGGTGGAGTTGGAGGTGATTGAAATATTTGAAGAAGAAGAGCCGGAACCCCCTCCGCCGCCCCGGCCACGTGCCCATACGATGCGATTCGATGTAACGGTCCGGTTGCCGGACCGCGGATTCGTTCGCGGCCGGGGACTGGATTCGGAATGGAGCGGGCAGGTCGAAATTACCGGTCGGGCGGATGAGCCGGACATCCGGGGAGAATTGAGCGTCATTCGAGGGCGTTTCAACTTCTTTGGGAAGCGACTCCGGTTGACGCATGGCACGGTAACGTTTGACGGAACGTTTCCCCCGTCGCCGTATCTGGACGTGACAGCGGAGGCCCGGGTGCGGGGCATCACCGGGATCCTGCACTTGTCAGGGGACGCCATGGCTCAGGAGATACGCCTGGATTCCATGCCCCCCATGCCCGAGGACGAGATCCTGGCCTGGTTGCTTTTCGGTCGGGATATATCACGGATCACACCCTGGCAGGCGTTGGTGATGGCGCAGGCCGTCAATTCGTTGCGGCGCGAGGGTACCACGTATGATTTCATGGGGCGCACACGCCGGATTTTAGGCGTTGATCAATTTGAAATTCGTCCGGCGGAAGAGGAAGAGGGTGTCACCACGGTCAGCGTCGGTAAATATATCCGTGACGATGTGTTCGTGGAGCTCGAGCATGGGACCGAAGCCGAGACCGGGCGCGCCCGTGTGGAAATCGAATTATTGCCGACCGTGACGCTGGAAACCATCGTCGGCACCGACGCGGAAGGCGGATTGGGTTTGAATTGGAGATGGGATTATTGAGGGTGGAAGAATGGACGGTCGCCTGTGGCGGCGGGCATTGTGCTTCGTGCTTGGTTTCTTCGTCGTCCGAAAAGAAACANGATGCCAAACCGCGACGTGCCTGTTCCGGGCAGCGAGGACGCTGCCCCTCACAATTCTTCCTCTTCGTTCCAACACTTCGTCCCCACACTTAATCGGATACGCTTCGTCGAATCACTTAATCGAAACAGCGGGTAAACGGTCGGGTAAGCGGGGCGACTATTCGTAATCGACTACGTGTGGGACCGGGATCTTCCTCCCCTCCTTGGAGGGGCCGGGGGTGGGTTCTTCGCGCCAACCCACAAGCCCGCTTCCACCCACCCTTTGTCCCCTTCTGCGCGATCCTGTTTTCGAGGGCGAGGACGAGAACGAGGACGAATAACCAACCTCTTTCCCTTTCGCAGTTTCCCTCTTCTCCGTGCCTCTGTCTTCCTCCGTGGTTTCTTATTCTTTTCGGTTTCCCTTTTTTGTCCCCGCCATCTGCATCGGTTTGCGAGCGCGGCGACCCGCCTTCGCAAGGTCTTTCGCCTGCGCAGGGCCTACGGCGGGATAAACCGGCGCGGCATGCGAGAATGGTACACGATCATTCCCTCTCGCCGTAATCGTCCATCGAATAACTTCGCGCCTATTATGATCATGACTGCGACAACGATTACGACGATGATCGGGAACGCCACCCGACGCCGCTTCCTTTATCACAACATACTCTTGATCTTTGGGAAAAGGATTGTATGAATGACCACTCAATCTGAACGTCAATATTCGATTCCGTGAGGTTTATCATGCAACAACTTTGGGAAACCATTACGACCACCACCATTATGGACAATGAACTGTGGCGTATCATCACTCTATTCCTGTCCATTCTGTTGGCCCTGATTGCGGGGAAACTGATCAGTTATTTTCTCGATCAGGCCGGGACCCGGCTGGACAAGAAAGACCACCCGTTGATGGGCTTGATGGTCAAGACCCTGTCCAAACCCATGATCCTGGTGGCGTTCGTCCTCGGCTTGAAGATAGGGTTGTCCGCACTGCTACTGGTGGATGTGGTCGAGGCCTTTGCCCGGGATACCACCAGCGTGCTGGTGATTGTTGCCGTGGCCTATATCGCCTATCGCCTGGTGGACGTGGTTACCTTTTCGCTGAAGAATGCCGCCGACCGGACCGAGAGCGCGCTGGATGCCATGCTCGTACCCCTGGTTCGAACCAGCCTGCGCGTTACGGTCTGTCTGCTGGCCGCCCTGCAGATTGCGACCCTGCTGAGCGACCGGCCGCTGACCTCGATCCTGGCCGGCCTCGGTATCGGCGGTTTGGCCATTGCGCTGGCGGCACAGGATACCGTCCGGAACTTTTTCGGGTCGCTGGTGATCTTTGCCGACAAGCCTTTTGAATTGGGCGATCGCGTCCTGGTGGACGGACACGATGGACCGGTGGAACAGGTCGGGTTTCGTTCCACGCGTATCCGGACGCTCGAAGGGCATCTGATCACGATTCCCAACGGTGAACTGGCCAACAAGACCATTCAGAATATCGGCAAGCGGCCGAACATCCGCCGGATCATGAACATCACGATCACATATGATACGCCGCCGGAAAAAGTGGATCGCGCGCTGGAGATCATCAAGGACATCCTCAAGGAGCATGAGGGCATGCATCCCGATTTTCCGCCCCGTGTATTCTTCAATGAATTCAATGCCGCCTCCCTGAATCTCTTTGCGATCTATTGGTATCATCCGCCGGACTGGTGGGCGTATTGCGCCTTTTCCGAGTGGGTGAACAAGGAAATTCTTCGGCGCTTCAACGAAGAGGGCATCGATTTTGCGTTCCCGACCCAGACGCTGCATCTGGCGGGCGATCCCAAACGCCCGTTGAACGTCGGGACCGTGGAAGGCCGGATCGGGAAGTAAGGTGTTTAGTTCCTGGTCCCTGGTCCTTCGTCCTTGGTCGGGGACGTTGTCCGGTCGAAACAGGGGTAAGGGGGGGACAATATCCAATATCCAACAAGGAATAACCAGGGATCAAATTTGGGAATTGGATATTCCTTGTTGGCTATTGGTTATTCCGTTGTTGGCTGTCCACGTAGGTGGTGACGCGCAATCCACCCCCCGGTCATCACGCGCTTTGCTTGGGTGACCGGCAAGGGACACGGGTTGAAGGCGATCAAAATTTATGATTCGGATAATGGCACCCGCCACGAGCCACGCGCCATCCGCAACCTGCAACCCTCCTCCTACAGCTTTTCCAGCGCGTCGCGGCCGCTCATGCCGGGTTGCACACCGCGCGCGGCGGCATGTTGGTTGGCTTCCCGGACGGTGCCGTTGAGCAGGTCGTCCAGGGTGGCCACGCCGGAGATGCGCGCGGCGGGGATGTTGAATGTGTCCAGCGCCGCGACATCGATGGCGCCGCATGCGAGTAATCCGTCCGGGGTTTTGATGAACACCAGGTTGCATGTCTTCAGGGGGATGACATACCCGTCGCCTGTTTTTCCGTTGAGATGGATTTCCTCGTGATGCATGGTTGCTTCTATTCGGGGTTCAGTCGCCGGCGAGCACGTTGATCACTTCGTCCGGACTCTGTGCGTTCAGTACGCGTTCACGCAAAACCGGGTCGTTCAGTTGCCGGCTGATTTCCGCCAGGAACTGTATGTGTGGTCCGGTTCGATTGATCGGGGAGAGGGTCATAATGAAGATCACGGACGGCTGTCCGTCCAGAGAATCGAATTCAAGGCCTTCTTTCTTCAGGCCGAGGGCGACGGCCAGACTGTCTATCGTGTCGGTCTTTCCGTGCGGAATGGCGATGCCGTTTTGCATGCCGGTGGACATTTTCTTTTCCCGTTCCAGAACCGCCTTGAGCGCCGCTTTTCGGTTTGTGATTTTGCCGGCCGCGACCAGTATGTCCACCATCTCCTCGATGACGCTGTTCTTGTCGTGGCCCTGGAGATTCAGGGCGATCGCCTCTTTTGATAATGTCTTTCTTATGTTCATGGATCGGTTCCGACTTAGGAACAGGCATTCTGTTCAATGAAGGGCCCCGGGGTCAATATCACATTCGGGAAAATCAAGAAATATGGGCGTCGAAGGGAAAAAACACTTTTCCGGTATGGCGAAAACATGATAGCGTGAAGCCAAATAGGGGTCGGACAATTATGGTCGTCCCGCACAACAATCATACATCGGATTCGAATCATCAAATGCAAAGAGCGATCAATCTTCTTATTCAATTACAGGATCTCCATATTGCCCGCGCCCAGCAGGAAGCATCCATGCCGGGCGCCCAGTTGAAAAAATTGGATGAGTCCATCGGGGCCATGCTGGGTGAATTGCCTGTAGAGATCCGAAGTCACTTCAGTCGTTTACAGAAGAAAGGCCACCTGGCGGTTGTCCCGATTGCCCGCGGCGTATGTTCCGCTTGCGGAATGAATCTTCCGGTCAGCCTGGAGCAGGCGGTGCGGAAGGCCGAACGGCTTCAGCCGTGTCCGAATTGCGCCCGCATCCTGTATTACCAGGATTCGCTGCCCCGCAATACGTCATCGAGATCGCGTAAGGCGGTGAAGATGGGGATTGAGCGTTTCACGTCCCCGGAACTGATGATCCCCGGATTGTCTGCAAACAGCCGGGATGATGCGATTGCCGAGATCACCCATCTGATGGAGGAGAAAGGCTTTGTGGATAATGGCCAGCTTCTGCTGGAGGAAGCGCTCAAGCGGGAAGCGATTGTCAGTACCGCGGTCGGCAAGGGATTGGCTTTCCCGCACGTGCGCGGGGTCGAGGGCGGGGGGTTGACGCTGGCATTGGGCACCAACAAGAAAGGCATCAAATTCGGCGGGCCCTCCAGGACGCTTACCCGTATTATTTTCTTCATGGTCATTCCGACGGCGGCCAGCGCCTTTTACCTCAAGTTGTTGTCCGGATTGACGGAGGCGTTCCGGGAGGAGGATGCCCGCGACAAGCTGTTGAAGGCCCCAACGCCGGAAGCACTCTGGACCGCCCTTTTGAAGACAACCAAATCGACCATCTGATGGCGGTTTGACGGCGCGTTGTTTTACGGCAGGACTTCCCGAACCCCCGGCGGCGGTTCCCTATACGCCCGGACGGTCCCATCCGTATACAGGACGTGGTGTCCGCGAAGATGGGGCGCGCGCACACGGTCGGACAAGGCGTTGATCCCGATCAACATCCACTTTGGTTCTCCATAGCGGCTCAGGGATTGCCCGTTCAACCGGATATTCCAGATATAGCTCAGCCCCTGTTCCCGCGTGAAGGGGGGGGTACCCGGGCAGATGCCGGTATGTTCTTCGACGCCATAAGGGTACAGGGCGACCAACAGGCTGTCGGAGCCGTGTTGAGGGTCGTTGGGATACAAGGCCAGGGAAGGGAGCCGGCCATGGTCGATTTCGTACAATTCAATAGCCTGGTAAATATGCTTGAGATTGCGGACGCACTGATGCGCGCGGGTCTGTTCACGCACCAGCCAGAAGGCCAGGATGCCGACGGCGCCGGCGGCCGTTAGAATCATAAGCGTTTGCGTGGCGGCCATTCCCGGGCTGGACTTTTTGGCTTTCATTGCATGCTCTGGTATATTCTTTGGGCCACCGGCGCGGGCCAATCCGTTGTGTGGGAGGATGTTTCGACCGAGCGCCGGAGCGCGCGCGTGCTTTTTTCCTTTTCTCCATCCAGGTAATACCGGACTCCGGCGGCGAGGTAGAGATCGTTTTGAAAGCGCTCCGCAACGTCGGGAATGAATGCCATGAGGGCGTCGGCCGTGACTTCCCCGCTCAGGCACAGCAGCGCAAGCCGGATGGGTCCGTCCGGAGGCAATGGACGATCACGGAACAGGGTTACCGCGCCGGTGGTATCGCCTTCCAACAGGGCGGCCGTGACATAATCGAGCTGGGCCAGGGAGGAAACGGTCAGCGGTGCATTGGGGTTCAGTACGATTTCAAGGTAGGCACGTTGTGCTTCGGATTGGCGTCCGAGCAGGATCAGGATCCGGGCCAATTCAAGTTTCGCGATGGCGGCGGTTCGCTTGTCGCCGGTCATTTCGCTGAAATCGACGGCGGACTGCAGGTGGTTCCGGGCGGTGTCCCAATCCCCGGCGTGCCATGCGGTGCGCGCGTTCCGGATGTCACGCCACGCCTGGTTCGCGTGAGCGGCGTCCGGCGGTTGGAGTTCCGTCGAATTCATCAACTGTGCGTTTCTAAATCGAGCAAGATGCAACAAGCTTTCGTATTGCGCGGCGTTCAACTGATGCCGGAAATAGATGTTCAGTCCGAGCGCGGCTATCGCGATCAGTCCGACAGTGGACAGCACCTGCCGGCGCCGTCGGATGGCGTGCCGAATATGGTCAAACGGAGTGAAGTGACGGGCCATGACCGGTCGTTTGGCCAACGCACGCTCAAGATCCGCAGCCATCATCTCCGCATCCGGATACCGGTCGTCGGGTTGCTTTTCGAGCGCCTTTAGTATCACCGCTTCAAGGTCGGGTGTGATCTCTTTACGATACAACCGCGGACGGCGCGGTTTTTCATGGATCACGGCACGAAGCACGTCCTTGACCGATGATCCATGCTGGGGTTCATACGGAAGCACTCCGGTCAGAGCCTCGTAGAGCACCACCCCGAGGGAATAAATATCGCTGGCGGGCGTTGGCTTTTCGGTGGCCGCCTGCTCCGGAGCCATGTAGAGCGGGGTGCCGGTCAGGGCTCCACTGGCGGTAACCGACGGCCAATCCGTGAGCGCGGCGACGCCGAAATCGGCCAGATGCGGTTCCCCGAATTCATCGATCATGATATTGGTGGGCTTGACATCGCGATGCACGATGCGGCGCGCATGCGCGTAATGAAGGGCCCGGGCAATTTTAATGATGTTCCGGACAATTTCCTCAACGGACATGGCGGTGGTTTCGACGGCAACCTCCAGCGTCTTGCTGCGCCGGATGCTTTCCATGACGATGTAATGATAGGGTCCTTCCTTCCCGGTCGCATACACGGTGAGAATGTTCGGATGCCGGCGGAGTTTCTTGGCGGCTTCTGCTTCACGGCGGAACCGCTCCAGCAGGGTGGTGGACATGCCGGCGCCTTCCGTGAAGATCTTGATGGCCACTTCATGTCCCGTGGTGTCGACCCCGAGATAAACCGTGGACATGGCCCCTCGGCCCAGCAGGTCCAGGATGGTATATTCGCCCAAACGCATCCCTTCCCCCGGCTGGAGCCGGTACGTCGCGTCCATTCCGGATCCGACCTTTTCCTCGGCGCGCATGTGTTCGAGCCTCCGAATAAACCCTTGCCCGCGCATCCCTCCGTGGATCATGCCCGGGGCGGAGTATCGGCATTAATCAACCATTTTCTTGATGTGCTCAATGACAACCGGTTCGACCGGAACATTCTCGTGACCGCCGTGCGTGGTTGTGCGTACCTGTGCGATGCGATCCACCACGTCCATGCCGTCCACCACCCGGCCGAATACGCAATAGCCGAAGCCTTGCGGAGTCCGGTTGCGGTGATTCAGCATGGCGTTGTTTCTGTGGTTGATGAAAAATTGACTGGTGGCGGTGTCCGGCGCCGGCAGACGGGCCATGGCGATGGTGCCGCGCTCGTTTTGCAAGCCATTGTCCGCTTCATTCCGGATCGGGGACCGTGTGGCGCGTTTCTTCATATCGGCGTCAAACCCGCCGCCCTGGATCATGAAGCCGGAAATGACACGGTGGAAAATGGTTCCGTCGTAGAAACCGTCGTCGGTGTACCGCAGAAAATTTTCCACGGTAACGGGGGCCTTGTCCGGATACAGTTCGATCAGAATGTCGCCGTGATTGGTTTGGAGAATGACGCGAGGATGTTTCATTTCTTCGTATTGGTTTGTGGGTTTGGTTTCGTTTTCCGGTTCGGCCGGCCCGTCTCCGGCGGTCGAATGCCCGATTATACCGAGTGACAGCAACAGTATTCCAAGTAGACGCATTGAATCCCCTCCGGCTTTGTCGTTATGCTTCTATCGAAAATAGGGCCGGATGCGAAAGCGAGTCCCCGTCGCGGGCTGTTCGCCCGAGGTGGATTCGCGAATCATCCGGGCGCCTTGTAAAATATATCATTTTCACAGAACGGCAATGATCTTTTAAAGAAAACCCCGGAATTGCGAAAATCAGGAAGAAATATATATTGCAATCAGGCGTCAACCCGACTAGGTTGGGCCTCCATTTGAATACGGGGCGAACTACGCAGGGCGCCTTGTTCGAGGAGATAAGGGTTATTTTCATGAAAGCAGAGATTCATCCCAAATACGGGGATTCGGTGATTCGGTGCGCGTGCGGGAACGAAATCCGCACACGGTCCACGGTGAAGGAGATGCACGTGAATACGTGTTCGGCTTGTCATCCGTTTTTTACGGGCAAGGCCAAGTACATCGACACGGAAGGCCGCGTGGAACGATTCCGCCGAAAGTACGGACAGAAACAGAGCCAGTAGCGTATGCACCATCCGGGCCGGAATGCCTCCCTTGCGGGGCCACATTCCGGCCCGGATTGTTTTTGTGCAGGAAAACACCCGGGCGCCCGTTCCCGGGTCGAGGAGGGGAACGGGGGCGAACGCGTATTGGGCAGGTCCCATGATTGATCCCACCCACATCGAAAAATTGAGAGGCCGGTTGACGGAACTCGAAGCCGAGCTTTCGGCGCCCGAAGCAACGGCCTCAATGACGGCCTACCGTAAACGTCTGTCCGAGCACGCCCGCCTCCGGCGTATCCTGGAGCATGCGGACCGGTATTTTAAACTGGTGCGGGATCGTGATGAAAGCCGGACCCTGGCGGAGACCGAGGACACGGACCCGGACCTCCGGGAAATGGCGGAATCGGAGGTGGCCGGGATAGAGGAGCAACTTCCAGCGGCCGAGCGCGAGCTGATGACGGCCTTGTTGCCGCCGGACCCCGACGAAGACCGGAACGTCATCATGGAAATACGGGCGGGAACAGGGGGCGAAGAAGCGGGTCTCTTTGCTGCGGATCTATACCGGATGTACGGTCGGTACGCCGAGAGGCGCGGATGGAAGGCGAGTGTGCTCGATGCCAGCGTTTCAAACCGCGGCGGTTACAAGGAAGTGATTGTGGCCATCGAAGGGGATGCCGTGTACGGCGTACTTCGGTATGAAAGCGGAGGACATCGTGTTCAGCGGATACCCGTTACCGAGGCGGGCGGACGTATACATACGTCGGCGGCCACGGTGGCCGTGCTCCCCGAGGCCGATGAGATGGATGATATCGACATCAAGTCCGAGGAATTACGCATTGATGTGTTCCGCTCGTCGGGGCCGGGTGGTCAGAGCGTGAACACGACCGATTCCGCGGTGCGGATAACCCACCTGCCGACCGGGGTCGTGGTACAGTGCCAGGACGAGAAATCCCAGCATCGCAACCGTGAGAAAGCGATGCGGGTGCTGCGGGCCCGCCTGTTGGATCATAAGCGCACCGAGGAGGCGGCTCGCGAGGCGGATGTCCGCCGTTCGTTGATCGGGTCGGGCGATCGCAGTCAGCGTATACGCACCTACAATTTTCCGCAGAACCGTATGACCGATCACCGGATCAACCTGACCCTGTATCACTTGGACCGAATCATGGAAGGGGACCTGGAGGAATTGCTCGCCGCATTGCGGGCGCACGATCTGGATCTCCGGCTCCAGGGGGGGATGACGGCGGAATAACCCGTCGTGCCGGCCCGCCCGGGCCCGCCTGAATGAAGGAAAGCGATCGAACCATGAACACGCATGGTCAGAGCTCCATGCCCGGTCATGTGGGGGAAGCGCGTGAGCACATCAAGCGCGCCCTCGAGGAGGCCGCTGTCGCCGAATCCGGAGTGATGGCGGAATGGCTGCTGGCACATGTACTTCACGTGTCGCGCACGGAAATCGGACTGTGCCGGGATCACCCGTTGACCCGGAATCAACGGGACCGGCTGGCCGTATCGGTGGAGCGGCTTCTTCGTCATGAACCGGTGCAATACGTCTGGGGTGAAACGCAATTCATGGATATCACGTTGCGTGTGGATGGGCGCGCGTTGATTCCACGGCCGGAAACCGAAGAACTGGTGGCATGCGTTCTGGAAGACACGGAAATCTGGAAGCGGGAGCATCCCGCGATCGCGGATGTGGGGACCGGCAGCGGGTGCATCGTTCTGGCGTTGATCCAAGCCCGGCCGCAAGGCCGGTACACGGCCGTCGACATCAGCGAAAAAGCCTTGACGTTGGCGCGGGAAAACGCCGCGTCATACGGCGTGGAATCCCGAATCGACTGGCGGGAAGCGGATCTGCTTGAGGGCATGGCGGATGCGTCCCTGGACATCGTGATTTCCAACCCGCCCTACATCGCCACGACGGATTTTGATGTCCTGCCGCGAAATGTTCGTGAATACGAACCCCGATTAGCCCTGGACGGAGGCGACCGTGGATTGGATGTCGTGCGCCGATTGATTCCGCAAGCGTATCGGGTGCTTCGGAATTCCGGACGTCTTTATCTTGAGATTGGCGCGGATCAAGGGGATGGTATAGAGGAAGCATTGCGCGTATGCGGTTTTGTGGATGTGGCGCTCATCAGCGACCTCCGCGGGCGCGGCCGTATAGTGCGGGGCACGAAGCGATGAACAAGTACTATTACCATGCGCGACCGAGACGGTATCAGCAGAGAACGAACCCGTTCATCATGCCGATTATCATGTTGGGGGTTTTGGCGTTGGCGCTGCAGTTTGTCTGGATTCAGGGAACCCGCCCGGAGTTTGACGATCGCTTCGGGCTGATCGCGGCACGACGGGGAGAGCATGCGGATCTGTATCGGATGCACGTACTGAAGGTTTATTGCGAAGCCTGTTCCGAAAGCGGATCCATTGCCTTGGGGGACGAGCCCGGTGTTGCGTATCTGTGCCTCATCTGCAACGGTGTGGGATATCGGGATACCCGGCGTCTGCACAAGGACGAGGTGCTGTGTCCGGCCTGTTCGGGCATGGGCCGTGTATGGGAAGATGAGCCTTACGCGGCGAGGACATGCACGCGCTGCGACTTCCGGGGCGTGATCGAGCCGGGAGCGGAGGAGTTGAACGAGGAGCGTTTGATAATCCCCACCCGATAAGCCGCGGCGATCAATCCCTGAGCGCCGGAAGGAATCCTGAAAAAGAGGGGGTTGTATCAACAAGTCCGGAGACCGTTCGGCGTATGTGTATTGTGCGAAGCGCATTCGACCGGCTTGTTATTCGATTTTCGGTGGAATGCACAGGCGTTGGCGTCTTATGCGAACGCCGCGAGGAAACGATCATGTTTGATTCATTAACCGGTTCGTTACAAAAAATATTCAAGAATTTGCGCGGGTACGGGAAACTCTCCGAGAAAAATATCCAGGAGACGATGCGCGAGGTGCGCCTGGCCCTGTTGGAGGCCGACGTTCATTACCAGGTGGCGAAGGATTTTATCAAACGGGTGAAGGAGCGGTGCCTGGGTGAAGAGGTGCTTCAGAGCATTACGCCCGGACAACAGGTCATCAAGCGTGTGCACGACGAAATGGTGCACCTGCTGGGTGATGAGCGGAAGGATTTCGATCTGTCCGGCCAACCGGCCATGATCATGCTGCTGGGCTTGCACGGGTCGGGCAAAACAACCACGGCCGGCAAGCTGGCGTTGCGCTGGAAGCAGGAGGGCAGAACGCCCCTCCTGGTGGCCGCTGATATTCGGCGGCCGGCGGCGGTAGAGCAATTAC
>SL_3KL_010_SEDDRAFT_10004785_pt1 | contig 12216 bp, 8 predicted proteins | sample SodLakKL_010_SED_2_FD_10381 | JGI IMG/M metagenome (IMG submission 10381)
GGCTGACGTCCGTCGACCAGCCGACGTCAGTCGGCCACCTGCCGCAGGCTGGACGCGATCGCTTCCGCCAGCCGCTCGGCCTCCGCGAGGCGCCGGCGCTCCTCGGCCACCACCTCTGCCGGCGCGCCGGCCACGAAGCGCTCGTTGGCGAGCTTGGCCCGCGACCGATCCGCGTCGCGACGCTGCGCCTCGAGCCGCTTCTGCTGCTTGTTGCGCCAAGCCGTGACGTCCACCAAGCCGGCGAGCGGCAGCCGCAGGACCACGTCGTCGACCGCCTGCGCCAACGAACCCCCCGCCGGCGCCGCGTCACCGTCCAGCGGGTCGATGCGTGCCAGCGACGCGAAGACCTCGAGCTCGGCGCGCAACGCGTCCGCGCCCGGCCCGTCGATCACGATCGGCACCGTCTGCCCGGGAGACAGGTCGGCGTCGGCACGCAGCGCCCGCACGGCACCCACCGCGGCCTGCAGCCGTGCGAAGTCGCGCTCGGCGGCCGCATCCTGCCACGCAGCAAGGGGCTCGGGCCAGCTGGCCACCGCCAACTGCGGTCGTTCCCCATCGCCGGCGGCCCGTCCGACCGCCTCCCACAGCTCCGAGGTCACGAACGGCACGATCGGGTGCAGCAGCTGCAGCACACCGTCGAGGACGACGCGCAGGGTGTGGCGGGTGCGCGGTTCGCCGTCCCTCAGCGCCGGCTTGGCCGCCTCCAGGTACCAGTCGCAGAACTCGGACCAGGTGAAGTCGTAGGCGGCGCGCGTGGCCGCACCCAGGTCGTACGCCTCGAGCGCATCGGTCACCTCGGCGACCGCGACCCGCAGGCGCGAGAGGATCCAGCGATCCGCGAGCCGCTCGGGCGCGCGCTCGTCGATCGGGCCGTCGAGTTGCGCCAGCACGAAGCGGGCGGCGTTCCACAGCTTGGTGCAGAAGTTGCGGCCCATCTCCACCCGTCGCGGATCCCAGCGCACGTCCTGGCCGCCGGTGCTGGCGTGGCTCATGGCGAAGCGCAGGGCGTCCGCGCCGCTCTCGGCGACGACCTCCAGGGGGTCGATGCCGTTCCCCCGCGACTTCGACATCTTGTGGCCCTGCTCGTCGAGCACCAGGCCGTGCAGCACGACCGTATGGAACGGCGCGCGATCCGTGAACTCGTAGGCGGCGAGCTGCATGCGGGCGACCCAGAAGAACAGGATGTCGTAGCCGGTGACCAACACCGAGGTCGGGTAGAAGCGCTGGAAGAAGGGATCGTCGGTGTCGGGCCAGCCGAGGGTGCTGAACGGCCACAGGTTGGAGCTGAACCAGGTGTCGAACACGTCCGGGTCCTGGCGCAGGTTCCGGCCGGCATGGCGCGGGTCGTCGGGCGGGTCGAGGAAGGGCGTGGCCCGGTCGGGCACGACCACGTTCCCCTCCTCGTCGTACCAGGCCGGGATGCGATGCCCCCACCAGAGCTGCCGCGAGACGTTCCAGGGACGCAGGTTGGCGAGCCAGTCGCGGTTCACCTTGGTGTAGCGCTCTGGCACGATGCGGATCTCCCCGGCGTCCAGGGCCGCCAGCGCGCGCTCGGCGGCCGCCGAGGTGTCGTAGAACCACTGGGTGGAGAGCAGCGGCTCGACCGGCTCACCGGTGCGTTGCGACAACCCCAACGCGACCGTGTAGTCGCTGACGTCACGCAGGTCACCGCCGTCCCGCAGGGCGGCCACCACCCGCGGCCGCGCCTCGAAGCGGTCGAGGTCGCGGAACGCCGGCGGCACCAACTCGCCGTGGAGGCGGCCGTCGAGCCCGATCACGGAGGGGCGCTCCAGCCCGTGGCGTTCGCCGATCTCGAAGTCGGTCGGGTCGTGGGCCGGGGTGATCTTCAGCGCGCCGGTGCCGAAGTCCGGCTCGACGGCCTCGTCCGCGATGACCGGGATCCAGCGATCGGTGAGCGGGATCCGCACCCGACGCCCGATGAGCTGGGCGTAACGCGCGTCCTCGGGGTGCACGGCCACCGCCTGGTCCGCGAAGATCGTCTCGGGGCGCACGGTCGCGATCTCCAGCGCGCCGTCGCCTCCCTCGAGCGGGTAGGCGATCCGGTACAGGTGCCCGGGTCGCTCCTCGCGGTCGACCTCGAGGTCGGATAGGGTCGTGCTGCTCGACGGGTCCCAGTGGACGATGCGTTCACCTCGGAATATATGGCCGCGGTGGTAGAGCTCCACGAACTGCCTGCGCACCGCCCGCGACAACCCCTCGTCGAGCGTGAAGCGGGTGCGCGTCCAGTCGGCGGAGATCCCGAGGCGCTGAAGCTGCTGCAGGATCTCGCCGCCGTAGCGTTCCTTCCACGCCCACATCCGCTCGAGGAACGCCTCGCGCCCGAGCACGTGCCGGTCCGTTCCCTCGGCCTGCAGCGCGCGTTCGACCTGCACCTGGGTCGAGATGCCTGCGTGATCGGTCCCCGGCTGGAACAGGGCCTCGAAGCCCTGCATGCGCTTGAAGCGGATCAGCGCGTCGATGATGGTGTTGTCGAAGGCATGGCCGAGGTGGAGGCTGCCGGTGACGTTCGGCGGCGGGATCACGATGGTGAAGGGCGGCTTCGGGCTCGCCGGGTCGACGGCGAACGGCGACTCGACCCACCGGTGGCTCCAGCGCAACTCGACCTGCTCGGGGTCGTAGCGCGGCGGTAGCTCGAAGCGGCCTGGGGTACGGGACTCGGTCATCGGTGGCTCCCTGGGGCGGGCGCCGGACGCGCCCGCTCGTGGCGAGTGAGGCGCGGACGGGGCGTCGGCCCCGCGGTACCACCGCGGTTCCCCGCCGAGGCGGGGCGCTCGTGCCCGTGTCGCACACGGGCGTGGGGCTCTACTGGGGCGCGCGGGCGCCGGTTCCTCCCCGACGACCCGTCGCCGACCGGCGACGCGTCCCGGGCGACGTTCACCCCCTGCGCTCCGAGCCCGGGTCTCACCCCCGGCGCCGCCGCGTCCGGGCCCGGGCATCGCTGTCGGGCGGGGAGGGGGCTACTCCTCCCGTGCATGAGAGCCTAACGACGGCCGGCGGGAACGTCAACCGCCTGTTCGGTCCAGCCCGCCCGGCGCCGACCGGCGCCCCGTCACACGAGGGGCAGGGTCTGCAGCGCCTGGACCGACACCTGGCCCGCGACGCGGCGTGCCGTCTCCCGCAGGGCGATCGCGCTGGGGTCCTCCGGGTCGCTGACGACCAACGGGATGCCGGCGTCGCCGCTCTCGCGCAGCCGCCGGGTGATGGGGATCTCGCCGAGGAGCGGGAGGCCCTCGTCCTCGGCGAACGCGCGCGCACCGCCTTCGCCGAACAGGAAGTCCTTGGTGCCATCGGGGAGGCGGTAGTAGCTCATGTTCTCGATCACCCCCAACAGCGGCACGTGCGTCTTGCGCGCCATCGTGGCGGCNCGCTTGACGTCGATCAGCGCCACGTCCTGCGGGGTGGTGACCAGCACCATGCCGGTCACCGTGACCAGTTGCGCCAGCGACAGCTGCACGTCACCGGTCCCGGGCGGGAGGTCGGCGATGAGGTAGTCGAGTTCGCCCCACACCGTCTGCTGCAGCATCTGGGTGAGGGTGCCATGGAGGATGGGGCCGCGCCAGGTCAGCGCCTGCCCGTCCTCGACCAGGTTGGCGATGGACAGCACCTTGACGCCGTAGTTCTTCAGCGGCAGGATCCGCTTCTCCTCGTCGGCCATGAGCCGGCGCCCCTCGACCGCGAACATGCGCGCCTGCGACGGACCGTAGATGTCGGCGTCCAGCAGGCCGACGTCGGCGCCGTCGAGGGCCAACGCCGCGGCCAGGTTGGCGGCGATCGAGGACTTCCCCACCCCGCCCTTCCCCGACCCGATGGCCACGACGTGCTTGACCCCGGGGAGGTTGCCGGTGGGGCTGGGGCGCACTTGGGCACCGAACGTCAACGCCACCTCGGTGACCCCCGCGACCCTGGCGAGCGCCGCTCGCACGTCCGCTTCGATCTGCGCCTTCATGGGGCAGGCGGGGGTGGTGAGCTGCACACGCAGGCTCACCCGGCCGCCATCGATGGTGACCTGCTCGATCATGCCGAGCGAGACCAGGTCCTGGTGCAGCTCGGGGTCTTGCACGGTGGCCAGCGCGTCCATCACGGCGCGTTCGGTGAGATCCATGCCCACCAAGCTACCAGCGGCGGGCGAGGCGCGGCGCACGCGACGCGACCCGGCACCCAGCACCGACGGAGGCCGCGAGAAGCGACGCCTGCGCCTTGTCCGCGCTGGGCCCGGCTGCGTACCATGGCCCCCATGGCCGCGGACGCCTCCCCGCTCGCCCCGGCCGCGGAACCCTCCTCGGCCACGAACCCGGTCGAGCGCGATCGGGTCGACGACCCGATCACCGGACTCCCGCTGCTGCGTTACCGCTTCGCCGGCGCGCCCACGATCCACCCGGGCGATCCCGAGCCCGCCGGTGCGTGGCGTGTTCTGCGCGTCCGCGAGCGGGAGGGCGAGACGGAGTTGGAGGCAGAGACGATGGCGGGCGCCGAGCCCCTCGACGGGCGTCCCGAGGACGTCGACGACCACGTCGTCGAGCTGGCGCTGGCGACGCTGACCCGTGCCCGCGCGAGCGGCACCGTGCACGGCGACCTCGGGCCCCATCGCCTGTGGCGCCGGGGCGAGCAGCTGTGGATCGAGGGTTTCGGCGTGCGCTGGCGCGACGATGCCGACCCGATCGACGACGCCCACCGCCTCGCCACCGGGCTGCTTGCGTTGACCGGCACGCGCGTCAGCGACGCCGGGCGGGCCAGGTTGACGGCCGTCGCGGCACGGGGCGATCCCGCGGCGCAGGTGGATGCCGTGCCGCAGATCGATCCCGTGCGGCCGGCGGCGGTTCCGGCCGCGGGCGGGCTGCTGGACGCCCCCNCCCGGCGTCGTCTCGGCCTGGCCCTGGCCATCGCGACGATCGCNTGGGCGGCGCTGNCGGCGTGGANCGAACTGCGCCCCGGNGCNGTGCCGCTGGCNACCCGGGCGGTCGAGCGCGTCCTNCAGGTCGAGATCGAGCCGGTCGGCCAGCCACCGGTGCTCCTGGTGGTGGTCGAGAGCCCAGCCGGATCACGCTTCGCGGCNGGAACCGTCCTCGGCAGCGTGCCGAGCCCCGTCATGCTCGACCGCGATGGGACCTGGCGTCTCGAGGCGCGCTTCGGCGCGCTCAGCTCACCCGTCACCGAGGTGCACCTCCCCTTCGAGCGCCACCTGCGGCTCCCCTTCCCGACGCTCCCCCGCACCGCGGCGCCGTGAGCCGCCCTGGAGGCCCCATGGCCAGCCTGGTCGTCATCGACTACGGATCGCAGTACACGCGCCTGATCACCCGCCGGCTGCGCGAGCTGCAGGTGTTCTCGGTCATCGAGACGCCCGAGGTGACCACGGCGCGCCTCCGCGAGCTCGGCGCCCGCGGCGTCGTCCTCTCCGGCGGCCCCCAGAGCGTGTACGCCGAACGCGCCCCACAGCTGCCCGCTGGCCTGCTCGACAGCGGCCTGCCCATCCTGGCGATCTGCTACGGCATGCAGCTCGTGGCGCGGGCGCTCGGTGGCCGCGTGGCGCCGTCGCCGGTGCGCGAGTACGGCAAGGCCCCGCTCACGAGCTACCGCGGGGTGTTGTTCGACGGGATCGAAGGCGAGTTCGTCGCGTGGATGTCCCACGGCGACGGCGTCGACGAACCGCCGCCCGGGTTCGAGGTGACCGCCAGCACCGCCGACACGCCGGTGGCCGCCATGGAGGACCCGGTGCGCCGGTGCTACGCGCTCCAGTTCCACCCCGAGGTGCGCCACACGCCCAAGGGCGTTGCCGTGCTGGAACGCTTCGTCGAGGTGACCGGCGTGCCGCGNGACTGGACGGCCGCCCACATCGTCGACGCCGCGGTCGAGGAGGTGCGCACCAGGGTCGAGGATGAACGCGTGCTGCTGGGNATCTCCGGCGGCGTCGACTCCACGACGCTGGGCCTGCTGCTCCACCGAGCCATCGGTGACCGNCTGGTGCCCGTGTTCGTCGACACCGGGCTGCTGCGGTTGGGGGAGGGCGACGAGGTCGAGCGCGCGCTGCGTGGCCTCGGCGTGCCCGTGGTGCGGGTCGACGCCCACGAACGGTTCCTCACCGCCCTGCGCGGCCTGGTCGACCCGGAAGCGAAGCGGAAGGCGATCGGTCGGGCCTTCATCGAGGTGTTCGTCGAGGCGGCCCGCCAGGCCCAGGCCGATCGCGGGCCCATCCGCTTCCTTGCGCAAGGGACGCTGTACCCGGACGTCATCGAGTCCGCCGGGGGCCCCGGCGCCGCCAACATCAAGTCGCATCACAACGTCGGCGGCCTGCCGACGGACCTCGATTTCGAGCTGGTGGAACCGTTCCGGACGCTCTTCAAGGACGAGGTCCGGGAGGTCGCGGAGGCGTTGGGCCTGCCACCGCATCTGCGTGACCGGCACCCGTTCCCAGGGCCGGGACTGGCGATCCGGGTGCTGGGCGAGGTGACGCCCGAGCGACTCGACGTGCTCCAGCGGGTCGACGACATCTTCATCAGCGCGCTGCGCGAGTTCGACCTCTACCGCGACACCTGGCAGGCGCTCGCGGTGCTCACGCCCTTGCGCTCGGTCGGCGTGATGGGCGACGACCGCACCTACGCCCAGACCGTGGCGCTGCGCGCCGTGACCTCGGTCGACGGCATGACCGCCGATTGGGCGCACCTGCCCCACGACTTCCTGGGCACCGTAGCGAACCGCATCGTCAACACCGTGCCCGAGGTCAACCGGGTGGTGTACGACATCACCTCCAAGCCGCCTGCCACCATCGAATGGGAGTGAGCGCGCACCGCAGCGCGCACGGGAGGAAGGCCATGATCGACGACCGACCCGCCTGGCTGGTCAAGTCGGAGCCGAGCGTGTTCTCCTTCGACGACCTGTGGGCGGCGCCCGACCGCCGCACCGTGTGGGACGGCGTACGCAACTACCAGGCGCGCAACTACCTGCGTGACGACATGCGCGTCGGAGACGTGGTCGTCTTCTACCACTCGAACGCCGCTCCGGCCGGCGTCGCAGGGCTCGCCGAGGTGGCCTCCGCCCCCTACCCGGACCCGAGCCAGTTCGACCCGGCGTCGCCCTACCACGACCCCGCCAGCGACGCCGCGGCCCCGCGCTGGTGGTCGGTGGAGGTGCGCGCGACGCGCCATCTGTCACGGCTCGTGCCGCTCGCGGAACTGCGCGCCGACCCGCGGTTGGCTGCCCTCGACCTCCCCCTTCTGCGCCGTGGCAACCGACTCTCCGTCATGCCCGTGCCGCCCGGGGCCGTCGCGCGCATCGTCGAGTTGGCCGCCGGCTGAGTGACGGTGCGTGCGTCGCGGGCGCGAAGACGCGCCGGCGGATGGTAGCCTGCGAAGCATGCAGGGACGTCAGGAGCGCATCCTCCATCTCGTGGCGGAGGACTACGTGCGGACGGCCCGACCGGTCTCCTCCGCTGCCGTCGCGGTGCAACTCGACGTCTCGAGCGCGACCGTGCGGAACGCGTTCGCCGCCCTCGAGGAGGAGGGTCTGCTGCACCAGCCGCACGCGTCGGCTGGGCGCATCCCGACCAGCACGGGTTTCGGTCGCTACGCCCGCAACCTCCTGCCGCCTGCCCCGCTGTCCCCCGCAGCGCAAGAGGCGTTGCGGCGCCGCTTCGCCGCCAGTCACGGCGAAGCGCTGCTGCAGCAGTTGGCCGAGGCGGCGGCCGAGCTCTCCGGTTACGCCATCGTGGTGACGCTGCCGGCCGACGACCGCCTGCACGCGATCGAGATCCACCTGTCACCGCTGCACGCGCGGGCCCTGCTGGCCGTGGTCGTGTTGGAGAACGGCCTCGTGCGTCAGTTGCGCGTCGATCTCGACCACAGCCCCCACGACGCGGCCCTCGACGACGCCGAACGCCAGCTGCGCCAGCTCACGCTGCCGGTGGCGGCCGTGCCGGCGGCGCTCGATGCCCTTGCCCGCGATGCCGAACCGGAGTTGGCGCGTACCCTCCGAGCGATCCGGCGGGCGTGGCCGGCGGTGACCCCGCCGCGGGCGGTGGCCGCCGGCATCGCCAGCGTGCTGCATGAACCCGAGGCGCAGGACCCGGCGTTCGTCCGTCTCCTGATCGAGCGCGTCGAGCGGCCGTGGCGCGGCACCGCGCAGGATGCGCTGGGCGACCACCCAGACGACGACCTCGACCTCGCCTGGGACGATGCCCTGGCGATGGTACGCACGCGTTGGCGGGCGGGCACCGCCGCGGGAGGGCTGCTGTTGATCGGTCCGTCCCGCCTGCGCTACCGGCCCGCGCTGCAGGTCGTCGACGCGGTCCGGCGCGCCGTGGGCGCCGCTGCCTCCTGAACGAAGTCGCCCGGGGTTCTGGTGGGATCGCGACCCGCTGAGGATTTCACAGCCCGCAACCCGAGCGACGCCTATCCTGGACGCCGTCGGCGGACGCTCAGCCCGACCGGTCAGCTGCGCTGGAAGGGCGTGACGCCGCCGGTATGATGCGCCCAACGACGACTCGCCGTCCCCGACGGGCCGGCGCCGGACGGGGGACTTGTTCTTGGCCAACGCGGTCTATGAGCGCACCATGTCGGCCTTGACGGGCCTGCTGCCCCGACGTGCGGCCACCAGCGTCCTCGACCGGGCGCTGTGGCGTCACCGGCGGTCACCCGACGACGTCGACGGCGATCAGATGGCCCGGGTGCTGCTGCAGGGCGTCTACCGTGAGCTGCGCGGGTTGGTGCCCGACGCAGGCCTGCGGCGGACGCTGAGGCGGCTCGCGCGCGAGGCCCGGGGATGGTCGGGCGGCGGACGCGGCGCCACCCCGAGTCAGGTGCGGGCGGGACCGCGGCCCTCCGCGCCGGCGGTCGCGCCCGCGCCGGAAGCCGACGCGGCGGCGGAGCGATCCGACGCGGCGGCGCCGGAACCCGACGGCCTGGCGACCGTGCTCGCGGCGCTCGACGGCGTTCACGGGGTCGGCGTCTACGACGCCGCCGGCCGGCCGCGTGAGGTTCGCGGCGCGCTCGCCGACCCGGATCGACTCGGTGGCCTGGTCGCCGCGGGCGCCGCCCTACTGCAGCGCGGTGACGCGCTACGATCGATCGCCATCGAGACGAACGGTGGTCGGCTCGTCGCCGTCCCCGTGCACCCCCAGTGGCTGGCCCTCACGGGCACCGCCGACCTCAACCTCGGCGCCGTCTACGCTGCGCTCGCCGCGCACCAGGAGGAACGATGAACGCCCGAACCCCTCGACTCGCCCTGAGCGCGCTCCTCGTGCTCACCCTGACCGCCGCGGCGTGGGCGCAGGAACAGGACGCGTTCGTCCAGCGTTACGCCCTCGCGACGGAGCACCTGCGGCTTGCCGTCGACGCCATGCCGGCCGACGGCGTGAGCGCCCGTGAGAGCGTCGATCGCGCGTTCGCGAGCCTCCTCACCCTCGCCCGCGACGCCGCGGGCAACACCCTGGTCACCGGGATGCAGCGGGTCTTCGACCGGGCACGCACCGCCATCGGCAACAACAGCCGCGACGACCTGGCGGTTCAGGCCGCCGTCCTGCGGGGGGGCTTCCAGCGGTTGTTGTACGACGCCGCCCTGCGCGCCGCCATCGACGGCGACCTGCCCACCGCGCGCGCGCGGCTCCTGCGCGTCGCGGACGACGTCGGCTTCGCGCCCGCCGACCGTGCCGCCCTGGCCGATCCCAACCAACCGACCGCGACCCTACGCTTCCTGATGGAGGTCGGGGTGGCCGAGGTGGTCACCACCCGGCTGGCCGTCGCGTCAGAGCTCGCGCCGAGCGACACCGGCGCCGCGTACCGCGCCCTGGCCGACGCCTACGGGACCTTCCTGCTGGTGCAGGATTCACCGCGAACGGTCGCGACCCTGAACCAGCGTTTCGTGGAGGCCGCCAACGCGTTGGTGGCCGGCGACACCGGCGAGCTGCTCGTCGCCCTCGACGACGTCGATGCGCAGATCCTGGCCATGGGCACCGCCGCGCAGGAGCGGCGGGCGAGCGTCCCCGGCGGCGGCACCGCGTTGGCTCCGCAACCGCTGGTGCTGCCCGGCGTGGACCCGGAGGAGATCCTCGCCGAGGACCCGGACGTCGCGGCGGAGCTGGACGAAGCGGCACCAGGCATGGTGCTGGTCGACCTCGCACAGCTGCTGTTCGAACTCCAGGAGACGGCCCGGCGTGAGCAGCTCGACGCCCTCGAGGCCGAGCTGGCGGCTGCCGGCATGCCGGCACCGCTGCGCCCCGGCCACGCAGAACGCCTCCTGGATGCCGGTTTCGAGACGCTGGCGGCATCGATCGCGTCGCTCACGGCTGGCGCCGCGCGGGTCGTGGCGGCGGCGCACCTCGGTGAGGACGCCGCGGCGCACGACGAGTTGGCCCGGGTCGCCACCGGGTACGCCGCCTGGCTGAGCCCCATCGTGCGCCCCCGTGAGCCCCTGCTCGACACCGACACCATCGCGCTGCTCGACCAACTCGCCGACGCGACGCCCCTGCGCGTGCAGGACGCCGTCGTGCTGGTGGGCCAGCTCGACGCCCTGGAAGGCACGCTCGCGGGCGAGGCAGTCCCTGCGCTGCAGCGCGGTGCCGCGACCACCACCACCGTGTGGGCTGGCACGCTGCGCGACCTCTTGACCCTGGTGTTGGGCCTGCTCGCGCTCGTTCCCCTGTTCCTGCTCAACCTCGCCTTCGGCGGTGGCAACCGGCACTGGCAGGCCATCGGCGTGGCCCTGTTCCTGCTGTGGCTGCCGGCCCTGTTCGAGGGCGTCATCGGCTTGGGTGGCGTGCTGGCGACCTACGCGGGGTTCGACGCCCTGCTGCCTCTGGCGGCCTTCTCGGTGTTCGGCAGCGCACCCGCCCAGACCGTGTGGGCGGCCCTCATGCTGCTCGCCGTGCTGTTCGCGATCAGCGGCCTGACGGGCATCAGCCGCCAGTTCGGCCTCCTCGGCGGCAGCCGACGCAAGCCGACGGCCGCCCGCGGTGAGGCGCGCACCGCCGGTGCCGGGCGCCGCACCGAATCGACGGCCAAGACCGTCGATTGGGACGACGAGGCCTGAGCGCGATCGGTTCGCGAGCGAGTCGGCTGCCGCGGTGACGCCCAACGCGCTGTACCGGGCCTTGGTCGAGGCACTCGAATCGCGGCTGCCGCCGCGGGTCGTGTCCCTGGCGTTGCGCGAGGGCATGGCCCCGACGGGCAGCGACCCGGAGACGCTCTCGCGGGAGGACGCGAAGTCGGTCTTGCGGGGTGCGGTCTACCGTCAGTTGCAGGCCCGTGGCCTGCCTCGGGACGAGGCCCGCGCATGGGTGATGGAGGTCGAGGGCTACCTCGCGGAGGTCGACGCGCCCACGCTCGCCGCCACCGAGCCTCGCTCCCGCGGCGACGCGAACGCCGCGGACGACGGTGGCCGGGCGTCGGGGGTGGCCACCGCCGCACCGTCCGGGCAACCGGGCGGGACCGGCCCACGCGCGGCCGCGGCGGAGACGCCGGTGGTCGCGGACGAGGCGACCGAAGCCGCGTTGCACGAACTGCGACAGGCGTTGCGACCCTTCAACCTCTACTTCAGCTGGGCCGAGGTACGCAAGCTGCGCTCGCTCGTCCAGCTCGCGGAGGACGAGGTCCGGGGCGGCGGGGACGCCGGCGCGCTCATCACCGAGGCCGATGCCCAGCGCCAGGTGGTGCACCAGAAGCTCGAGGACCTGCTGGTCTTGCAGGCCCGCACGCTGGCCGATCTGGAGGCCGCCCTCGAGGCGGTCGAGCCGCTCGGGACACCGGCGGTGAGGCGCCTCGACGCGCTCATCGCCACGGTCCGCGAGGCGCAGGGCCGGCGCACGTTGGTCGAGGCCGAAGCCGAGCAGGCCGAGAGACTCGCCCGGGAGCTGCGCAAGCTGGTCGAGTCGACGGTGTTGGAGGAGGGCCAAGCGCTGCCGGACCTGGGCCGCGGCGACGGCAGGCCGCGCGCGCCCACGCTCATCCGGGGCCCGCGGCACGACCGGCCCACCGAGGTCGCCGGCGTCGGGGACTCCCCTGACCCGCGCGACGGACCCGACTCTCCGGCGTCCGACACGGAAGACCGCTTGCGCGCGCTCGACCTCGAGGGCGAGGCCCACGACCTCGACGCCCTCGCGACGCGTCACGCCGAGTTGCTGCGGCACGTGCCGGCGCTGGCGACGGAGCTGGCGGCGCTGCGCGACGAACACGCCGCCGGCAGGATCCTCGGCGAGCGCCTGCCGCGGGT
>SL_3KL_010_SEDDRAFT_10004786_pt1 | contig 12215 bp, 10 predicted proteins | sample SodLakKL_010_SED_2_FD_10381 | JGI IMG/M metagenome (IMG submission 10381)
TTTATCAACATAATTGATTGTTTCAGAATAAGGTGGGATACATCCGAATTTATTCACTGCACCAGGCCCGGCATTATAGGCGGCAAGTGAAAGATGTAAGTCTCCCTCAAATTTGGTCAGCATATTTTTTAAATACAAAACCCCGCCCATTATATTTTGCAGCGGATCAAAAGGGTCTTTTATCGATAAATCATCAAAATTAAAAGGCATGATTTGCATAAGCCCCATGGCACCTTTCGGGGATATCGCCCTGGTATTGAAATTGGACTCCACCTTTATCATCGCTTTAATAAGAGGAAACGAAATGTTATGGCGAATAGAGGCTTCAGCAATATAAGCATCAAGGTTGTCGAAAAACGCATATCCGCTTCCACGATTTGTATTACTCACATATGGGCGATATTTAAAAGCCTCATTTTTTGAAGCCATAGGTATATTGGTAAAGTGCCTCACCCCGTCTTTATCGACATACATATATATATCCGATGACACAGGCAAAGGATTAAGCAAGACAAAAAACATCCCAAAACAAATAATCAGAAAACGCATTCCCAAATGTCCCATCGTCTATTATTCTGCCCTAACCTTTTCAAATACCCACTCCTTTAAAAAAAATTCTGATTATAACGGATTTGGGGGTGATTGGTTGGTAAAGCACCCTGAAATGTAAATTTGTAGGGGCGGGTTCCAAACCCGCCCTCTTTCCAAATTTCCCTTTGTACCATATATATTGCGCGCCTCAAAACGAAAATCAAAGAGTGTAACCATTAAATAATTTTTACACCCCCAAATCCTATATAATCAGAAAAAATTCGACCTCGATATACCTCATTCAAATTTTATGCCATATTAGATGACTGGCAATAAAACCAAAAAAAACACCTAAACATCCAGCTCACCTTGTCTGAAAATTTTCACACGGCCAAATTTTCCATCAAAACCAGGAATAACCTGAACATCGTTTTCCCGCATTCTTTTAATGGATTCTTTTAAAATCCAGCTTTGTTCCTTTTCAATTTTTTTAAGGGGGATACTTTTAAGCACATTCAATTCCGGCCCGAGCTTTTCAAGTATCGACCTGTGTTCTTTGAGCACTTTTTTAGAAGCCGGACCCATACCATATATTTCTGAAAGGACATGGACCAGAGAAGTAAGTTTAATATAAAAATGTTTTTTTTCGGGTTTAAACCCTTGAGGGCGATCCGAAAGTTCGTCAACCCTGTTAAGAACACCCAATGTCAGAGGCTTTTTGCATACAGGACAAATATTGTTATGAAGCCGTGTTTGCTCAGGATCAAACACGATATCGCATTTTCGGTGACCATCATGGTGATATTTGCCCTCTTCAGGATAAAATTCCAAGGTTCCCAGAAAATGATCCGGATTCCCGGATTTCATTGCATCAACAATTGAATCATAATTTAAATCTGTATCGAAAATATTGGCTTCCCTTCCTAATTTAGACGGAGAATGAGCATCAGAATTGGAAATCAATGTAAACCTGTCCAATTGAGATACCCTCCTGTTCATAGGGGGGTCGGATGAAAGACCTGTTTCCAGTGCACAAATATGAGGGGTCAGATCTTCAAAACAATCCTGAACCGAATTAAAACCTGATTTTGAACCTAACAAAGAAAACCATGGTGTCCAAATATGCGCCGGTACAAAAAATCCCCGGTCTGTGGTTTTCAGAAGAATATCAAGTAAATTTTTAGCATCCAGGCCCAAAATCGGTCTTCCATCAGATTCAAGGTTGCCTATAGAAGCAAGCTTTGAGCTTATGCGCGATGCCGCATGCAAATCGGGAACAAATATCAAGTTATGGTTTTTACGCGTTTTACCTTTTTTTTTATAAATATTGCTGATTTCAGTTGTCAGCATAAAAAAAACCTGTGAACGGCATAAAAGAGGCACTTTTCATCACAAACCCTGGCAATATCGGGTTTTAATTTAAAAAGACCATTATCACAAAAAACCAGCTTTTCTTTTAATTCTGAAACCCATCCAGGATGAGTAAAATCACCGGTTCCAATAACCGTAATCCCTTTTAACTGAGCGCTTACATAAAGGTTTTCAAGATCCATATTTCGGGCTGTTGCCCGTGAATGATATGAATGAACATGAAAATCAGCAATAAATGTGTTATCACCAGCCAATTTCTGCCCTCCATCGATTTTTTTGCCCCATCTAACTTGCCCCTCCTAACCGGTGTCAACACCCCTAAACTGGGGTGATGAAAATCACCCAGTTTTGGGATCGGTTTTATCATCTCGAATCTGTTCCGCATATTAAGTGCCAGAAAATTTGGTTTCAGGTTTCAGGTTTCAGGTTTCACTCGATGTGCAAGTTTCTTCCGCCGAACAGCTTGGGATGCCCGTCATTCGGGGCGGTGCGGAGACCCGGGCACGGAGTGAAGCTTTTCAGCACTATATAGAAAACCGAAGAAGCTCATGAATTCCCGTTTTCACGGGAATGACGAAAAAAACTTGAACATCAAGTTTCAGGTATCTGCAATTTGTATTCTCTATATCCTGACACCTGACACCTGACACCAGATATCTGATCTCTGCAACAGAACAAAACTCAGAGGATTTTTCAGGCCAATTTTGTGACAATTTTCATCACCCCACCCCTAAACTTATTAAGAAAGTTTATTGGGGCTTTCCCTCTTCCAAAATACAGCCGATTCTATATTAAAACACATAAAATTCCTCATTTCTTTATCTGATAAAAAATGCCGCAATTATTTTTGCACATATTTTGCACAAATCCAGGGGTGTTTTTAGTTGAAAAGGCAAGAATATAATTTTAAAATTATCAAAAAAGGGGACTTTTTCTTTTAAGACAAACTCTTTTTCAGACAAAAATACCGAAGATTTTATGAGTATGACAACTAAAATATTTCTAATTGGTAAACAAAATTTGCTGATGCAGTTTTTAAAAGATTACCTCCAAAAAAACCTTGGCCTGGAATGCCTGATTTTTTCGGATATTCCCACATCTATAGAAAAAAATTGTAAATATCCATTTTCAAATATTATTTTATTGGATTGCCAAAGTAATGCATTTCAACATTTTTTCATAAACAAACTGGAGGGATCTTCCCCTGATGATATTTACCCATTTATACTCTATAATTTTTCCACGGATTTTAACCTCAACCGTAAACTGCTTGACAATGGCCTTCGGGGTATTTTTTTTGAAAATGATTCGCCCGAATTGATATCAAAGGGAATTATGGCGATTATAAACGGCGAACTTTGGTTTTCCAGAGATATTATGAAAAATTTTTTATTGGAAAAAGTCCCTGATCAAAATGGATCACCAGAAAAAGTCTCGTTGAGCTTTAGAGAAAAAGAGATCCTGATTCTTATGGCAACGGGAATATCTAACGCGGATATCGCCGATAAGCTTTTCATTAGTATCCATACAGTTAAAACCCACCTGTACAACATTTTTAAAAAAATCGGCGTTTCCAGCCGCTTGCAGGCCGCTCTATGGGCTGCAAAGAATTTATAAGATCTATTTTTCTGAAAAATGAATAACCGGTATCATGGAAACCCGTGCCATTAAATCGACGGTAGTTGACGAACACCATGTGCCATGATAGAAATGTTGTTATTTCAATACCAAATTCAAATTCTGATTTGATGAGTCATTATAAAACCGAATGTGGTGAATAAAGATGAGACATACTTTTGCCTAAACCGGTTTGCAACGCTCCATAGCACTTTTTTCGTAAATGGATTTAGCGTTGTCATCCTTCTATCTTATTTTTTGGTAGACGAATACTTTTTAAAACTAATAACAAATTCATACCGGTCCCCGATTGATTTAAAATAATGTTAAGCGTAAAAAGGCTTCATTGAAGTATCACGGATCACAACATTAAATGAATTCACATTGGCACAAACGAAGCAAATTCACACGCTTTCTTTTACAGACAATTACAGGGATATTTAATTTTTTAGTTAGCGATCAAACGGGTGATTTCAAGCATGGAAAACAGACGCGCAATGCAACGGTTTTATCTGCACCTGATGTCAATTGTAAATGTTAATAGTGAAAAGCCCGAATCAAAGATGAATTCTCAATACGCCGTTGCTGAAAACATTTGTGCCGGTGGCGTTTATTTAAGAGCAATTCAGCCTCTGGGGCTAAACACTAAGGTGAAGGTCGAAATTTTTCTTCCCGTGCAAGAGTATATGATTTCAATGTATAAAAATATTTCCCTTATTAAAATTTCCGGCAAAGTTGTCCGAAAAGATGATGCTGGCATGGCAATTGAGTTTGACAAAAATTATTCCATTTCTCCTCTTCTTTGGCTTGATTGATTGATAAGANGATAAAATATTTTGATGGTTAATTTGGCTTTCAGTCAGGCTGAAGACTTGGATAATGACCGAACGAAAATACCCTGTCGTGTGGGAGAGGGCAAAGGAATGGAAAGATAACTTGCTAATATTATTATTCCCCCCTGATTTCCNCCGATGAGAGAGAGAATAAAGGACTTTTCGTTCAAGCACCAAATAAAGAAACACAATGGATTACATGAGATACCCCCATGTAATTTAAGAGGCGGAGCTGGGTGCTCTAATTTTTAAATGAAATAAAAAAGTTCCGATAATAATAATGTACATTGAATTTTACAACTTTTCAGAAAAGCCATTTGACATTACTTCGAACCCCAGATTTTTATTCTTCACCCCAGTATATAAGGAAGTTTTGGCTTCTCTTATTTATGGTATTCAGGAGCGACGAGGAATTCTGGCAATTTTTGGAGAAGTGGGCACCGGAAAGACCACTCTTTTGAAAGCGGCAGTTGAGCATTTGAAAGATACGACACATTTTGCCTTTATTTTTAATACGGATGCTGATTTTTCTGAGCAACTGGAATTGGTTGCTGAAGAATTTGAATTAATGAGTCCGCTGGTAAATATTTCCACTTCTAGACGCATAAATAAATTAAAAAAATATGCGGAGTTTAAAGCTGAAAAAAAAGAAAATGTGGTTATCATCATCGACGAGGCCCAGAATCTGGATTATGAGGTATTTGAAAGTTGGAGGCTTCTTTCTAATCTTGAGAGCGAAGCTGGCAAACTAATTCAAATTGTTTTTTCGGGGCAGCCGGAATTGGAAAAAAAGCTCAAAGAGTATCGGCTCCGGCAACTTGATCAAAGGATAAGCCACAGACAATATATCAAAACATTAAACATGGAAGAAACCTTTAATTATGTAAAACATCGATTAAAAATTGCCGGGGGGGCTGAAAATATCTTTAATGATAACAGCCTGAAACTTGTTTGGTATTATTCACAGGGAGTGCCCCGGAAGATAAATATTTTATGTGACAATGTTCTTCTGATTGGTTTTGCGCTTGGAAAAAAGAAAATAACAGAGGAAATAACCAGAGAGGCCATTGAGGATTTAACCCGGAGCCCTTTTCTTGATCCACCGGGTGAGAAAAAATCTTCTCTGCCGATCGCTGCGCAAACTCCATCTGCCAAAAACAGTCACAACCCTGACGGCCCGATTAAAGGAACTTATAATCGTTTCAGGGTTACCCTTGCAGCAGGATTTTTTATCTGCATCGCTGTGGCAGCCGGAATCTATTTCTATATAGTGCTTTAAAACATTTTAACTACAAGGGTGCAAACATGCTATTTCCATCATTTGGGTTAAAAAAAGGCTCTCGTTCAAAATCCGATGCTAACCACATTACATTTGACGATTTAGCGGTTGACAATGAATTCAAGATTTTATCAGAAGATAAATTCCGGGAAATACTTGGAATGGAAATCAACAGGATTAATCGTTCCGGAAGACCTTTTTTGCTGATGCTTATTAATGTCGAAAAGTTTATCAAAAATTCCGACGGTGGGAAAATAATAACAAGAATTATAAATGAAATCCGTAAAAATACAAGAGACACAGACATCAAAGGATGGTATGAGCATGGGTGCTCAATCGGAGTAATTTTAACCGAAACAAACGGTTTTGATCTTGATCTGGTGGCACATTGTATTCAAGAAAAGATTGATAAACGATTTTGCACTTTTTTAAACCTCAGCCAGCTTGATGAACTTGAAATATCCTTCAAGGTTTTCCCGGAAAACAGCGGTGGTAAAACTTCTGTAAACCCCTCAACGATTAAGCTGAATTCAAGTCTTATCGGACAAAGCACGGTAAATAAAGATATTGAAGACACGGTAGATTCCGACAAAGCGGAATCTACCGGAGAGCAAAAAACAAAAATCTCTGCATCAAAATTGATTTCAAATGGTTCCATAGAGCAGATGCTGCTTTTGCTAGGAGGAGATTTGTTGATCATTTCCCTGGTTAACTTTTCCAGCGTCTGGCTCCGCCTCGGCAGCCCGATAAATGTTATCAGTGTTTACACCGGCGCTTGTGCCATCAGTCTCGTATTCTATGTCTGCGCCTTTTATATTTTCGGCCTTTATAATATGGCAAGGTCCTTTCAGTCTTGGGAAATTGTGGGGCGCGCGGCTATAGGGGTTTTTTTTGCTGGTGGTCTTACTGCTTGTTTTTACTATATGATCCCACAATGGCAATTTGGAAGAGGGATATTTTTGGTCCAGATAATTCTTCTGGCAGTCCTTATTTCCTTCTGGAGACTTGTGTATGGAAAATTATTTCAGAAAAATATTCAGAAAAAAGGGGCCTTGATCCTGGGCGCAGGGAAAAGTGGCAGGGTCATCTACCGCCTTCTCAACGGACCTCTTTCTCCCTATCAAGTAAAGGGTTTTCTTGATGATGCGCCTTCCAATTACGGAAACCTCGTCGATTCGGCACTTGTTCTTGGCACTATTGATCAATTGCCCAAAGTGGCCGAAAAAGTATGGATCAAGTCCGCAATTTTGGCGACACCTCGCAATGCCTCTCCGGAGATGATCCGCCAAGTGCTGGATGCGCGTTTTCAGGGTTTGGAAGTAATAGAGATGGCCACCGTTTACGAAAGGCTGACCGGGCGGGTTCCGGTTCGTCACATTGAAGATCAATGGCTTTTATTTGCAGATGGCTTTTATTTGATTTCCAAGGAACACATCCAGCGGTTGAAACGTCTTATAGACATCATTGTCTCAAGCGGTATGCTTCTGTGCTGCTTTCCCATAATGGCTTTAACCGGTCTTTTAATACGCATCGATTCACCAGGATCTATATTCTACAAGCAGGAAAGGGTTGGAAAGAACGGCCGGGTTTTTTGTGTCGTCAAGTTTCGATCCATGGTTAAGAATGCCGAATCAAAAGGCGCCGAATGGTGCGAAAAAGGGGACAGCCGGGTCACCCGGGTGGGGCACTGGATCCGAAAATTCCGCATTGATGAACTTCCACAGCTGTGGAACGTATTACTGGGACATATGTCCCTGATCGGCCCTCGCCCCGAAAGACCCGAGTTTGTGAAAGATCTTGAAACTCGAATCCCATACTACGGCGCTCGCCATGCCGTGACCCCGGGAATCTCCGGCTGGGCTCAGGTCAACTACCCTTATGGCGCCTCGGTGGAAGATGCCCTGCAAAAACTGGAGTATGATCTTTATTACATTAAAAACATGTCACTCTTTTTGGATCTCAGAATTGCCCTTAAAACAATCGGTGTCGTTATTTTAGGTGACGGAGCCCGATAAAAGGCTTCTATGATTTCAACAACGCGTAACCATCAAACAGAGACCAGCAAATGAAATACCCACGAACCCTGATCGCTTCCGCAATTATGATCCTGACCGCACTTGGCCTCGGCCCTATCAGCCGGGTGGAAGATGTCCCCATTAAAAAACCGCTTTCTCAGTTTCCCATGCAAATAGGAGAATGGAAAGGATTTGAGGATCGGTTCGAAGAAAGAATTTACAAAATACTGGGTGTTGATGATTCCATCCTGGCCAATTACAGATCTCAGGATGGCCATCAGATTAGCTTGTATGTCGGTTTTTACCAGAACCAGCGGGAGGGAAACGTCATTCACTCTCCTAAACACTGCATGCCTGGTACCGGATGGAATATTACACACACAGCTGTTGAGGAAGTCGCTATTGCCCAAACAAATCCTGAAAAATTAAACGTGACTAAACTAAAAATGGAAAAAGACGGCCAGAAGATTATTGCGTTTTATTGGTTCCAGTCCCGTGGAAGATTCATACATTCCGAATACCTGCAAAAGATTTTCCTGGTTTACGATTCCATGTTCAAAAACCGGACAGACGGTTCGTTCGTGCGCCTAATTGCAACGGTTAAAGATGACAACGAGAAAGCTACCTTAAATAACTTGAAAGAATTCATCGGTCTTCTCATACCATTACTCAACGAACACTTACCGTCTTAAATTTCACGATTAGACCTTTTAGTCTTTTACTTTTGAAATTACACCTTTACACCCTTTAACCCCCAAATACCTTTATGGTTTTTCAATGATTATAATGAGTCACAAAATTCTGATTCACATTCTTATCCTTTCTGCTTCCTTCCTCTTTCTATTCAATAAAACCATCATCAAGCTGATCAATGACTGGTCAATTAATCCCAATTATACCCATGGTTTCTTGATCCCCTTTGTAGCCGGATTCATGGTCTGGCAAAAACGGGAAGAACTGTCTTCTCTACCATTTAGACCCACTAACTGGGGACTTCCGATCATCATTGGGGGTATGGTTCTGTTCATAGTGGGAAACATTGGGGCTGAACTGTTTACCATGCGATTTTCCATGTTGATAACCATCTTCGGAGTGGCCGTATACATGATGGGTGTTCCTGTGAGTCGTAAACTCATGGTTCCGATCCTTTATTTGTTATTTATGATCCCGATTCCTGCAATCATTTGGAACCAGTTGGCGTTTCCCCTCCAGGTTTTCGCAGCAAAACTAACAGAAAATGTCATCTATTTTATAAATATTCCTCTTCTCAGGGATGGAAACGTACTACACCTGGCAAACATCTCCCTGGAGGTTGTCGATGCCTGTTCCGGGTTGCGATCTCTGACTTCTCTGCTGGCCTTGAGCGCTGCTTTTGCTTACATCAGCTCACTGAAAAATGTGTCAAAATGGCTGCTATTAATATCAGCAATTCCCGTGGCAATAGCGGTAAACATCTTTCGGCTTACATTTACAGCCATTCTTGCCCACAACATCGGTGTAGAAGCAGCCGAGGGTTTCCTGCACGATCTGTCGGGAATCGTGATCTTTGTACTTGCTTTTATACTGCTTTACGGGGTTTACTCATCACTCTTAAAATTCGAAAAAAGAGGCGAGTAATAGGCTTATTGGGAGGAAGCTGAAAATCCAAAGACATAATCAATACATTGGCCTTGACCTGTTAGATGCGTCGAGTATATTATTATGGCGTGCAGGCATAAAAGCCAAATCATTATTAAAAAGCAATTTTGCAAATTCTCAAAAAGTTGAGCATAAAACCGACGATTTCGGTAACCTATAAGCCTCATTCCGGTGGAAGCGAAAATCCGGTTCAACACTATTCTAACCGACCACCCGAACCTTTTGAGAGGTAACAATTAATGCAGAATAAAAATGAAAGTCAGTGCAATTTTGGTATATTTATTGCTCTAGCCGAAAAAAAATATGGGAGATACATCAATGATCAAAATTCCGAAAATTGATATCAAACCTTACCTGGATATCGTTTTAAGACGCAAATGGTGTATTATGGCTTCTTTTATCGCAGCAATTATAGCTGGAAGTATATATTATATACACGCTCCGAAAAGGTATAAAGCATCAACTCTGATATTGGTTGAACCACAGAAAGTTTCGGACTCTTATGTAAAATCTGCTGTTTCAGGTACGATCGAAAACAGAATGCGCACAATTACTCAGCAGATCTACAGCCGGACCAATCTTGAAAGCATTGTAGACAGGTTTGATTTAGTTCTGAATGTCGAAGAAACTCAAAGGGGTATTATCGACAGGGGAAAAAAGTTCTTAAATCCGGATGAACTTTCTCAAAATAGCAAAAAAACCCTTAAAAAATTACAATTGATTGAAAATCTTAGAAATAATATAAAAGTGAATATTCAGGGAAGAGGCAGAGAGGGAAATAATGCAATTGAAATATCGATTAATTGGCATGATCCTGAAATAGCAGCTGAGGTTATTAATTTTATTGCTGATAGATTTATTGAAGAAAACCTGAACGTCCGGGAAGAGTTGGCTATGGGGACTACAGACTTTCTGGAAAGAGAAGCTTCAAGAATGCGTTATGAATTAGAGGCCAAGGAAAAAGAGCTGGATGATTTCAAAAAAAGACATATGGGTATGCTTCCCAACCAATTAAAATCCAATCTCAACATCCTGAATCAGTTGAGCGTAGAATTGAACAACCTTGAAAAAAGATTGGAAACCGAAAAACAGAGTGCCCTGATGCTCGAGGCCCAAATGCAGCAAATGAAAGCTTATTTCCAGACCGACGACACTATAATCAAAGAGGGAATAAACCCGCATATTGAAGATCTCGAGGCCAAATTAAAAGCGCTTAAACTTCGCTATACGGATAACTATCCGGGGGTTATCGCCTTGAAGCGCGAAATCGAATCTGCAAGGAAGGAAATGGCGGACCAAAAGATTTCTGAGCCGGGTGTGCTTAAAGCCTCCCCGGTACCGCCGGGGGAAACTCTTGGGGATTACGGTACTACGATATCCTCACAACTGGATTTGGCGAAAAATCGGATAAAATCCTATGAAAATCAAATAGCAGAAATAAGAGTACAAGCTGAAATCTATAAAGAGCGGGTGGAAGGCACGCACCAGGTGGAATTGGCAATGACAAAACTCCTTAGAGATTATGAGACTATCAAGCATCGTTATGATGATCTTCTTTCCAAAAGCTTGGGTGCCAGAATGGCCGAGGAATTGGAAAGGCGTCAGAAGGGTGAGCAGTTCAGAATTCTCGATCCGGCTGTTGTGCCTGTCAAGCCATTTTCTCCTGATTTAAAAGTAATTATGTTCATGACCATAATAGGTGGTCTCGCATTGGGTTGTGGCCTGGCCTGTTTGCGGGAAATTATGGATCCCTGTTTTTATAATCCGGATGAAATAGAATCTGCCCTGAATATCAAGGTAATGGTAAGCCTGCCGCTTTTGGATTTTGAAAAGAGCGGGAAAACTGAGAAAACCAATAAATTGAAAAGTCAAGCTACTGAAGGTTAGGAATTAAATATGAGTAAATTTTATGAGGTCTTGGAGGATGAAAAAAGGAGCAAAAAAAAACAGTCAGAACTTGGTTTAAAGCCTGTTTTTGAGAGCGGTGAAAAAAGAAAACCTACTTTTCCGAAAGAGCTGGTGGTGTTTAACGATCAAGATTCTGAAATCGCCGAATATTTTCGTTTTTTGCGTTCTTTAATTGCCTATCCAGTTGAAGGGAATCCACCCCGAACGATTATGATTACGAGTGCTCTCATCGGCGAAGGAAAAACTTTTGTGGCCAGCAACCTTGCAGTATCAATCAGCCAGGGCATTGAAGGACATGTGCTTCTGATAGATGCCGATCTTCGAAGACCGTGCATTTATAAAGTATTTGGATTACCAAGTAATAATGAAGGGCTTTCTTCCTATCTTTTAAAAAATAAGCCCCTTGCTGATTTACTTATAAAAACATCGGTTGAGAAATTAACGATCCTGCCCGCTGGAAATTCAACCAGAATTCCGTCAGAACTTTTATCCTCCGGTAAGATGAAAAACTTAATTCAGGAGGTCGAAAGTCGCTATGATGACCGGTTTGTGATTATCGACACTTCTCCCCTTGAAATGACCTCTGAGTCGTCAGTTATTACAAAATATGTCGATGCAGTAATTCTGGTGGTTCGCTCCAGCAAAACCCCTCACCATTGTGTCCGCGCCGCCATGGAGAAAATTCCAAAAGAAAAACTGTTGGGGATTGTATTTAATGGCCATGAAAAGCAATTTAGGCGCTATGGGCCCTATAAGTACGGCTATGGTTACGGCTATGGTTACGGTAAGAAAGTTAGCTGAAAGGGGAGTGTTTTTCTTTGTTAGTCCTGACATGGAGAGTATCGGGTAAAAAAAATAAAATTAAGGAGTTATAAATGAGACAGACTGTCCGCTTCATGCTTGTACTTTTATTGGTGGCTGCTTTTGGTGGAGTTTCCGGATGCGCGTTTTCGCCGGAGGAAAAAAAAGCCAGCCATTTGAAAAAAGGGGAACAATATATTTCCGAAGAGAAATTCAGAGAAG
>SL_3KL_010_SEDDRAFT_10004787_pt1 | contig 12212 bp, 8 predicted proteins | sample SodLakKL_010_SED_2_FD_10381 | JGI IMG/M metagenome (IMG submission 10381)
TAATACCATTTACCACGGGGTTCATTGCGCTGAGTATCATTACCGGCATCACACCAGGTGAACCGCGCGAATGGTTGCTTTCCACATGGGGCTTTACACGGCAAATTATGCCTTTGCTGTTTGCAGGTGTCTTTGTTGCCGGCATTTTGCTTGGCGCGCCGGGCAGCGAAGGTCAGGGGATAATTCCGGAACGCTGGGTGAGCAGCCTTGTGGGCGGAAATTCGCTGTTCTCAAACTTATTTGCTTCCGTTTTTGGGGCTTTCATGTATTTTGCCACCCTCACGGAGATCCCTATCATCCAGGGTCTCGTTGGAAGCGGCATGGGGAAGGGGCCCGCACTGGCCCTGTTGTTGGCCGGCCCGGCTATATCCCTTCCCAATATGCTGGTGATACACAGCGTGCTCGGCACGAAGAAAACCCTCAGCTTTATAGTGCTGGTAGTTATCACCGCCACGCTCACAGGCTTCTTTTATGGCCAGGTGTTCTGATGTGCCCTGATGATCTCCCCAACCCTCGGGTAACCTCAACCCTTAACCCTCAAACCAAACATTCAGCGTCCAGTGCCACCTCTTAGTTTATATAGATCGGTCCGTCGGGGCCGAGTGGGATTCCCAGCCATACCCAGAGCATCAGCGTGGCGATCCAGATGATCCCCAAAATGATGGTATAAGGTAACATGGTGGCGATGATGGTGCCGATACCATACTTCTCGTCATATTTCTGGGCAAAGGTNACGATGAGGGCAAAGTAGCTCATCATAGGTGTTACCAGGTTGGTAAGGCTGTCTCCGATACGGAATGCTGCCTGTGTGATCCCCGGATGGTATGCGTTTTCGAGCAGCATGAGCATGGGGATGAAAACAGGGGCGATGATGGCCCACTTGGCGGAGGCACTTCCCATAAAGAGGTTGATAAAGGCTGATAGCAGCACGAAGGCGGCAATCAGCACAGGCCCGGTAAAGCCGATATCGCTCAGTCCGGAAGCTCCTTTGATGGCGATGATCAGTCCCAGGTTTGATTCATTAAAGAAATATACAAACTGGGCCGCAAAGAATACCAGCACGATATATCCTCCCATGCCGCTCATGGACTTGATGATGTGTTTCATCATGTCTTTGTCGTTGCGGATGGTTCCCACAATGATTCCGTAAACAAGGGCTGGAAAGAAAAAGAAGAGCATGATTCCGATGATGATGCCGTCGAAGAAGGGGGAATGCAGGATGGATCCTGTTTCCGGGTTACGGAAGATGCCATCGGCTGGAATTACGGTATAAGCGAGCAGAGCCAAAAAAGCGATAGCTGTGATGGCGGCCCAGCGCAGCCCTTTTTTCTCACGGGGTGTTAGCTGTTCGATGGCGAAGCGTTCTGCAGGACCACTGTATTTTCCGAGCCGGGGTTCTACAACTTTTTCTGTCACCCAAACTCCCACGATTAGCACCACAAAGCTGGACACGATCATGAAGTAATAGTTTACCGCAGGGTTAACTACCATTTCCGGGTCGATCAGCTGGGCGGCGGAGGTGGAAATTCCTGCGAGGATGGGGTCGATGGAACCAATAAAAAAGTTAGCTCCAAAGCCGCCGCTTACTCCGCAAAAAGCAGCTGCAAGGCCTGCCATGGGATGCCTGCCTATGCCGTGGAATATCATGGCCCCAAGAGGGATCAGGATCACATAACCTGCTTCTACCGCAAGGCCGGAAATGATACCTGCAAGGACAACGGCTCCTGTGATAAGCTTGGGAGGCGCGCCCAGTACCAGTGCGCGGATCATGATGGCAAACAGCCCTGTTCCTTCCGCCAGGCCTATGCCAACCATGACTACCAGCACATACCCCAAAGGCGGAAACCTTAAGAAGTTATCCAGTATGTTGGTGTATATCCAACGTATTCCGTCTCCACTCAACAGGTTTTTTACCGTTACCACCGTACCGTCTACCGGATGTACTGCCGAAACATTAGCCCAGTAGCTTATCGCGGATATTACCAGCACAATGCCTGCCAGCATGGCAAATATCGTGGCTGGATGCGGCAGTCTGTTGCCTATGATCTCAATCCAGTCAAGCGACTTGCGGAATATCTTATTCGTGCTATTCTTGATCTTATTCAGTGCCATTCAAATAGTAGGTTTGGAGTTTAGGGGTTGATGTTTGAGATTATCAATGCCTAAATGGCATCTTCCGTTTTGGGATATATTTTACCAGCCCAGAACTTCTTCAGGATATTTCCCGGGTTTTTCGTCCCGTGGCTTGTCAAGTCTCAGGTAATGATCGAACCATTCCATGGTGCGCACGATGTAGTCCAGGCGATGCACGTTACGGGCATTGCCATGGCCTTCGTTTTCATACCATATGAGTCTTACGGGTGCATTGCCATGCATTTTCAGGGCGCGATACATCTCCAGGCTTTGTGAGGGATGAACACGCGGGTCCGAGTCGCCATGCAATATGAGGGTAGGTGTGAGGCTCTGGTTAGCGTACTTCACAGGGCTGCGGCTGTATACGTCCTGCCAGTCTTCGTGCGTCCAGTAGCCCCAGTGTACATAATAGTCTTCCCATGGTATGTCGGTGGTGTTTCGCTTGGATATCTGGTTGGAGATACCTACAAACATTACGGAAGCGGCAAAACGGTCAGTGTGTTTGGTAGCAGACCAGGCAGCGAAATAACCGCCATAGGAACCACCACCAATGCCAATGCGGTCGATATCAGCATAACCGATATCAATAAGGTGGTCTATACCGTCGATAACGTCATCGTACTCAACACCCACGAGGTCACCATAGCCAGCCATGGTGAAATCTACACCCCGGCCTGAGCTTGCTCGATAATTAGGCATAAACACAAAATAGTTGCGTGCAGCGGCTACCTGGCCCCAGGTGCCGTAAGAAGTCACCCAGCCATTTTGAACGGCGGCTTCAGGGCCTCCATGAATGTAAACTATCATGGGATACGTTTCATTCTCATCATAATCTATGGGATAGAGCAGCACACCATCGATATCCATCCCGTCACGTGCATCATACGTAATGGTTTCCTGCTTAGCCAGGCGAATGTCCTCCAGCCACTCATTGTGATTGGTATGGCGCGTAAGTTGTTCATCCTCCGGATTAAAGGTAAAAAGTTCATTGGGATGCTGCCACGTGTTGGCAGACAGGGTAACCATACCGTCATCGTATCCAAAGCTGCGAAAGACAATGGTTTCTGGTTCTATGAGGATGGTTCTGTTCTCTTCGTCAAGCCCCTGCTCGCTCAATACAATATCGTTACGTTCTTCTGCGGCGTATAACAAAGTGTTGTTGTCTTTCCATGCAAAATCGATCACGCTGAGTTCCATTCCTTCCACGTAGTTCGTTAGCTCCTCAAAAGATTTCTCAGTATCCACATCCATAACAAAAAGGCTTCCTACCACAGAGTCTTCCAGTTTGCTTGCAGACCGGAAAGCCAGTTTGGTGCCATCCGGGCTAAACTCCATATTACCTAATTTTCCGGGATTCTCCATGATCATCTCCACCTCTCCGGTTTCCATGTCAACAAGGTGAATACGCTTAAACATATAGCTGTCATCTACGAGGTTTCGCGGTGCTATGGCGGCGGCTGCATAGCGGCTGTCAGGGCTGAGTACGAAATCATAAACAGTCATGTCTTCCGTTACCTGGCGGGTTTCGTTGGTGTTGACATCGTATACATACAGGTTACGATGAACCCATTCTTCTTCATATACTTCAATCTCAACGCCTTTGTCACGGAATTCGGCACGCATGGGGTCCTGATCACCCGTGGCCACGATAGCGAGCGATTCATTATCCATAAAAGCATAACTCATAACGGAAGAAGTGTGTTCTGTCAGCGTGTATGGCTCACCGCCGCGCAGGCTCATGGCATATACCTGCACATAGGGATTGTCCTGCAGGTTTGCCCTGAAGGTTACTGCATCACCATCGGGTGTCCATCCAATGTTGAAAACCCGCCGCTGGCCGGTCATGAAGGGCAGGATCTCTTCATTGGCGATATCATAGATATATAGCTCGCGATAGTCGGTGCCGGCTGAGTGAGTAAAGGGCCTGGGCACATTCAGTGTGAAAGCAATGTACTCCTGGTCGGGTGACATGGCAACTTCAGCTACTGATTTCAGGTCGAACATGTTATGCGTTGTCAGCACATCATCGGCTTGTGCCATGGGGGCCGACAACCAGAGCAAGGTGAGGATCAGGGTAATTTTTCGCATCTTTTTGTGGTTTTGGTGTGTTATTATTTGATGTTTTATAACTCGGATGGCCACAAAAATAATGATTTTTAGCAAATAGCAGCGGAAGTCAGAAAAACTTGGCTGTCAGACAAGATCTCTTGCAGATGCTGCCTTGGGGGAGGGGTGTCAAAAATTCCATACATCGCTGAACCCGTTCCGGTGAGTGAGGTATAAACGGCACCGTTATCGTTTAATACCCTGCGGACTTTCAAAAGGTACGGATGCTTTTTGCAGATGAGTTGTTCAAAATGGTTTTTTATATGCTTCTGCCAGGTGCTCAGCGGTAACCTTACCGATGTGTCGGGTTTTTGAGGTGGCGGCTTTTCCCAGGCAGATGCCAGTTCCTTGTATGCCCATCCTGTGCTGACATGCAAGGGAGGCACTACAATTGCCAGGTGTTTTCCCTGAAGTTCTGCAATGAATATTTTTTTCAGGATATGTCCCGTGCCTTTTGCCAGCATGGTTTCTTTCTGCAGGAAGAAGGGGCAGTCGCTGCCAAGGCTTGCTGCCAGGCTGAGAAGCTTGCTGTGGGACATGTTCAGCTGAAAAAACCGGTTAAGCAATAGCAGCATGTATGCTGCATCTGAGCTTCCTCCTCCGAGGCCGGATCCGGGGGGTATGCACTTATGCAGGTAGATGTGCACGGGCGGGAGCCTGCCTGCTTCATGTTTTATTTTTTGGTATGCCTGAAGACAAAGGTTCGAAGATATTTCGCCGGGCACCGGTAAGCCGCTCAGGAAGAGCTTTGTCTGACCATCAGGTGAAGGAATAAGCTCAAGGATGTCGTGCAGTGAAACAGGCACCAATATGCTTTCAATTTCATGATAACCAGAAACCGTGTCTGTGTCATCACTGCCGGCGTATATATTGTGTGATGTCTGGCAATGCTTGTTTACGGATGAGGTTGCTTCATCCTTCCCTGCGCTCCAATTCCCCAAAACTCTGAGGCCCAAATTGATCTTTGCATGGGGGAATACGATCATATNTTATGGAGATTTATTGTTGCTATGGCTCNGGAGGCCTCAGTCGAGTTCTTCCCATTCAATTATAAACTCCCCTTCTTCCTGTTTCTTCAGGCGCTCCCTGGTAGTTTTTTCCTGTATTATGTCTTCGTTTTTCTCCCTGGAAAGGAAGCGGAACTCATCACGTAGTATTTGACGCATGTTTTTTCTTTCCTCTCTCAGGTCGTCGCGCAGCTTTTCTCTGACACCCTGATGGTCGTATCTGAACTGTGGATTGTTAAAGTCTCCTGTAAGCCTGAGAAACAATGCGGTACGGCCCAGGCCGTCGTCTATGATGTCACCATATTGCTCCTGGGGATTGCGGCGTTCGCGATGTTCTCTGGCCAGGATATCGGATAGCAATACTTGCAGGCGATAGTCTATTTCGTTATCAAAATTGTGTTGTCCTGATAGTTTCAGATCCAATGGGCGCTGCTGGCAATCTCCATCTGGGGCATGGTAATGATTCGGTCGTGGATGTGGATTTCGTTTTCCAGGGTAGAAAATGTTACATCAGACAGGTCACTCGTACGAATATATCGCCCCAAGTGCAATGAGTGGATGATAATCGACCAGGCGCCCGTTCTTTATGGTCAGATTGGCGGTGGTTTCCATGGCGTCCCAGTTTATCTGTAACCCGCTCCAGCTTGAGGAGAAATGAAGACCGGCAGTTACGCGGCCGTGCAGATTCTCATGGGTTATTCCGTTTTGCCCGAAGTTTCCTGTCTGAAAGAATAACTGATGGATGTCAACATCCTCCAATCGTGCCATACAGCTTATTTCCAATTGATCTTGTGGCCTGCCGTCAACAAGGCCTTCGATGATAATGCGTCCACCCATGGCATTCAGCTCCAGGTGGTCGGCAAAAAACTGCTGGTTAGTAATTCTGGCATGGCCGCTGACATCATCAGCCACGAAATCGCGGAAACGAAACCTGCCCACGTCTGCCTGCATTTGCATTTCCATCCTGGAAGGAAGACTGAGCCTGTAAATTGTATCAGCTTCGTGGGTATGGTGTTGCAGGATTTCATCCATGTTTATGTATTCTGCGGTAAGGCTGGCTTCCACATCAGCCTTTTCGCCGGGCACAAAGAGCCAGGGCAGCACATTTTGTATGATGCCGGTGACCTGGAAGTCGCTCGTTCCTGCCTTGCCCCGGAGGCTTTTCATTTGCAGCGTATTGTCCTGAAAATTCATGTGGGCCTCTATGCCATGGTAAGGAAGATGATGCTTGTCGTTTACGATGAAGCTTACATCATGCAGCTTTACCTGCCCGGATAACCTGGAAGAGAGGAGGTCCTTGTGTGTAAAGCTGTTCCCTTCACTCATTAAACCTGAGAAATTGATGTCCAGGTCAACATTTCCCCCGGCTTGATGAAGAGACTCGTATGGATAAAGGGTCAGCAGTTTGCCGGGTGAGAGACTGGCCTGAAGCTGAAAGGAAAGTTTTGGTTTACGAAGGTTGTCGAGGCTTATTTTTCCCTGTAATGATGACTGTCCGGTGCTTGCAACGATATTTGTGATGTCAAGGTTTCCGGCGTTAAAACTGCTGTTTGCCCTTTTCGAATAGGAGCCCTGGCCTTCATGGATATCGGTCTCCATATCCAGGCCAGGAATGGTGATGTTTCCATTTTTTACGAGAAAGTGGCAAGCTACTTCAGGGCTAGCTGCATCGTGGAGAAAGCCTTTGATATGTGCTTCAAACGTAAGCTCACCACTTGGGTTATAAGGCTTCAGGAGTTTTTTCCAGGCATGAGGAAATTTTTCCAGAAGCAAAGCTGTATTGAGGTTTTCAGCGGCGACAGTTGCATCCGCATAGGGCAAATCTTCCTTCCTTCTGAATATTCCATCCACAATAAAGTGATGTTCATAAATGGTCAGCCGGCTTTCTTCAAGAAACAAGGAATTTTTGTCATCTAACCCGGCCTTAACGTTTGTGTGGATATATAGATTGGAAGGCAGGCGGGTGTCACCAAGCTGGATATTTTTGCCGGTAAATGAGCCCATCAGTGAAAATTTCCGGAGCTCTTTTTCTTTTGAAGATTTGATTTGCATATCGTCGAAGACTACATCAACAAAGTATTTGGCCGGTTCGTTCATGTAGCGCACATGCACCTTTTTAAGGTTAAGACTTTGGATGTCAAAGTGTATGCTTTCGTCTTGCTCAGGGGTATCAGATTCCCACAGGAGATAGTTTGAGCCACCATGGGGATAAACTTTCGGGTTGACGGAGCCGTTTTCGACTGACAGGTGCCTAATGGTATACTCCTTGCGAAAAAAGTCAAGTAAGTTGAAGTTTAGTTCCACAAAGGCAGCCTGCGCCAAGGTGTCCTGTGTTTTTTGCTGATCATCTGTTAGGATCAGCACGTCCTGAAATTGTAGAGAGGCCATGGGGAAGTTTTGTACCGCGCTGAAGTGAAGCTCCCCGATGTATAAGTCTGCCTTCAAACGGCTGTCCAGCTCGTTGATAAGCATCCCCTTTACTTTATCTGCGTTAAGTGACAAAAAAATGATGAAAGTGGTTATGGCGGCAAACAAAAATAATGCGGAACCCAGCAGAATATTTTTTAACTGCTGCCATATGTTACGCTTAAATTTGCTTTGTGTGGCCTTCATAAGGTATTCAGGAAATCATTTTCAGATAACTGATCTCTTTACTAGTAAGTCTGCGCCACCTGCCTCGGGGCAGGTCTTTTTTTGTAAGGCCGGCGAACACCGCACGATCCAGTTTGACTACCCGGTATCCGTACTGTTCAAAAATACGTCTTACCACGCGGTTTTGTCCTGAGTGTAGCTCAATGCCCACTTCTTTTTTGTCATCCGGGTTCGCATAATCGATATGATCCGGGCGCAGCATTTTGTCGTCTATGGAAACACCTCTGGCAATGTCAGCGAGGTCATTGGCATTCAGCGGCCTGTCGAGGTGTACATGATATATTTTCCTGACCCCATGCTTTGGGTGGCTTAGTTTTTTGGTAAGCTCCCCATCATTTGTAAGGAGAAGCAGCCCTGTGGTGTTTCTGTCGAGACGGCCAACCGGATAGAGTCTCTCCTTGAAATGATTGCCCAGCAGGTCAAGCACAGTTTTTCTTTGCTGCGGGTCGTCGGCTGTGGTGATGTAGTCTTTTGGCTTGTTAAGCAGGACGTACACTTTTTGTTCATGCTTCAGCTTTTTGCCTGCATAGTCGACTATATCTGTCGGTTTTATCTTTGTGCCCAGCTCTGTGACCACCTCTCCATTGACCCTGACTGCCCCCTTGCTGATGAGCTGATCGGCCTCTCGCCTCGAGCATACACCTGCATTGGCGATGTACTTGTTAAGGCGTATCAGTTCTTCAGCGGGCGTGTCCGTTTTTTTTGGCTGTTTAATCGGTCGGCTTGCCTGCTTTGGCTTGCGCGAAGGACGTTCACTCCTGTTTTTCATGTGTTGTACCGTTTCTGTATCAATGATATAAAAAAAGGCGCTCTTGCGCCTTTAATAACGTCGGGGAAGTAGCTTTTATTCCACCATTTTGTTTAATTGTTCAAAGGCATCATTGACCTTTTTCAGAAGTTCGCTGTAAAGATCCCTGTAATATTCTTTCAGCTTTTTTCCTTTTGCAGGTTCCACATCAGGTTGATTAACTTTGTCGAGCAACTCCTCCCTGAATGCAAGCATATCTTTGATTAGCTCATCCAATTCTTTCTGGACTTTTTCATTTTTTGCAGAATGATGCATTAAGGAGGTGCCGATGACTTCATCAATCAGGTAGTTGATGTCTTTTTTCAGGTTTTTTTTACTTGCCATGATTGCTTAATTAAGGTGTGTGCTAAAAATTAGAAAAAGTCGATGATTTCCACATCAAATATAAGCACTGCATTTCTTGGAATGCTTCCTGTGGTTGATGAGCCGTATCCCAAGCCAGAAGGGATGAGAATGGTGCCGGAACCTCCACGCTTGAATTCCATCACCCCTTTTCTGAACCCTCTGACTGTATTGGGAAGAGAAATATCTGTATTGTATGCTGTATCAAATATTTCTCCGTCCAACAGGTAACCGGTATAACTCATCCTTACCCTATCGCCTTCTTCAGGATGTGATCCTGAACCCGGGTTATCCATTACAATGAAAACCCCTGATTCATGCTCATAATAATCCAACTCATTCTCATGCAGATAGTCAATGATTTTTTTTCTGTCTTTTTCTGCTCTGTCCTCTGCATCCTCCGTATCACAAGCTACCAAGGCAACCAGGATAAGCATAAGCCAGAAAAACGTTCCTGGCATTCTACGGAGTGCTGATTTGATTGTCATCATTTGAAGCCTCTCTTTTTTTGTTTTGTATTGCAAAAATAATAAAAAATTCTGTATGAGAGGTTGTTTAAAAATTAGTTTTAGCAATAAAAAAACATTATTAGACTTACTTGCTGGGCTATCAGTCTACATTATCATGCAAGAATGTGTTGTTGGACTTAATTTGTGTTTTTTTATCACCTGATTCGTTGAGCGTAAAGCGTGACACCTGTGATTCATCACTGGCAGGAACCGGGTTAAGGTTTATCTTGCGTCTTATATAGGCAGGTTGTTTTTCCAGGTCAGCTAACCCTTCGGGTGTTTTTAGCTGTATACTCAGGCTTTTCAGACGTTCTTCGCGTTCTTTGATTTGGTGCTGCAAGTCTTCTTCTGAGATATGTAGCCCGGATTCTCTTTGTTTTTCTTTTACGGCTTTAGCCTGGCTTACGAGTTTCTTTTTAAAATCATCCATGGACTCACCTGTCATGGTTTTTGCTGGCTGAGGAGTTTGTTCTTGTGCAGTTTTTTTTCTGGTTTTTTCTGTGTCTTTTACATGAAGGCGTATGCCTTCTTCTGGTGCTTCCTCCTTTTCTTTGTTGAAAGGGCCATCCCACTCTATTGTTTGCTCTTCCGTTTTGGGATCCAGGGTCATCACCTTTTTTTTCTTGTTTGGTGTTGCTCCTTCATAAAGCCTGTTATTTGAATCGAATCCTGTGGCCACCAGGGTGACATTGATTTTCGAGTCCAGGTTTTCGTCTTTGCTCAATCCCCAGATGATCTCTGCTGAAGACCCTGCCTCGTCTTGTATATAATCTGTAATTTCTGTAATCTCATCCATCAAAATCTCTTCTTTTCCGCTGGTGATATTCAACAGGATATTTGTTGAGCCTTTGATCTGGTTGTCATTAAGAAGGGGTGACGACAGGGCTGCCTCAATTGCTTTAATGGCTCTGTCATTGCCTTCTGCGTGCCCGCTACCCATGATGGCCACGCCACTGTCGGACATCACTGTGCGCACATCAGCAAAGTCTACATTGATGTTCCCTGTTAGTGTGATGATCTCGGCAATACCTTTGGCTCCGGTTGTCAATACGTTGTCTGCTTTTGCAAAGGCATCTGAGATGGAAAGATTACCATACAGTTCACGCAGCCTGTCGTTACATATGAGCAGCAGTGTGTCTACTCCTTCCGACAGCTGTTTGATACCTTCCTCTGCCTGTTGCCTTCTTTTTCTTCCTTCGAAAGAGAAGGGAATGGTGACGATGGCCACGGTGAGAATGCCCATTTCCTTGGATGCCTTGGCAATTACAGGCGTAGCTCCTGTGCCGGTACCGCCTCCCATGCCTGCTGTGATAAAAAGCATTTTGGTGTTGCTGCCCAAGGCATCTTTGATGCGGTCAATGTCTTCAATGGCCGCATTGCGTCCAACCTCCGGAATGCTTCCTGCTCCGCGGCCTTCGGTAAGACTGACCCCGAGCTGTATCTTGCTTGGTACAGGACTCATCTCAAGAGCCTGCGCATCGGTGTTGCAAACAAAAAAGTCTACACCCTCAATGCCTTGACGGAACATGTGATTGACAGCATTGCTGCCACCACCACCCACGCCTATCACCTTGATGATAGAACTCTGGTTTTTGGGAAGGTCAAAATTGATCATGTCTGTTGTCATAGCTTATCGGTGTTGTTTATGAATTAATTTATCTGAATTACGTCTTTTAGTTGTCTCCATCTTTTTCAAAAAAGTCTTTCCCTTTTGAAAAGATCCTGTCCAGGAAGCTATACCTCTGCGGGCTTTTTTTCCCTGGTGATTTATTGTGTTGTTGCCTTCTGGCTTCGTTAGTTTCAAAACCCTTGAGCACTAATCCTACACCGGTGGCATGCATGGGACTTCCTATCTCTCCGCTGATTGATTTGGCGAGATGTTCATTTGGATAGCCAATGCGTGTATCCATGCCGGTGATAAATTCGGTGAGCTGTGCCACGTGTTTTAGCTGACTTCCTCCACCCGTGAGTACTATGCCAGCAATAAGATTTTTCTCAAAACCACTGGTTTTGACTTCATAGTACACATGTTCGACGATCTCTTCCATGCGTGCCTGAATGATGCTTGCCAGATTCTTGAGCGAGATCTCCTTAGGCTCTCTGCCCTTCAGCCCCGGGATAGAGACAATTTCTTCATCCTTGTTTTCGCTTGCGAGGGCTGAACCAAAGCTTTTCTTCAGGGCTTCTGCTTGGTTGCGAATAATGGAACAACCCTCTTTTATGTCTTCTGTTATGGCGTTACCTCCCAAAGGGATCACGGCCGTATGCCTGATGATCTCATCCTGGAATATAGCAAGGTCTGTAGTGCCTCCTCCTATGTCTACAAGCACCACACCAGCTTCCTTCTCTTGTTTGCTCAGTACAGCTTCTGATGATGCCAGCGGTTCAAGTATCATATCAGAAACTTCCAGTCCTGCTTTCCTGACACACTTTTTTATGTTTTTTGCAGCGGCAATCTTGCCCGTGATGATGTGAAAGTTTGCTTCCAGGCAGTTTCCTGCCATGCCTATGGGCTCTCGAATGCCCTGCTGGCCATCAATGATGTACTCCTGGGGGATCACATGAATAATGTCTTCGCCAGGAGGCAGTGCCAGTTTAAACATGTTGTCAATCAGGCTGTTAATGTCGTCGCCTCCAATCTCTTCTTCAATGTCG
>SL_3KL_010_SEDDRAFT_10004788_pt1 | contig 12211 bp, 8 predicted proteins | sample SodLakKL_010_SED_2_FD_10381 | JGI IMG/M metagenome (IMG submission 10381)
TGGNCCNNNAGCACCTCGATCACTCGCCGGCATTCTGGCGACGGGTTGCCGAACTGGTGCCGGATCACCGAGACTGTAGCGCCGAACTGCGCACGACCTGGCAGCGGCTGCCGGCGTGGGTTCACGCGACCGACAACAACCAGAAACGATAGGTAGAAACCAATGAAACTGATTCTCAAGCTGATCGCCGGCATCGTCCTCGGCATCCTCCTGGGTCTGTTCGCCCCGGAATGGATGACCCGCATCCTGCTCACTTTCAAGGGGTTGTTCGGCGAACTGCTGTTCTTCACCATTCCGCTGCTGATCCTGTTTTTCATCACCAGCGGCATTGCCGGCCTGCCACGCGATTCCGGACGGCTGCTCGGTCGCACCCTGGGTACGGCCTACCTGTCGACCATCGTTGCCGGCATCATGGCATTTCTGGTCGCAGCCATTGTGGTTCCGATGCTGTCGACCGGTGTGCCCACACCCCCGCCGGAAAACGGTGCGGCACTCGACCCCTTCTTCGAACTGGAAATCCCGCCGCTGCTCGGCATCATGACCGCGCTGGCTACCGCCTTCATCTTCGGGCTTGGCATCACGGCGACCGATGCCCACCAGCTCAAGAGCCTGTTCGACCAGGGGCGCGACGTGATCTCGAAGCTGCTGGTGGTGGTCATCATCCCACTACTGCCCTTCTACATCGCCGGCGTGTTCGCCGAGCTGGCCGTGGCCGGCACGGTATTCGAAACACTGGCCACCTTCGGCGTGGTGCTGGTGCTGGCCATTGCCCTGCACTGGGTGTGGATCTCGGTGCTGTTCATCATTGCAGGCCTGCGGGCCGGAAAGTCGCCGATCTCGCTGATCCGAAACATGCTGCCGGCCTACTTCACCGCGCTGGGCACCATGTCGAGCGCGGCCACCATCCCGGTAACCCTGCAGTCGACGCGCAACAACGGCGTGCGCCGGGAAATCTCCAGCTTCACCGTGCCGCTGTGCGCCACCACGCACCTGGCCGGCTCGACCATCACGATCGTCGCCTGCACCGTGGCGGTGATGGTGCTGCACGATGCGCTGGCCGTACCGTCGCTGTGGGATATCCTGCCGTTCATCTTCATGCTCGGCATCGTCATGCTGGCCGCCCCCGGCGTCCCCGGGGGTGCGGTCATGTCGGCCATCGCCCTGCTGACCTCCATGCTCGGATTCGGCGAAACCGCGGTCGCGCTGATGATCGCACTCTATATGGCCCAGGACAGCTTCGGCACCGCCGCCAACGTCACCGGCGACGGTGCGATCGCGGTGATGATCGACGAGGCGGCGGGGAAGCAGGCTGCAAGTTTGGGAGAAACTGAAACGGAGGGTGGCTGATCAGGCAACGTTGCCCTCGATCCGCCGGTAAAACGTAAAATGTGAAACGGAAAACGGGAGAGGCACGAGACGCCTTTTGCAATCTCCGGGTGGCCAATGGCAAGACTAGCGCCATTGGCCACCACCGCAATAATAGGCAACTGTTCATCCCCCGTTTTACGTTTTCACACCCTTACTTTCGACTCACAACCACAATCCGGCGCCAGAGCAACCCGACCAGCACCCAATGATCCAACTATCCAACATCACCCTGCGCCACGGTCCCGAACCGCTGCTCGAGGACACTTCGGCCACAGTCTATCCTGGCCACAAGGTCGGGCTGATCGGTGCCAACGGCAGCGGCAAGACCAGCCTGTTCAACCTGCTGCTGGGCCGGTTGAGCGTGGACGGCGGCGAGGTCTCGATACCGGCCGACTGGACCCTCGCCCACATGGCCCAGGAGATCACCGAGCTGAAGCGGCCGGCGATCGAGTACGTCATCGACGGCGACGAGCGCCTGCGCTCGGCCGAACGCCAGGTCGAACAGGCCGAAGCCGGCGGCGACGGTGAGTCTATCGGCGAGGCACACACCCTGCTGGCCGACGTCGGCGGTTATACCGCACGAGCCCGTGCCGGCAGCCTGCTGTCCGGGCTGGGCTTTGCCGCCGAGAGCCATGAAAACCCCGTGGGGAGTTTTTCCGGCGGCTGGCGCATTCGCCTGAGCCTGGCGCGCGCTCTGATGAGCCCGTCAGACTTGCTGCTGCTCGACGAACCCACCAACCACCTCGACATGGAAACCGTGGTCTGGCTGGAAGACTGGCTCAAGCGCTACGACGGCACCCTGGTGCTGATCTCGCATGATCGCGACTTCATCGACGCGGTGGTCGAATCGGTCATCCATATCGAAAACCGCAAACTCAACACCTACACCGGCGGCTACAGCGACTTCGAGCACCAGCGTGCCGAACGGCTGGCCAACCAGCAGGCCACGTTCGAGAAGCAGCAGCGTCAGATCGCGCACATGCAGAAATTCATCGACCGCTTTCGCGCCAAGGCGACCAAGGCCAAGGCCGCGCAGAGCCGCATCAAGGCCATCGAGCGCATGGAACAGGTCGCGCCCGCCCATGCCGACTCGCCGTTCGATTTCGCCTTTCCCGAACCGCCGCGGGCGGCCAATCCACTGGTCGCACTTCGGCAGGTCCGGCTGGGCTACGGCGATACCATCGTGCTCGATCATGTCTCGGCCAGCCTGGCGCCGGGCGACCGTGTCGGGCTGCTGGGTCTCAACGGCGCCGGCAAGTCCACCCTGGTGCGCGCCCTGGCCGGCGACCTCGATCCGCTGGCCGGCGACATCACCACGGCTCGCGGACTGAAGGCCGGCTACTTTGCCCAGCACCAGATCGAGCAACTCGACAGCGAGGCCAGCCCGCTGCTGCACCTGCAGCGCATTGCCGGCGAGACCCCGGAACAGAAACTGCGTGATTTCCTCGGCGGCTTCGACTTTCGCGGCGACATGGCCAATGATCCGGTCGGCAAGTTCTCCGGCGGCGAGAAAGCGCGGCTGGTGCTTGCCATGCTGGTCTGGCATGGACCCAACCTGCTACTGCTCGACGAGCCGACAAACCATCTCGACCTGGAGATGCGCCATGCCCTGACCGTGGCCCTGCAAGGCTTCGAGGGCGCAGTCGTGACCGTCTCGCATGACCGCCACCTGCTCACCAACACGGTCGAGGACTACTGGCTGGTCGCCCACGGCTCGGTCACGCCGTTCAAGGGCGATCTCGATGACTACCGCCGCTGGCTGGCCGAACAGAACCGCGCCGACAGATCCTCTTCACCCACCAAGCCGGAAGGCACCCGACAAAGCGCCGCTTCCCGCCGTGAGCGCCGTCGCGACCAGGCCGAGCGCCGGGCCCGTCTCAAGCCACTGCAGAATCGCATCGACAAGCTCAATCGCCAACTCGACGAGACAGGAGCGAAACTGAGCGAAGTCGAATCCGCTCTGGCCGACCCGTCGCTCTACGAGGACGATGCCGGCAAAAAACTGCATGAGTTGCTTGAGCACCAGAACAAGCTCAAGGCCGAAACCGAGCGGCTCGAGTCCCAGTGGCTGGCCGCCGCCGAGGAACTGGAAGCGGCCGAAGCCGATCACTAGTGGACCACCCCGTCCCGCCAACCTTGTCGATCCCGGATCAATCCAGTATGTTGACCAGCGAACCCTTGCTGGCCATGAATGAATGACCACCCTGCTCGCCGTCGGTGACATGCACCTGGGCCGACCGCCCACCGCCCTGCCCGAGGACCTGCGCCAACGCCAGGCGCAACTCGGACCGGAAGCGGCATGGCAACGGGTGGTGTCCGAGGCCATTGAGCGCCGCGTCGACGGTGTGCTCCTGGCCGGGGACGTGGTCGAACGCAGTCGCGATTTCTTCGTCGCCTACGGTCAGCTCAAGTCCGGCATCGAGCAACTCGCCGGTGCCGGTATTCCGGTACTGGCCGTGGCCGGCAACCATGACACCCACGTGCTGCCGAGACTGGCCGATGAAATCGACCAACTGCACCTGCTCGGGCGCGATGGCGAGTGGGAAGAAGCCCGCCTCGACGATCTGACCGTACTTGGCTGGTCCTTTCCCCAACCGCAGGTTCGGCGCAGCCCGCTGGACACGCTCGACGGCACACGCCGAGACCGTACCGTGATCGGCTTGCTGCACTGCGATCGCGACCAGGCTGACAGCGCACATGCGCCGGTCTCCGGTGAAGCCCTGAAAAAGGCCCCGGTCGATGCCTGGCTGCTGGGTCACATACACAAGCCCGACCCGCTCGACGAAGATCGCCCGATCGGCTACCTGGGTTCAGTCACAGCGCTCAGGGCCTCGGAGACGGGGGCACGCGGACCCTGGCTGATCCAGGTCAGTCCCGGCGCCGTCGTCGCCGACCAGTTGCCGCTCGCACCGCTGCGCTACGAACGCATGGAAATCGACTGCAGCGAACTCGGGCAGGCCGAAGAGCTTGGAGAACGGATTCTTGCAGAATGCCGGAGCGTCGTGGGCCGGCTCAACGAACTGGACTGCCAGCCCGAGGCCCTTGGACTGCGCCTGGTCCTGACCGGCAGCACCGCGCTGGGATCGGCCCTGCAGGAGGTCGCCGACGAACTGGCAGCCGATGGTCGCTCCTGGGAAGAGGGCGGGATCGCCTGCTTCATCCAGAAAGTCGAACAGGCCACCCATCCGGCCGTCGACCTCAGAAGACTGTCGCGCCAAAGCGATCCCTGCGGCCTGCTGGCGCGCCGCCTGATCGCGCTCGAAGACCCGGAAAGCGACGAGTATCGACGCCTGGTCGAAATGGGGCACCGGCAACTGGATCCGGTTGTTCGTTCGCGTGAATTTCGCGATCTCGATCGTGCGCTTGATGACCGGACCGTGGCCGACTGGTTGCGCCAGGCCGGGCTGACCGCACTCAACCGCATGCTCGAACAGCGCGGAGCAACGAAGTGAAGCTCGAACGTCTCGACATTCGATTACTGGCCGGCCTGGACGAACCGTTCACCATCCGGTTTCAGCCCGATGCGCTCAACTTCATCACCGGACCCAACGCCTCAGGCAAGTCCAGCGTCATCCGGGCGGTGCGCGCCCTGCTCTACCCGGAAGAATTTCCCGAATTCTGTCACATTCACGGCCGCTGGCAGATCGGCGGCCGGACGCTCGATTGCGAGCGCCATGGATCGGCCGTCACTTGGCTGCAAGAGGGCGAACCGGCCCCGCCGCCGCAGCTGCCGGGTACCGAAAGCCTGGGGGCCTACCTGATCAGCTCCGAGGATCTGGTCGATTTTGGCAGCACCGAGTCGCATATTGCCGGCCAGGTGCGGACCATGCTTGCCGGCGGCTACGACCTCGATGCCGTCCTCGCCTCTCCCCGGTTGGCGGTTCCGCCCAGGCCCCAGAAACGCTCACGCGAATTTGCCGATCTCGGGCGTCGCATCCGTGCCAAGGAAGACGAATACGCCGAACTCAACGACGAGATCGAAACGCTCTCCCGACTCAATCACGAGCTCGAGAACACCGCCGATGCAGGTGCACGTCTGCGTGCCTGCGAGGACGCCCTGGCACTGGCCGAGGCCGTTGCCCGCCGCAATGCGCTGGAAAGCACGCTGATCGAAGAGTATCCCGGCGGCATGGATCGCTTGCGTGGCGATGAACTGACCCGCCTCGATCAGATCGATGCCCAGCTCGACGAACGGCGAAAGGAACGACAACTTGCCGGTCGCGCGCTGGAGCAAGCCGAAACACGGCTGGCCGAAACCGGCGCCGGCGACCCTCACCAGCTCGAAGTCCTGCAATCCGAACTGGCCGAACGTCGAGACGCCATGGCTGCCCTGGAACGGGACATCGAACAACTCCAGACCGGACTGGAGAAGGCCAGGGGAGACCGGGCGGCGGCCGCCCAGCGCTTGGGCGAGAAGGAACCGGGTCCGGAGCACGAGATCAGCCAGGAGGAGCTGGAGCGGTTCGAAAAACTGGTCGATCGTGTCATGACGCTGCGCGAAAAGGTGCGCACGCTGTCCGGCGAACTGGCGCGCAATCACGTTCCATCCAGTGCAAGCCAGCACTCCGACGAGAGACTCCGGCGTGCCCGCCAGTCGCTGATCGACTGGCTGGAATACTGTCGACTCACTCCCCTGGAGGGATGGTTGTGGGGTGGATTGGGCCTGACGGCGCTGATCGCCACCTGGCGCGTGCTGGGGCCGCAGGACGTCGAGGTCGTCCCGGAACTCATCCTGCTGATCCTGCTTGCTGTCGGTGTACCGCTTGCGCTCCTGGGCCGGTTCGTGGATCGCTTTCGCCAGCTTGGCCGCTCACGCCAGAATTTCGAGGCAACCGATGTCGAAGCCCCGCTGGGATGGACCGAGAGCGAGGTCGAATCCCGGCTCGAGCGGCTCGAACGTGAACTCGAGGCGGCCACGCTGCAAAGTGTGCGCCAGGCCCGTGCCAGCGAGGTTCGCGAGCGCCTCAACAGCGAACGCGATGCGCTCGACAAGGCGCGCGCCAAGCTCGCCGAACATGCCGGCCAGCTCGGCCTGAGTGCCGAGGAGCGCATGGAGACCGGTTTTCTGCTGTGGTGCCGGAATCTGCAAGACTGGCAAAATGCCGGACGCGACATGGTGCACCACCAGCAAGCGACCGAACGCACTCGCAGCAGGCACCAGGCCCTGGCGACCGAGACCGCCGAGTTGCTGGCCCGCCACGGTCTCAAACAGGAGGAGCTGCCGACCAGTCGCGAACTGTCCGGCCTCGTTCACCAGCTTGCACCGCGCATTCGCGCCCACGCCGAGCTGCACAACCAGATTCGTACCCAGCGGCGGCGCATCGAGGAACTGGACGCCGATATCGAGCGCCTTTCACGGCAACACGATGAAGTCTTCGAGCAAGCCGGCCTCAAGGCTGGCGACCGGGAACACCTGACCCGTCGCATTGAACATTTCGAGGAATGGCGCACGCTGGAGCAGCAGCGTCGCGACCGGTCGCTGGAGGTCAACCGCCTCGAGACCCGCCTGAAAGCCGAGGAGGACCTGCTTGTCAAGGCGCGGGAGCAGCAGCGCGAAGCACTCGAGCGACTGCGGGAGGAACTCAACGAGCAGGCCATGCGCCGCGACGAACTCAACCGCCGCATCGCCGCCATCCACACCCGTCACGAGGATGTTCTCAAGCGCCGCGAACTGGAGAACCTGTCAGGCGAACTGGAGACACAGCGCCAGGTTCTGGAAGACGAATGCAATGCCCAACTGCTGGCCCATGCCGGCCAGGTAATGGTCGAAGATGTCCGCACCGCTCACCAGGCCGACAACGAACCGGCAGCCATGGCGCGCGCGACGCGCTGGTTCGAGCGTTTCACCCGCCATCGCTATCGCCTTCGCTTCAACGGTCAGCACTTCGAGGCTTACGATACGAGAGCCGAAGCCTCGCGGTCGATCACACAGTTGTCTACCGCCACGCGCATGCAGTTGCTGCTGGCGCTCAGACTGGCCTGGATCGAACAGGCCGAGCGCAATCGTGAACCGCTGCCCGTGTTCATGGACGAAGTCCTGACCACCTCCGATCCTGACCGCTATCGACTGATCGTCGAGTCCGTCCAGGAAATCTGTGCCGGCGGCAGGCAGATGTTCTACCTGACTGCCCAGGGCGACGAGGCGACCGCCTGGGCGGCCTGGGCCGGCGAGGGTCCGCCCCCGCATGTCATCGACATGGCCGAAGTCCGCAAGGGACAGATCCAGCCGCTGGAAACCAGCATGCCCGGCGGCGAAAGAAAGAAACCTGAAGTGCCCGACCCGGGCGAAATGACACCCGAGGAATGGGCTGCGAGTGCCGGCATCGGTCCGATCAACCCTTGGGCCGGCAGCGGCATGGTCAGCGTCTATCACCTGCTCAACGACGACCTCGACCTGGCCGCACGGCTGATCCGGGGTGAGCTGGAACGTGTCGGTGAGCTCGGTGCCTACCTCGACGCCCGGATCGACGACCGCCTGATGACCGATACCGAACGCGCCCGGATCAAGCGACGCACCCGGGCGGCAGCGCTGGTGATGGATGACTGGAGTCGCCGCCATGATCGGCCGGTCGATGCGGCCGACCTGCAGTCCAGCGACCTGATCAGCGAGACCTTCATGCCCCGAGTCGTGGAGCTGGCCCGCAAGCTCGGCGGGCATCCGCAACGGCTAGTCGAGGCACTCCGGGACGGACAAGTCACCCGCTTCCGCTCGGACGTCACCGATCAGCTGGAACAATGGCTGACCGATAGCGGCTACCTTGCACGACAGGAAGACGCTTCAGCCATCACCGCCGCCGAACTGGCCAGCCGCACCGGCATGGATGTCGAAGAAGCCGCCAATATCCGCGACTGGATCGTCGGCGCCATCAAGGATCCGCTGGAGACACCCGCGGCCAAAGCAGAGGTCGAAAACTGACCGGTACGGAGTTTACGCCTTACGCCTCACCCCTCGCCCATCACATATTCCGCCCGTAGAACAACTCCTGCATTTCCTTGCGCAGGCGCTTCTCGATGCGGACACGCTCACGCCTGTCGATATCGTCGGCATTGATACCGAACAGGTAATTGTCGAGATCGAAGTCCTTCAGCCGCATCTTGGTATGAAACAGATTTTCCTGGTAGACGTTGACGTCAATCATCTCGTAGGCCTTCTTGGTGTCACGGCTGAAGAAGTCCTGGATGGAGGTAATCTTGTGGTCGATGAAGTGCTTGCGACCCCTGACGTCGCGAGTGAAGCCGCGAACGCGGTAATCGACCGTGACGATATCCGACTCGAAACTGTGGATCAGGTAATTGAGTGCCTTGAGCGGCGAAATGACGCCACAGGTCGCCACATCGATATCGGCACGGAACGTACAGATCCCGTCATGGGGATGGCTTTCGGGGTAGGTATGGACGGTGATATGGCTCTTGTCGAGGTGGCCTACCACGCTTTCGGGCAGCGGGCCGGGCGCGGCCGAACCGGTTTCCTCGATGTTTTCGACCGGCTCCTCGGCGATCAATATGGTCACGCTGGCACCCTGCGGCTCGTAATCCTGACGGGCCACGTTGAGAATGTTGGCCCCGATGATGGAGGAAACATCGGTCAGGATCTGGGTGAGGCGCTCGGCATTGTAGGCTTCGTCGATGTAGGCGATATACTCCTGCCGCTGACTCTCCGATGTCGCGTAGCACAGGTCGTAAATATTGAAGCTGAGCGCCTTGGTCAGGTTGTTGAAACCGTGAAGTTTGAGTCGACGTGAAGCCATAATCGGAAAACCGGGGCGATGTGTGAAACGAAACGAACCGCGGATTATCAACCATGTGCCCCGGTCGTTTCTACCCGTGATGCACTTCGACCAATATCGCACAGTTCATGCAAGTTTGACGAAAGGCCCCGCGCACGGCAGAATTGAGTAGCCTGTCACGCTCCAAGGGGCGACTTCGGGCCCGAACCTTTCCATCATCAATAATCAACGAATCGGAACAGCATGCGCGACTTTCAGTTCTATCCCATTGATAGGGAAGCCATGGATCGCTTCCTTGGTATCTGCCAGCGCCAGCACTATCCGGCCAAGACTACCATCATGCGACCCGGTGATTCGGGCGAAAGCCTGCTTTACCTGGTCGAAGGCTCGGTTTCGGTCTCCACCGAGGGGGACGACGGCAGGGAGCTGATTCTCAGCTACCTCAATCCCGGTGACTTCATCGGCGAAATGGGCCTGTTCATGAAACCCAACCAGCGCGAGTCGCTGGTTCGCACCCGCACGCGCTGCGAAGTGGCCGAGGTATCCTATGTCCGACTGCGCGAAGCGCTGGAGAACGAGCTGCGTGAGTATGCGGTCGATATCCTGACCGCGATAGGGTCCAAGCTGGCCCAGCGCCTGCTGCATACCCGTCGCAAGGTCTACCACCTCGCTTTCCTCGATACGCAGGGACGTATCGCCAAGACTCTGATCGATCTGTGCTCGGAACCCGACGCGATCTCTCACCCCGAGGGCACTCAGATCAAGATCACGCGTCAGGAACTGAGCCGAATCGTCGGTTGCTCGCGGGAAATGGCCGGCCGGGTGATGAAGAACCTCGAGGAAGAGGGCATGATCCGCGCCTCCGGAAAGACCGTGGTTGTACTGGGTACGTTCAAGGGACCGCCGGGCTGACGCTGACGGCGGTCACTTGAGTTCAGCGCAGAAACCAGATCAGCACGACCGCCACGGCGGCGGCGGCCGCCGCCCAGGGCAGCCATCGCATCACTCCAGCGCCGCCAGAGCCGGTTGTCGTCCTGCGGCGACCCTCCGGGTCATGAAAGACGAATTCCGCCCGCCCGAAGCGAACGTGATCACCGTCGGCGATCACGGCGTTGGAAATCTTCTTGTCGTTGACGAAGGTGCCGTTGGTCGACAGCAGGTTGACCACGCGCCAACCCTCGTCATCACGCACCAGTCGCGCATGCTCCGACGAAACGCTAGCTTCTTCGAGGCGAACGCCGCAGTCGGGTGAGCGCCCCACGACCATGGTCGCTCCGGCCAACGCGAAGGACTGACCACTGACCGATTCACTGACACCTCGCAATTCCGCACCGTCGATCTGCTCGGTCTCCGGTGCGGCCCCCTCGAGCAGCTTACCGACCTCGTCACGGCTGAAGACCTGCGTACCCTGCGGCCCGGCGTCCTTTTGACGACGCGACTTGCGCTTGGGATCCTGTTCGCTGCTGCTCATCTGATTACCCTCATCGACGACTCCTTGGAAATCTTACTATACAGTCCGCGCCCTATTTGCCGGAACGGCGGCGGAATGGCCACGGCCAGCGCGAACCGCGTCGAGTCTCCTCTTCGGGCGCATTGACCAGGACCAATGAGACGTTGTCGTGCGCTCCCGCCTCCATCGCGCCGGCAAGCAGTCGATCGGCGATCTCCTGCAAACCCGGATCGCCCTGCATCACGGTCCGGATCTCATCGTCGCTGAGTTCCCCACTCAATCCGTCGGAACAAAGAATCAGCACCTCGTCGGTCTGCCATTCACGGGACAGCCGTCCCAGGCGCGGCTCTTCATCCCCGGCAAGTCCAAGACAGTCGGTCAGTACGTGCCGCTGTGGATGTCGGGCTGCCTCCGAAGGACTCAAGGCACCGGAAGCCACCAGCATGCCGGCCACGTTATGGTCATCGGTCAACATCTCGAGCGAGTCGTGCTCACGCGAGTAGCAATACGCACGGCTGTCGCCCACCCAGCAGATCTCGCAATTTCCGGAGTTCCTTTCCAGAGCGGCGACAATGGTCGTCCCCATGTCACCGACTTCCGGGTGATCACGCTGCTCGGCGCGAACGGCATAGTGAGCCGCCATCACGGCGTCGCCGAGATCGGCGCCTTCCTCGATCTGGCTGCGAATGGTATCGCGGGCAATGGTGCTGGCACGTGCACCACCGGCATGACCACCCATGCCGTCGGCCACAAGCCACAGGCGCAACTGGTCATCGGCCAGAATCGCATCCTGGTTCTCCCCTCGAACACGCCCGATGTCCGTCAAACCGACCGAACGCGCGCGCTGCGTAGCTGGCGTAACACTGCTCATCTCTACCTTATAGCGTAAAATGCGGCGTTTTGGTGTCACCCGGCCCCGTGCCGGTCAAGCCCCGACCGCATTCCGTGATCCTGACGGGCACCCCCCCACAACGCCTGCCCCCAAAATGACGATGCCTGACACTCCAACTCATTCAAGCCCATTCCTGGTGTGCAAGTTCGGCGGCAGCTCGGTCGCCGCCGCGGACAACTGGCCCCTGATCGCCGAACACCTCCAGACTCTCCTCGCCGACGGCCGAAAGGTCATCGTCGTGGTCTCCGCACTCAAGGGTATTACCGACCTGCTCGAAGCGCAAATCAGGCGCGAGACACGACAGGACGCCGGCATCACCTGTGAGGAGATCCGCAAGCGCCACCAGATCCTGCTCGAGGCACTCGGGCTGCCCCTGGATCTGCTCGACGAGGAACTCGCACTGCTCGGCGAACTGCTGGAAACTGATGACAGCAAAGACGATCCGGCACAGCATGCCCGGATCGTCGGCATGGGCGAGCTGCTGTCCAGTCGCCTGGCAACCGCCTGTCTTCAGGCAAAAGGCTTGCAGGCCGAACGACTCGACAGCCGCGAGATTCTGTGCAGCCAGGCCAACGCCCGGCGCAGTCGCCGGGCCGAGTATCTTTCGGCCGAATGCCGCACCGCACCTGACACCCAGGTGCAACAGCGCCTGGCCGACATGCAGCCGGTCGTGGTCATGCCCGGATTCATCGCCGCCAATTCCGCGGGCGAGACGGTACTGCTGGGACGCGGCGGCTCGGACACCTCGGCCACCCTGATCGCCGCCCTTCTGGG
>SL_3KL_010_SEDDRAFT_10004789_pt1 | contig 12210 bp, 10 predicted proteins | sample SodLakKL_010_SED_2_FD_10381 | JGI IMG/M metagenome (IMG submission 10381)
GATCGCTTCATCGGCCTGACCCTGGGGGAGGAGGCGCAGAGGCGCTACCATGTCATCATCGACAATCCGGTCGCCGTCGCCCGCTACATGGCCGAGGGCATGGGCCTGGTGCGTGACTGGCGAGTGAAAGTCAATGATGCCTTTTACTTCAACTGGCAACTGCAAGTCGAAAATGTGTTCCAGCAGCCGTTCGATGCCACCCACGAGGCCATGGCTGAACTGGCCATCTCGCGTGATTTGCCCAATCATCAATTGGCCGCCAACCTGCGCCGTGTGTTCTCCGGCATCGTTTCCGGCAACGTCAAGCCCGCGGGTGTGCGCGCCATCCGCGAACGCGGCCCGTTCGAGATTCGCGGCGAACGTGAGATCATGGGCTCGCTTGACAACCTCCTCACCGGCTTCGTCGACCAGCACCGCATGAAGCTCCCCGGCGACAAGCCGTACGAGCCGTGTTATCGCATTGTTGGGTAGAGGGGTAAAAGAGTAGAGGGAAGAGGGTGTCGGGATTCCCGATCGACACGCTCTTCCCGCCAACTCAATCCCCACTCCGGCCCCTCTTCTCCCCCTCTCCCCCTCTCTCCCTCTCCCCCTCTGTCCAGCGCGCGGCGGCAAGCCGCGCGCTACTTGACACTCATCACATTGAGGACTATCGTGGCGTCAGGTGGGAAATTGTGGGAATTAGTGGATTCTGGGTGGAGACGAGTAAAAAGCCGTGTTCTTTGGTGAAACCGCCATCAATCTCGACGCGAAAGGGCGCATGGCCCTGCCGACAAGGTACCGCGAGGACCTTGAGGCGGCTTGCGGCAATCGCCTCGTGCTCACCTACTCCGCTTTTGACGCCGGTTGCCTGTGGTTGTATCCGGAGCCGGAGTGGGAGCGGGTTCGCGAGCAGGTGATGGCACTGTCCACCTTCAACCCCAGTCACCGCAGCCTGCAGCGTCGCCTGGTCGGTTCGGCCACTCAGCTCGAGCCGGATGGTAATTGCCGTCTGTTGTTGCCGGTCACGCTCAGACAGGTGACGGGGCTGGAAAAGCGCGTGGTCTTCATGGGTATGGGCCAGCGCTTCGAAATCTGGAACGAAGAGATTCTCAACCAGCGCCGGATCGAGGAGGAGAAAGANATCCAGGAGCAGGCTTCCTCCGAAATGGCACAACTGGTTCTCTAGGCCCATGGCACTGGGAACCTCACATGTGCCGGTTCTACTGCAACCGGCACTGGACGCATTGGAGGTACGGCCCGATGGCATCTATGTCGACGGCACCTACGGAAGGGGCGGCCACAGCAGCGCCATACTCGCGCGGCTGGGACCCGCCGGCCGTCTGGTGGCTGTCGACCGGGATCCGGAGGCCGTGGCTGATGCAAGCCGACGTTTTGGTGGCGACGAACGGGTCACGGTATGCCGGGCGGGCTTTGCCGATATCGCCCGCCTGGCGCGAGAACTGGACATTGAGGGCCGCGTCAGCGGCCTGTTGCTGGATCTGGGCGTTTCCTCGCCGCAGCTTGACGAAGCCGAGCGCGGTTTCAGCTTCCGCGAGGATGGTCCGCTGGACATGCGCATGGATCCCGAGTCGGGTGAATCGGCTGCCGCCTGGTTGGCGCGCGCCGGGGAGGACGAGATCGCCCGGGTGATCAAGGAATATGGTGAAGAGCGATTTGCGCGCCGCATTGCCAGGAGCATCGTGATGGCCAGAACGGAGCAGCCGATCGAGCGAACAGCCGAACTGGCTGCCGTTGTTGCGCGGGCGGCAGGGCCCGGCCCTGCCGACCGTCACCCGGCAACGCGTACTTTCCAGGCCATCCGCATTTTCATCAATGCCGAACTGGCCCAGCTCGAGCAGGCGCTGGCCGACGGCATTGACGTACTCGAGCCCGGTGGTCGCTTCGTGGTCATCAGTTTTCACTCGCTGGAGGACCGGCTGGTCAAGCGCGCCTTTCGCGCTGCAGCCCGACCGCCGGCGGCGAGTCGTCGTTTGCCGATGGCGCCATCGTTCACGCCGCGCTTGAAGCTGGTCGGTTCACTGATCCGGCCCGACGAACGGGAGGAGCGGGATAACCCGCGCGCCCGCAGTGCCCGCATGCGCGTGGCCGAGAAGCTTCCCGGAGCACCGTCATGATGCGATGGCTCCTGTTTTTCATTCTGCTGGTCGCACTGCTGGCCAGTGCCGTGGGTGTGGTGGTCATGCGACATGAGGCACGTTTGCAGTTCGTCGCTCTGCAGCAGACCGAGGAGGCGCGTGACCAGGCACGGGTCGAATGGAGCCGCCTGCAACTCGAGCAGGCATGGCTGGCCGAGTCCGGGCGNGTTGAACGTCACGCGCGCGAGACGCTTGAAATGCGACGTCCCGACAACGTTCGCATCCTGGTGGAGGACCGATGAGCCCGGGTACACGGTTCGTGCAAGGGAATGCCCGCCTTTGGCTGCTGGCCGGGGTCATGGTGGTGATGGCGTTGGTCCTGTTCGGGCGGGCGGTGAAGCTGCAGGTCATGGAAACGGAGTTTCTGCAAAGCCAGGGCGAGGCACGCTTCCTGCGCCAGGTATCGATACCCACAGTGCGCGGCAATATCGTCGATCGCAACGGTGAGCCGCTGGCCGTCTCGACCCCGGTCAAGTCGGTGTGGGCCCACCCGGGTGAGTTGCTGCAGGCGGCCGATCAAATCCCGATGCTGGCCGGTTTGCTCGATACCAGCGCCGAGGATCTGGAACGGCGCCTGACCCAGCGTGCCACGCGCGAGTTCGTCTGGCTGCGGCGGCGAATCAATCCCGATCTGGCCGAACAGGTTCGCGAACTGGAAATCCCCGGTGTTTTCCTGCAGAGAGAGTATCGTCGTTTCTACCCCACCGGGGAGGTCGCTGCACAGGTGGTGGGTTTCACCAATATCGATGATATCGGCCAGGAAGGCCTTGAACTGGCCTACAACAACTGGTTGCAGGGTGAGCCGGGCGCCAAGCGGGTGGTCAAGGATCGCCTCGGCAGAGTGGTGCAGGATATCGAACTGGTACGCGAGGCCCGTCCGGGACGCGATTTGCGACTGACCCTGGACCGGCGCCTGCAGTACCTGACCTTCCGGGAACTCAAGACCACGATCGCCGAACACGGCGCTCGTTCGGGATCCGTGGTGGTGATGGATGTCACCTCCGGCGAGATCCTGGCCATGGTCAACTATCCGTCCTACAACCCGAACGCCTCGGGCCGCTTCAATTCCGAGGGGTTGCGCAATCGAGCGCTCACCGACGTGCTCGAACCCGGTTCGGTCATCAAGCCTTTTGCCATCGCCGCGGCCATGGAGGCCGGAATCGCGACTCGCGACATGCCCATCGACACCACGCCGGGCACGATGCGGGTGTCCGGTCACACCATCCGTGACGTGCGTAACTTCGGTGAGCTCAGCGTAGAAGAGCTGCTGGCCAAGTCGTCCAACGTTGGTGTCGTGCAACTGGTGCTGACCATGGATGCCCGTCACCTGTGGGGTGTTTATTCACGGTTCGGCTTCGGTTCCGTGGCCGGAACCGGGTTCCCGGGCGAGTCCGCGGGCGTACTGCGCGACTACGAGCGCTGGCGCAAGCTCGAGCAGGCCACGCTCGCCTACGGCTACGGCATGTCGGTGACACCGCTGCAACTGGTGCGGGCGATGGCCGCGATTGCCGACGACGGGCGGTTGCGCCAACCCACCCTGATTGACGGTACAGACAACTCGCCGCACTCGGTGCTCGACCCCGAACTGGCACGGCAGTTGAGTGACATGCTCGAATCTGCCATCGGCCCCGAAGGCACCGGGACCGCCGCCGGGATCAAGGGCTACCGCGTGGCCGGCAAGACCGGCACATCGCGCAAGCTCGATGCCGGTGGTTACAGCGATCGTTACGTGGCCAGCTTCGCCGGTTTTGCCCCGGTGTCGCGACCGAAGCTGGCGGTGGTGGTCGTCATCAATGATCCGGCCGGTGAACAGTACTACGGCGGGCAGATTGCCGCGCCGTTGTTCGGTCGCGTGATGGAGGCCGGGTTGCGCCTGTTCAACGTGCCGCCCGACGATATCGGCACGCTGGTCACCCAGGTGGAGTTGACACCATGACCGCCGTGATCCGCTTGAAACAACTGCTTTCCGGCCTGGTGCCGGAAGAGCGCATTCCCGATCTGGCGGTCGGTGGTCTGGGTCTTGATTCGCGCCAGCTTCGCCGCGGCGAGGCCTTTGTGGCGCTGGCCGGTGGGCAGGTGCACGGAATGGCTTTCCTCAAGCAGGCGGCGGCCGCCGGTGCAGCGGTGGTGCTCCATGACGGGCGCACCGAAGTNCCGGCCGACAGTCCAGTGCCGGCAGTCGAAATCCCGGATCTCGAACGCCGGCTCTCGATGCTGGCCCAACGCATGTGGGGCGATCCGTCGACCGACATGGACCTGGTGGCCGTGACGGGTACCAACGGCAAGACCTCGGTCAGCTGGCTGCTGGCCCAGGCGCTTGGCGGAGCGATGATCGGCACGCTCGGTATCGGCCGGCCTGGCTCACATCGCAAGGGCGACATGACCACCCCGGACCTGCTGAGCCTGTATCGTGAACTCGCGACACTGCGCGATGCGGGGACGCGTACCGTGGTCATGGAGGCATCCTCCCACGCGCTCGATCAGGGGCGTCTTGCCGGACTTGAATTCACCAGCGTGATCTTCACCTCGCTGGGTCATGACCACCTCGATTACCACCCTGATCTGGAGGCCTATGGGCAAGCCAAGGCGCGCCTGTTCTTCGACTTTCCCAGCACCCGCCAGTTGATCAATCTGGACGATCACTTCGGACAGACACTGGCCGCTGATCTGGGGCGCTCCGGCGACTGCCTCGGTTACAGCCTGGCAGGACACCCGGACGCGCGCGTACGCGCCGAATCCGTTGTCCTCACCCCGACCGGTCTCGGGGCCGACCTATTGATCGATGAGTGCCGCTTGACCGTTCGTTCGCGGCTTCTGGGTCGGGTCAATGTGTGGAACCTGCTCATTGTTGCCGCGGAGTTGGCGGCACGTGGCACGTCTGAGGCTGAAATCGCCAACACGATTGGCACCCTTGAACCGGTGCCCGGGCGCATGCAGCCGGTGCGCGACGGCGACGGTCGCCTGGCCGTCATCGACTACGCGCATACGCCCGACGCGCTCGGCAATGCGCTCGAGAGTCTGCGCGAGCTGACGCCGCGTGATCTGTGGTGCGTGTTCGGTTGCGGCGGCGACCGCGACCGCGCCAAACGCCCCCGCATGGGCCGAATCGCCGAATCGTTGGCCGATCGGGTCGTGCTGACCGACGACAATCCGCGCCACGAGGACGGAGCGACCATCATTCGTGCCATTCAGGCCGGCATGAGACGCCCGGAGCGCTGCCTGGTGGTGCGCGACCGCGGCCAGGCAATCATCCGCGCGCTGGCCGACAGCGTGGCCGGGGACGTCGTGCTGATCGCCGGCAAGGGGCATGAAAACGAACAGGTTGTCGGCGACGAGCGCCGGCCCTTCAATGACGCCGATTTCGCTCGGCGAGCGCTGGAGGCGGCGACATGCTGAGAATGTCACTCAAGCGCCTGGCGGGCATGATCGGCGGTGAAGCAACCGACAATGGAGTCGAGGTCGTCGGCATGAGCCACGACTCGCGCCGAATCGAGCCCGGCAACCTGTTCTGTGCCCTGCCGGGAGAACGCGTGGACGGACATGAGTTTGTTGCCCGTGCGGCAACCGCCGGCGCTGCCGCAGCCCTGGTCACCCGGGAAGTGGAGGTGGATCTGCCGCAACTGGTGGTCGACGACGTGTTGCTGGCCATGGGGCGGATCGCCTCGTCCTGGCGCGAGCAGATGCCGGCCACGGTCATCGGCGTCACCGGCTCAAACGGCAAGACCACGGTCAAGGAAATGCTGGCTGCCATGTTGTCTCGCATGGGGCCGACCCTGGCCACTCAGGGCAATTACAACAACGAGATCGGCGTGCCACTGACGTTGACGAGATTGTCGCCGGCGCACCAGTTCGCCGTGATCGAGATGGGGGCGAGCCGTCCCGGCGATATCGCCTACCTGTGCGAGATCGCGCGTCCCGAAATCGCGATTCTCACCAACGCTGCCGCCGCCCATCTGGAAGGCTTCGGTAGCCTCGACGGTGTGGCGCGCACCAAGGGCGAGCTGTTTGAATCACTGGCCCCGTCGGGACTGGCCGTAATCAATGCCGACGACGCCTACAGCGGGCTCTGGCATGAACTGGCCGGTCACTGCCGCAGCATCACGTTTGGTACCGGCGAGCAGGCGGTGGTCCGCGGCCACATGGTTGCCGGCCGCATCGAGGTGCAGACCCCGGCGGGTGAATTCGAGTATCTGCCCAGCCTGCCGGGCCGGCACAACATGATGAANGCGCTGGCAGCCACTGCAGTCGCTGTCACGCTGGAGCTGCCGCTGTCCGAGATCGCCGCCGCCCTGGGTGCCATGCCGGGTGTTCCCGGGCGGCTGCAGGTGCACCGTCACCCCGATGGCTGGACGCTCATCGATGACACTTACAACGCCAACCCCGCATCGCTATATGCCGGTCTGCAGGTATTGACCGAGCAGGGCGGCGAGCGCTGGCTGGTGCTGGGCGACATGGCCGAGTTGGGTGAGGACTCGGCCAAGCTGCATGCCGAGATGGGGCAGGCCGCCGCCGACATGGGAGTGGCCAGGTTGTTTGGCGTCGGCGAACTGTGCCGTAACAGCGTCCACGCATTCGGCCGCGGCGCCAGTCATTACGACAGCCATGAGGCGCTCGCCTCAGCATTGTCCGCGGAACTGCACTCGGGCGTGAACTGCCTGGTCAAGGGATCTCGCTCCATGTATATGGAGCGCATTGTCCAGTCGCTGGTCGGGGAGGTCGCCTGATGCTGGTCTGGCTGTTTGAAGAGTGGCTGGCTCGCGATGTGGCCCTGTTCGGGTTCATCACGTTCCGCACCATCATGGCGGCGATGACGGCCATGGCCGTCTCGCTGGTCATCGGACCGTACTTCATCCGTCACATGATCGAACGACAGATCGGTCAGCCCATTCGCGATCTCGGTCCTGACAGCCACCTGTCCAAGGCAGGCACGCCGACCATGGGCGGCACCATGATCCTGATCGCCCTGATGATCAGCACCCTGCTTTGGGCTGACCTGTCCAACCGCTATGTCTGGACCGTGCTGTTCGTGACCCTGGCTTTCGGGATGATCGGTTTCATCGACGATTATCTCAAGCTGAAACATCGCAACAGTGCCGGACTTTCGGCGGGAACCAAATACCTGGCCCAGTCACTGGCGGCCCTCGGCGTGGCGTTGTTCCTTTACTTCACCGCCGACGTGCCGGCCAACACGCAACTGTTCGTGCCCTTCTTCAAGGACGTGGCCATACCGCTGGGTTTTGCCGGTTTCATCGTCCTGACCTACTTCGTGGTGGTCGGCACATCCAATGCGGTCAATCTCACTGACGGCCTTGACGGCCTGGCCATCATGCCGGCGGTGTTCGTCGCCGTCGGCCTGGGCATCTTCGCCTATGCCACCGGCAACACCGTTTTTGCCGAGTATCTCGGCATGCCCTACGTGCCCGGCACGGGCGAACTGGCCATTTTCTCCTCGGCCCTGGCTGGGGCGGGTCTCGGCTTCTTGTGGTTCAACACCTACCCGGCCCAGGTTTTCATGGGGGATGTCGGCGCGCTCGCCGTGGGCGCCGCGCTTGGACTCATGGCGGTCATCGTGCGCCAGGAAATCGTGTTCGTGGTCATGGCCGGCATCTTCGTGATCGAGACCCTGTCGGTGATCCTGCAGGTGGCCTCGTTCAAGCTCACGGGCAAGCGAATCTTTCGCATGGCCCCGATTCACCATCACTTCGAGCTCAAGGGCTGGCCCGAGCCGAAGGTGATCGTGCGCTTCTGGATCATTGCCGTGATGCTGGTGCTCGCGGCCCTGGCAACGATGAAGGTGCGTTAGGCCATGAATGCCACCGTCAGACGCAAACAGGCCCGCCGCTGGGATGAAGCACCTCCCGCAGACGAGCTCGACAGTGCCCTGGTCCTCAGCACCGTCGGCCTGCTGGCGATCGGAGTGGTCATGGTCGCCTCGACCTCGATGGCCGTCGCCGAGAGCTTCGCGGTTTCCGGCTGGTACTTCATTGTTCGCCACCTGATCTACATCGGTCTGGGGATCGGCGCGGCCACGCTTCTGCGCTTTATCGCCACGCGCCACATGCAGGCGGTGGCGCCGCTGTGCTTTCCGCTGGCCGTGCTGGTGTTGCTGCTGCCGTTCGTTCCGGGGTTGGGTTACGAGGTCAACGGCTCGGTGCGCTGGATCGACCTTGGCGTGTTCCGCTTCCAGGTGGTCGAGGCGGTCAAGCTGATGCTGATCGTCTTCGTTGCCGCCTACCTTGCCCGTCGTCCGGAACTGGGCCGCGATCGCTTTTTCGAGACGCTCAAGCCGTTGCTGATCGTCGGCCTGCTTGCCGGCATCCTGCTCAAGCAGCCGGACATGGGCTCGGCGGTGGTGCTGGTGGCCATCGTCGGCGGCATGATCTGGCTGGCCGGCGCGGCCTGGAAGCACCTGTTCGTGCTGGGACTGGCCAGCGTGCCGCTGCTGACCTTCGCGGCCATGGAGCCGTACCGCTTGCAGCGCGTGATGACCTTCGTCGATCCCTGGGCCGATCCGTTCAACAGCGGATTCCAGCTTACCCAGGCGCTGATCGCGGTCGGCCGCGGTCAGATCACCGGAGTGGGAATGGGCGCAAGCGTACAGAAGCTCTATTACCTGCCCGAGGCCCACACCGACTTCATCTTTGCCGTGCTGGCCGAGGAATTCGGCCTGATCGGCATCGTGCTGGTCATGGCCCTGTTCGCGGTGCTGATCGGACGCATGTTTGCCATTGGCCTGCAGGCCCGTGCCATGGAGCGCCCCTTCGCCGCTTTCCTGGTCTGGGGTATCGGCCTGTGGATTGGTATCCAGGCGCTGGTCTCCATGGGTGTGAATCTCGGCATGCTGCCGACCAAGGGCCTGACCCTGCCCTTGATTTCGGCCGGTGGCAGCAGCCTGATCATGACGCTGGTCGCCATCGGCGTGGTGCTGCGGGTGCACCGGGAGTTGATCGTGGAAGCGCGCCAGACACCGCGCAAGCGTCGGAGCTGGAAAGTATGAGCGGCGTGCATGTCATGATCATGGCCGGCGGTACCGGCGGCCACATATTCCCCGGCCTGGCCGTGGCCGAGGTGTTGCGTGCACGCGGCGCCGACGTGTCCTGGTTGGGGACATCGACCGGGCTGGAGAGCCGGCTGGTCCCGCAGGCGGGCATCGAACTCGAACCGATCCGTATCCAGGCGCTGCGCGGACGCGGCCTGATCGGCTGGCTGGCGGCGCCGTTGCGCGTCGTGCGGGCGGCCTGGCAGGCCCGCGGCATCCTGCGCCGTCGTCGGCCCCAGTGCGTGCTCAGCATGGGCGGTTACGTGGCCGGGCCCGGAGCGCTGGCCGCTCGATTGATGGGGATCCCGCTGGTGGTTCACGAGCAGAATGCCATCGCCGGCCTGACCAACCGCCTGCTCAGGCCGCTGGCGACACGGGTCATGACCGGTTTCCCGGATACCCTGTCCGGCGGCGAACACGTGGGCAACCCGGTACGCGAAGGAATTGCCGCCATCGATGCACCCGAGCATCGAATGGCCAACCATGATGGCCCGCTGCGCGTGCTCGTCATCGGTGGCAGCCAGGGCGCGGCGGCGTTTACGCACGTCGTGCCCGAGGCGTTGGCGAAACTGGATCGCGCGCAGCGTCCCACAGTGGTCCACCAGGCCGGTCGGCAGTTGGAAGAAACCCGCCTGGCCTATGCACAAGCCGGTGTGAAAGGCGATGTGCGCGAGTTCATTGACGACATGGCCGCGGCCTGGGCGCATACCGATCTGGCCATCTGCCGGGCCGGGGCATTGACAGTGGCCGAGCTGGCGGCTGCCGGGGTGGCCTCGGTTCTGGTTCCGTTTCCTCATGCCGTCGATGACCACCAGACGGCCAATGCCCGGTTCCTCTCCGATGCCGGGGGCGCCAGGCTGATATCACAGCCACAGTTTTCCGCCGCATGGCTGGCCAAACTGTTCCAGCGACTGACCCGCGAGGAGTTGACCAGCATGGCGGGCAATGCCAGGGCTTGTGCCAGAACGGATGCGGCCGAGCGTGTGGCCGCCGCCTGCCTGGAGGTGGCGCGATGAGCCAGAGTCGCCAAACCCGCAGTCTGATGCACCGGGTCCGCCAGATTCATTTCGTCGGTATCGGCGGCGCCGGCATGAGCGGCATCGCCGAGGTGCTGATCAACCTGGGTTTCTCGGTCAGCGGTTCCGATCTGCAGGAGTCCGACGCCACCCGCCGTCTCGAAGAACTGGGTGCGACGGTTCACCGTGGCCACGCCGGCGAACACCTCGGTGCCGCGGATGTCGTGGTGGTCTCCGGCGCGGTGCCCGAGAACAATCCCGAGGTGATGGCCGCGCGCGAGCGTCGCGTACCAGTTGTCGCCCGCGCAGAGATGCTCGGTGAACTGATGCGCTTCCGCCAGGGCATTGCCGTGGCCGGCACGCACGGCAAGACCACCACGACCTCGCTGGTAGCCAGCTTGCTGGCCGAGGGTGACCTGGACCCGACTTTCATCGTCGGTGGGCTGGTCAATGCCTTTGGCTCCGGCGCACGCCTGGGCCAGGGACGCTACCTGGTGGCCGAGGCCGACGAGTCCGACGGTTCATTCCTCAAGCTGCAGCCGGTCATTTCGGTGGTGACCAATATCGACCGTGATCATCTCGATGCCTACCAGGGCAGCTTCGATCAGCTCCAGCGTGCATTTCTGGAATTTCTGCACCACCTGCCGTTTTTCGGGGTGGCGGTGCTTTGCATTGACGATGCCCACGTGGCCGAACTGGTGCCGGATATCGGTCGCACCGTGGTCACCTACGGCCTGGACGACAGTGCCGATGTGCGTGGCAGCAACCTGCGTCAGAGCGGACGACACATGGCCTTCGACCTGTGGTTGCCCGGTGCCGAAAAGGCCCTGGCCGTCCGCTTGTCGCAGCCGGGCCGACACAACGTTCAAAACGCCATCGGTGCGGCGGCGGTGGCCTGGGAACTGGGTATCGAGCCCGGGCGCATCCTGCGCGGGCTGGAGCAGTTCGGCGGCATTGGCCGGCGCTTCGCCGATATCGGCACACTCGATATCGATGGCAAGCAGGTACTGGCGTTCGAGGACTACGGTCATCATCCCACGGAACTCGATGCCGTCATTCGAGCTGCGCGCGAGGGCTGGCCAGATCGCCGCCTGGTGCTGTTCTTCCAGCCACATCGCTACACCCGTACCCGTGACCAGTTCGACGAGTTCGCACGCGTGCTTTCAGAGGTCGATGCACTGGTGCTGGCCGACATTTATCCGGCCGGCGAAGCGCCGCTGGCCGGTATCGATTCCGATGCCCTGGCCCGTGCGGTTCGGCGCCGGCGTGATCTCTCGCTGGAACGAATCGGAACGGTCGCGCAAGCGCCTGACGTGCTCGGTGGCATCCTCGCCGACGGTGACTTGCTGTTGGTGATGGGTGCCGGCGACGTGGGGCGGCTGGGTGCGCTGCTGCGCCAGCGATATACCGGAGGACAGACATGAGCCGGCGCGATCCGCGGCGATTCGGACACGTGGCGCTGGTCGTCGGCGGCGACAGCGCCGAACGTGAGGTGTCGCTGCGCGGTGGACGTGCGGTGGCCGCGGCACTGGAAAACCTGGGCGTGCAGTTCAGCGTGGTCGACGGCCCCCGGCGCCTGCTCGAACAGGTGGCTGCCGGGCACTACGACCGTGTTTTCAACCTGCTGCACGGCCGCGGCGGTGAAGACGGCGCTCTCCAGGGTGCCCTGCGAATTTATGGCGTGCCGGTGACCGGCTCGGGCGTGCTGGCCTCGGCGCTGACCATGGACAAGCTGCAGAGCAAGCGGGTATTCACCGCATGCGGCCTGCCGACCCCGGACTGGCGCAATGCACGTTCGGTCGACGATGCCGAGCGCATTGCCGTCGAACTGCCGCCGCCCTGGTTCGTCAAGCCGGCGCGCGAGGGCTCGAGCATCGGCATGAGCCGGGTCGATCGCGCTGCCGACCTGGCCGCGGCCATCGACAAGGCGTTGGCCTGCGACCCCCTGGTCCTGGTCGAGCAGCTGATCGAGGGGGGCGAGTACACCGCGGCCGTTCTGGAGGACCGGGTGCTGCCCCTG
>SL_3KL_010_SEDDRAFT_10004790_pt1 | contig 12209 bp, 12 predicted proteins | sample SodLakKL_010_SED_2_FD_10381 | JGI IMG/M metagenome (IMG submission 10381)
CTCTTGCTGCAAGCGCTCAGATGAGAGTGGGCTACATGGATCCGCAAGTGGTTTTAGACAACCTCCCGGAGAAAGAGGCCATTGAGCGACAGCTAAACAGATTCCTGGACAGCAGAGAAGCAGAATTTGAAGAAAAAGCCATAGAGCTGCAGAATATGCTGGCAAGATTCCAGCAAGAAGCCCCCAATCTCTCTGAAGAGGAAACCAGACGCCGGCAGCAGGAACTGCAATCCCGGGACCGGGAACTGGAAGAGTTTCAAATGAGAGTGCAACGGGAACTGGAACAGCGTCAGGCCGAACTGTTAGGCCCCATATTGCAGGAAATGAATATCGTTATCGAGTCCCTTGCCGCAGAAATGAACCTGGACTATGTCCTCAATGAAGCAACAAGCGAAGGAGAGATGTTCCTTTTGTTCATTTCGGATGATGGCAGGGAGAATCTCAACCTGACCGACCAGGTCATCGCAAGAATGTTACAATAACCATTAAGCAGACATACCTTACAATGAAAAAAGCTTGGATTATTCTCGGATGTTTCCTTTTTATCGGACTTGCCCTTCCTGCTGAAAAAACTCAGGCCCAGGCGCAGAACGAATTGACGATCGGCTATGTCGATCCCCAAACAATCATGAGAAGCATGCCTGAAATGGCAGCCATAGAGCGCCGCCTTCAGAACTTCATCGATCGCAAACGCCAGGAGTTCGCTGAAAAAGAAGCTACCTTCCGCAGAGAGGTGGAGGAATACCAGCAAAAAATGGCTGTGATTTCTGATGAGGCGCGACGCCGCGAAGAGGAACGACTTGCAGCCCTTAATCTTGAACTCCAGGAATTCCAGCAGAATTTCCAGCAGGAGATCCAGGAGCGCCAGTTTGAACTGATAGAACCTCTTCTTGAGAAAATTCAGGGAGCCATTGAATCCGTTGCCAGGGAGCGAAATCTCACTTTTGTCCTCAATACCATGACAAATAATGGCGACTTTATCATCCTCTACGCTTCCGAAAGAGCCCAGCAAGACTATGACATCACCGATGAAGTGATGCAGCGGCTGGACCTGATGTAACAGAAACATCCCAAACTACTGCCGGATGCACACGACCTCCGGAAATTATTCGGATTCCCTCTTTCTGGAAAAAAAGCTCTGGGAAGAGGGCTTTCAACGGGTAATGGGGCTGGACGAGGTAGGCCGTGGCTGTCTTGCCGGACCGGTAGTGGCTGCAGGAGTAATTCTGGATCCTGATGCAGAGATCCCGGGAATTGCCGACAGCAAGACCCTCAACGCTGTCAAGCGGAAGGAGATCGCCGGGTATATCAAATCCGGAAGTATCAGTTGGACAGTCGCTTTGTGCGACCGGGATGAGATTGACACATTGAATATCCTGAAGGCATCCCTGCTGGCTATGGAAAAGTGCGTCAACCAGACCCTTCCACCACCTGATTACCTGCTTATCGATGGAAACCGTCGAATATCTTCCCTTCTCATACCATCCATGACCGTAATCAAGGGAGACAGCCTCAGTCGCAGTATCGGCGCGGCGTCCATCCTGGCAAAAGTCTACAGGGATGAGTATATGGCTCACCTGCATTGTCAATACCCTGAATTCGGATGGGACAGGAACGTCGGTTATCCCACAAACTTCCACTATGAGGCGCTGAACAAATTCGGGGTTACTCCATATCATCGAAGGACGTTCCGGCTTGGGACTGAGCGTTTGTACCGGCAAGATAAAGAGTTATAGCCCAATAGTATGATATGGGTGGCAGAAGATTGCGCCATCACCTTTCATATTGGCCGTTTTTTGACATATGCTGGTCGTTTCTTGATATTTTCTTGACATATGCTGGTCGTTTCTTGATATTCTGAATCAGGCAGTGGGCTGGCGTTATCGCTTGAAGTCAGAATGGCCATAATACGTCCATGATGTTCGGCAGCATACAATGGGATTGTCAAGAGTAGATGCTGAATTCGCGTTTGAAGAAATGGAAGTTGATACAAATAGCCAGCATGACGGTATAGGAGAGAAAGGCGGACCCCCCATAGCTTACAAAAGGAAGAGGTAATCCTATGATGGGAAAAAGGCCCATGGCACTGCCAAGATTGATGAGAAGGTGCACGAAGAAGGTCATTGCAACTCCAACGATGACAAGCTGGGCAAACGGATGCCGGTGCTCTCCCGCATTGCTGAGCAGGCGCAGTAAAAGAATGGTAAAAACGAGCAGCAGCAAACCGGCACCGATAAATCCGAACTCTTCCGCGATAACCGGAAAGATGAAATCTGTCCATTGCTCAGGAAGAAAGCGCAACTGGGTCTGCGTGCCTTCAAGAAAACCCTTGCCCCAAAGCCCCCCTGACCCTATGGCCGTTTTGGCCTGCAGGACATTCCATCCGGCACCCTGGGGATCGAGAGCCGGGTTGACAAATGCTTCAATCCGCGCCTGTTGGTGCGGCTTGAGAATCTGATACAGAGCCAACTGTACCCCGACGACCACCAGGTTGCCTAAAATGAAAGCAGAACTTGTCAGCCAGGGTCTCTTTTGAATGAAAAAGATCGCGATTGAGAGCACAATTGTTGCTGCAACCCCAAGCTTCCAGTTTATTATAGCAAAATATGCGATAATGGCAGGTGAAATGAGAAACAGGGATATTCCGTACGGTAAACCGGACCAGAAAAGCATTACGGGAATGAGGGCTAGCAGCACCAGCGCAGTCCCCGTGTCATTTTGCAGGATGATGATGACGGCTGGAATGATCATCAGAACTACGGCAAACAGGGCGGAACCGATATGCTCAGCCGAGATATCCCTTCTGCTGGTAAGATAGTTGGCTACGGCAAGAATAGTAGCCAGTTTCAGCATTTCACTGATCTGGAATCGCAATCCTCCAATTACCAGCCAGCGGCGTGCACCACCTGCTTCCGTTCCCCAAATAACGGTTGCTATGGCCAGGATGATACAGATCACATACAAGGCATAGGAAATTTGCTGGAATGTGCGCGGATTAGTAAATTGTATTGCAGCAAGCGCAATAAGAGATACGGCAATCCAGATAATCTGGTTCAGGAAGTTACCTTTGATGTAAGAGGGTAGAAACTGGGAAACCGGCCCGAGGGTGGCACTGTAAATGGCAACCAGGCCGGCAGAAAAAAGCAGAACCCAGCATATAATCAATAGCCAGTCAAATTGTCGGTACCAGGCCATTATAGTGGTTGCTCATTATTGGTTTCATTGCGGTTATCCTCTTCCCGGGGAGTGAATGTCTTGACATACTCATATACCCAGTTCCTGCGAATCTGCCCGTGAAAATACTGTTCCATCATCAAGCCGGCTACAGGTGCAGCTGAAATGGAACCGAAACCGGCATTTTCAACCAGAGCGACAATCACGATTTCAGGTTGCTCAAATGGTGCGTAGGAAATAAACCAGCCGTGATCTATACCGTGAGGGTTCTGGGCTGTTCCGGTTTTACCGGCTACTTCAATCCCGGAAATATCAGCATAGAATCGTCCGGAGCCTTCAGATACGGCTTTACGCATTCCTTCCTGAATAATGTCAAGGTGCTCATCCTTAATCCAGGGAACCCGTTCTTTTTCCTGCGAATGCACTACCATGGATCCATCCGGATAAACAATGCGGTCTACGATGTGCGGGCGTACGCGGTACCCCCCGTTTGCAAGCAGGGAAGTTGCCAGGGCCATCTGCAACGGTGAACTGGAAAAAGTGCCCTGTCCCACTCCAACGCTGATCAGATCACCGATTCCCCAGTTACGTGATCCGCCAAAATGGGTATAGTAGTAGGCACTGTCAGGTACTATGCCCCTTCTTTCATGGGGCAGATCTATTTGCGTAAGCTGCCCAAGCCCGAATGACGAAGTGTGACGGTGCCAGGCATTCAGCCCAACTTTGTTCATAGTCTGGTTCATCAAAGAAAAAAAATAGGTATTGCAGGAGTTCTGGATGGCTTCAACCAGGTTTTGTCGTCCGTGACTCCGGGTGCAACGGTAAAGACGGCCAAGTGTAAATCCACCCCGGCATGTGACTTCCGTTTCCGGATCGATAATACCAAAATCGAGTCCTATGAGGCCCATAATGGGTTTGACGGTTGAACCGGGCGGCTGCATACTGGAAATGGCACGATTGAATAGAGGATTGGTGGTATCAGCATTCAGGGATATCCAGTAATCCATATCAATCCTGCCGGAGAGCCGGTCCAGATCAAAGCCGGGGGAACTGACCAGAGCAAGGATGGCTCCGGTATTGGGGTCCATGGCGACAACGCCGCCTGTTTTGCCAACCATAAGATCTTCAGCCAGAAGCTGAAGATCGTAGTCGATATGGGTGTACAGATCCGCTCCCTGCACAGGAGTTCTTCCCATTTGGGTCTCTTCGAAAAGTCCCAGAGTCTGACCGAGAGCATTCACGCGTACATAGCGAGCTCCCAGCTCCCCACGAAGATCCTGCTCATACATGAACTCAATTCCGCTTCTTCCTGCTTTATCACCCAGATTGTATCTGCTGGAACTGCGGTACTCTTGCTGAGTTACTTCACTCAGATAGCCCAGAATGTGAGAACCAATGATATCAGTGGGATAGTGTCTCTTGGATTCTACATTGTATCCAACACCGGGTAGTTTCCAGATGTTTTCCTGTATTTGTGAGAAGCGATGAAAACTGATATCCGTGATGAGCCGTGAAGGCCGATGCCACGAGTATCTTCTGGCAACCTGCACCCGGTCTTCGATCATTTCTTCGGGAATATCAAGATACTTCGACAGCATCGGAATGGTGGATGGATCAAAGCTGGCCGGCGTAACTGTAATGGTATAGATAGGTTGGTTATCCACAAGCATCCTTCCGCTGCGATCGAATACGAGTCCGCGTGCGGGACTCACACTCTCTTGTCTGATACTGTTTGCCAGACTGAGTGGACCATATGTATCGTATTCTATGATCTGCAACTGAAACAGTCTTCCGGCAAAAATGAGCATAATGGTAACAGTGATTACCTGCAGCACCCGAATAGATACATCATTCCGTTTTTCTTGCTTGTTGCGAAGCATGCCTGTTACCTATTTGTCACGCAATATGTAGATTATACTGCCGGTTACGGCTGTCATAAGACTGCTTCCGGCCAGGATTTGAATAAACACCGGACCCGCCTGGTAAATCTGTGCAAAAAGCGCGGCGAGAAGGAAAAATAAGTTATGAATAACGGATATCCCAAGTAATATCAGAAAAACCTGTGTGAAAAAAAGCCTTGCTTCTTCAATCCTGGGCACGAATCTGTAGACGATCAGAGTTGTTAATGTTTTTGCCATGAGGTGAAGCCCCCAGTAGTCCAGAAAAAAATCACTTAAAAGGCCAATGAATGCTGCGAAGAGAATAGCTCTTGTACGATCCTGTGTGGCCATCACCCAGATGAGTATTACCAGGGTGAAATCTGCCTGAATGGCGCCATAACCGAGATGGTTAAAGATGAGCATCTGCAACAGAACGGCCACCAAACCAATAAGTCCGAAATGCAGTAGTTCTGATTTCATTGGAACAAACTTTCGTATTGCAAGAGAAGCTCTTCCACTTCCTGCTCGGGTTCAAAACGGACAATGAAGGCCTCGGAGGTTTGATGCAGCGAAACATAAGGCCGAATGTAGATCTGCTGGGTGTCGCGGCCTTCCTCAGGCTGGGTCCTGACAACGGATCCGACAGGAATTCCGGCAGGAAACTGATTGCTGAAACCGGAGGTTTCTACAACGGAACCAATCGGGACATCGATTGTCTTCGGTACATACTGCATAACGAGTTCACTGGATTGTTCCGTGCCCCATGACACAATACCGTAGGCCCTGTTGCCCTGGATCCGGGCGCTTGCCCGAAATAATGGATTGAAAAATGGCATGATCTTGGCATGTCCTGACCTGGACAGGATGACCTGGCCCACCAGGCCTTCCGGTGTGATCAGTGGCATTCCCGGTTCTATGCCATCCCGGCTTCCCTTGTTGATGGTAAATGAGTTGTTGATACCGGTGAGGTTTTTTGCCACAATCCTGACAGGAACAAGGTCCAGTTCCGTTGTGTCCTGAAGGCCTATCATATTTCTAAGGACAATATTTTCCTCTCTGAGGGAACGCAGCCGGCTCAGTTCATCCTGCAGCAGTATATTCTGCTTGCCAAGCTGTTCACTTGACTGCAGTGCATTCCGGTAGACTCTTACCTGTGAAAGCGGTTGTTCGATGTAGCTCATAGCAAGTATGGACACCTTGCGTACGGTCTGCAGGCCGTCGTCATGACGAAAAACCATCAAAAAAAAAGCGAGCAGAAGGAAAAGTACGGTCAGAAGATGATCTCGTACATCATCCGTCTTGCGGAATGAAAACTGCATTCAGGTAACATTCTGTCAGGTTAGAATGGCACGGTAGTATTCCAGATCTTCAAGAACCTTGCCGGTACCTCGTACTACAGCCGTAAGAGGGTCTTCAGCTATGTGAACCGGAAGATCGGTTGTTTCCATGATCAGTTTGTCGAGATTCTTGAGCAAGGCCCCGCCACCTGTCAGAAAAATTCCTCGATCCAGAATGTCAGCCGACAATTCAGGAGGCGTTTGCTCAAGTGACTTCGTAACGGACTCGACGATCGTGTTAACGGACTCCGAAATAGCTTCGCGGATATCTTTTGAAGTAACAATTCGCGTGCGGGGAACACCGTTCACCAGATCGCGTCCTTTGACAGTAAGTTCAAGTTCTTCATCAAGAGGAGCCGCAGAGCCCAGAAGGCACTTCACCTGTTCGCCCGTGCGTTCCCCGATCAAGAGGTTGTGATTGCGGCGGAAATAATTGATGATATCTTCGTTCAGTTCATCACCCCCCAGCCGTACCGATTGCGAATAGACAATACCCGACAGGGCGATCACAGCAATCTCGGTGGTTCCACCGCCGATATCAACGATCATGTTACCGACCGGCTCATGAACGTCCAGGCCAATGCCAATTGCGGCGGCCATCGGTTCGTCAACCAAATGGACCTCTTTGGCTCCCGCATGCTCTGCACTGTCACGGACAGCCCGTTTTTCCACCTCGGTAATACCGCTTGGCACGCAAACCACCATTTTCCGGGTGGATGAGTACCATTTGACTTTCACCTTTTTGATCATTCCCCGAATCATGTGTTCGGCAACCTCAAAATCCGCAATAACACCATCACGAAGTGGTCGCACAGTACGGATTTTCTTGTGTGTTTTTTCATGCATGAGACGTGCTTCGTGCCCAATAGCCACAGCCTGATTTTCCATATTGAGTGCAACTATTGAGGGTTCGTTGAGCACGATACCCTGATTCCGGGCATGGATGAGCGTATTGGCGGTACCAAGGTCAATAGCAATATCAGTGTAGAGCCAATCAAAAAGTCCGCCCTTGGCGTTATTCTGGCTTACGGATGTTTCTTTATAGCTAACTTCAGACTGCGGCATATATAAATATTGGAGGAATTACATGAACTGGGATGGTGGGGTTTTCATAACTTTCAAAGTTACAATATTAAACGGCCTTTTGCGAATTTCTTTGGGTAAAATTTGAAAAAAAACGATGATTTCCATACCTGAGAAAGGGCTTGAAAAAACTCCGCAAATGCTGTTCATATCTCAGCGATGTGTAATTTTACACCCCCGCTTTCAGGCTGGCTGATCAGTGCCGGAAGTGTCGGGTTCCGGTCAGAATCATGGCTATTCCCAATTCATCAGCCCGGGCAATCACGTCTTTGTCCCGGATACTGCCACCGGGTTGAATGACAGCAGAAGCTCCGGCGTTTACCGCTTCCTCGACACCATCTGCAAAGGGAAAAAACGCATCGGATGCCACTACGCAGCCCTTGAGCTGGTGCCCGAATTCTTTTGCCTTGGCAGAGGCTATTCTTGATGCATCTACCCGATTGGGCTGGCCTGCGCCGACACCAATGGTCTGAAGGTCCCGGGCGTATACAATGGCATTTGAAGTCACATGTTTTGCTACAATCCAGGCAAATTCAAGCGTAGCCAATTGATTTTCGTCGGGATGAACACGGGTGACCACATCCCGCTTCTCATTCTCGAATCCGGCGTCTGCATGCTGCCATAGGTATCCCCCAACGGTGGAACGCACTCGCGGAAGGAGCGCATCCGGCCACGAGAGAATCCGTATCAGCCTCCTGTTGGATTTACGTTTCAGCAGTTCAAGAGCTTCATCCGTATACGACGGGGCCAGAATGATTTCCGTAAATATCTGGTCGACCAAAGAAGCTGTTACTGCGTCAACCCGGCTGTTAAATAGCACGATACCACCGAAAGGGGATGTGGTATCGGTCGAAAAAGCTTTTTTCCAGGCGCTTTCCGCAGAGTCAGCAAGAGCAACGCCACATGGAAGCGTGTGTTTGAAAATGGCGCATAGTGTTTTGCCTGTTTCCGGAAAGTCAGAAAAGTCAGAGCCCAGCCGGAGGGCAGCGTCAATATCCAGGTAGTTGTTGTAGCTCAGCTCCTTGCCATGAAAACAGTCAATGAACTGTTCCGGGTTTCCGTAAACTGCGGCTGCCTGATGCGGGTTTTCACCGTAACGCAGCTGTCTGTACAAGGGAACATTCATGCTGAGGGCCGGTTGGATCGGAAGGGTTCCCCCATCGGCATTCTGCCTCGCATCTTCATTTTGTTTTGCATTATAATTTTGTGCTGCATCGTCATTCTGACCAGCTTCCTCACTCTGTCCGGCATCCTTATTCTGTCCAGCTTCGTCATTCGGTCCGGCATCCTCATTCGGTCCAGCTTCGTCATTTTTCCTGGAACCGTCACTTGCAACGGAATCGCGAATGTGTCCGGTATTGTAATTACGTGTCGAAGCATCTGTATGTCGCGAAAGGGTTCCGGGTTTTTGCACCAATTGAATCAGGGAGTCGGCTATGGCCTGGTCATAGGACGCTGTCATTTGAAACGCCCGAATTGCAAATTCAGCACGGGTTTTTCCACTAATCCAGCCATTGCTGTCTTTTATTTCATCCAGAAGTTTACGGTACTGGTCGGGGTGGGTGGCCACGCAGACATTCTCAAAGTTCTTTGCGGAAGCCCGGACCATGGCCGGGCCGCCGATATCAATGTTTTCAACGGCATGTTCTATGTCCCCGTCCCGCTCCCGGACAGCTTCGCGGAAAGGGTACAGGTTCACGACCAGGAGCTGGATCTGTTGTATATCGAGTTCTCTCAGGGTACGGGCATGCTCTTCGATTTTCGGTCGTGCCAGCAATGCACCATGGATTTTAGGATGCAATGTCTTGACACGTCCATCCAGACATTCAGGAAAACCGGTTATAGCCGAGACGTCCGTAACAGGCAAACCGGAATCGCGGATCAGTCGGGCCGTTCCGCCTGTCGAGATTATCTGAACCCCTGACTGATGAAGTTCCCTGGCCAATTCCGGTATACCGGTTTTATCAGAAACGGATATCAGGGCACGCGTTACGGAAATGTCGGGAAGCGGGGTACTGGAATCGGGAGTCATGTTTTTTGGAGTGTGAGTATTGAATGGTTGATACGAAAAAATCACCTGTGATATCCGTCAGTTCCGGGAAAGCTCAGTTATGCGAAAGCAGAAACCGGACAACTTTGGGATACAAAAGATGTTCCTGTTTCAGAACCCGGGCTGCCAGCGATTCCGCGGTGTCATCCTGCCGGACTGGAACCCTGGATTGTGCGATGATAGGCCCTTCGTCATAATCCCGTGTTACATAATGGACCGTACATCCGGACTCCTTGTCGCGGTTTTCAATAACGGCCCGGTGAACACGCATTCCATACCATCCTTTACCGCCATATTTTGGCAGCAGGGCGGGGTGTATGTTTATGATCCGGCGCTTGTACAATTCCACAATTTCATCCGGTATTTTTTTCAGATAACCGGCGAGAACGATGAGCCTGGGAGATTCCTTTTCGAGAATTTTGCGGAGCGTATCTGTATATACCATCGGATTGTCATAATCCCCGGGTGAAATAACGACACCGGGTATCTCATTATCCCTGGCATATTTCAGTGCACCGGCATCCGGATTATCACTTATAAGCGCAGTGATACGGGCAGGAACCTCCTTCTTCAAAGTTGCTTTATGAAGCGCTTTGAAATTTGATCCCCCGCCTGAGGCAAATACGAGGATGTTTCTGTTTTTCAAGAATCAAAAATTGATTGGGTGCTGGCGATCTTTACAGTTTCACCAAAGGAAAGAGACAGTTCCACTCCAAGTGGAAAAGGAATTTTGTGATCGATGTGTCCGTATGGAACATCCCGAACGACCGGCAGAGCGGTATTTTTCAGCAACCGGTCCAATACTTTTTCCATGGATGGTACGTCATCAAAAGTCTCCTCTTCGGGAGGTGAAAATGACCCGAAAATGACTGCATTGGCTGCCTGGAACCAACCGGCCAGCCTGGCTTGCCAGAGATAGCCCTCGGTTTTGTGCCGGGGTTCTCCCACATCTTCAAGAATCGGGATAGAACCTTCAAGATCAGGAAAATAGGGAGAGCCGCTCAGCTTGGCCGCTACAGAGAGCGTGCCAGGCAGCGCAATACCGCTGATTTCACCGGTGGACCGATTGGCATAAACAGGAAGATCGTAGTTGATTTTTCCGGTTCGCATGAAGTCCCAAAAGGATTTTTCAAAGTCGGGGTGGACCGGATCCATATAGAAATCAGTAGCGGGCATACCGGTTGACAGCGAGGGGATACCGGTTTGTGCATAGATACCCCACTCCAGTGCCGTGATGTCACTGTAGCCGATCATCAGTTTTCTTGCAGACGCGATGGCCTGGAAATCAAGAAGCGGAAGCATGGCGCTGCTGCCAAAACCGCCGCGGGCAAAAAAGATGATGTCCACCTCCGGATCAGCAATCAGCTGCATCAGTTCGGATGCACGATCTTCGGCACTGCCGGCCAGATAGTTGTCCCGTGCATGGCAGCTTGGTTTGACGATTACACGGTACCCGCGATTTTTAAAATACGTGACACCATTTTCAAGTCTTTTGGGCTCAATAGGTGAAGACGGAGCCATAATGCCGATGGTTCCACCTTCCGGTAATGGTCTGAGTTTTATCATGGGAGTAGTGTTTTAATTCTGTTCAACGGGACTGAATATTTTGTAGTTCTCAAAACTCCATCTTATCTGTTTGATGGTGATTACAATAGTGGCTGTAATGGGAACAGCAACAAGCATTCCGAATATTCCCGCCAGTTCAGCGCCGGTCATGACCACAAACAGGATGACGAGAGGATGCAGGTTGGCCGACCTGGAGAACAGCGTGGGTTGTACGATACTTACGTCGATGATCTGAGTGATGAGTATCGCAGTGAAAACATAAATAACCAGTGAAAAGTCGCCTGTCTCAAGTATCGAGACGATGATAGAAAGGATATAGCCGATTACAGGTCCGAAATAGGGTATGATGTTGGCCACTCCGACGGCAATACCAACGGATAGAGCATTGTTCAATCCTGCAAAACTGAGCATGATAGTTGCCGTAGTGGCAATGATAATGCTTTGCAGGCCAACGCTTTTGAAGTAGGTGACCAGTCTTTTCTCAACTTTTTCGATTCCTGTCAGCACACTTTCGAAAAACCTGTTGGGAATAAGCTCAAGGATATTCCGGCGAAGCTGGGCTCCGTCCTTCAGAATGAAAAACGTTGCAAAGGGAACGACGATAAATAAATGCCCAGAATATGTTGGCGAAAATCCCAAGTATGTTGTTGATTGTCCGTGAGATGTCATCCGTCTGGAAAAGGACTTCAACAGCACCGGGGATATTGTCGCGCAGAAAACCTTCCGGCAGAAAAGGGACTCTTTGCAGGATCTGTTCCTCAATTTCTGCACTCACAGCCAGAACGGCATCAATATTCAACTGTTGGCCCAGCATGATTACCTGACCTGCAATGGCAGGAAGAATGGTACTTGAAAACCAGACGAGGAGCAAAACCAGGGTGGAAAGCACGAGACTGATTGCCAGGGTACGATTCAAACCGACAGCCTGCAAGCGGTTAACAAAAGGGTCGAGGATATAGGAAAAGACCAGAGCAATCAGTGCATACAGAATCAGTACAAAAAAACGATAGAGAACGAACAGGATCAGCAATACGATAGCCAGTCCTATAAGAAATCGAATAAAACGTTCGATATTAAAGCTCTTCATTCTCCAGCTTTTTTAGCAGTTCATCGCATTTC
>SL_3KL_010_SEDDRAFT_10004792_pt1 | contig 12206 bp, 21 predicted proteins | sample SodLakKL_010_SED_2_FD_10381 | JGI IMG/M metagenome (IMG submission 10381)
TAAAGTGAGAGGAACATCAAAAGGAAAAGGATTTGCCGGAGTAATGAAGAGGTGGAACTTTAGTGGAGCGGGAACCGCTTCTCATGGAACAAAACACAACAATCGCAAAGGAGGATCGATAGGATCAATGTTTCCCCAAAGAGTGATGAAGGGGAAAAAGATGGCCGGGAGAATGGGAGCGGACAGTGTGACGACAAAAAACCTCCTTGTTGTAAGTGTTGACCCGGAAAAGAACACTATCGCTGTGAAAGGATCTCTTCCGGGAAAAAACGGAGGATTGGTAACGATTGAAAAAATATGACAAAAGCTGATTTACACAATATGAAAGGGGAAAAAACGGGAGATATTAATCTTCCCGGAAGTATTTTTGATGTAAAAATTAACCCCGATCTTATCTATCAAGTTGTGCGGATGCAGATGCTCTCGAGAAGACAGAATACTGCACATGCAAAGGACAGGTCAGAAGTAAGAGGGGGAGGAAGAAAGCCGTGGAGACAGAAAGGTACCGGAAGAGCGAGACACGGATCAAGTCGGTCTCCGATTTGGCGAGGAGGAGGAGTTACTTTCGGCCCCAGAAACGAAAGAAACTACAAAAAGAAGATTAACAAAAAGGTAAAGAGGAGCGCCATTTTTATGGTTCTTTCCGCAAAACGAGAAAAAGATTTAGTGTTTTTTGTCTCTGATTTAGACATTAAAGAACCGAAAACAAAACAGATAAGAGAGTTTTTGAAAAAAACATTTTGCGACAAAAGCACACTGATTGTTCTTCCGGAAATGAAAAAAAACGTTATTCTGGCAACAAGAAATATTGATAATGTTGATACAATCCAGGCAAAAGACATGAACGCCCTAGACCTTTTGTCCTATAAGTATCTTGTTATACCCAAAAAGGCGGTCGATGTGATAAAAGAAAGCTTTTCAAATGAGAAATAAGATGAAGAAAGAAAATGTAACAACAGAAGACAGAGCTAGAAGGTACGCCTTAAAGAAACCGCACATCAGCGAGAAAGCGACTGATTTATCGGGAAAGGGTTTTTATACTTTTAAAGTGGAAAAAGGTTCCAATAAAAAAGAGATAAAGGAAGAGGTTGAAAAAAAATACAAAGTTGATGTAACCAGTGTCAAGGTAGTAAATGTTCCCTCCAAAAAGAGAAGAGTGGGAAGAACCGAAGGAACAAAAAGGGGGTATAAGAAGGCGGTTGTTAAGTTGAAAAAAGGACAAGTAATTGACTTGACAAGTTAATCTATAAAATGTAGAGTACAAAATTATGTTATCCCAAAAGGCGAAAAAAAGAAGAAAGCTGATTGTTCCCTTGAAAAAGCATGCCGGAAGGTCAAATCAAGGAAAAATCACCGTAAGACACAGGGGGGGAGGAGCAAAGCGCCTTTACAGGAGGGTTAATTTTGGACAAGAACCTCTCGATGTTGAGGGAACGGTTGTCGGTATCGAGTATGACCCTAACAGAACCGCAGACATAGCCCTTGTCGAGTATAAAAACGGAGAAGTTAAATATATTCTTGCTCCGCAGAAGATGAAAGAAGGAGACAAAATTATTAATGCGGAAAAAGCGGAAGCTAGGCCCGGAAACAGAATGCGATTAAAAAACGTCCCGGTAGGAACAGTCGTCTGTAACATCGCTCTTCATCCTGACGGGAAAGGAAAAATAGTCCGTAGTGCTGGAGCAGGTGCCTCGGTGCTTGCGCACGAAGGAAAGATGACACACTTGAAAATGCCTTCGCGAGAGGTGCGAAAAGTAGCCAGCATGTGTTTTGCAACAGTGGGGGAAGTTTCCAACTCTGAACACAGATACCGAAAGATAAAGAAAGCGGGAACGTCAAGAAAGATGGGAAGAAGACCGGTTGTTCGCGGTTCGGCAATGAATCCGGTAGATCATCCTCACGGAGGAGGAGAAGGAAAAGCTCCGATCGGAATGCCTGCACCGAAGACCCCTTGGGGAAAGATTGCGAGAGGAGTTCGTACTAGAAAAAGAAAGCAAACCGACAGGTATATTATCAAAAGAGCGACAAAAAAGAAAAGAAGTAAAAAGTAGAAAAATCAGATATTTTTCAATTTTAAAATTATGTCAAGAAGTTTAAAAAAAGGTCCCTATATCGACGAAAAGCTGCTAGAAAAGGTGAAAAACCTGAAAGCCGGTGACAATAAGACGGTGATAAAGACGTGGTCGCGAAGCGCGGCGATTACACCGGAGATGATCGGAAAAACTTTCGGAGTTTATAACGGAAAAGAGCATATAAGAGTTTATGTAACCGAAGAAATGGTGGGACACCTTCTTGGAGAGTTTTCGCCAACGAAGAAGTTTGTTCGGCACGGAGGAAAGATGCAAAGAGAGCAAGAAAAGAAAAAGTAAAGCATTAAATTATGTCTGTTGAAGCAAAACTTAAATATTCAAGAATTGCCCCTCGAAAGGTTCGCTTAGTAGCTAACCTTGTTCGTGGTCTTCAAGTCGAAGAAGCGGAGAAGTTGCTTCAATATACAGTTAAAAGACCTGCAAATCCGATGTTGAAATTGTTGCGGTCGGCCATTGCCAATGCGGAACACAACTATAATCTCAAGAAAGAAAACCTTTATATCTCAGAAATCAGGGTAGACGGAGGACCGATTATTAAAAGATTTCGTCCGAGAGCAAGAGGTTCCGCCTCTGCAATTCAGAAAAAAACATCACATATTTTTATTGAACTGAAAGAAAAAGAAGAAACAGTAAAATCAGCAAAGAAAACAAAAACAGAGGCACCGACAATCAGAAAAGTCTATAAAGAGGAAAAACCGAAAGAAGAAACCACACAGCAGCCAAAAGCAAAAAGAGACCTGGAAAGAGAGAGAACAAAAGAACCGACAAAAGAAGCAAAAGGCGAGAAAAAACAAATTTTTAGGAGAAAATCTATTTAAAAAATGACACACAAAATACATCCAAAAATATACCGAATCGGAGAAACAAAAGACTGGGAGTCGAAAGGATTTTACGAAAAGAACTTTGCGAAACTTCTAAGAGAAGATTACGAGATAAGGACTCTCTTGAGAGAAGTTTTGCGCGAAATGAGTGTAGAAAGAATCGAAATTGAACGTTCAATGGATGAGGTGGGTGTCTTGATTTACAGTGCGAGACCGGGATTGATAATCGGCAGAGGCGGTGAAGGAGTAAAAATACTTAAAGAGAAGCTGGAAAAGAAGCTTAAATCAGTTTCCGGAGGAGAAGAAAAAAGAGTTCGTTTAGAAATTAAAGAAGTGAAAGATCCCTGGCTTTCGGCACCTTTGGCAGCACAAGATATTGCCAGACAACTTGAAAAAAGACTCCCCTACAGAAAAGTAGTTAAACAGGCACTACACAAGATTGCGATGCACAAAGAGGTTGAGGGAGTGAGAATCCAGGTAGGAGGAAGACTTAATGGAATAGAGATTGCTCGTAATGAGTACTTTCAGGAAGGAAAGCTAAAGAGAGCGACAATTCGTGGAAATATCGATTACGGCTTTGAAATGGCAAGGTGTCCTTTCGGGGCGATAGGTATAAAAGTCTATATTTATAAAGGAGAGGTATTCTAGATTATGTTGTTTCCGAAAAAAGTAAAACATAGAAAACACCGTAAAGGAAGAATAAAAGGAATTGCTCGCAAGGGTTGTTTTGTTAATTTTGGTAGCTACGGACTAAAAGTAGAGGAAAACGGACACATAAGTTCAAGACAGATAGAAGCGGCGAGGAGGGCAATTATCCGTTATCTAAGGAAAGGAGGAAAGATGTGGATAAGAATTTTCCCCGACAGACCGATTACAAAAAAGGGGCAAGAAGTTCCAATGGGAGGAGGAAAAGGAAGCGTCGATCATTACGCGGCTCCGGTAAAGGCGGGGAGGATTATTTTTGAAATTGACGGGATTGCGGAAGACAAGGCTAAAGAAGCACTAAGAAAAGCTGGCGACAAGATGCCGATGAAAACAAAATTTGTCAAGAAACAGTAACATGAAAGTAAAAGAAATAAGAAAAAAGAACAGAGAAGAGTGCTTGAAGTTGCTTGCGGAAAAGGCAAAGAGGCTGCATGATATCAGATTTGCTGGAGCGGACTCAAAATCTAAGAACACCAAGGAGGCCACCGGATTGCGTAAAGATATCGCGAGAATAAAAACAATCTTAAAAGAAGAAAAAAGAGATGAAAAATAAATTAAAAGGAACAATTGTCTCCGATAAAATGGAAAAAACGGTAGTTGTTGAAGTTGAAAGAATAAAAGAGCACCCGCGCTATAAGAAAAGATATAAGGAGCATAAAAAGTATAAGGCACACAGTGAAAAAGGAGACTATAAACAGGGGGAAAAGGTTTTTATTGAAGAGTGCAGGCCGATAAGTAAAGACAAAAAATGGCGTGTAGTGGGAAGAGTTGAACAGAATAAAAAACAACAAAAATCATGATTCAGACAGAAACAGTTTTAAAGGTTGCCGATAATGCCGGTGCAAAAGAGATTCAGTGCTTTCGTGTTCTTGGAGGAACAAGAAGACGTTATGCAAGAATAGGAGATGTTATCGTTGCGGCGGTAAAAAAAGCGGAACCCAGAAAAATCGTAAAAAAACACGATGTGGTTCGTGCTGTGGTTGTGCGCCAAAAGTATAATTATCGAAGGAAAGATGGAAGTTATATTCGTTTTGATGAAAATGCTGCTGTTGTTTTGGACGAGAAAACAAAAAAACCGAAAGGAGGGAGAGTTTTTGGCCCGGTTCCTCGAGAGCTTGCAGAAAAAGGATTTCGAGAGATAACAACAATGGCCAAAGAAGTGGTGTAAAGAGATTAATTATGAAAATCAAAAAAGGAGATACAGTTTTAATAATTAGCGGAAAGGACCGCGGAAAAAAAGGCAAGGTCCTTCAAGCCTTCCCAAAAGAAGGAAAAGTTTCCGTAGAAGACGTCAATCTTTTAAAAAAACACGTTTCCCCGGAAAAACAGAAACAACAGCAAAAGGGAAAAAAAGTTGGACAAATTGTAGAGTTTCCTGCCCCAATATCTGTCTCGAATGCTAAGATCTTGTGCCCGAAGTGTGGAAAAGGGACGCGTATCGGGAGTGAAAAAGGAGAGAGGGTTTGTAAAAAATGTAATCAAAAGATAAAATAATGACCGGCCTGAAAGAAAAATATCAAAAAGAAATTGTTCCGGAACTGAAAAAAGAGTTTGAACTGAAAAACTCTTTAGAGTGCCCGAAAGTTAAAAAAGTTGTTTTAAATGTGGGAATTGGGAACTGGGTTACGAAGGATGCTTCGCGAAAAGAAGAAGTGCTGAAAAAAGTTTCTGAGGATTTGAAAATGATTACCGGACAGAAACCGCAACCGGCACCGGCAAAAAAATCAATTTCCGGATTTAGCGTAAGAGAAGGAACGCCGGTCGGACTCAAAGTAACCTTGCGTAGAGATAGGATGTACAACTTTATTGATCGACTTGTCCATATCGTTTTTCCTCGCGTTAGAGATTTTCAGGGGGTAAAGAGAACATCAGTTGACAAAAGCGGTAACTTGACAATAGGGCTCAAAGAACAGGTTGTTTTTCCGGAAATTTATGCGGATGATACAGATTTCTTTTTCGGTGTGGAAGTAACTATCACGACATCGGCGAAAAACAAAGAAGAAGGAGTTGCTCTACTAAATAAGATGGGAATTCCTTTTCAAAAAGAGCAAACCGTATAATTCAAGAATTATTTTTTTATGGCCAGAAAAGCAAAAATAGAAAAATCAAAAGAAAAGCCAAAGTTTTCTACACGAACGGTAAGAAGGTGCTTTAAGTGTGGACGGCCAAGAGGAATTTTGAGAAAATTTGAGCTTTGCAGAATATGTTTTCGTGAAATGGCAAACAAGGGAGAAATTCCCGGTATTAGAAAATCAAGTTGGTAATTTAATTATTATGTATACAGACCCCATAGCAGACATGTTAAACAGAATTCGCACCGCGCAAGCAGTGGGCAAGCAGGCGGTCGATGTTCCCTTTTCTCTTTTGAAATATAATATTGCAGAGTGCTTGGAAAGGGAGGGCTTTGTCGGAAAGGTTGCCAAAAAGAAAAAGGAAAAAAAGAGTCTTTTTTCTGTTTCTTTGAAATATGATGAAAAGGGAGAGCCGGCAATAACGGAGATAAAAAGAGTTTCTTCTCCCGGGCAAAGAATATATAAAAAGAGTAAAGAATTGAAGAAAATCAGAGGCGGCCGAGGAGTTTCCATTGTTTCCACGCCAAAGGGATTGTTGAGCAATAAAGAGGCACGAGAAACGGGACTGGGGGGAGAAGTAATATGTGAAGTATGGTAATCTTTTTAAAAACATGAGTAGAGTAGGAAAAAAAACAATTAAAATACCCGTGGGAGTGGAAGTGAAAGAGGAAGAGAACAGACTAATTGCAAAAGGCGAAAAAGGAGAGCTTTTTCTTAGTATTCCTTCCGAGATAGGAGTTAAGGTTGAAGGTGACGAGATTTCGGTTTTTCAGAAAAAAGAAACAAAAAAGAGCAGAGAATTGTGGGGAACAGTGAGATCTTTGATTGCCAACATTGTCGAAGGAGTAAGCAAAGGGTATCAGAAAGATTTACAAATCAAAGGAGTGGGTTATCGCGCAGAAGTACAAGATGGGAAACTGGTACTGCGAGTTGGTTTTTCTCACCCGGTAGAAGTAGACAAGGTTGAAGGAGTGGACTTTGAAGTAAAGAAAGACATCATTACGGTTTCGGGAATCAAAAAAGAGCTTGTCGGGCGAGTTGCTGCCGAGGTTAGAGGTGTACGACCACCGGAACCTTACAAAGGAAAAGGAATTAGGTACAAAGACGAGGTAGTGATGATGAAAGAAGGTAAAAAAGCGACTGGCAAATAAAATAGTTTTCAACATTTAAGAGAAATATGACCGATAAAACGAAATTAAACAGAAGACACAAAGCTATCAGGACTCGTGTTTCCGGAACGGCGGAAAGACCGCGTCTTCAGGTTTTCCGATCACTGAACCATATTTACGCGCAACTGATAGATGATGATAAAGGAGAAACCATTTTGACGGAAAACGACCAAAAGGAAAAATCAAAAAAAAAGAAAGTGGAACGAGCATTTGAAGTTGGAAAAAGAATTGCCGAGAAGGCGAAAGAGAAAAAGATAAAAAAGGTTGTTTTTGACCGAAAAGGGTATCTGTATCACGGACGAGTGAAAGCAGTGGCGGAAGGAGCCCGTAAGGGTGGATTAGAGTTTTAATTAATCCCTATAAAACATGAAGAAAAAGGAAATTAAAAAAGAATTTGAGAACGAAGTTCTTGATATTAGCAGAGTGGAAAGAATGACTGCCGGAGGAAGACGGTTGCGTTTTCGTACTTTGGTTGTTGTCGGAGATAAAAAAGGAAAAGTTGGTGTGGGGACGACAAAAGGACAAGACGTTCAGCAATCCATAGAAAAGGCAACCAAGAAGGCACAAAAAGACATAGTGGAAGTTGTTATTACCGAGGGAGGAACTATTCCCCACGAGATAAAGGCGAAACATGGTGCAGCGGTAGTGCTTTTGAAGCCGCAATCGGAAGGAAGAGGGCTTGTTGCCGGAGGGACGGTAAGAGCGATATGTTCTATGGCGGGAATAGAAAATATTTCCGGAAAGATCTTGGGAAATACCAGAAATAAATTAAACAACGCGAAAGCAACAATTAAAGCCCTGCAAAGCCTTAAGAAATAAAAACATGCAAATTCACGATATACAACCGAATACAAAGCCAAAGAAAAGAAAACGCATTGGTAGAGGCGGGAAAAGAGGCACGTACTCCGGAAAAGGAATAAAAGGGCAGAAGTGTCGTGCAGGAGCAAAGATGCAACCAATGATAAGAGAACTGATTAAACGTTATCCGAAACTAAGAGGGTATAAGTTTTCTCCCCTAAAGAGCGATTTGGCGATTAACATCTCTGTGTTGGATAAGGTTTTTGAAGATGGAGCGACGATAGATCCGAAGGCAGTCACTCGAAAAGGATTGACGAAGAAAGGAGGAAGATCTCAGATAAAAATACTCGGCAAAGGAGAAACAAAGAAAAAGTTTTTTGTGAAAGATTGTTCGGTTTCGCAAAGTGCGAGAGAGATAATTGAGAAAGCGGGCGGAAGTGTTGGTAAAACACAAGACAAGAAAAATGCAAACCACAAAGAACAAATTGCCAATAAAACAGAAAACACAAAAAAGAAAAGCACAAAGGAAAAAGAACAGAAGGGAAAGATAAAAAATACAAAGAATAAAACACAAAAAGCGAGTAAAAAACAATAATCTAAAAGCAAGCAACTTGTAATTCGTATTTTCGAATTTCTCACTGATAGATTAAAAGCATTATGTTTGAAAAAATCGTTAAAATATTTCAAATTCCTGACCTGAGAAAAAAGATTCTTTTTGTTCTCGGCGCCTTTGCGGTTTTTCGAACGATGGCGAATATTCCGATGCCGGGAATTGATCCTCAAGGAATGCAAGAGCTTTTTGATCGTTTTCAGATGTTCCAGTTTGCCGATCTTTTAATCGGAGGTACTCTTGATCAGTTTTCTATTGTGATGCTTGGCCTTGGACCCTACATTACATCGGTAATTGTTATTCAGCTTCTTACTTTGGTTTGGCCAAAGTTGCAACGGATGTACCGTGAGGAGGGGGATGCCGGTCGCCAAAAGGTAAATCAATATGGGAGAATGATGACTGTTCCTTTCGCATTTCTGCAGACGTTCGGAATGCTTACTCTTTTTCAAAATCAAGGAGTGCTTCCTTCTCTTAATCTACTGGAGATGATAAATATTTTAACTGTTGTTACCGCTGGAACAGTGTTTTTAATGTGGCTCGGAGAACTTATCACTGAAAGAGGAATCGGAAACGGAGTTTCTCTCCTTATTTTTGCCGGAATTATTTCATCTGTTCCCGCCAATGTAGGACACATGGTGCGAGATATAATGTTTAACCCGGAAGCGGTACCGATGTACATTCTTTTCTTTCTTATCGGAGCTCCGATTATCGCTTCCGTGGTACATGTAAATGAAGCGAGAAGAAATATTCCCGTCTCTTATGCGAGAAGAGTAAGAGGAAGAAAAATGTATGGTGGAGCTTCTACCTACCTGCCGTTGAGCTTAAATCCAGCAGGTGTAATTCCTATTATTTTTGCGATGTCGATGGTGGTTCTTCCTTCAATGCTGGTGGGATTTCTTGTAGGAGTGGAGGGTTTTGTAGGAAACGTAGCGGAATCAATTTCCGGATTTCTTGAGATGACTTTGGTTTATGGAGGATTAATTTTTATTCTTGTTTGTCTTTTTACATATTTTTATACATCGGTAACTTTTGATCCAAAGAATGTTTCTGAAAACTTGCAGAAAATGGGCGGATTTGTACCGGGAATAAGGCCGGGGAGACCGACAGCAAATCATATAAGCTATATCCTCAACAGAGTGCTTCTTGTCGGAGCGTTGTTTTTGGCGACTGTCGCCGTACTGCCAATGGCAATTGCCGCTATTACCGATATTGAAGCATTCGGGTTCCTTATTGGAGGCGCGTCATTAATTATTATCGTAAGTGTGGTTTTGGAAACCATTAGACAGATAAACGCTCAGCTTCAGATGAGGGAGTACGAAACCATTTAAAAAAATGAAAAACAAACTGGTAATACTTATCGGACCCCCCGGTTCGGGCAAAGGAACACAGGCTCTTCTTCTCGCTGATAAAAAAAAGATGACGCATTTAGAAGTAAGCAAACTTTTAGAGAAGAAGTTTCTCGGTACATCCAAAGAGGATATTATAAAGATTGGGAAGAAGGAGTACAGCCTAAAAGAACAGGAGAGAAGGTGGAGAAACGGTCTTTTGTGTGAAGACGAGTTCGTTGCAGAGGTTGTAAGGGAGAGTCTTGGGAAAATGCAAAAAAGAGATGACTCTGTCTTGCTGGACGGCTACCCGCGTACGGTAAATCAGGCAGAGTTAGCCGTTCCGTCTCTTCTTGATTTCTATAAACAATCAGATATTTTGGTGGTATATTTGGACGTTGGAGAAGAAGAGTCTCTTGAAAGAAATAAGAACAGAAGGGTTTGCTCACTGATGCGCCATTCGATTATTAGTCTTCCTGAAACAAAGAATCTCTCGATTTGTCCTGTAGATGGATCTCCTCTAGAAAAAAGAGTAATGGATGATCCGGAAACCATAAAAGTAAGATTACGCGAGTTTCGAGAAAAAACAGCCCCTATTCTTGAATATATGGAGTCAAAAAAAATAACTGTGGCTCGTGTTGACGGGGTGGGCACGATTAGCGATGTTTTTTTTCGAGTTCTTCAAGAAACGGAAAGTTTTAATATATAATTATGGCCCCTAAAATTGTTTTTTTTCTCGGACGACCCGGTTCGGGCAAAGGAACCCAAATCAAATTCTTTGCAGAAAAAACAGATTTCGAAGTAATAAATACGGGAGATCTTCTCCGAGAACGAGCGGAAAAAGACGATTTTATTGGGAAGAAAATAAAGGAAACGCTATTAAATGGAAGACTGATTCCAACTCCGTTGGTTTTTTTGTTATGGATGCCCGTTTTATTAGGGTTCCGCGAAAAAGGAGTGAAAGGAGTTATTTTTGATGGTAATCCTCGGAAGCTTTATGAGGGATGTATGTTAGAAGAGCTCTTTGAGATGTTCGGTTGGGATGAAGTAATGGTCCTTTATCTTGAGATAAGCGAAGATGAGGTACACAAAAGACTTGAAAAGAGAGGAAGAGATGATGATAATAAAAAAGAAATAGAAGAGAGATTGAAGTGGTTTAGAGAAGACGTTGAACCGGTTGTGAAATACTATTTTGAGAAGGGAATGCTCTTGAAAATAAACGGCGAGCAGTCGGTGGAAAAAGTAAGAAAAGAAATAGAAGAAAAAACAAAAAGCTTTCTTAAATAATGCTGAAGTCGGAAAAAGACATCGTCATAATGAGGGAAGGAGGAAAGATCTTAGCGGAGATTATGGCGGATGTAAAGAAAAAAGCCGTTCCCGGAGTTACTACCCTTTTTTTAAATGACTACGCCGAAAAACTTATTCTTAAAAAAAGGGGGAAACCATCCTTTAAGGGTTACAGAAACTTTCCGGCCACTCTTTGTACCAGCGTTAATGACGTTATTGTTCACGGAATACCTTCAGAATATGTTTTAAAGGAAAAGGATATTCTCTCTCTTGATTTAGGTTTTTTCTATCGAGGATTTCACACTGACATGGCTGTAACATTTCCTTTAGGAGAAGTGGAAGGAGAGTCTTTGCGCCTCGTAAGAGAGACGAAAAAAGCGTTAAAGAGGGGAATTAAAAAAGCAAGAGAAGGAAACACTCTCGGTGATATTGGAAACACTATTTCAAGACACGCTCAAAAAAGTGGTTTCTCGGTAATGGAAGGCCTTTGTGGACACGGAATTGGGAGGTACGTACACGAGGGACCGCAAGTTTTCAACGAAGGAAAAAGGCACAAGGGCTTAAAAATTGTAAAAGGAATGGTTTTTTGCATTGAGCCGATGTTTTCTATCGGAGGTAAAGAAATAAAAGAAGGGAAGGACGGAGCAGCGATTGAAACGGCAGACAAGTCGCTGTCGGCACACTTTGAGCACACGGTGGCGATAACGGAAAGTGGTACAGTTGTGCTCACAGAGCTTGAATAGTATTGTGCCATGGAGATGTTTGATAAAATTTGTTTATTTTGTATAATGAGCGTAATTTGAAATTATAATTAATATTCCTGTTAATATGAATGAAGGAGAAAAAAAAGAAGAGTTTCCGTCGGAACTTCGTTATGATGTTTCCTCGGGAGACTGGGTGGTGATTGCATCTGGAAGGGCAAAGCGTCCGGAGATGTTTAAGAGAGAAGAAAGAATTAAAGAGGAAACCTCTGAAAAGGATTGTCCTTTTTGTGATTTCGACAATTTGAAAAACGCAATCGTTTCTTTTGAGAACGGAGAAAAGGTTAAAGAGATTACCGAAAATTGGAGTGCCATCTCCATCCCCAACAAGTTTCCTGCCTTTATGCCTGCCGACGAACTTGAAAAAAGATACGAAAACAGCTTGTATCAAACAATGAACGCGGTTGGTTATCACGAAGTGGTTGTTACGCGTGATCACCGCAAATCCTTGGGAGAGCTTCCGGTTGACAAGGTAAGAGAGGTCCTTAGTCTTTACAGGGAAAGATATTTGGAGCTGAAAGAAAAGAAACACGTTAATTATGTTTCTATTTTTCACAATCACGGACTG